>Ga0070670_100000730_pt1 | contig 25562 bp, 22 predicted proteins | sample KBSS63metaG_FD_64665 | JGI IMG/M metagenome (GOLD analysis project Ga0070670, IMG submission 64665) | Switchgrass rhizosphere microbial communities from Kellogg Biological Station, Michigan, USA - KBS S6-3 metaG | ecosystem: Host-associated > Plants > Roots > Rhizosphere > Soil ... | reverse complement strand
CCGGCGAACCCCCGGCCTTGAATTGCGGCGGAGGCGTCGCGTGGGCGAGCTCGCTCTCGGTCAACTGCTGCGTCGTGGGCGGCGCGTCGAGGGCACAGCCAGCGAACGCCATCGACGCAGCGAGCGATAGCAGGCGCAGATGACGCGGACGACGATCGCGGAGGCCGAGGTGATGCGCCATGGTCAGTGCAGCTTCAGCACCAGGTAGTCGAGCTTGGTGCTGACGCGCAGCAGAACCTTGCGCAGGATGTGCAGAAATGCAGCGTGCTCGGTGTAGATGGCGCCGTGGCCGATCGCCCCGGCCGGAAGGAAGGCGTCGGAATCGCGCTCGTCGAGCACCAATTTGACCGGGAAACGCCCGGGCGGGACCGGGGCGTTGCCGGTCGTCGGCAGCACGCTGGTGTTGGCGACCTGGCCTTGGCCCTGGGCCCAGACGATCGAATCGACCTTGGCCTTGAAGATATGGCCGGGATTGGTCGGCAGGTAGAACTCGGCCTCGTTGCCGGGCTCGACCTGGTACAGCTCGTTCTGGTCGTAGAGCGCGATCACCTGGTAGGTGTTCTCGACGAAGGTCATCGCCGGCGTGATCGGGAACGCGGCCGTGAAGGAGCCGGCGCGCAGCTGCACATTGATCGCGTAGCCGTCGGCGGGCGCGACGACCGTCGTCTGCTCGAGCTGCCAGCGGGCGTTCTCCAGTTGCGCCCGCACCTGGGCGACCGGCGCGTATTCGGCGCCGACCTTGCCGGCCAGGCGCTCGCGCACCTGTCGCTCGCTCGCCGCAGCTTGCGACTGCGCGCCGCGCGCCTGGGCGAGCACGCCGCGCGCGCTGTCGAGCTGCGCCTCGAGCGACTTGAGATCGGTCTCGGCCGCTTCGAGCGTGAAGCGGTCGCCGGCACCAGTGCGGACCAGCTCGCGGTTGTCCACGACGCGCTTCCTCGCCAGTTCGATCTTGGCCTTGACTTCGCTCACACGAGCGTCGGCCTGCTGCACCGAGCCCAGTGCAGCCGCCAGAGTGCCCGCGGCGCCGCCGACCTGCTCGATCACCTCGCGGCCGCTGGCCTGCGCATTGGCGAGCTGCGCTTCCAGGCTCTTGACGGTGAGCGCGTAGGGCGTCGGATCGATCCGGAACAGCACGTCACCCTTCTTCACGAGCCGGTTCGGCTCGACGGGCACTTCCAGCACGCGCCCGCCGACCTGCGGCACGACGTTGACCACGTACTTGACGACGCGCACGTCGGCGGTCGACGGCGCGACCACGTTGAGCGTCAGGATCATCGTCGTCAGTGCGACGATCGGGATGGTGATGACGATCACCATTGAAGTGACGTTCCACGGCAGCCACTTGAACTTGAAGAAGATCAGCCAGACGATCGTGGCGTAGACGCCGAGGATCAGGATGTCCATCAGGCGTTCCCGGCCGCAACGTGTGTCGCCGCGGGCGGCATCGCATCGAGCTGTTGGCGCAGGCCGTTCAGTGCCGGCGGCAGTGCGCCACGGCGCTGCATCGCGTCGAGCTCTTCTCGCAGGTGTGCGAGCTCGGCCGCGGAGAGCGTTCCGGCGCGCGCCCTGTCGGCCATCTCGAGGTGATAGGCCTCGTGCTTGTCCGTGCCGTAGGCCAGCCGGTAGGAAGTCGGCTTGGTGTAAGCCCAGAGCCAGGCGATCGGCCAGAGCAGGCCGCCGAATACGAGCGAGAGGAGGCAGAGCGTGTGAATCGCGTCGACCTGTGGATGATGGCGCTTGTGCGCGATCTTCTCGGGCATCACGTGAACGATCCAGAACACCGTGATGGCGATGATCGGGACGATGCAGATCACCACCCAGGCGATCCCATTGGCGACCGCGTCGAGCGTGTCGCCGCTGAACATCGACGCGTGCGCCGGCAACGAGGCCAGCGCCGCCAGGGCGCCGAGCAAAGTCCGCGCGTGGGATCGCCCGCTGGAAGGGGAAAAGTCCTGATGCACCACATACCTCCGCGCGGATGCGATGCCCGCCTGTTCGATGATCGAAATTGTAGTCGTCGTGCTCGTTCCACCAGGAAGCACATGCCGCCCGTGCGCGCCCCGAAAATGCAGCCGTCGTATGGGTGGGCGTGCATGGCGCTGCGCCGGCGGTCAATTTGTCGGATGCGTTCGCGACTGTCCATTGGACTTAGGGGCAACCTGGAGCAACACTGTCGCGCGGACCGCCACGGCGATCTTCGAAGGTGCGCCGGATAGACTGCGGCTCGATGCACCATCTTGGCCGCGCATGGACTCGATGAGCGTAGTCGTCATCGTCTGGTCGATGATCGCAGCGGCTTGCTTGACGCTCGCATCGGTGCACTTCCCGGTCTGGCTGCGCAATCGCGAAGCTCGGGCGACGCTGTGGTTCTCGGTCGCCGCGGTCGCCAGCGCGGCGATCGCGTGCGCCGAGCTGATCATGCTGAAGGCGCAGACCCCTGAGGTCTACGCCGTTGCGCAGCGATGGTTCAACGTGCCCGCGGCCCTGCTCATCATCGCCCTCGTCGGCTTCGCCTACAACTACCTCCAGGCCGGACGCCGCTGGCTGGCGATCGCCGCGATCGGCCTGAGAGCGATCTCGCTGGTCATCAATTTCACGGTCGGCCAGAGCCTGAACTTCCTCGAGATCACCTCTCTGCGCAGCATTCCGTTGCTGGGCGAGCTGGTGTCGTACCCGGTCGGCGTGAGGAACCCCTGGCAGGCGCTGGGACAGATCAGCGCCGCGCTCCTCGCCGTGTTCCTGATCGATGCGTCGGTCACCGCCTGGCGGCGCGGCCGGCGCGGCGCAGCGGTGTTCATCGGCGGCGGCCTCACCGCCTTTCTTCTTGCCGGCGTCGGCAACGCCTTGCTCTTGTTCTGGTTCGGTCGTGAGGTGCCGAGCCTGCTCGGCCTGTTCGCTCTCGGCCTGGTCGTTGCGATGGCTTACGCGCTGAGCATCGATCTGTTGCGAGCCAAGCGCTTGGTGGTCGAGCTTGGTGAACGCGAGCAGGAGGCCAACCTTGCCGCCGACGCCGCGAGCCTTGGCATCTGGACGCGCGACGTCGTCCGCGACACCCTGTCGGCCAGTACGAAGTGGCGCGAGCTGTTCGGCTTCTCGCCCGACGAGACGATCAGCCTCCAGCAGGTCCTGGAGCGCATCCACGCCGACGACCGCGATTCCTTTCAGGAGCAGCTGACGCGAGCGGCGCGGCAGCGCGGCGACTACCAGAGCGAGTTTCGCGTCGTCTTGCCCGACGGCCGTTTGCGCTGGATCGCCGCCCTCGGCCGGGTCGAGTTCGACATCAACGGTCGCGTGCAGCGCAGCCGAGGCACCTGCATCGACATCACCGTCCGCAAGCACGCCGATCAGGAAATGCTGCGCCTGCGCCAGGACCTGGCCCACGTCGGCAGGGTGTCGGTCATCGGCCAGCTCTCGTCGACGCTGGCGCACGAGATCAACCAGCCGCTGGGGGCGATCCTGCGCAATGTCGAGGCGGCTGCCCTGTTCATGGAGCACCCCTCGCCCGACTGGGCCGAGATCCGTGCCATCCACGAGGACATCCGCAATGATGACCTGCGGGCCAAAGCGGTCATCGACCGGATGCGCGTACTGCTGCGGCGCGAGGAAGTGGCGATGACGTCGCTCGCAGTCGATCAGGTGCTCGGCGAGGTGGCGGCGCTGCTGCGTCAGGACGCCGCGGCGCGTCACGTCGCGCTCGAGATCGACATTCCGGAGCTTCCGCAGGTGCGAGGCGACAGGGTCCAGGTCCAACAGGTGCTGCTGAACCTGATCATCAACGCGATGGACGCGCTGATGAACGTCGGTGAGCGTCGGCGCTCAGTGGCGGTCACTGCGCGTCGCAGTGGGCTCGATGAAGTCGAGATCAGCGTGGCCGATACCGGCCTCGGTGTCGCAGCCGATCAGGTCGACCGCATCTTCGATCCGTTTTTCACGACCAAGAGCAACGGGATCGGCATGGGACTGTCGATCTCGCGCAGCATCGTCGAGACCCACGGCGGGCGCCTTTGGGGGGAGAGCAATCCGGCAGGCGGAGCGACGTTCCGATTTACTATGCCGATCGCCACGCCGTCGCCTTGATCTGCATCAATCGCTCGTCGCACTCGGTGCAGGGGGTACCGCGTTGTGCTTCAATCGCGACCGAGAGTTGAGCATGGACGAACCCTGTGTGCACGTCGTCGACGACGACGCCTCGTTTCTGACGGCGGTGTCGCGGCTGCTTCGTGGCAGCGGCTTCACGGTTCATACCCATGCCTCGGCGGCGGACTTCCTCGCGCGGCACCACGACGACAGCCCCGGCTGTGTCGTCGCCGACCTGCGCATGCCCGGCGTCGACGGGTTTGCCTTGCAGGCCGCCTTGGGCCGGACGTCGGATCCTCTGCCGATGCTGTTCCTCACCGGCCAAGGCGATATCGCCTCGTCGGTTCGCGCCATGCGCGGCGGCGCCGAGGATTTCCTGGAAAAGACGGCGCCCCGAGACGAGCTTGTCGGGGCGGTGCGGCGCGCCCTGGCGCGCGACGAACGCGAACGCGAGGCGCGCCGTCACGTCGAGGCGCTCCGCGCACGCTTCGCGACCTTCACTTCGCGCGAGCACCAGGTGCTGAGCCACGTCGTCCGGGGTCGCCTCAACAAGCAGATCGCCGGCGACCTCGGCATCGGCGAGCGCACGGTCAAGGTACACCGAAGATCGATCATGACCAAGCTGGGCGTCCGCTCGGTCGCGGCGCTGACGCGGATGACGCAGGAAGCCGGTATGCCGGTTGTCGAGGAGGCGGGGTTCCCTAAGATGCAATAGACGCAGCGCCCGTACTCATCGACAGTGCGCTATCGGATCGTCGATGAGCGCCACTCCTACCGTCTATGTCGCCGTCGTCGACGACGACCCGAGTGTCTGCCGGTCGTTCGCAAGGCTGCTGCGCGCATCCGGCATCCAGCCCATCACCTACGAATCTGCCGAGGCGTTTCTCGCCGACGCCAAGCGCCCCCGGTTTGACTGCCTGGTACTTGACGTGCACCTCGGTGGCATGTCCGGCATCGAGCTCGGTCGGCTGATCTCGCGGGAAGGCGGGCACGCGCCGGTGATCTACATCACCGCCCACGATGACCCCGGCACGCGCGCCGGCGTTCGGGACGCCGGCGGCGTCGCCTTCTTCAGCAAGAGCGATTCCGGTTCCGACGTGCTCGCGGCGATCCGCCGCGTCACGGCCTGATCGCCGGGCTGCCGATCAGAAGCGGGCGACGTAGTTGATGTACAGGCGCAGCTGCGGCGCGGTCTGCGGCGAGCCGTCCTGATGCAGCCAGGCATAGCGCGCTGTCGCCACCAGTCCCTCCAGCGCCGTTCCCTTGGGGAAGGCGTAGTCGGCGCGAATGTCGGTCTCCTTGCGATTGCCGATGGGCGCTCCGGTGCCGGCATTGATGCGGTCGTAGCCCTGGGCATACACCGCCCCGGCGCTGAGCCCGGGTGCGCCGAGGCCGGCGAACTTGACGTTGGCGCCGATCCCCCATGCCTTCTCGCCTGCGCCGTTGAAAGCCACCTCCATCAGGTTCAAGTACGACGGGTGGTCACCGAACGGGTTCTGGGTGTCGAAGCCACGGCTCGTCTGGGTGTACGCGAAGAAGGCGTCGAAAGGTCCCTGCGCAATCGCCGCCTGAAGGCCGAACGCGTTGGTCTCGAAGTTTCCGATCTCCGCGGCGCCGACGGACTTCTGCCGGAAGTATTGGCCGCTCAAGGTCACGAGGGTTTTGTCGTCGAGCGCGATCGGGTACTTGCCGTCGACGTAGAAGGTGTTGAAGACGTCGTCGGCATACTGTTCGTCGATCCGGAAGTTGCCGTTCTTGTCGAAGTCCCAGGTCGCTCCGCCGTAGTAGACGCCGCGCTGGGGTCCAACGCCGCCGGCGGCATTCGACATCCAGATGAAGCTGTCGGAATCGCGCAGCTTGATCTTGGTGAGGTAGCCGCCGGTGTAGGAAACCTGGCCCGCCGCCCCGGTCAAGGTGTAGCCCTCGAACGTGTTGGGAACCATCCGGTTGTCCTGCGGGTTGATGAACGGCCGGTTGACCAGCTGGCGGTAGCCGGCGAGCGTCTGATCGAAGACCTTCAGCGCGGCGTATGCCTCGCCTATCACGGAAAACGAATGCTGGCCGGGCTCGAGCAGCTTGGTGCCCCCTTCGTCGCTGGGGCCGTAGAGCTTCTGTGAGGTGTAGCCGACGAATCCGACCTGGAACAGATCGCCCCACCAGGGGCTGCGCGCTCCCGCCCAGCCGCCGATCGCCCAGGCCTCGCTCCTGATGCCCTTGAGATCCTCGGTATCGAAGAAATAGGTTCTGAGCTGCAGCACGGGCTCGAAGCCGCCGGGAAGCTTGTAGCCGTCGCTCGGCGGCTGGGTGGGGTAGATACCCTGGGCCAGCACCGAAGTCGCCGAGCAGACGCAACACGTGGCCAGCACCCGCCGCAAAGCGGCGTTCCATGTCGATCGGTTCATGACGTCGCAGGAAGAAAGATCACATCGACGGGGTCGCCGACGCGGGATCCCTGTGGCGGGGATCAAACCCGCGACGCGTTCGAATGTCAACGGCTGTCGGCTGCCCAAAGGTGCAATTGATTGGATCGGTGGTCGGGGCTATCACCCGTCAGCGGCAACTCGCCGTGCGCCTAGGGAATCCCACACATGCCGATCGCTCCCGACCCTCGCGAGCGAGCAGCGGCTGTTCAGGCACCTGCCACTGGCGCATGGCGCTTCGACGTCGTCGCCGGCCTGACGGCGGCCGCGGTCGTGCTGCCGAAAGCCATGGCGTATGCCGCCGTCGCCGGGTTGCCGGTCGCGGTCGGCCTCTACACCGCGTTCATACCGATGATCGTCTACGCGCTGCTCGGCACGTCGCGGGTCCTCAGCGTCAGCTCGACAACCACCTTGGCCATCCTTGCCGGTACCGAGCTTGCGCTCGTGGTTCCGGACGGCGACCCGGCCAAGCTGGTGACGGCTACCGCGACCCTGAGCGCACTGGTGGGCGCGATGCTGGTGCTGGCGCGCGTGGTGCGGCTCGGGTTCGTGGCCGACTTCATTTCGGCGCCGGTCTTGACGGGATTCAAGGCCGGCATCGGCCTCGTGATCGTGCTCGACCAGGTTCCCAAGCTGCTCGGCACCCACATCACCAAGCAAGGCTTCTTCCCGGACCTGCTCAGCGTGGCGCAGCACATTCCCGAGACCTCGCCGCTGACGCTCGCCGTAGCGGTCGCGACGCTTGTCATCCTGGTGGCGATGGAGCGCCTCTGGCCGCACTCGCCGGCGCCGCTGGTGGCGGTCGGCGCCGGAATCGCGGCCTCCGCCTATTTCGGACTCGCTGCGCACGGCGTCTCCACGGTGGGTCACATTCCCCAAGGACTCGCCTCGATCACGCTGCCTGATCTCGCGCTCGCCATGCATCTCCTGCCCGCGGCGGCCGGGATGGCGCTGATGAGCTTTACCGAAACCATTGCCGCCGGTCGAGCGTTCGCGCGTCCCGGCGATCCGCCGGTCGATGCCAATCGCGAGCTGGTCGCCACCGGCGCGAGCAACCTGGCGGGCGCGCTGACCGGGGCGATGCCGGCAGGCGGCGGGACGTCGCAGACCGCAGTCGTGCGCGCCGCCGGAGGCCGAAGCCAGAAAGCTTCGCTCGTCACCGCTGGTGCCGCCTTGGCGACCATGCTGTTTCTGGCGCCGCTGCTCGGGCTGCTGCCGAATGCGACGCTGGCGATGATCGTCATCATCTATTCGATCGGCCTGATCGAGCCTGCCGAATTCATCGCCATCCGCAAAGTACGGACGATGGAGTTCCGCTGGGCCGTGGTTGCCGCCCTCGGCGTGCTTCTGTTCGGCACGCTGCAGGGAATCGTTGTCGCGATCATCGTTTCGCTGATCGGCCTGTCGAGCCAGGCCGCTCGGCCGATCGTGCACGTCATCGGGCGCAAGCGCGGCGCCGACGTGTTGCGGCCGCTATCGCCCGAGCACCCTGACGACGAGACCTTCGAAGGACTTCTGATCCTGCGGCCCGAAGGGCGCCTGTTCTTCGCGAACGCACAGAGCGTTGCCGATCAGGTCAAGGCGTTGACGCTGAAACACCACCCACGCGTGTTGGCGCTCGACCTGAGCCGGGTGCCCGACATCGAGTACTCGGCGCTGCAAGCGCTCGTGGAAGGCGAGAAGCGGACGACCGAACAAGGCATCGTCGTCTGGCTGGCGGGACTCAATCCCCGCGTGCTCGAGGTCGTTCGCCGCGCCGGATTCGACCAGCAGCTCGGCCGGGACCGCCTCTTGTTCAACGCTCGGATGGTGATCGAGCGCTATCAGGCGCTGCGCGCCGCCGAAGACCGGGCACCGCAGCCTTAAGGGGGGTTCAGCGTCATCCGGCACATCCGTACGGTCGCATCACCGGGCTCGCGCTCGATGCGAAACCCGAGCCGCTTCGCCAGACCGAGCATCGACTGGTTCTGCGTCAGGACGAAGCCTTCCATTTCCTTCAGGCCGCGCTGCCTTGCCTGGTCGATGAGCTCGGTCATCATCGCCGTCGCGAGCCCGGCGCCGGCGAATTCGGAGGCGACCGTGATCGCGAACTCGCAGCTCGTCCCGCCGGCGGCGACGATGGCGACCGCGCTGGCGACGATGTCGACGCCGTCGGCTGCGGGCACCGTCGCGACGATGCCGATCCCGGCTTCGGGAAACGAGGCCAGCGTCGCACGCACGCGCTGCGCGTCGGGCGTGCGAACCACGCGCATGAAGCGCATGTAGCGGTCGTTGTCGCTCATGCGCTCGAAGGCCTGGAAGAACTCCGACTCGTCGGCGGGCGTTACGTCGCGCAGGTGCACCATGCGCCCGTCGCGCAACGTCAGGTCCGAGGCGGTCATGTTCATGACGGTTCTTGCGGCTCAGTAGGCCTGGTCGATGTACTTGAGCGGGCGCTTCGACTCGACATAGCCCTCCGGCTTCTGCCGGGCGGGCAGCTTCAGCTTCTCGCGCGGCAAGGCCTTGTACGGAATTCTCTTCAGGATGTCGCCGATGATGTTCAGGCGCACGGTCTTCTTGCGGTCCGACGGCGCGACGCGCCAGGGCGCGAAGTCGGTGTCGGTGGCGGCGAACATCGCGTCGCGTGCGCGCGAGTAGTCGTACCAGCGGCTGTACGACTTCAGGTCCATTGCAGTCAGCTTCCAGATCTTGCGCCCGTCCTCGAAGCGCGACTTGAGCCGTCGCGTCTGCTCCTCGGGGCTGACCTCGAGCCAGTACTTGAGCAGGATGATTCCCGACTCGACGAACGCCTTCTCGACCAGGGGAGTGGCCATCAGGAAGCGGTCGGCCTGGGCCGGGGTGCAAAAGCCCATGACGCGCTCGACGCCGGCGCGGTTGTACCAACTCCGGTCGAAGATGACGATCTCGCCCGCGGCCGGCAGGTGCTTGATGTAGCGCTGCACGTACATCTGCGACTTCTCGCGCTCGGTCGGCGCTGGCAGCGCGATGACGCGAAAGACGCGCGGGCTGACGCGCTCGGTGAGGGCCTTGATCGTGCCGCCCTTGCCGGCGCCGTCGCGCCCCTCGAAGACGATGCAGACCTTCGCTCCGGTGTGCTGCACCCACAGCTGCAGCTTGACGAGCTCGACGTGCAGCTTCTTGAGCGCCTTGGCGTACTCCTTGGTCGACATGTCCTCACCGGGCGTCGCGACGGAAGCGGGGAGGGTCGAGGTCGTGCTCGACGCGGGTGCGGACGCGCCCCGCGCGGCGGGCGCCGCCTTGTTGCTGGTACGGACGTTCATGATCGTTCGGTCTCCTTCAAATGGAAGAATGGCTGGCGGCGCTTCAAAGTGCCTTGACGAGCTCGGGCACGGCCTCGAACAGGTCGGCAACGAGCCCGTAGTCGGCAATCGAGAAGATCGGCGCCTCTTCGTCGTGGTTGATCGCGACGATGACCTTGGCGCCGCGTATTCCGGCGAGATGCTGCACCGAGCCCGAGATGCCGCAGGCAATGTAGAGCTCCGGCGCGACGATCTTGCCGGTCTGGCCGACCTGCCAGTCGTTCGGCGCGTAGCCCTCGACGACCGCGGCCATGCTGGCCCCGAGGCTGGCATTCAGCTTGTCCGCCAGCGGTCCGAGCACGTGGTTGAACTGCTCTTCGCTGCCCAGGCCTCGTCCTCCGGCGACGATGACCTTCGCCGCGGTCAGCTCCGGTCGGTCCCTGCGGACGATCTCGCGGCCGACGAAGCTGCTCTTGCCGAAATCGCCGAGGCCTTCGGCGCTTTCGATCGCAGCACTCCCGCCCGTGGCGGCGGCCGGCTCGAACGAAGTCGCGCGCACGGTGATGATCCTGATAGGGTCGCTGCTCTGCACCGTGGCGATCACGTTGCCCGAATAGGTCGGCCTCTCGAAAGTGTCGGGTTCGATCACGCGGGTAATGTCGCTGATCTGCGCCACGTCGAGCTTCGCGGCGACTCGCGGCGCCACGCTCTTGCCGATGGCGCTGGCTGGAAACAGGATGTGGCTGTAGGCCGGCGCGAGGGCCAGGACCTGCGCCGCCCAGTTTTCGGCCAGGTTGTCGGCAAGCGTCGCCGCCTCGACCGCGATTACCTTGGTCACTCCGTCGATCGCGCCCGCGGCCATGACAGCTTCGTCGCTTGCGGCGCCTGCCACCAGGACGTGGATGTCGCCGCTGCCGCAGGCCCGCGCGGCCGTGACGGTGCTCAGGGTCTCCGGCCTGAGCCTGGCAGCGACAGATTCGGCGATGACGAGCACGGTCATGTCAGCGCGCCTCGGTGGCGTTGTTCAACTGCGCGCGCCACGGTATGCTCGTGACCGAACAGTCGACCTGAAGTGAGTGCGCCATGAGTGAGCAAGTTCGAGGCAGGTTCTGGGGCCGCCAGATCGACGACGTGATGTCGGAGATCGCCCGCCAATCATCCATCTGCAAGGTCAGGCTGCTCGACCCGGGAGTCATCGATGCGGTGATCCGCAACGACGAATCCGTGTGCGGCAGCGCCAATCCGCTGTCATTCAAGAAGCTCAGGGATGCGATGCTGATGGGCTTCATGGTCAAGGGCAAGTCGGTCGAGAACCTCGGTGCGGTGGAGACCGAAGCGCTGATCACGGCGATCCGCGATCGCCTCAAGGAACGACTGGGCGGCCAACTGGGTGGCCCCGCCTGAATAGGAGCAAGCGTCCCGGCCATGGTCAGAACGCGGCGCCGATCATCACGACGACGATCTGGTCCGACGATCCCGGGTTGAACCAGTAGCCGCCGACGGTGACGCGGCGCCACGTGAGTTGCGCGAACGGGCCGCGCTGCACGTCGCGCTCGCCGCCGTAGACTCGGGTGCGCTGCGCGGCAAGGCCGGCACGAAGCCACTCGACCGGCCGGAATCCCAGCTCGCTCCAGGCATAGAAGTAGCTGCTGTTGCGGTCGGCGTGATCGCTGACGTATTCGGCCTCGATGTAGAAGTCGAAACGTCCCGCAGCCAGGGTCGCTTCCAGGCCCGGAACGAACGCATGGATCGAGCCCCAGGCGCCGCCGAGCAGAGGCGTCAACTCCCACGTGAACTCGTCCCCGCCCGAAAACGTCCAGCCGACGAAGGCCGATCGCGCGCCCACCGCTTCATAGTTGATTCGCGCCTCGAGATGGAGCGGGCCGCGATCGGCGGCGGCGATCCCGGAGGTGTAGTTGTCGCCGTTGCGGACGATCGTGGGATAAGCCGTTGCGGCGAATTCCCAGGAGGGCTTCGTGGCCGGAGCGGCGCGTCGCCCGTGGGCCACGTCTTCGTCGGCGAGCGCCGTCGTCACCACGCTGGATGCCAGCACGACCAACGCCCACGACCTGGCGTTCATCCGCCGAGCGCCATGATCGCGCCCACCAGCAACACGCCGAGCGCCGTCATCACGAAGCCGGCGCGCCAGGAGCCATAGCCGGCGTAGCGGCCGAGGGCAAAGCCGCCGAGGAACAGCATCGCGATCGCGATCCCACGCGACGCATTCTTCGCCGCGCCGACATCGTGCATCAGCGCGAAAGGCAGAACGACCGGAAAGGTCGCGAGGACGACCAGCAGGAAGATCGCCAGCGCGGCGGTCAGGTCGCCGCGTTCGAGCCTTGCTCGCGCCGGAACCGCAGGCAGCGCGACGATGCGGCCGCGGATGGCTTCGATCTCGAGCGGCGAGACCACCCCGGCCGTCGCCATTCGTGACAAGGCGGTTTCGACCAACGACCGGCCTCCTGGGGCATTCGCGCTGCGAACGGAGTGGAGGAGGGTGAGCGTCCGGCCCCGGTCGACGACAGTGCGGATCAGATACATGACGGCGTCGACGAGGCCCCAGGCGAGATTGCAACCCAGGGCCGCGATGAACATCTCGCGCAACTGCTCGCGCCCGGATTCGGCGACCGATATCGCGCCGGTGAAGCTGAGCGCCATGAGCAGGCCGAAGATCAGCTCCATGACCCGATCGACGGGGTTGAGGACCGGTTCGCGGACTTGCGCGGTCGTGGCCACCGCTTCGGCGATCGTCGTCACGAGAAGTCTCCGGGCGAGCGACTCAGGCGGCCTTGCGCGGGGCCTTGCCTCGAGCGCGGGGGATGGCCTTGGGGCTTGCCTTTTTGGCCCGGGGCGCGGGCAGGCCGGTCCTGAACAGCTTTTCGATCCGCGCCAGCCGCTGCGCGCGTTCGCCGGTCAACTCGCCGGCGGCCCGCACGGTCCGGTGCAGCGCCTCCAGAATGCGCGTGCGCCGGGTCGGATCTCCCGCCAGCATCTTCGGTATCGCGGCGACGGCCGCCTCGGTGTCGAGATGGAGCTTGAAATATTGCTCGCGCACGGTCTGCTTGAAGGCCTGCAGCGTCAGGCCTTCGTTCTCGGCCCGGATCTGGCGCAAGGTGTTGAACATCCGTTCGTCGGCGCCCGACCCCATGCCGATGTAGAGCAGGGCGCGGATCGCGGCCTCGCGCGGGCCGCCCTCGGCGATGCTCGCCCTGAGCTCGGCGATGCGCGCCTCGATCAGCGCCACATGCGCCTTGTCCAGGCCCGGCTTCTTGCGCACCGGCTCGTCGGACGCGCCCACTCCGACCATGGCCTGCAGTGCGGGCGAGCTGTAGATGGCCAGGAACATCTTCTCCAGGGCGGCGTCGCGCTGATCGCGGTAGCCGTCGAGGGCGGCGATGATCCCGTCCGACATCTGGGTCTGCCACGCCAGGAACGGGTTGTCGGCGGCGATCGGCTTCCTCTGCTGGCGCACCTGCTCGGCGAGCTGGGCCACTTGCTGCATCAGCGGGTTGCGCTCGGAAAAGATCTCGAACGGCAGCTCGGCCTGATTCAGCTTCTTCATCCATTCGGCCGTCTGTTCGTTGACCGACGCGCGGACGAACGGCTGGAACAGGGTGCGGTACAGGCCGAGGTTGATCTCGGAGACCCTGCGAACCGTCGCGAAGCGCCGTTCGTTCTCGGGATCGGGCTGGACGATGGCGCGAACGTCGTCGAGCGTGCGCGGCTCGAAGCGAACGATCCAGTCGCCGACGATCTTGTCCTGGCTCGCCGAATCGGCGGTCTTGCGAGTCATCACCGCCTCGTACAGGCCGGGCGGCAGGACATCGATCAGATCGATGTTGGAGGCGAACTCCTGATGCTCCTTCTTGGCGATGCCGCCCGAGACGAAGATGCCGAGGTGGCCGATCGTGTCGTGCACGGTATAGACGATCGTCTGGCCGCACGCCTGGATGTCGTGGTCGCTGCCGTAGAGGTCGACGATCCAGCCGAGCGCCTGCTGCGGCGGAGTGATGTTGTCGCCCTTGGAGCAGAAGCAGACGATCGGCGAGCGGATCCGGCGCAGGTCGACCCGCTCGCCCTTGCGGGTGACGATCTCGCCGGTGGCGAGCCGGTTGCCGACGAACAGCTCGTCGACGATCCACTGGATCTCCTCGCCGTTGAGGTTGACGTGGCCGCCCCACCACTTCTCGAACTCGATGAAGCGTTCGCCCTCGGTATCGACCTTCGACCAGAGGTTGTAGTTCTTGGTCCAGAGCGTGTTGGAGGGGTTCAGGTTCTCGAAATTCTCGACCAGGTGGCCGCCGTCGAACTTGCCGTTGCCCAGGTCGCTGGTCAGCGCCGTCATCCAGCTGCCGCCGGCCAGGCCGCCGGTGTAGCGCATCGGGTTCTCGCCTTCGACGCCGGCCCAGTACGACAGCGGCGAGCCGGCGACGATGATCGGACCGAACAGCTCGGGCCGGGTTCCGGCGACGAGCAGCACCGACCAGCCGCCCTGGCAGTTGCCGACGACGCAGGGCTTGCCTTCGGCCTTGGGGTGCAGCGCGATGACGCGTTCCAGGAACGCGGCCTCGGCGTCCATGATGTCTTCGATGGTCTGGCCCGGCATCGGATCGGGAGTGAAGCCGACGAAGTAGCACGGATGGCCGGCGTTCATGGCGACGCCGATCTCGCTGTCGGCCTTGAAACCGCCGATGCCAGGCCCGTGCCCGGCGCGCGGATCGACCACCACGAACGGCCGTTTCAGCGGATCGAGCACGGCGCCCGGCGCCGGCTTGATGCGCACCAGCAGGTAGTTCGCCGGCCTGGCGAAAGTGCGGGCGTCGAGCACCAGTTCGCCATCGAAGCTCAGCACGTGCGGCACGGCCTTGCTCTTCTGCTCGTAGTACTGCGTGCTGCGTTGGCGCATTACGTCCCAGAACAGGATGGTGCGCTGCGCCGCGTCGGTCAGGTATTCGCCGAACGGCCCCCAGGCCTGGGTCATGGCGGCCACAGACGCCGCGTAGTCGGGGGTCGGATGGGCGGGCGCAATCCGCTTGGTCGTGCTGGTTGCCTTGGGCATCTTGTCTTCTCTCGGAGTTGGCTCGGCCGTTGAGCGGCGGTTCAATGCCGTCGCTTCGGCAGCGGAATCGGGTGACGTTGCGATCGGGTTCGGCCCAGGCTACGCCATGACGTGCACGCCACCATCGACGTAGAGGGTTTCGCCCGTCAGGCGGCGCGCGTAAGGAGTGGCCAGGAAGGCGCAGGTGAAACCGACGTCCATGATGTCGACCACTTCGCCGAGCGGCGCACGCTGCGCAGCGTCGTTGAGCAGGAGGTCGAAGTCCTTGAGGCCCGAGCCCGCGCGAGTCTTCAAGGGCCCCGGCGAGATCGGGTGCACCCGGATGCCCTTCGGGCCGAGCTCATAGGCCAGGTAGCGCGCCGAGGCCTCGAGCGCCGCCTTGACCGGGCCCATCACGTTGTAGTTCGAGACGACCTTGTTCGCGCCGTAGTAGCTCATCGTGAACATGGTGCCGCCGTTCTTCATCAGCGGCGCCGCCAGGCGTGCCATGCGGATGAAGGAATGGCAGGACACATCCATCGCCTTGGCGAAGCCCTCGGCCGAACAGTTCAGCAGGCCGCCTTGCAGATCGTCCTTGGGCGCCCAGGCGATCGAATGCACCAGGACGTCGAGCTGGCCCCACTGCCTGTCGATCGCCGCGAAGACCGACTCGAGCTGCCCCGGTTGGGCGACGTCGAGCGGCAGGAACAGGGGGGCGTCGAGCTGGCGTGCCAGCGGCTCGACGTACTTCTTCGACTTTTCATCGAGGTAGGTGATCGCCAGATCTGCGCCGAACTCGTGAAATGCCTTGGCGCAGCCGTAGGCGATCGAATGCTCGTTGGCGATGCCGCAGACGAGCACCTTGGCGCCCTTCAGGATCGGATTGGTCTCCATGCTCACGTCGAGGCTCCTCGTCTGTCGATCAGGCTCGACTGGTCGCATTTTGCCGCCATCTCACGCTTCGGCGGCCAGCTTCACGAGTGTCTGGCAACTCGCGAGGTATGGCGACAGATCATGACCTCCTCGTTGGTCGGGATCACCCATGCCGACACCCGGCTCGAGGCGGTGCTGATGCGGGGTCCGCCCGTCTGGTTCGCAGCGGCATCGAGCTCGACGCCCAGCCAGGCCGCGTCGCGACAGATGCGCTCGCGGATCGCCGGCGCATGCTCGCCGATGCCCGCGGTGAAGACCAGTGCGTCGATGCCGCCTGCGGCAGCAGCGAGCGAGCCGAGCTCGCGTCCGCCGCGATAGGTGAACAGCTCGACCGCGAAGCGTGCGCGCTTGTCGTCGCTGGCGAGCAGCGAGCGCATGTCGCTCGAGATGCCCGAGACGCCGAGCAGTCCCGACTGCTTGTAGACCAGATCCTCGATGGCACGCGCATCCATGCCGAGCTCGTCCATCAGGTAGAGGATCACTCCGGGATCGAGATTGCCGCAGCGCGTGCCCATCGGCAGGCCGTCGACGGCTGTGAAGCCCATGGTGCTGGCGACGCTGCGGCCGCCGACCATGGCGCACATGCTGCTGCCGTTGCCCAGGTGGGCGACGATGGTGCGGCCCGACGCGGCCTTGGCATCGAACTGCGCCAGCACGCTGGCGATGTATTCGTACGAGAGGCCGTGAAAGCCGTAGCGGCGCACGCCGCGGTCGGTGATCGACGGCGGCAACGCGAACGCCTGCGCCACCTCCGGCTGGCTGCGATGGAACGCGGTGTCGAAGCACGCCACCTGGGGCAGGTCGGGACGAAGCGTGGCGACGACCTCGATCGGCTTCAGGTTGTGCGGCTGGTGCAGGGGCGCAAGCGGGCTCAGCGTCGCGAGCTCCGCGACCACCTCAGGGCTCGCCCGCACCGCCTGCGTGAACTTCAGCCCGCCGTGAACGACGCGATGGCCGATGGCGACGAGCTTGTGGTCGCCGCGCTGTCCCTGCAGGAACTCGATCAGATGGGCGACGGCGCCGGCATGATCCAGCTCGCTCCCCTTGCCCCATGTCTTTGCGCCGACTTCGGCGCCCTGCGCGTCCTTGGCGACGAATCGCGGTGCCGTGCCGATGCCTTCGATCTGCCCCTTCAGCAACGGGTGCTGGTCGTTCGCGACGTCGAAGACGCTGAACTTGAGGCTCGATGAGCCGGCATTGAGGACCAGGATGACGTCGGCCATGCTCTCACTCCACGGCCTTGGCGGCCTCGCGGCGGGCCTGGGCGACCATCACCGCGACCGCGCAGGAGGCGAGCCGGGTGAGGACCGAATCGGCGCGGCTGGTCAGGATGATCGGCACGCGGGCGCCGAGGACGATGCCCGCGGCGTCGGCGCCGGCGAGGAACGACAGGCTCTTGGCGAGCATGTTGCCGGCTTCGAGGTCTGGGACCACCAGCACGTTGGCGCGGCCGGCCACCGGCGAATCGATCTTCTTGATCTTCGCTGCTTCCATGCTGATGGCGTTGTCGAGCGCCAGCGGGCCGTCGATGACCGCGCCGGTGATCTGGTGCCGGTCCATCATCTTGCACAGGGCGGCCGCCTCGATGGTCGAAGGCACCTTCGGATTGACCGTCTCCATCGCCGAGAGGACCGCCACTCGCACGTCGGTGGTCCCCATGGCGTGCGCGAGGTCGATCGCGTTCTGCACGATGTCGACCTTGTCTTCGAGCGTCGGCGCGATGTTGATCGCCGCGTCGGTGATGATCAGGGCGTCGTCGTGGCCGGGCACGTCCATCACGAAGCAGTGGCTGACGCGGCGCGCGGTGCGCAATCCGATCTCGCGCTTGACGACGGCGGCCATCAGCTCGTCGGTATGCAGGCTTCCCTTCATCAGCGCCTCGGCCTTGCCCTCGCGCACCAGCCGCACTGCGGTGGTCGCGGCGGCCTCGCTGTGCGGGGCATCGACGATCTCGACGCCGGCCAAGTCGATCCCGGCCGCGGCCGCGACCGCCAGGATTCGATCGCGCGGGCCGACCAGAATCGGCACGATCAGCCCGAGCCGGCCCGCCTCGATCGCACCCTCCAGCGACGAGGCGTCGCAGGGGTGCGCCACCGCCGTCGGTGTCGGCGGCATCGATTTGCACCGGTCGATCAGGCGTTGGTACTTCTCGTGTTTTTTCGCAGTGGCCATGTCATGCTCTGAGGGTCATTTGAAGAACGCCGGCACGATGTCGACGAACAGGATCTTCACGATCGTCATGCCGGGAAAGATCATCGCGTAGCCGATGTCGGGGCGCTCGGTCGGCGCGAGCTTGTTCGAATAGGCGAGGATCGCCGGATTGCCGCACGCACCGGCGACGATGCCGGCCACCTCGTCGTAGGGCATGCGGTACACCAGCAGCCCGAGTATCAGGATCGGCAGCACCAGCGCGACCAGGACGATCGCCCCGAGCCCGAGCATCATCAGGCCGTTCTGCGTGACGGTGGCCGCGAACTTCGGCCCGGAGGCCATCCCGACCTGGGCCAGGAAGAGGGTCAGCCCGAGATTGCGCAGCACCAGGTTCGCGGACAGCGGGATGGTCCAGTTCATGCCGCCGGTGCGCCGCTGCAAACCGAGGATCAGCGCGACGACAAGCACGCCCGCCAGGCCGATCGATAGCTTGCCGATCGCTGGCAGCGGAATCTGGATTGCGCCCACCAAGAAGCCGAGTGCCATGCCGAGGCCGATCGAGATGTAGCTGAACTCGGCAGTGCCCTTGATCGAATCGCCGAAGAACTTGCTCATCGCTGCGAAGTCGTCGCGGTGGGCGAGCAGGCCGACGCGATCGCCGAATTCGAGCACGAGGTCGGGACGAGGCAGGATGTTGGTGTCGCCGCGGCGGATCTGGGCGATGACGACGCCCTTCTTAGCCGGCAGTTCGAGATCGCCGATCGCCCGGCCGACAACGCTCGGCCGCGAGGCGAACACGCGCAGGTAGTCGAGGTCTCGGCGATCCTTGAACACGCGGCCGGGTGCGGCTTCTCCGAGGAGCTTGCGCGTCTGCTCGAGCGCTGCCTTGGTGGGGCCGACCACGAACACGACGTCGTCCTCCGCGACGACGTGACCGTGCGCCGCAGGCTGGTTCTGATGCCCCGTGCGCAGCGCCACGATCTTGACCTGCGGCGGCAGCCCGCTCATGACCTCGCCCAGCGTCTTGCCGAAGTGCTCTTGGTTGCGCAGCGAGATCTCGAGCATCTCGATGCCCGCAGCCGGAGTCGTGTCGATCTTCGGCTTGAGGAACATGAATGCGAAATATAGGAACAGGATCGGACCGGCGACGCCGAACGGATAGGAGACCGAGTAGCCGACCGCCGGATCGTCGTTGCCGAGAGCCACGATCGCGGCCTGCAGGGTCGGCGTGCTGGTGCCCGATCCGGCGAACAAGCCGAAGGCATGGCCGAGGCTCAGCCCCATCACCTTGGCGATCAGCAGGCTGACGATTCCCGCCAGCAGCACGCCGATCAGCGCAATCAGGTTGGCCCGGCGACCGGCCGCGCTCGTCAGGCCGAGGAAGAACTGCTTGCCGTATTGAACGCCCACCGCATAGAGGAAAAGGGCGAGGCCGAGCGTTCCGACCATCGCGGCCGGTGCCGCCTTGGGCGCAAACCAGCCGATGGCGAGGGCAACGAACAGCACTGCGCCCACCCCGAGCGAGAAGCCCTTGATGTTGACCTCGCCGACCAGGTAGCCGATCGCGATCGTCAGGAACAGCGTCATCAGCGGCTGCTGTTCGAGGAGTGTCTTGATGAAATCCACGGTCGCCTCTCTTTGTGTTTTTCGGCCAGCGTGACGGCAACGGCTAGTAAACGGTCAATCCTCGACTCCGGAACTGCCCGCGCACGCGCTCGGTGAGCTCGGCGCTCGGTGCCTCGCACTTCTCGAGCGGGTACTCGAGGCCGAGCTTGGTCCACTTGTCGCTCCCGAGCTGGTGGAAGCGCAGGATCTCGACCCGCTCGATCGTCTTCAGGCCGGCACAGATGTCGGCCACCTTCTCGACATTGTCGAAGCCGTCGGTGAGGCCCGGGACGAGCACGTAGCGGATCCACATCGGCCGGCCCAAAGCCGAGAGCCGGTTCGCGTAGTCGAGCGTCGGCTGCAGCGGCTGGTGCGTCACCGTCCTGTAGATTTCCGGGTCGCCCGACTTGATGTCGAGCAGGTGCAGGTCGATGTCCATGATGTCGCGATCGGTCATCTTCTCGCCCATGCGCCCGGAAGTGTCGAGGCAGGTGTGCAGGCCGAGTTCCTTGCAGCGGCGAAAGATTCGCGTCATGAACGGCCGCTGCACCATCGGCTCGCCGCCCGACAGGGTGATGCCGCCCTTGGCGATCTTGAGCACCTTGGCGTACTTGCCGACTTGCCGCATTGCGGTGGAAACGGTGACCGGGTGGCCGTTGCGCTTGTGCCAGGTGTCGGGGTTGTGGCAGTACTGGCAGCGCAGCAGACAGCCGCTCAGGAAGGCGACGAAGCGCAGGCCGGGGCCGTCGACGGTGCTGCCGACTTCATAGGAGTGCACGTAGCCGACGAGGTCGTCCTCCTCGGCGACGTCCTCCAGGTCGGCAGCGTGGATCGCGAAGTAGTCCCGCTCGACCTTGCTCTCCTGCGCCCCGGCACGGTCGATGTGCAGCTCGTAGCGACTGCCGACACGCGGTGCCGTCATGCCCGCGCCTGCGTCACGCCGCAGCCTCGAGCGAACCGTGGAAGGTGCGGTTGATGACGTCCATCTGCTGCTCCTTCGTCAGCCTGACGAAGTTCACCGCGTAGCCGGAGACCCGGATCGTCAGCTGCGGGTACTTCTCCGGGTGCTTCATCGCATCCTGCAGCGTCTCGCGATTGAGCACGTTGATGTTGACGTGGAAGCCGCCGCTCGAGAAGTAGGCATCCAGCGCGGAGGTGCCGCGGTCGAGCCGCTCCGCCTCGCTGCCGAGCGCCGCCGGAACGACCGAGAGCGTGAGCGAGATCCCGTCCTCGGCATCGTCGTACGGAATCTTGGCGACCGACAGCAGCGCGGCGAGCGCGCCATGTGTGTCGCGGCCGTTCGACGGGTTCGCGCCCGGGGCGAACGGCTGGCCCTTCTTGCGACCGTCCGGCGTGCTGCCGGTCTTCTTGCCGTAGACGACGTTCGAGGTGATCGTCAGCACCGACTGGGTATGCACCGAGTCGCGATACGACGGGTACATCCGGATCTTGTTCATCATCGTCGACACCAGCTGCTTGGCGATGTCGTCGACCCGGTCGTCGTTGTTGCCGAAGCACGGGAACTCGCCCTCGGTCTGGAATTCGGTGATGAGCCCTCGCTCGTCGCGGATCGGCTTCACCTTCGCGTACTTGATCGCCGACAGGCTGTCGGCGGTATGCGAGAGGCCGGCGATGCCGCAGGCCAGCGTGCGCACCACGTCACGATCGTGCAGCGCCATCTCGACCGCCTCGTAGGCGTACTTGTCGTGCATGTAGTGGATGACGTTGAGCGCGTTGACGTAGGTCTTCGCCAGCCAGTCGAGCATCGGGTCGAGGCGGTCCATCACCTCGTCGTAGTCGAGCACGTCGCCGGTGATCGGGGTGAGTTTCGGACCGATCTGCTTGCCGGTGTCTTCGTCGCGGCCGCCGTTCAGGGCATACAGCAGCGTCTTGGGAAAGTTCACCCGCGCGCCGAAGAACTGCATCTGCTTGCCGACCCGCATCGCCGAGACGCAACACGCGATCGCGCAGTCGTCGCCGAACTTGGGCCGCATCAGGTCGTCGGATTCGTACTGGATCGCGCTGGTGTCGATCGAGGTCTTGACCGCAAAGCGCTTGAATCCGTCCGGCAGGCTCGGCGACCAGAAGACCGTGAGGTTCGGCTCGGGCGCAGGCCCGAGGTTGCTCAGCGTGTGGAGCATGCGGAACGCGCTCTTCGTGACCAGCGTCCGGCCGTCCTCGCCCATGCCCCCGACCACCTCGGTGACCCAGACCGGGTCCCCGGAGAAGAGCTCGTTGTATTCCGGCGCGCGCAGGAAGCGGACGATGCGCCACTTGATGACGAGGTCGTCGATGATCTCCTGGGCCTGTGCCTCGGTGAGGGTGCCCTCGCGCAGGTCGCGCTCGAAGTAGATGTCCCAGAACGTCGACAGCCGGCCCGCCGACATCGCCGCGCCGTTCTGCTGCTTGATGGCGGCGAGATAGGCGAAGTAGGTCCACTGCACCGCCTCGCGGGCATTGCCGGCCGGCCCGGAGATGTCGAAGCCGTAGCTCGACGCCATCTCCTTGAGCTCCTGCAACGAGCGGCTCTGCTCGGCGAGCTCCTCGCGCACGCGGATCACCTCTTCGGTCGAATGCCGGTCGTCGAGCTCCTGCTTCTCGCGCGCCTTGTCGGCGAGCAGAAAGTCGACGCCGTAGAGCGCCACCCGGCGATAGTCGCCGATGATCCGGCCACGCCCGTACGCGTCGGGCAGCCCGGTGACGATCCCGGACGCGCGCGCGGCCCGGATGTCGGGTGTGTAGGCGTCGAAGACGCCGTCGTTGTGGGTCTTGCGGTACTTGGTGAAGATCTCGCCGACCCGTTCGTCGGGCTTGTAGCCGTACGACTCGAGGCTGGCAGCGACCACCCGCCAGCCGCCGAACGGCATGATCGCGCGCTTGAGCGGCGCGTCGGTCTGCAGGCCGACGATGATCTCGTTGTCCTTGTCGATGTAGCCGGGGCCGTGGGCGAGGATGCCTGCCGGCACCTGCGAGACGTCGAGGATGCCCTTCTTGCGTTCCTCGTCGAGCAGGGGCCGCAGCGTCCGCCAAATGCCGGTCGTGCGCTCGGTCGGACCCTTCAGGAACGCCCCGTCGCCTTCGTACGGGGTGTAGTTCTTCTGGATGAACTCGCGCACGTCGACGCGCTTCTTCCAGTTGCCCGACGTGAAGCCGCGCCAGGCCACTTCCGTCTGCTGGCTCGGGGGAGTTGATTGGGTCGCCATTGCTGCTCCGTCTGTCGAATGAACTGACTACGCCGCGTGGCATCTCGCCTGCGTCGACCGGTGAAATCTGCTCCACGCGCCCGCTCCTGTCCATAGGACTTTAGGGAAGTCGGCCGGACACCGCGGGCGGTAGGGGCTGCGCACCGGCGGCGAGCTTGTCGTTTGCCGTCGGGAACAGGCATGATTCCGGGTTGATGGAGATTCGGTGAACGTCTGTTCCGGCTGCGGCGAGATCGACTGTCGCGGACTCTTGTCATGCGCGACTGCGGCGTTCGCCGCCGACGAAGCGGCGATCGGGTCGCGGGCGCGCGGCGAATCGCTGACCGAAGCACGGCGAAATGCGATGACGCCGGCCCAGGTGGTCAGGGCATTCATGCAGGGCAACGCGCGATTCGTCTCCGGCGCGCTCAGGGAGCGCGACTTCCTGGCCGAGATGAAGTCGAGCTCGGCGGGTCAATACCCTGCCGCCATCGTTCTTTCATGCATCGATTCGCGCACGCCGGTCGAAGTGATCACCGATCTCGGCATCGGCGACACCTTCAACGCCAAGGTGGCGGGCAGCGCGGTCAACGACGACATCCTCGGCTCGATGGAGTATGCGTGCGCCGTCGCCGGCGCCAAGGCGGTCCTGGTGCTGGGCCATACCGCCTGCGGCGCGATCAAGGGCGCGATCGACAACGTCGTTCTCGGCAATCTGACCCTGTTGCTTGCCCGCTTCAAGGCGGCGATCGACGCGACCGTCTTCGAGGGCCCTCGAACGTCGAAGAACGCCGCCTTCGTCGATGCGGTCGCGCGAACCCAGATCCTGAACTCCGTCGAGCAGGTGCGTCAGCGCAGCCAGGTGCTGGCGGGCCTCGAGGCCGAAGGAAAGATCGAGATCGTCGGTTTGATGTACGACGTCGGATCTGGCGTGGTGACTTTGGTCTGAGGTCAGCGCGACGGGTGCGTACCTGCCGCACCGCCCAGCCCTTGTGAATCGCCGATCCGCGCCAGCGCGCGGTCTTCCTCGAAGGGGTAGTGACGCTCGATCGCCTGGTCGAGCAACTCGAGTTGACGGTGCAGTTCGGCGTGGCGATGGTCCGGCAGCGACTGCAACAGGTTTTCGAGCATCGAGCGCATTCGTCGTGCGATCTGCACGCTGCCGGCGCCGCAGTGGCGAATCTCGGTGCAGGTGAGGTGCACGTAGTCCTCCCAGTTGGGAGTGAAGTAGACGACACGAAGGTTGCCTGCGGCGTCGCGCAGTTCCTCTTCGCGCAGGTCGCGCAGCCCCACCAGCCGGAGCAGTCGGTGCAGCTGGTCCATCGACATGACGGCGGTCGTCGGGTCGTTGATCGCCGCCGACAGGGCCTTGATGGCGATGTCGACGAGGATGCGCAGCGCGAACGTCGGATCCTGCTCCATGGTGCGCTCGCTGCCGAGTGCGACCGAGCCGCGCAACAGCCGATCGTCGATGCCGACCGCGCCGCCGTGGAGCCGGAACAGCGGCTCGCCCGTGGCGAGGAAGTCGCCGACGCTCGGCACGAATTCGATGACGCCGTCCGCCGCGCGCGCCAGCCCGACCAGTCCGCTCAAGTGGACGGCCAGAACGACTCCCGACGCGCCGTCGTGGGCCAGGACGCGCCCTGGCGCCGGCAGCCGGTCCGCGTGTTCGGCCGGCCCGGGCCGCCGCGTCGGCGCCGGGTAGACGCTTCTGATCACGCCGAGGCCGATTTCGCCAACCCGCTGCACGATGCTGACGGGACGCAGCAGACGCGCGGCGTAGTCGATCAGGTAGAGGAACGCCATGATCGATAGGATGCCGAGAAGCGAGGCGACGAAGACGTCGAATTGGCTCACCGTCTCGTTGATGTGCGTCAGGACACGAACGGCAAACGCGAGCGTGAAGAGAAACACGCCGACGATCCATCGGATGGTGTTGTCGCGCAGCAGCGTCGTCGCGATGATGCGCGGCGTGTACTGGCCCCCAGCGACCTGGATCGCCACCAGCAGCGAGCCGAACGTGAAGACGATGAACGACAGGTTCATCGTGATGAAGGTCTCGAGCAGCGTTCGCGCGCCAGACACCGACAGTGCCTGAAACGAGTTCACGCCGTCGGCCCAGCCCTTGGCCACCAACCACACGTCGACCGCGTGGACGAGGCGATGGAAGAACGCGTAGACAAGCAGCGCGACCAGCGGCACCAGCCACATCGAGCCACTGACGTAGCTCTTCAGCGCATAGCGGCGGTTCCAGGGCAGGAGGTTCAGGCCGGTCACGACGGGCTCCCCGGGTGTTGACCGGTCAATCGGCGCACCGGCAGACGGCACGCGCCTGCCTGATTGGCCATTTGCAAGCTCTCAACGCGGGCCGGTTCACTGCGCCGACCCTCGCAAAGCCAGTTGCCGCGCTCAGCGCCGACCCGGCGCGAACCGACCCACGCCGTCGCCGATCAGAACGTGCCAGTCACGAACAGCTGAACGCCGGAGTAGCCGAAGCGCGCGGTGCCGTTGAAGTTGTTCCTGGTCGTCTCGATCGTCGTCCAGAAGCGGTTGTAGCCGAGGCCGGCGCCGAAGTTCTTGTTGAACATCCAGGTCACGTTCGCGGTCAGGTCGGTGACGCGACCGTCGTAGCCGTTGATGTCGGCCTTGAACAGTTGCCCGCTGCCGTCGAGCACCCAGTTCGGCGCGAACGCCCAGGCGCCACGGACGCCAATGACCGGCAGCGGCACGGGGGCGGAAGCGTCCTTGCTGGTGAACGCCGCCGAAGAGACAACGCCGTTGGCGTCGGTAAAGGTGGCCGTGCCGGAAAGCTGCAGCGACAGCTTCGTGTAATGCACGCCCACGCTGCCGGCGACTTCGTAGGTCGGCTCCTTCAGGAAGGCATATTCGTAGGCCA
>Ga0070670_100000727_pt1 | contig 25574 bp, 20 predicted proteins | sample KBSS63metaG_FD_64665 | JGI IMG/M metagenome (GOLD analysis project Ga0070670, IMG submission 64665) | Switchgrass rhizosphere microbial communities from Kellogg Biological Station, Michigan, USA - KBS S6-3 metaG | ecosystem: Host-associated > Plants > Roots > Rhizosphere > Soil ... | reverse complement strand
TCGAGCGATCTGCTGATCGACAACTGCGACGAGTTCATCTTCTACGAGGACCTCGTGCGCGGCACGCAGAAGGCGCCGAACGTCAACTTCAAGGACAAGAAGCAGGGCGAGGTCTTCAAGCTCCTGATCGATTCGATCAAGGCGCTGATGCGCGAGAACAAAGAGATCCTCTGGGGCTCGATGATCAAGCAGACCATGCAGCGAAAGAAGCCGACCTTCAACGAGGAGTACTACGGCTACAACACGTTCAGCGACCTGCTCGAGGATGCGCAGAAGAACGACATCATCAAGATCAAGAAGGACGTGAAGAGCGGTTCGTACGTGATCACGGGATTCGCGCAGCCAGCGGCATGAACTGTCATCCTGAGGCTGCCGTAGCCGGGAGCTGCGAAGCAGCGGGGCCGGCGGAGGACGCCGAAGGATCTCAAGCTTCACAAGCTGCGTTGAATCAAACGGGTTTCAGCAGGAGTTGCGCATCTTGAGATCCTTCACCGTCCTGCGGCGTTCCGCGCTTCGCGCTCCAGCGCCTCCGGCGGCTCAGGATGACAGGGTTCACTTCCGGTTGGAGAATATCCAGACCACCATGACCAGCAGCAGCACTCCGAAGAACAGTGAGTGCGTGGCCGTACTCACCAGCCGCATCGCGGCGCGAAGCGCGAAGGCGCCGAAGAGCAGCAGGAAGACGGCGGCCGCGGCGAGTTTGACAGTGGTGGCGGGTTTCAACGCATGAAGACTCTCACATTCGCGCTGATTCTTGCGCTCGCTTGCGGCAAGGCGAAGATTTCGAACGCCGACAAGCCGCTGTCCGTGCCCGGCGAGAAGCTCTACGCGTTGAACGGGAAGATCGTCGGACGCGACGCCGCCGAGAATTCGCTGACCATCGATCACGAAGCCATCCCCGGATACATGGAAGCGATGACGATGGACTACATCGTCCGCGGCGCGAAGGTGGATGCGCTGCCGCCGAACGGCACCGCGATCTCAGCCACGCTCCACGTCACCGACGGCAAGGGGATCTGGATTACCGGTTTGCGCGCCGGTGATGCGGCTCATCGTCCGCCGCAATCGCCGGCCGCGCAGCCGCCGGCGGCGTCCCACTGACGCCTTTCATGCGGATGGCCGCGGCGCGAAGGTACTTGCGCAGCGGCGGGAAGTGCGCGACGACCGCTTCGATGACATGCGACACCGGCTCGAACAGCCGCACGCGATGCGCGACGTCGTGGTCGACGCTGTGCACGATGGCGCGCGCTCCCAGGATCAGCTTCGCCAGCGCGGCGACCTTGCGCCGGTGGACGCGATCGCAGAAGACGACGAAGCGCGCCACGACGCCGGCGTGATGCTCGGCCAGTCCGCGCGCGAAGATGAGGTTCTCCAGCGTGGTCATGGCGTGCTCTTCCAGCACGAGCTCCGCCCCCGCCAGAAGCTTCCGCAGATGCCCTGCCATCACCCACGCCTCGGAATGATGCGAGCGCGGCGAGGTGCGGCCGCCGGAGAGGATGACGAAGTCGAGATTCTCGCGTTCGATCAGCGGCGCAACCGACTTGACGTAGTCGTGCAGACCGTCATTCAAGTCATAACCGCAGACGATTCCTACCGAATGCATATCACTCATCCTAGCTGCGGGATGTACGCCAAAGAAGGGGAGTTCGTTGAAGATCGCGTTACGACTGTACCGGTCCCACGAGCACCGTCGGCACGATCGAACCCGCTTCGACGGAGGTGATGCCGGTCTCGACGATCACCAGGCCGTTCGCCTGCACCATCGACGTCGAGACTCCCGATCCCTGCGAGCTCATCGGCATCGAGACGAGCTCGCCGTCGCGCGCGACGACGCGGACGCGCAGGTAATTGCGGCGGTCGCCGCGCGATTTCAGCGACGCCGAAATCCGCGTCATCACGATCGGCGGCAGCAGGTTCGACGTCTGTCCCATCGCTTTGCGGATGGCCGGCGCGATGAAGAGGAGGAACGAGACCATGCACGACACCGGATTGCCCGGCAGGCCGAAGTAGAGCCGGCCGCGCACGCGCGAGAGCACCACCGGCTTGCCCGGCTTCATCGCCACCTGCCAGAACTTCGTCTCCGCGCCGAGTGCGTCGAGCGCGTCTTTGACGAAATCGTAGGCGCCGACCGACACGCCGCCGGACGAGATGACGAAATCGGATTCGAGCGCCGACTCGATCGCGGCGATCGTCGCCTCCTTTGTGTCCGGAACGATGCCGATCATGCGCGGAATCGCTCCCGCTTCGCGCACGAGCGCGGCCAGCGAATACGAATTCGAGTTGAGAACCTTGCCGGGGGACATAGCGTCGCCGACGTCGATGATCTCGTCGCCGGTGGAGAGGATGGCTACCGTCGGCCGGCGTCCGACGCGCACGACCGGTTTCTGAACGCCGGCCAGTACGCCGATTTCGGCGGCATGAAGCGGCGTGCCGTCGGCGAGCACGACGTCGCCCGCGTGCATGTCCTCGCCGCGTTTGCGCACATTCGTTCCTCGGCGCAGCGGTTCGAGCACCCGCACGTCATCCGATCCGGCATCGGTGATCTCGACGTGTGCAACCGTGTCCGCGCCCTCGGGCATCAGCGCGCCGGTCATTATGCGGATGGCCGTGCCCGGCTCGAGCCGCTTCGTGGCCACCGTTCCGGCCGGCAAATTTTCGATGACGCGCAACGTCACCGGTGCGGCGGCAATGTCATCCGCACGGACGGCGTAGCCATCCATGGCCGTGTTGTCGCCATGCGGCACGTCGTAGCGCGCATGAACGTCTTCGCGCAACACGCGCCCATGCGCCTCGGTGAACGCGGCCTGCTCCGTACCGAGAACTTCGACTTCGGCGAGAACGCGCTCCTGGGCCTCTTCGACCGGAATCATCCGCTCGTTGTGCCGCGACGGCTGAAATGTGGCCATTGACGCCAGTTTATCCGGTCTCCGAACCGTGCTATGCAAACCATGAGGTCGTCGCTATACTGCGCCATCCAATTTTCAGGGCATCCGGGGAGAGCAGGTTCGAATGGCGAAGGTCCAGGGTAAAAAAGCGGCTACCAGTGCGAAAAAAAAGGCAGCCGCGAAGACAGCAGCGCGCCCGAAAAGCAGCAAGAAACCGGCCCCGAAAAAACCTGCCGCGAAGCCGAAACCGGCTCTGAAAAAGAAGGCTGCCAAGCCCGCGCCTGCGAAGAAGAAGCCGGCGCCGTCGAAGAAGGTTGCGGCGAAGAAAGCCGCCGCGCCGAAGAAAGCGCCGGCGAAAAAAGCTGCTGCGAAGAAGGCGGCTCCGAAGCCGTCGCCGAAGAAGGCCGCGAAACCTGCCGCCAAACCGGCGCCGAAAGCTGCGGCGAAACCTGCGCCGAAGAAGGCCGAAAAGCCTGCCGAATCGAAAGTGAAATCGGCGGTGAAGACGGTCGCGAAAGTTGCCGCCGGAGCCGCGATCGGCGCAGCCGTCGCGCGCGCCGTTCCGCCCGCCGACGACAAGAAGCGCCGCCGTTCGCGTCCGCGCGTGACGTCCAGCGGGCCGGCCACCGCCGCGTGGTTCTCGCAGGGCGACCGCCCGCGTTCGTCGTCCTTCATCCCCGCGCCGCCGCGCGCCGAGGCGCCGTCGCTCGTCGCAGCGCCCCCGGCGTCGTCCGATCGCCTGGTCGGATCGCATGAGCTCACCGAGTTCGTCGTCCGCACCGTTCCCGTTCGCATCGACATCGAATCGAACGGCGGCCGCATCTACCTGACCATCAATCCGAACGACACCACCCTCAAAGTCGGCGAGGGCATCGAGTGGGATTTCCGCTACCTCGGCGGCGCCGACGTGGTCATCGAAGAGATGATCATCGAATTCGCCAAGCCGTCGCCCTTCCCGACCACGATCTTCCGGTCCCGCCGCCCCGGCGCCGCCCGACCGCACCGCCAGCTCTCCGGCCCCGCGCAGCCGTCCGCCTCCGGCAAAACGATCCAATACACCGTCCGCGCCTTCAACGCCTTCAAGACCGAAATGGCGGCGGCGCAGCCGGTGATGATGGTGTCGTAGCGGTCAGCCGCAGAAGCGTGGGCAGCCTCACAAACATCATCAGCAGCGTCGGAACCGAATAGACGAACGCGGCGATCGCGATGATCCATTTGATTGCTGAGACCGCGCAGACGAGCGGCGCGACGGCGTAATTACCGCCGATCTCCGCCACCATGCCGACGTCTTCGAAGACGTCCATGAGTCCGGCCACGAACATCGCCCAACCGAGGAACGTGCCGGCGCGCGCCAGCCAGCCGCCCCAAACAATCGCACCGAAGAAGCAAGTCAGCGCCAGCGCCGCGGTGTAGAGCGCGATGAATGCGTAATCGAAGCGGATGTCTTCGAGTGCGAGATCGAGAAGGTTGTGTTTACGCCATGAGCCGATGATCGTCGATGCTCTGTCGCTATTCGGCGCGAGCTCGAGTGCGCCGATTTTGTATCCGCCGATGTTCTTCAGCGGCGCGCCATGGCATCCGAGCACGATCGTCGTGGCGATCGTGCCGGCGACGAGAACGAGAAAAACGAGGAGAAGCGCTTTGCCCGGAATCATTGCTTCACCTGGGCCTCGCTCTTGATGGCTTCCTGTTGCACCAAGTCGGGTTTCGCTGCGGTCAGTGGAGTGTTTTTGGGCGTCAGTTGTTCGGCGATGGCCTTCACAAAGCCCACATTCCGTTCGACGAATGGCCGGATGGCGGGAGTGAGGTTTGGAGGTACGGTGTCGCCGACCTGCAGGTCGATGGCGTTGCGAGTTCTCTGCGCAAGCAGCCAGCCAAGCGGCATCACGATGCCGTGTTCCTGCTGCGTCAGCAGAAATTCAAACTGGTTCGCGGGAGGTACGAGTGCCTGCGCCTCGGCGTAGGCGAGCGTTCCACGTGCACTGCGCGTATTCAGCAGCGCCCGCAGTGGTGAGAGCACTTCGTTCATGAAGCGCGTCGCTTTCGGAAGCGGAACGGCGCTCCCATCCGCCCTCACTTCCTGGTAGCGGATGAGGATGAGGTTAAACGTCACCTCGGGATGCAGCGGTTGCAACCTGCGAAGAAGATCGGCAGCCGTTTGCCCGCCGGAGTTCTCGAAGTAGCCGCCGTCGACGACATGATCGATCAGGCCGGGATTCAAGATCGATCCGGCCGGCGAGACATACGTGAAGCGCGCGCTGTTGTGCGCAGCGGTGCTGAGACGCATGTCGCTGCCGATCTGATTGAGGATGTCGTAGGAGTTCGGGATATCGCCGGTCGGAACCTGATTCTGCGGCGCGTTGCCGTCAACGATGCAATTGCTGGCGATGATGCGATTGCCGCGCTCTACGATCGTCCCGTTGAGGAAGAGCGATGGAATCAAGGCATTCGGCCGGTCTGCATACATCTTCATGAAACCGCTGGAGAAGAAATCATCTTCACTGTTGTTCGCCGAACGGATGTGGGTTCGCCAGCCGCGCTCCCATCCGGTCTCGATCGCTTTCGCGCGATCCGGAATGAAGCCGACGGGAAGGAATCGTTGCACCAGGTCGGCGTGAAGAAGCGACGCCAGTGTCGGCGCCAGCGAGTCGTAGGAAAGAATCTGCTGCGCGGCGAAGCGGAAGGTCTTCTGCCGATCCGCAGTATTCATTTCGGCGCAGTCGCTGACCGCAACGGCACGCTTGGGGTCTGCCACGAGCGCGGTGAATACTGTTGCGCCGACCGAGCCACCGGAGACGCTGCTGATCGCAAACACATGATCCGCGAACGGCGGCGCTGCATCCTGAAGCGCCGTCAAAACGGCCGCCGTCCAGTAGGCAGCGCGAATGCCGCCACCTTCGGTTGCCACGATGTAGACCTGTGGCTTCGGCTCTTCAGGGTGCTTTGCGCGCAGTTTCTTCAACCATTCGTCAAACGTTTTGTCGACGGTCATTCGCGCCGCCGGCGTACCGCCGCCTGCTTCAATCGGCAGCTTTCTGACCGCGTGGTTGTCATGGAAACAACTGAAGACGATGGCCAGCAGCAGCAAAGTCGCGAAAAGCGGAACGCGATAAAGATCCGCCCAGTAGACGATCCAGCTTCCGATGCCGATCCAGAGCGCAGCCGACAGCATCAGCATGGATGGCGAGGGGAAGATCATGCCGGCAGTGAGGGGAGAGAGAGCTGTCCAGAGGACGAAGAGGAGCGCGAGTACGAGCGTGGATCGGAGAATCCATTTCGTGGCCGGCGCCAAAGCACTGTGACTCGCAACGCGCGGGGACGCACCGACCTTCGCGCGCCTGATTACGACGAACACGACGAAAAGGATCGAGAGGACGACGAGGATGGCGATCGTTACGCTGATCACCATCATCGTGTAGTCCCATCCACCCGAGTAGTCGAGGTAGGCGGCTCGAAGCAGCGCGCCGATGGCGATGAGAAACGCGGTGATTCCGAGGATGCGCGGCATCCATCTCTGCAAGCCGGGATGAGACTCGGCCAGCTCCTCGGTCGTTTTCGAGACCCGAGGAGTCTCGTCTGCTGCCTGCAGCGTCGCCGCGCACTGCGGAAAGTCGATGCGCAGCAACTGGCGCGACCAATACCAGGATTGCAGCGCGAGAACCGTCACCCACAGAACGAACCAGAGAACCGCTCCCCAGTGCGGACAAACCTTATCGAACTCGACGACTGCGCGGATCGAGTCCTGTCCCTGATCGGACCAGATCAATGCCCACAGCAACAGAGCGAGCGGGATGACGACAAAGCGAACCGGTCTCAAAAGAATGAACGGTTCGCGCACCGAGTGCCAGATCTTCTGCAGCCAACGCATGAAGGCCATACAGCATCTCCTCAAATTGTTTGACGGACTCAACTAGGAGATCCCTGGACGGACCCTTTCCCTACCTCATCTCGTGGCCCAAAGAAGCACGCGCTTGAACGTGTAGAAGTACGGGCGCGAGTCGCCGAGGGTCGCTACGAGGCGATCGGTGTATTCGGAGAGGAACTCTTCATAACGTTCGGGAGACAGCGCTTCGCGGTATGGCGTGAGCGTTGAGCCTTTCGTCCATTCGACGACGTCGCGCGTCGATGGGAGGACGTGGCCGTAGACCTGGAGGCGGACGTGTTGGCATTTGAATCCGAGGCGGTGAAGGAGGTCGGCGTAGGACTCGGGGGCGAGGATGTTGACGGTTCGCGGCTTGATCCCGAAAGACGTCGCAACCTCGGCAGCGATTCGGTGCGATGCGTGGTCGTGATTGGCCGGCATCTGCACGGCGAGCTGGCCGTTCGGCGCGAGCAGGAGCATGAAGTGCGTGAAAAGCCATTCGTGATCGGGAATCCAGTGAAGCGCGGCGTTGGAGAAGACGAGATCGAAAGGACGATCGGATACGAATGATTTGATGTCGCCGAATTGAAAGTGCAGCGTGCCGGACGGCGATGCCTTCTGCAGCATCGACTCGGAACTGTCGATGCCGAGCGTTTCGGATGCACCTAACTGCTCGTGAAGTTCGCGCGTTAGCTCGCCGGTGCCGCAGCCGAGGTCGATGATGCGCATGTTCGGGCGCGGCTCGATCAGCGCGGCGAGGTCGCGGAACGGCTGCGCGCGCTCGTTCTTGAAACGCTCGTATTGATCGACGTCCCAGCTCAACGCAGGTGATCCCAATTCATGATCGCGTTGGTTACCAACGCGTAGCTGCCTTGCGTGTTCTGGCGCCACATCGGATTGTTGGCGAAGAGGAGAATGTGACCTTTGCCGCGCGGCGCGTCGATCACGACCGGCTTGCCGGCGATCTCTTCGCCCGCTTCGAGCATGCCGGAGAGGAGCAGATTGCCGGCTTCTTTCGCAAACGAAACGATCACGCGCGGGCGATCCTCGGGACGCGGCAACGCGTAATCCGCATTCCACGGCGCGTCCTCGGGTGTCTGGAATCCTTCCTCGCCCGGCGCGGCTTTCGGACGCTCCGGCAGCGGGACGAACGGGCGGCCCTGCGGCACGTCGGGATCGTTCTTTCCGCCGCGGCCGCTGGGACGCGACTCCGGCGCGGGCGGCGGCGTGAGGCCGACCTGGAAGATCGGCGAGCCGGCGTAGTAGATCGGGAGCGTGTCGTCGTAGCCGGCGGCGATGGGACTCTTCTTGTCGGTGATGCTGGCCAGGAGGATCGTGCCGGGCGCCCGCAGTTTCTGCGGCTCGATGACGCGCACCCACCGCGCCAGGCCGTACTGCACGGCCCAGATCGAAGTGTCGCGCGCGGTGATGAGCAGGCCGCCGTCTTCGACGAAACGAGTGAGGCTGTCGACGCCGGTCAGGCCGAGACCGGGACGCATGTCGTCGGTCTCATCTATCCCTCCTAAATTCGGCGTGATCGCGGTCTTGCGCCACGGAAGCGGCGGGCCGGGCGGAAGTCCGTTCACAATTTCGGCGGAGGAGTTGCTGCCGCCGGTCGGCGCGAAAAGGATGACGTCGAATTTGTCGCGAAGGTTCGGCGTGCGCGCAACTTCCTGCGTGGAGATGTAGCTGTACGGAATGTGGAGTGACTCCAGCGCGAGACGGAACCACCCTTCGTCCTGCGTGCGCAGCCAGGTGTGGAGGATGGCTACGCGCGGGAGGTGGATCTCGTGCGTTTTCGTAGACGGCGCGGCGGATGCGGCGACGATCGTGCCGGACGCGTATTTTTTCGTGTCGACCGTGAACGGTTCATCGGCAACGAGCCAATGCGTCGCGCCGTTGGCCCACACCAGTTGCGGCAGCGAGGTGTCGGCGTTGTTCTCCATGATGTTGCCCGCCGCGACCGCGGCGGCGCCCGTCCACGCGTGCATCGACACTTTCAGCACGTCCGGATTCGCGACGCGCTTGAAGTCGACGTTCTTCAGGTAGCCGAGCGTCCAGCCGGTGTCGTCGTAGACCTTCTCGTCGCCGCGGACATACTGCACGTCGAGCATGGCATCGGCGAGGCGCGAATACGGCTGATCCATGCGGATGATGAAGCTGCCCTTCGCGAAATCGGTCTTGTCTTTCTTCGCCGAGGGAGGCCAGTCGACAGCGACGCTGAACGGCGCGTCGGACTGCTGCACCTCAATCCCATGCGTGCGGAGCAGCGACATCAGATCGGTGAGCTGTCCCTTCCGTTTCTGCGCACCGTCGAATACCCATGCCGAGGGACCTTCGTTTGCGGCCTTCGCAATCGAACGTTTACCCAACAGATAGAACTGCTCGAGGAAATGCTGGCGGCGGTCGGCGAAGTCGGAGAGCGCGAGGAGGATTCCGCTCTGCTGATAATTAATGTTGTTGCGCAGCGACCACTTGACCGTCGGCAGCGGCGGATTGGGACGGAACCAGGCGCGATCGCTCTGGCCGCGCACGACGCGATCCGCCGTCATCGGAAAGCGGTTGCCGAACGTCTCGTAGAAGCGGCCGATGGCGTTGTGCCCCTGCCCGGCCCACATCATGTAATTCGGCGCCCAGCCGTCGTAAAAACCGTAGGTCCAGACGCCGGGCAGGCCGCGCTTGGTCAGCTCCTGCACTTCGTGCCACGCCATGCGTTGCCATTCGTCGATCACCAATGGATCGATCGACGGGTTGTACGGACCGGTGCCGGTGGAGATGTACATGAACGGCACCGACTCGTGCAGGTCGTGCAGCACCTGCGGATGAAAGTCGAAGAACGTATGCAGCACGTTGCGGCTCAGCGCGAGGGCGAGGCCGAGGTTGTCGCGATTGTTGTCGTGGGCGACGTAGTGGCCCCAGTAGACCAGCGGAGGAACGGGGCGATTGGGGTTGGCGTCGCGCCAGCGGGAGAGATCGAGCTGGCGATCGCGCCCGTCGACTTCGACGACCGGCGTGATGAGCACGATGGCGTTGTCGCGAATCTTGCGAACGAGCGCCGAGTCCTCGACGGCCAGCCGGTAGGCCAGCTCCATCAGCATTTCGGGGCTGCCGGTTTCCGGCGAATGGATCGAGCCGGTGATGTAGTAGATCGGCTTGCCGTCGGAGATAAGCTTCGATGCATCCGCGTCGGTCAGCGAACGCGGATCGGCGAGACGTTTGGTGATGTCACGATAGCGGTCGAGATGGGCGATCGATTCGTCGGCACCGACCGCGACGGCGATCATCTCGCGTCCTTCCTCACTCTTGCCGATCGAGAAAACTTTCACCCGAGCGGACGCCGCTTCGAGCGCGCGCATGTAGCGATTCACATCTTCCGAGTACGTCAGATGTCCCTCGGCGCCTGCGATGTAGCCGAAAAACTTCAGCGGCGTCGGAACCTTCGTTGACGCCGGCAGGTGATCGACCATCTCGGTGATGAACTGCGGCCCGGTGGTGAATTGCTTGATCTGCCGCGTGTAGTCGGCGTCGTTCTGCTGTTGGGAGAAGGCGGTCGTGGCGAGAAGGATGAGGAGTGCGAAACGTTTCAATCAATCTCCTAACGTTGATCGTTCATCAATATCCCATTGCGCACGATGTCCGACAGCTCTTTGATGATGTGCGAGGCGTCCTTGCCGAACGGTTGCGGGACGTTGAAGAGAATCTCGATGGTGAAGTAGTTGAAGAAGACGCGGGCGGTGATGAGCAGGGCGTCGATGGCGGAGACGGAGGGCCGCAGACGCTGCCGCATCGCGCCGAGCGCTTCTTCGCCGACGAAGGCGCCGTAGCGCTGCCCCAGCTCGCCGTAGAACTTGCGGATGTGCGTCCCTTCGAATTCGATGACGTCGACGAAGATCAGCACGAAGTAGGGTTTGAACTCGCGGATGGAATCGCGCGCGGCCAGGCCGAGCTGCTCGATGTTGTCGGGAAACGTCCCGATCGATAGCGCGCGTGTGAACGGATAGCGGCGCGTCTCGGTGATGCGCCAGAACTCGTCGAGCAGCGAGCGGAAGATCGCTTCCTTGTCGGGAAAGTGGTGATAGACGTTGCCGGTCGAGACGCGGGCGCTCTCGGCGATGTCGCGCACCGTGGTGGCGCGATATCCCTGATGCGAGAACAATTGCAGCGCGGCGTCGAGCACCTGCCGCCGGCTGCGCTCCGACTTCTCCTCTCTCTGCATGGGCTTGCCGCGCGCAGGCTACGCGCGAGCGGGACGCCGGTCAAATCATCGGGACGTGGCGTGGCGCCGGAGCGGCGTCTCGCCGAAGTCGAGGAAACGCGCGGCGAAGCGGCGTTCGCCTGCGGTGGAGACGGTGTAGGTGATCAGGAATCGCCCCGGCGCGATGGCGGCGACCGCGGGCGCGCGCTCATCACGGGGGCCGTGCGCAATGTCGAGCGGCGCCACCTCGAGCGTGCTGTTGTCGATGACTGCGCCGGCCAGGTCGAAGTTCGTACCGTTCCATGTGCGCCACACAACGACGAAGCGCCGGCCATCCCAGGCGATGCCTGGACGGACAGGCGGCGCAGTATCCCAGATGCTGCCGATGGTGAACGGAGGTGCCAGCCATCCGGCGTCGTATGGCCGGACCTGCACCGATGTGGGAACGTCCGGCCGACGCAAGGTGTCGCCGACGTAACACGCCACGAGAAGACGCTGGCCGTCGAAGGCGATTGCGGAGGGACCGGTGATGGTTTCCAGGCCGGTGGGGGTCTCAAGGGCGATGAGCTGCTCACTCCCCTTCGGCCCGTCCATCTCGACATTGAGGTCGGTTCCCCCGCAGCCCCAATTGAAATGGCCGCACGGACGATTGATCTCGTGCCAGACATGCGCCGATGTGGTGCTGCCCATCACGGCGATGTCGTCGCGAGCGTCGATGGCGGGAGTGAGATTTAAGGTACCGTCCTCCGTCACCGAGTACGCGGTCGTCCCCGTTAGCAGAAATGCGTAGGTGCCATCGCTGCGGAGCTCCGCGTTCGTGGCACTGATCGTTTGCCGCTGCATCGGCTGCAGCGCGGCAGTCAACCAGACCACAATCGTCCGATCCGGCAGCGTCGCCTCGGCCCAGGCGAGGAGATACCCGCCGCGGAATGCCACGATGGAGGGCGCCGACGGCGCACTGGCCTGTATGTCGGTCGCTTCACCGAGACGACCGTCGACGCCGAGGACGTCCACATAGACGTGGTCGCCTGCGGTCCAGGCCAGCACTGCGTTCCCACGATCGGCTGCAACGCTGACTTCCGGCTTGACCGCGGGGCTCGCAGGAGGTTGCGGCGCGGATAGAATCTCAGGACCAAGCAGCGGCTGGTGGGCTGCCATCGCAGTAGCGAGGAAGAGCGCGAGCATGGCATTGATACGGAGCGCGCCCGGAATCTGTCGCCGGCGATGCGTTTTGTACAATCGCCGGACATGACCATCCACGCGCGCATCGACGCGCTTTTCCCGCGGCTCGCTTCCGAGCAGCAATTTCCGACGCAAGGTCAGACGATCTTCGTCGATCTGGAGCGTCAGGAAGTGCGCCGCGCCTGGATTCCGCACCGCGTCGTGACGCAACTCCTCGGCGGGCGCGGCGTGAACATGTTCCTGCTGCACAACCTGCTCGACGAAACGCTCGAGCCGATCCATCCCGAGGTGCCGCTGATTTTCGGAACGGGGATTTTGACGTCGATGGTGCCGTCGGCGTCGCGCGGCAACGTGACGTCGTGGTCGCCGGAATCGCGCGTGCTGATGGACTCGAATGCCGGCGATTACTTCCCGTCGTTCATGAAACTGAACGGCATCGATCACCTCGTACTCTACGGAAAAGCGCCGAAGTGGACGCTGCTGCATTTCGAAGGCGATCAGCCAAAGTTCGTCGATGCCGCGCCGTTCGTGGGGCTCGACAACATCGATCTCCGCGCGAAGATCGCGAGCGATTTCAATGGAGTGGAGGGGAAAGATTACGGTCTCGCGGCGATCACCACCGCCGGCGAGAACCTCGTTCTCTGCTCGGGCATCATGGCCGGCCCGAAAGCGATTTACGCCCGCGGCGGTCCGGGCGCGAAGATGGGCGCACTCAATCTGAAAGCGATCCTGATCCAGGGACGCAGCGCCGATCTCGCCACCGCCCGTCCGCACAAACTCCGCAATCGCGACGTGGCCGTGAAGCTCCTCGGCACGTCCGTCGTCAAGAATGCGCTGAAGAAACGCGGCACGCCGTTTCTCTACAAGCCGTCGCGCATGCTCGGCGCGATGGGCACGAAGAACAATCAGGAAACGACCTGGACCGACAAGCTCGACGCCGAGAACATCGATCCGTATCGCCCCGGCATGGAGGGGTGTTTCGCCTGCCCGGTGAATTGCCGGCCGCTGAACGACATGTCGAATGACATGAACGTGCGCCCCGACAAGTACGTGAAAGGCGACGGTCCCGAATACGTGACGCTCGGCAAGTTCGGTCCGAACGTCGGGATCACCGAGGTGACGCAGGTGCTGCGACTCAACAACATCTGCAACGACCTCGGGCTCGACACGGCGTCGACCGGTTCCGCGATTTCGTGGGCGATGGAGCTTTATCAGCGCGGCATCATCACGCGCGAGCAAACGCAGCTCGATCTCGAATGGGGCAACTACGACACGATCGAGCGATTGCTCTTCATGACCGCGAAGCGCGAAGGATTCGGCGACGTGATCGCCGATTCATCGCAAGCCGTCGCCACCGGCAAATATCCGAGCGAATCGCTCGATTACCTGATGGCCGTGAAAGGCCTCACCCAAAGCGATCCGCACGACGCCCGCATCCTCAAAGCCTTCGCCCTCGGCCTGGCCGTCGCCACGCGCGGCATGGACCACCTGCGCAACCGCGTCACGCTCGAGATCAACGCGAAGATCAACGACTCGCCCGATTTCAAAGCGGAGCTGTACGGCGGTCTGGTTTCCGCCGAACCGAACAGCTACGAAGGAAAAGAGACCGCCGTCCGCCGCTGCGAGAACATCTACGCCGTCGGCGATTCGGTGGGCATGTGCCGCTTCACCACGAAGCTCTTCAACTCACCATCACTTCCGGGATACGAAGAATTCGCCGACCAGGTCGCGAACGTGACCGGCATCGAGCTGACCAACGAAGCGATCGACCACATCGGCCTGAACGTGATGGGCGTCGAACGCCTCATCAACGCCAAACTCGGCATCACCCGCGCCGACGACACGTTGCCAAAACGCTGGTTCGAAGAAGCGATCGGCGTCGGCGCCTACAAGGGCGAAAAAATCGACCGCGGCGAGTTCGACAAAATGCTCTCCCGCTTCTACGCGATCTCGAATCTGACCGAGGAAGGCGTTCCGACGCCGGAGTGGAGGGAGGAGTTGGAGACGGTGCTGAACGTGTAAAATGGACGGCCATAATGTTTGTATTCATTAGCCACGGTGACGCTGATCGCGAGTTTGCCGCCGAGATCGCCGGTTCGCTGCGCCGCGCCGGAATCGACGCCTGGCTCGATGCCAGCGACGTCGAACCGGGAACGAACTGGCTTCGGTCCGGTGCGCGCGCACTTGACCGCGCCGACGCGATGATCCTCGTACTGTCGGAAGAAACGAGCGGCTCGCCCGACCTGAAGAAAGCATTCGAGTTCGCCATCACGACGCCGCGGTTTGAAAATCGCGTCATCACTGTCGAGCGTCGCTCGCCATCACAGGAAGCATTCCGCTATCCGTGGATTCTGCGCGATCTTCCCTTCATCAAAGGGGCTCAGGATCCGCGGCGCACCGCTGAGAAGATTCTCAAGTTCCTGAAAACGGCCGCGTGAGTTGATGGCCTCGCGGAAACGGAAAGCTCGAAGACTTCCCGTTGAAATCTTTCTGTCCCACTCCGCCAAAGACAAGCGCTTCCGGAAGCGGCTCGTCGCCATACTTCGCGATCATGGCCTCTCGACCTGGTTCAGCGAACACGGTATCCGTGGAGCTGCGCAATGGCATGACGAAATCGGCGCTGCGCTGGCGCGCTGCGATTGGATGATCGTCATTCTGTCGCCGGCGGCGGTTGCCTCGCGCTGGGTGAAACGCGAAGTGACTCATGCCGTCGAAGAGCCGCGCTTCGACGGGCGCATCATCCCGCTGCGAATCAGTGCCTGTTCTGCGAAGGAACTGAGTTGGGTGTTACCGCAGATTCAGACCATCGATTTCATCGGCCGTTTCGATGACGCGTGCCGTGAGTTGTTCGCGATTTGGGGCCTCTCGTATCGGAAGGAAGGTTCTCGTTGATCACCGTCCGCCTTCCCGAACCGCTGCGCGAGGGGCGCGGTGACGTCATCACGATGAACGCCGCCTCCCTCGGCGACATCATCGCCAGGCTCGATCTCGGCGACGATCGCGATGAGTTGTTCAACTTCGCGGTGAATGGCGATCTGGTGCTGCATGGCGAGAACGACGTCGCGCTGAAGGATGGCGATGAGGTCGAGATCGTGGTCGCGTTTGCGGGCGGGTGATTAGCGCAGACCGTCGGCGACGTAGAGATCGCCGAGCATGCGCAGCGCGTCGTAGGCGTAGGCGGTGCCGTCGGGGGTGATGCAGATCGGGGCGATCTTGTAGACGCCGGCGGGATCAGTCGGCGAGAACTGCTTCCACGGCTCGCGCGCGCCGGTGGCGAGCGTCACGCGAGTCACTTGCGCGGGCAACGCCGTCGGGCGGTGGACGAATAGCGACGCGCCGTCGGCGGACCAGGCGATGGGGATTTCGCCCGGCTCGATGGCGGGAACGATCGACGGCTCCGCGGCGGCGTCGATCGGATAGAGCGCGATGGTCTGCTGCTTCGTCATCCCGGCCGCGTAGTGACCGTCGGGCGAAACGGCGAACGGACGATAGGCATCGCCCCAGATGCCTTCGGGCGAGATCGGCTTCACCGACTCATCGAGCGTGTCGATGACCATCAGTTGATAGCCCTTCTTCGGCAACGCGCCGGCGATCACCACGCGGCGTCCGTCGGGCAGCCAGGCTGCGCCGGGGTCGAAGGCGCCGTCGGTTTTCAGCTCGCGCGCCTCGCCGCTGCCGGTGGGGACGACCACGAGCTTCGCGCCGCTGTGGCCGAGGACGTATTTGCCGTCGGGAGAGATCGCGTCGCCGTAGCCGTCGGCGATGCGCACCGGCGTCGGCGCGTCGAGGTGACGCACGTACATCGCGCTCGCGTCGCCGCCGCCCTCGCGCGGCTCATTGAAGAGAATCGTGCGGCCGTCGTGCGAGAGGTCAGCCAGATTCGACCAATCCAGCCACGACAGATCGCGTTCCACGGTCTCGCCCGGCGCCTGCACTTCCAGTGCCGCGCGCCACATCCCGTTTGAGAGCAACACATGTCCCGCGGGTGCAATGTCGTAGAGGCGCATCGATCCGGTGAGCCGGTTGATGAGTCTTATGTCGCCGGTGTCGACGTTCACCGCGTACAGTGACGGCGGCGCGCCGGTATCGGTCGCGGTGATCCAGATTTCCTTGCCTCCCGGCGCCCACGCCAGCCCGTTGACGCCGTGGCTCCAGCCGCGTGCGATCGAGACCGGCTTGGCTGATTTCGTGTCGAGAATCGCGACGTCGTTCTTGCCGCTGTACGTTTCGGTGAAGGCGATGCGGCCGTCGGCGGCGACGCGAACGTCGCGCAGCGTGTGCGCTGTTTCGTAGCGAACGTGGCCGAGCGGCGACTCGATGCGGAACGTGCCGTTTCCGCCGACGATCGCGGTGAGGTTGGAGCCGTCGGGCGACCAGTCGGCCTGCAGCACCTGCTCGGCCACTTCGCGCGGCGTGCCGCCGGCGAGCGGGACGCGCGCCAGCGTGCCGAGGCCGGTCAGGCGATCGCGGCGGAGGAGGACTGCGAGCTCCGTCGATTTCGAGATCGCCAGGATGTCGGCGTCTTTCACGCCGAGCGGCCGCGCTTCCGGGCTCTGGCGGTTGGCGACGAAAATCTCGGACGGATTGCCGTCCCAGGCGGCACTGTAGACGATCGAATCGCCGTCCGGCCCGAAGCGCGCCGAACGCACTTCGCCTCGCCGGAACGTCATCCGATGAAACACCACATCCGGCGGCGCCTCGGCTTTCATCCGATTCGTGGCGAAGTACCAGCCGCCCCACGCCGCGCCGGCGATGGCCACGATGAAGAGCAGCGTGAGCAGGATCGGCGACACGCGGCGCGGCATCGGTTGCGCCATCGTCGCCGGCCGCGCGGCGGTGCGAATGGTTGCCGGCATCGCGGCCGTGGCCGGGCGGATTGCCGTGGCCGTGGTGCGCCGCGGCGCGTCGGGCTGCACGCGCATCGTCGCGGACTGCGCCGGATTGGCGACGTTCGACAACGTGCCGGGTGTCGACATCGTCGACATCGTTTCGAGGTTGAAGGCCAGATCGCGCGCCGATTGGAAACGGAGCTCGCGATCCTTTTCCAGGCAACGCCGCGTCAGGCGTTCGAGCGCAGGCGGGACATTCGGCAGCGAATCCGCGATGTCCGGCGGATCCTCTTTCAGGATCGCGCTCAGCGTCTCGATGGACGAGCCGCGCTTGAACGCGCGTACGCCGGTCAGCATCTCGTAGAGGATCGCGCCAAAGGCGAAGATGTCGGAGCGCGTGTCGACCGTTTCGCCGCGGACCTGCTCGGGTGACATGTAACCGACCGTGCCGAGGACCATGCCCGGCTCCGTGGCGGCCTGCTGGAAGACGCCGCCGTCGTCGGATTTCGCGCTCAGTTTGGCGATGCCGAAATCGAGAATCTTGGCGCGGCCGTCGCGCGTGAGAAAGATGTTGTCCGGCTTCAGATCGCGATGAATGATCCCCTTCTCGTGCGCCGCGGCCAGTCCGTTGGCGACTTGCAGCGCGGCATCGACGGCGCGCCGTGGCGGCAGCGGCCCGCGCTCCAGCCGCTCGCGCAGTGTCGCCCCTTCCAGCAGCTCGCTGACGATGTAGGCCGTCCCGCCCTCGTTGCCGACGTCGTAGATCGTCAGCAGGTTGGGATGATTGAGCATCCCGGTCGCGCGCGCTTCCTGCTCGAAGCGCTGGACGCGCTCCTGATCGCTGAGCGTAAGCGCGGTCAGGATCTTGATGGCCACGTCGCGTCCGAGGCGCGTGTCCTTGGCGCGATACACGGCCCCCATGCCGCCTTCGCCGAGAAGGCTCACGATCCGATAGGGACCGAGCATGGCGTCAGGCTGGAGCATGTGTAGAGAGGCTCAATGTTGAATGTTCAATGTTGAGTGTTGAATGTTGAATGAAAAACCGGAGAGCCCAAGCCGGTGCCTTCATTCAACATTCAACATTGAACATTCAGCATTCAACATTGAGGTTTTGCTGGAATGGTAGCAGCGCGGCCTCGCGTTAAGGCCGAATAACTTCGTCCCAATGCCCCGACCCGCTCCCCTCCCGGATTCATGCCGGCGTACGCAGGGAGTAGTCCGCCTTAACCACTAGGAGATCGATCCAATGCTGAAGCACTTCAGGGTGTACTGGCCGGCGTGTGTCTTGATGCTTTGCGCGTTCGCCGCGTCGGCGACCACCATCGTTCTGCCGAATGACGATCAGCTCATTCGCAAGTCGCCAGTCATCGTCGAGGGAATCGTCATCAGTTCCACGCCTGTGCTTCGCGGCGAGGGGATCTGGACGGAGACGAAGCTCGCCGTCGACCGCACGCTGAAAGGCGACGTGACCGGCGAGCTGACCATTCGCGAAGTCGGCGGCGAGATCGACGGCCGCATCACCAAGATTTTCGGATCGCCGGTGTACGAGCCGGGCGAGCGCGTGATGGCGTTTCTGACGCCGACGCCGCGCGGCGATTACCAGACCATCGATCTCTTTGTCGGCAAGTTCAGCGAACAGCGCGCCGCGAACGGACGCCTCTTTCTCATCCGCGACGACAACGCCGGCGACGTGCAGTTGCTCGATTCATCGCTGCAGCCGCTCGAGCCGAAGAACATCCAGCGGGATGCCACCGCGTTCGAGTCGTATGTCACCGACCGGGTGGCTGGCCGCGACGGTGTGAAGAGTTACGGCGTCGCCAATCCCGTCCTCGCGCGCGACCTCACCGCTTCGGCGATGGGCAGCCGCATCATCAAGCCGGAGTTCACGCTCATCCAGGAAGGGACGGTCTACCGCTGGGCCGCGTTCGACAACGGCGGAAACGCCAAGTGGTTCAGCAACGGAACGCAGTCGGGCTACACCGGCGGCGGCGTGAACGAAATCCAGACGGCGATGAACGCGTGGAACAGCTACACCGCCGCGAAAATCAGCTATTCCTACTCCGGTACGACGTCCACGCTGGGCGGCCTTGCCGGTCCGAACGGAGTCAACGAAATTCTCTTCAACGATCCGAAGGGGGAGATCAGCGGCACGTTCAATCCTTCCACCGGCGGCATCGTCGGAGAGGGCGGATTCAACGGCGTTTCCGGTTCGATGAACTGGACCGGGCCGTTCGATGCCGACGGAGCGCACACGTCGCAGACGTATCACGCCTTCATCATCACCGAGGGGAATCTGACCATTCAGGATGGCGTGATGCCGAGCGCGGGCATCTCCAGCAACACGCTGGCGGAGATCGTCGCGCACGAGTTCGGACACACGCTCGGATTCGGCCACAGCACCGACAACACCGCGCTCATGTTTCCCTCCGTCACCGGCCTCGGGCCATCGCTGCGCGCCGACGATCAGGTCGCCGCGCGCTGGCTCTATCCGAACGGATCGGTCACGCCTCCGCCGCCGGCGACGACGCCTGCCGCGGCGACGGGACTGACCGCGACGCCGTCCGGCTCGAACGCCAACCTGCAGTGGAACGACAACGCTACGAACGAAACCGGCTATCGCGTTTACCTCGCCACCGGCAACGGCGCGTTCAAGCGCCTGTCGCCCGACCTCGCCGCCGGCAGCCGCGGTGCGACCGTCTCCAACCTCGCCACGGGCACGTTCCGCTTCTATGTCGTCGCGTTCAACAGCGCGGGCGAATCGGCGGCTTCAAATACCGCCAGCGTCACGATCGGGACCTCGATTACTGCGTCATTCAACGTCAGCCCCTCGGCTGGTGTCGCCGGCGTGACGACGTTCGTCTGCACCGATACGTCGGCCGGCGCGACGTCGTGGTCGTGGAACTTCGGCGACGGCGGGACGTCGACGCTGCAGAATCCGACGCATATCTACAGCGCGCCCGGCACGTACACGATCCAGCTCACGGCGAATGGACAGTCGTTCGCATCGCGCGTGGTTTCGGTCAGCTCCGGCGTCGCCTCCGACTTCAGCTTCACGCCGTCGAATCCGACCACGCAGACGAACATCACCTTCACCGATCGTTCCTCGGGCAACATCACCTCGTGGTTCTGGAACTTTGGCGACGGCACGTCGTCGACGCTGCAGAATCCGGTCAAGCGCTACACGATCGGCGGCAACTACCCGGTGACGCTGACCGTGTCGACGTCCACCGGCCTGCAGTCGATCAACTCGCACGCGGTTTCCGTCACGACAGCCACGCCGGCAACGCCGCCGGTGTCCGCCGCGTTCTCGATTTCACCGTCGACGGCGGCCGTCCGCGCGAATGTCGCCTTCACCGATCAATCGACCGGCTCGCCGACGTCGTGGCAATGGAGCTTCGGCGATGGCGCGACGTCGAACGCCCAGAATCCGACGCACGCTTACGCGACGCAGGGCTCGTACGGCGTGTCGCTGACCGTTTTCAATGCAACGTCATCGTCGACGGCCTCGCACGTCGTCACCATCCTTCCGCCGACCGCCTACCGCTCGCTCGTTCCCGCGGCGGCGCAGACGAACGGCGTGGGCGGCTCGGTCTGGCGCACGGAGCTGACGCTCTTCAACGGCGGCAGCGAGCCCGCCAGCGGCCAGTTCACGTTCATCCCCGGCGGCGGCGCGCCCGTGCTCACGCGCGCTCTTTTCCTCGGCGTGAATCAGTCGATCACTTTTGCGAACGCGCTGAATGATCTCTTCGGTCTCTCGAACGGCGCCGGCGCGATCGCCATCGAAGCATCGAGCGCGACGACGACGCCCGCCATCCGCGTTACCAGCCGCACGTTCACGACCGGCTCCGTCGGCACGTACGGCCAGTCGGTGCCGAACGTCAGCGGCGACGAGCAAACTTCGACGCTGCTGCTGACCGGCCTCGAGTCCGACGCGAATTTCCGCACGAACATCGGCCTCGTCAACCGCACCGCGCTGCCAGTCAACGCCGGCCTGACGCTGTACGACGCGAACGGTAATGTCGTGGCTACGACCACCGTGACCGTGCCGGAGAAGAACTTCCAGCAGTCGTCGCTCAGCACATTCTTTCCGGCCGTGAATGGCCGCTCTTTCAGCGCGCTCTCGATGCGAGTCGACTCCGCCACGCCGAACGCCGTCAGCGCGTACGGGTCGGTCGTCGACAACCGCACGCAGGATCCCGTTTACGTGCAGGCCATCCCCGCGCCGAACGGTTCGGAGCTGACCATCCCCGCCGTCGGCCGCGCGCCGGGCATCAACGGCACGTTCTGGCGCAGCGACGTCACGCTCTTCAATCCCGGCCTGACGACGATGAACGTGTCGCTGCGCTACCTCGCCGCCGGCCAGGACAACCGCGGCGCCGCGCCGCACAACGTCACCGTTCCGCCGTCGCGCACTGTCGTCATCGCCGACGTCGCGCAAGCGCTCGGCGTTTCCTCCGGCAGCGGCGCGCTGCAGGTTTCGTGGACGACGGCATCCGGCCCGATCGTCACCAGCCGCACCTACATCACCACCGACAACGGCGGCACGTACGGCCAGTCGATCGATCCGGTGACGTCGTTCAGCAATGACTCGTTCGTCCCCGGTCTCCGCTCTGACTCCTTGTTCCGCTCGAACGTCGGCTTCGTCAACGGCGGCGACACGCAACTGACGGTGACGGCGACCCTGCTCTCCGACACCGGCGCCATCCTCGGCACGACGCAGATCGGTCTCTCGCCGCGCTCACAAGTTCAGTACGGCGTCGGCGCACTCTTCCCCGCCGCCAACACCCCGCGCGCCGGAACGCTGACGCTCCTCGCGCACGCGGACGGACCGGCAAACCTGTTCGCCTACGGCTCGATCGTCGACAATGCGTCGGGCGATCCGGTGTTCTTCGGAGGACGATAGAATCGCGGCAATGAACCGCCGCAAATTCATTGGCGCATCCGCAGCTCTCACCGCTCTTTGGCGCACGCCATCGCTCTTCGCGCAAGCGGAGGGCGGCAAATTGCCGCCCTCCATCGCCGCGCTGACGTCGATGCGCGATCAGGCCAAACCGATCACCAACGACGAGCGCCGCGCGCGCATCGAGAAGGCGAAGCGGCTCATGGCTGAGCACAAGATCGGCGCGCTGATCCTCACCGGCGGCACGTCGCTCGTCTATTTTGCCGGCATGCGCTGGGGCGGCGGCGAGCGGCTCTTCGCGTGCGTCATTCCGGTCAAGGGCGAACCGTTCTTCGTCTGTCCCGCGTTCGAAGAGGATCGCGCCCGCGAACAGATCGCCGTCGGTCCCTTCGGACCCGATCACGCCGATGTCCGCACCTGGAACGAAGACGAAAGCCCCTACGCGCTCGTCGCGCATGGCCTGAAGGATCGCGGCCTCGGCACGGCCACGATCGGCATCGAAGAGACGACGAAGCTGGTCTGGAGCGAAGGCATCGCCTCCGCCGCGCCGCAGTCGAAAGTGGTCCTCGGAACGGCCATCACCGCCGGCTGCCGCATGATCAAGGACGCGCACGAGCTGGCGCTGATGCAACTCGCGAACACGGCCACTCTCAAGGTCTACAAGGCCGTGTACGAAGCACTGCAGCCGGGCATGACGCAGCGCGACGTCTCCGAGCTGATTTCGCAGGCGTACAAGCGCGTCGGATTTAACGGTGAAGCGAGCGTGCAGACCGCGCAATGGACCGCGCTGCCGCACGGCTCGTCAACTCCCCAGGTCATTCGCGAAGGGACGATCATCATGGTCGACGACGGCTGCAGCGTCGAAGGCTACCAATCCGACATCACGCGCACGTTCGTCCTCGGCAAAGCGACCGACAAAATGAACAAGGTCTTCGACATCGTGAAGCGCGCGCAAAGCGCCGCGCTGAAAGCGGCGAAGCCCGGCGCGCCGCTCGAATCGATCGATGCCGCCGCCCGCGACGTCATCGTCGCCGCCGGCTACGGCCCCGGCTTCAAATACTTCTCCCACCGCCTCGGCCACGGCATCGGCATGGACGGCCACGAATGGCCGTATCTGGTGAAGAACAACATGTTCGGCTGGGCGCGCTCGCTTCGCGCACAGGCAGGTATGACCTTCAGCGACGAGCCGGGCATCTACATCCCCGGCGAATTCGGCGTCCGCCTCGAAGACGACATGTACATCACCCCCGACGGCGCCAAACTCTTCACCCCGCAATCGGAGTCGCTGGAGAAGCCGTTCTGACGACGAAGAAGGGTACGATTACAGAATGAGTGACTTCATCGTGGAGATCGATCGCGACGAGGACGGACGCTGGATCGGTGAGGTAACTGACCTTCCCGGCGTTCTTGCTTACGGCCGGTCACGCGATGAAGCCGTAGCCAAGGCCAAAGCGCTGGCGTTTCGAGTGCTGGCCGATCGCCTCGAGCACGGTGAGCACATCCCTGAGCTCGAGAGTGTGTTTGCGGTTCACGGATGAACTGGCCAACCGCGAAAGCCCGCCGCGTGTTTGCGGCGCTTGTTCGCATCGGCTGGTCCGTGAAGCGGCAATCGGGGACATCTCATCGCGTTCTGCAGCGTGCCGGCTGGCCTGATTACGTCTTCGCATTTCACGATCAGGAAGAGATCGGACCGCGAATGCTGTCGCGGATCGCGAAGCAAACGGGTCTGACGCCACGCGACTTGTAACCTCAAGTAGAGTTCCTTGGATGACGACCATCCGCGAGATGCTGGAGAACATCGAGCGCGACACGCTGGTCGTGCGCGCGGCGCTGAGCGCGGAGACGCGCGGGCGCGATCGCGAGGAGGCCGAGGACGACATCCGGCCGTCGTATCAGCGCGACCGCGATCGCATCATTCATTGCAAGGCGTTTCGGCGGCTGAAGCACAAGACGCAGGTCTTTCTCGCACCCGAGGGCGATCACTACCGGACGCGGCTCACGCATGTGCTGGAGGTGACGCAGATCGCGCGCACGATCGCGAAGTCGCTGCGTCTCAACGAGGTGCTTACCGAAGCGATTGGATTAGGTCACGACCTCGGGCACTCCGCCTTCGGACACGCAGGCGAAGCCGCGCTGAACAAGCTGGTGAAGGGCGGCTTCGATCATTACCGGCAATCAGTGCGCGTCGTCGAAGTGCTCGAGAACGACGGGCGCGGATTGAACCTCACCGTCGAAGTGCGCGACGGCATCCTCAAACATTCGAAGGGTGAGAAGGGCGAGCTGCTGCGGCGCCGTCCGAAGTCGCGCGCGCTCACGCTGGAAGGCGACATCGTGCGCATCTCCGACATCATCGCCTACGTCAATCACGACATCGACGACGGCATCCGCGCGGGCGTGCTGACCGAGGACGACATCCCGAAAGACATCCGCAAGGCGCTCGGCAACAAAGGCGGCGACCGCATCGACCGCATGGTGCGCGACGTGATCGATTCGACATTGGCCTGTGACTACGAGCAAATTTCGATGTCCGCCGAGGTGCTCGAAGCGCTGGAAGAATTGCGGACGTACATGTTCCAGAACATGTATCTGACGCCGACCGTGCGCGGCGAATTCGTAAAAGCGCAACGGACGCTGACGGCGCTCTTCGAGCACGTCATCGCGCATCCCGAGGAGTTTCTTGATACGTCGCGCGATGAGCCGGTGGAGCGGCTGGCCATCGACTTCATCGCCGGAATGACCGACCGCTACGCGATCAATCTCTACGAGCGCCTCTTCGTCCCGCGGGCATGGGTTTGAATCCGCGTGCGGTCATCTTCGACATGGACGGCCTGCTGCTCGACAGCGAGCCGCTGTATCGCGCGACATGGAAGGCGGCCGCGTCGTCGCTCGGCTTTCCGATCGACGATGTGCTCTACGAACGATTCGTCGGCCGCGGCAACGCGGAGTCGGAACTGATTCTTCGCGAGCATTTCGGCGAGGCGTTTCCGCTCGACGAGTTTCATTCACGGTGGAGCGGCGATTTCCACGAACGCGTCTCGACGATTGCGCGAAAACCGGGAGCGAAGGAGTTGCTCGCCGCGCTCGAAACGCGCGCCATCCCGAAAGCGCTGGCCACCTCATCGCCGCGAGTCCTCGCGCTTCGCTGCCTCGGCGATCTCGCCTCGCGCTTCGCAGCGCTCGCATTCGGCGATGAGGTTTCGCACGCGAAGCCGGCACCCGACCTCTTCCTCCTCGCAGCGCAGCGCCTCGGCATCGAACCCGCGGACTGCCTCGTACTCGAAGACTCCGAAGCCGGCGTCCGCGCCGCCCGCGCCGCGGGAATGGACGTGATCATGGTCCCCGATCTCGTTCCGCCATCGGGTGAGATCGCTTCGATGGCGACGCGGGTATGCGCGACGCTGCACGAAGTGGCGGTGATGCTGACTCATCGCGACGTTTGACGCTCGCTAATTCGAGGCACATTTCGCGAAGCTTTGGAGTGCGGTGGCGGCCGAGCTACCGCTTTGGGAGGGTGGGGGACGGGAGACTTTCGCGCGGACGGAGCAAGCATCACAGGCTGCGCGTCGTCACGATTCCCCCTCCCTCCCAAAGCGGTGGCCTTGCCACCGCACTTCCATGAGAAGGCCATCATCTGTCAAGTCGGCATCGGGAGAGCGCCTTGGCGCTCGAGCGATGCCGCACCATCGCGTTTGATTTTTGAGTGGTTCGTTGTCGTTTGCGT
>Ga0070670_100000725_pt1 | contig 25600 bp, 19 predicted proteins | sample KBSS63metaG_FD_64665 | JGI IMG/M metagenome (GOLD analysis project Ga0070670, IMG submission 64665) | Switchgrass rhizosphere microbial communities from Kellogg Biological Station, Michigan, USA - KBS S6-3 metaG | ecosystem: Host-associated > Plants > Roots > Rhizosphere > Soil ... | reverse complement strand
ATTGGTGGTGATCGAACTCGGCGCCGACGGTCAGTTCGTGAACAAACTGGCGTCGGCGCCGATGATCGAAGTCAAGGCGGCGCAGGCCACGTTCAAATTGCCGCTGGAGGGATTTGCCGAGGCATTGGCCGAAGTTGATTCCTGCTTCGGGGCGCTCAAGCGGCCGGTCTCCAATCCATTCGCGGCACCGGAGCGCAAGCCATCCGCAACACTGCAAAGGAGCGACCTGCCCGCCGCCAGCGCCGCGCCCGCGGCGGCTCCGGAGGGCACGGCTCCGATTAAGGCCGCGGTGGCCAAAGTCGAACCTGCCCGTACTCCGTCGGCGACTTCTTCTCCCGCGATCGCGGGCGTGGACAACGAATTGCTCGAGGAGCGTACGTTCCTGACGGTCCAAGGCGAGAAAGGGCGCTACCGCCTGGAAGCCTTGGTGTTGCGGCCCGCGAAGGCGATCGGCCGTCTTCCGATCGCGTTGATCACGCATGGCAAGAACGCCAAGGCGGCGGAGAACCAGGCGTTGCGTGCGGACATGATGCTGCCACAGGCGCGCGATTTCGCCGCCCGCGGCTGGCTTGCTGTGGTCGTTCTGCGGCGCGGTTATGGGCAGTCGGATGGCATGCCCGGCGTGTCCCGCGGCGCGGCCTATATGGCGTGCGAGAATGCCGATCTGGCCCGCGGGTTCGAGATCGAGGCCGATGATCTCGACGGCGCACTGAAGGTCGTTGCCACGCGGCCGGACGCCGACGGCTCGCGTGCGATTGCGATTGGTCAGTCCCTTGGCGGCGGCGTCGTGCTGGCGTTCGCGGCCCGCCGGCCCGCCGGCCTGCTCGGCGTCGTCAACGTGTCCGGCGGCGCATGGAGGACGAACGGCGAAGGCAACGTATGCGACCACGCGGACTTGGTGGCCGCAATGGCAACATTCGGCTCCCGCACGCGCATCCCCACGCTTTGGCTCTATGCGGAGAACGACAGCCTGTTTCCCCCGGAACTCGCTACTCGGATGCGGGATGCTTATGCCGCAGCCGGCGGCCGCGCCGAACTGCGGATGTTCCCGCCGGTCGTACATGATGGCCACCGCCTGTTTGCCGATTTCAGCGGCCGGGTGAAATGGCTACGCGCGGTCGATAGCTTCCTGCAGACCCATGGCATGCCTAACGCGAACCTCGCCCGTGTCGAGACGGTAATGAACGCGACCAAGTTGGCTGCGCGAGCGCGGCCGGTTGTCGAGGAATATCTCTCCACCCCCGTGCCCAAGCTTCTTGTCGCGACGCCCTCCGGCGCGGCGGCATATTGGATTGCAAATCCAAATGATATCGAAGGAGCCCGCAAAAGGCTGCTGACGAACTGCCGGGAGAGGTCCGGGGCGGAGTGCACGGTGGTGATGGAAAACAACGAGCTCGTCCGCCCGGTGGTGACCGGCGCGATCACGCCGGCGGTGACGGCACGTTGATGGCCCTCGCGTCAGTCGGTATTTGTACGCGTGATCCGGTCGCGACATCATTCCAGCGTTTTGAGAATCTCGGCGCAGGGCCTAGCATCGGGTCGGCGTGATCGTGATTGAACCGAGGCAGCATGCGCGGCCAGCACCCAGGGACGGAAGCTGCGCAAGGGCTTGCCGCCAGCGCGAGCGCCCCCAAAGGGCCGCAGACTGATCACGTCGGTTACGCCAATCTGCTCGGCCAGGTCGATCTGTTCGTGGGCCTGGAAAGGGTGACGCTGGCTAAGCTCGCGGCTCACCTCGAGCCGCTGTTTTACCCTGCGGGTTCGATCATCTTCCGGCAGGCTGAACCTGGGGACGCCTTTTATCTGGTCGCGACCGGATCGGTGGGCGTCTACTCGTCCGGCCAGAGCGGCGCCGACGTAAAACTGGTGAAGGTCCTGAACGCCGGCGAACCATTCGGTGAGATGGCGCTCCTCACCAACAGCACGCGGACTGCGACCATCAAAGCCGAGACCGATTGCGAGGTCTTGCGTCTGGACCGCAGCTCCTTCCTCGAGCTCGTGCGCGAGCAGCCCGGAGTGGCGCTCGCAATCGCCGCCACTCTCAGCCGGCGTCTGGCCGCCATGCTGGACCAGCCTGAGGTGGTAGAGGACGCGGCTGTCGTGCCTCCATCTGCACCGGCCGAGGAGAGCATCGTGGCAGCGGCCGCATGGCCGCGATGGCGGCCGCGCCGGGAGATCCTCGCGCTATTGGCGGCTCTGATCATCTTGGCGTTGGGCTGGGGCCTGCCGCCGCCCCCAGGGCTGTCGGCACCTGCGTGGCATACGCTTGTCGTGTTGTTGGCGGCGTTGCCGGCGCTCATGCTCGACGCACTGCTGGAAGGGGTGCTCGCCCTCTTGATCGCCGGCGGCTGGGTCATGTTCGGCGTCACCACGCCTGCGGTCGCGCTGTCCGGGTTCGCCAGCACCAACTGGGTTCTCGTTGTCGCTGTCCTCATCATCGGCGCCGCCATTACATCGACTGGCGTCATCTACCGGCTCGCGCTGGAAAGCATCGCCCATATGCGAGGGGGATTTCCCGGCGAGGTGACGGCGCTTGCGCTGGCCGGGCTGTTGGTGGGTCCGGCGGTGCCGAATGGTACCAGCCGCGTCATCATGATCGCGCCCATGCTGAAGGAACTGGTCGAGGCGCTGGGCTATCGTCCACAATCGAAAGCCGCGGCCGGACTGGCAATGGCGGTTCTGATCGGCTTCGGCCAAATGGCGGCGGTGTTTCTGACCAGTTCGAACACGGCCGTCCTGGTTTTGGCCGTGCTGCCGGCACAAGCGCGAAATGACGTAAACTGGGTTACCTGGGCGCTCTATGGAGCGCCCACCAACATCGTGCTGTTCATCGGACTGGTCGCGTCGATAATCTGGCTCTATCGGCCGGCCGCGATGGCGCGGCAGCCTTCGAGCAGGCGGACAGCCTCGCTCGCCCTGCAACGGGCACTACTCGGCCCCATGTCGCGCGATGAAAAAATCGCGCTCGGTGTTGGCATCGGTTTGCTCGTGGGGTTCACGACCCAACCCCTGCACGGCATGGATCCGGCCTGGATCGCGGTTCTGGCGGCTGGCGTGCTCGCGGCAACGCGCGTGGTCACGGTCAACACGTTGCGCGCAGTCAATTGGAACTTTGCCTTGCTGTTCGGCGTCCTCATCAGCCTTGCCACGGTCTTCGGGCACACCGGGCTCGATCGCTGGCTAGCGGATCGTCTCACCTCGAATGCTGGCGGCTTGCTGGCGACGCCCGCCATGTTCGTCGTCGTTTTGACGCTGCTTTGCTTTGCGATCAGCTTCCTGGTCCGGTGGCAGGCGGCGGCCCCCCTCGTCACCATCGCGCTGGCTCCCGTAGCGAGCGCATCCGGGATCCATCCCTTCGTCGTCGGCCTTGTTGCCGTGGTCGCCTGCAACGGCTTCTTCCTGCCGTACCAAAGCACTGCGTATCTTGCCCTCTACGCCGGCACCGCGGGCCAGGTCTTCACCCACCGTCAGGTAGTGCCCACAGCGCTCGCATATGGGGCGTGGACTCTTGTCGCGGTCGTTATCAGCGTTCCCATGTGGCGGATGATGGGCCTTATCTAGCGGCACGCCCCGCGTCTGACATGCCAGACGTGCGCGCCACGCGAAGCGCAGACGCCTTCCGAGGAGTGCCCTCCCTCACAGTGTGGGGCCTGTCATACAGGCCGGGCAAGAATGTTCGCTACCCATATGTGAGCGGAAGTCAGGTGCCTCTTCACTTGGAGACGTATCATGAGGAAATTCGCCAGCAGAGCAGCGCTCGCGGCTTCGATGACGCTCATGAGTTTGATCGCCGCCGGTGCGGCTCATGCGCAGGTGCTGGACATGCTGTATGCGCAAAACAATCGCGCGGTGCCCGGCGGCTATCAGTCCGGCTATGGTCCGCGTGTCGCGCTGCAACCAAACGAGATGATGACTGGCAACCGCAGGATCGGTCGCGATCCTGACCCGTTCATTCGCGGAGAAATTCTGCGCCACTACAACTCGAGTTGGCCTGACTGACGCCTTCTCGCGCACCCCGGCTTGGTCGGGTTTGCGCTTGGGGTGAAGCGCCAGCCACGCGTTGAATTGCGCATCCATCTTGCGCGGTCCGGAATCGGCTCAGATCGATTTCAACATCATTATGCGGCGCGCCGGATCGGCAATCTTATGCTGCCGGTTTGACAGGGCGCGTCGTCGCTGGGCGGTTGAACGGTGCGAGGCGACCAGATTAGACGAGCATTCTCTTTCGCGCGTTCCCCGTGAGAGTTACAAAGCTCTGGCCGGATCACGTTGAATCGTGCTCAATTCGCGGTGATCGGGCTTTTCCAAGGGGCCGCGCACCCCGCCTGCGCGGACTTTGGCGAAACCTCCTGTGGAGACCGCGTGCAGACGACACTGCTCGGTTTCGCGATTGCGATCATCCTGGCGCTGGTGGCGGCGCTGGTAGGCCCTATTTTCATCGATTGGGGCAGATATCGAGGCGAGTTCGAAGCAAGAGCCAGCCGTCTGACCGGGCTCGACTTCCGCGTCACGGGCGCGATCGATGCCCGTCTGCTTCCGACGCCAACCCTTATGCTGCAAGGAGTCGAGTTCGGTCGTCCGGACGAGGGCAGCAAAGTGCGGGCGCGCGCTTTACGCATCGAATTTGCGCTGGGCGCCTTGATGCGCGGCGCGTGGCGCATCGCAGATGCTCGGCTCGAGGGACCGGAACTCACGGCCGGGCTCGGCTCGACGGGACATTTGTCTTGGCCAGTCCCGAAGCTCGGCTTCGATCTCGAAGGCGTTGCCATCGAACGCCTGAAAATCGAGGACGGCCGGGCCGTGCTCATCGACGAAGCGAGCGACTCCCGGCTCGTCCTCGACAAGGTGGAGTTCCTTGGCGAGTTGCGCTCGCTGGCGGGGCCGGTCAAGGGTGATGGCTCCTTCGTCGTCGCCGGCCATCGTTATCCCTATCGCGTCTCGACCAGCCGGATCGCGGATGACGGCGGCGTCAAGGTGCGGGTCGGGGTCGAGCCGGTCGACCTTCCGTTGACCGTGGAAGCGGAGCTGACGGTTTCGATCGAGCGTGGTACGCCGCGCTTCGAAGGCAGCATTGAGGTCGTGCGCGCAGTGGGCCGTGCGCCAGCGGACGCACCCTCGCTCATTATCGACTCCTGGCGTGTCACCAGCCGCGTCAAAGGAGACAGCGCCGCGGCCCTGCTCGATCAGATCGAATTGCAGTACGGTCCGGACGACAGGGCGATCAAGCTCAAGGGCAACGCCAATCTCACGTTCGGACGTCGGCCGGAGGTGAATGGCGTATTGTCGTCGCCGCAGATCGACCTCGACCGTGTGCTAGGCCTGCCCGAGGCGACGCGCCGCCGGCCGCTCGTCGCGATCAGGACGCTGGCGGAATCCTTCGTCGCGGCGGCGCGGTTGCCCATCCCCACGACGCTGAGCATCGATGTCGAGAACGTAACGCTCGGCGGGGCGATGCTCGCGCGCGTCGGCGCCGACGTGAAGACCGACGCCGACGGCGTCGACATCAAGCGGCTGGAGTTGCGCGCCCCGGGGGGGACGCAGGTGCGCGTCAGCGGCCGACTTCGCAATGCACCGGCGGGCACGCGGTTCGAGGGAACGACCAGGGTCGAGGCCAACGATCCGCGCGCGCTTATCGCGTGGCTGACCGACCGTACCGAGCAGCAGGCACCGGCCGCCGGGCCGTGGCGGGTTGGGGCCGATGTTACGCTCGGCAGCGACTCGATCGCAATCGATCGCCTCAAGCTCGAGCTTGATCGCATGGCCGTCGATGGTCGCTTGGCCTATGCCTGGGCGAACGACGAGCGACCCGCACGGCTCGATGCCGCCATCACCGCACCTGAAATCGATCTCGACCGCGTCAATGCTCTGGCCAAGGCGGTGTTCGGGGACGTGGCCTTCGACTGGCCGCGCGATGTTACGCTCTCGCTCAAGGTTGGTCGTGCCATTGTCGCCGGCGTCGAGGCGAAACGGGCCGACGTGAATATGCGCATCGGCGCCGATGGGATCGAGATCGAGCAGCTTGCCGTGGCGGACTTCGCAGGTGCCGCGTTTGCGGTCAAAGCGCGGATCGACACCAAGGTGCAGCCGCCGCGCGGCGCGCTGGCGCTCGACTTCGACGCGCGAACGCTCGATGGGCTGCTGGTGCTGCTGGAAAGAGTCGCTCCGCAGGCCGCCGAACAGCTTCGCCGATCGGCGGGACACCTGACCCCGGTCGCATTGCGCGCTTCGCTCGCAGTCGACCCAGGCACAGTGGGGAGCGCGGCAACGAACGCGACCTTCAAGGTCGAGGGCCGCGCCGGCGTCTCCCGCGTTGCCTTGCAAGGCGAAGTCGGCACCGCCAGCGACGCAGGCAAGCTCGACGTCGCGGCGCTCGGGGCCGCGCAGGTGAATATCAGCGGGCGCGTGGACGCCGATGAGGGTGCCGCGCTGATGGACTTGATCGGGCTCGATCGTTTCATCGCGGTCGACAAGCGGCCGGGGCGGTTGACGCTGACGGCGAAAGGACAACTCAACGGCGATCTTGTGGTCGACGGCCAGCTCGCCGTCGGAGCCCTCGGCATCTCGGCCAACGGTAGCCTGCGGGTTTCCGGTCGTGCCGGGCCGAGCGCGGGCCTCAATCTTAAGATCGTCAATGCCAATATCCGTTCGCCGCGACCATCCGCGCCCGACCGTTCCGCCGAGCTGCTGCCAACGTCGGTGAGCGCGAGCGTCGATCTTACCGATCAGACGCTGTTCACCGAGGTCGCCGGCACAGTGGCGGGAACGAGCGTCGCTGGACGTGTGGTGTTGAGAAACCAGCAGCCGATGACGCTCGACGGCGATATCGATATCGGCACGTTGGACTTGCCGGCGGCGATCGCCGTGGCGATCGGAATACCGTCGCAGCCCACGGGTGCGAACGGGAGCACGGGCGCGGGCGCCCTTGGAAAGGCGCTCGGGTTCTGGCCGGCTGAACCATTCGAACGCGGACTGCTGCGCATCGGCGGGCAGATCGCGGTGAAGGCCGCGCGGGTGCCACTCACGCCAAAGCTCGCGGCACGCGACGTCCGAGGCGTGCTTCGCATCGGGGAATCCCAATTGGCGTTGCAGGTGATCGATGGAAACGTCGCGGGTGGCCGTATGGTGGGCGAGCTGGTTTTCCTGCGCCAAGGCGAGGGATTGATTGCCCGCAGCCGCGTCCGACTCACTGGTGCCAATGCCGCTGAAATGCTTCCCGGGGAAGGACTGGTCTCCGGCAAACTTGCGTTTGACGTGAGCGCCGAGGGGACTGGAATGAGTGTCGGCGCACTCATCGGATCGCTCGATGGCGGCGGTAATTTCACGCTCGAGAACGGCAGACTGGCGCGCCTCGATCCCGCAGCGTTCGAGGCTGTGATACGCGCGGTCGACCGCGGCCTGCCGATCGACGCGACCAGCGTTCGAGACAAAATAGAGTCCGCGCTTGCGAGCGGGGGCTTTGTCATCACGCGGGTCGGGGGCCCGATCGTAATCAACGCCGGGCAGGCGCGGTTGAGCAACACCATCGTGCGTGCGCCGGGCGCCGATCTCACGATTGGCGGGAGTGTCGATCTGACCGAGGGCACGTTGGAGGCGCGGCTACTCTTGTTTGGAACGGGCGGCGCGGGCTCTCCGCTCGAAGCCCGCCCGGAAATCGCGATCGCCCTGAGGGGACCGGTCAACGCCCCCAAGCGCACCATCGACGCCGCGGCGCTCGCCAACTGGCTGGCGCTGCGGGCGGTCGAGCAGCAAGCGAGGAAACTCGACGCGCTCGAAGGCCGCGAGGGAGCTCCGCCGCCACCCGCTCCTCCCGCGGCCAATTTCAACACGCAACCCACGCCGAACTAGCCCGCGTCCACGGCCCCGCGGCTTCTCGTTTTCATGGCGCACCAAGGTGGGCGGGGGAGGGGGCATGGCCTGCGCAAACAATCGGATACTTTGTGACGGCCGACACATCGACGAGACGGGTGATCCGTTACGAGGAAGTTGAGGCGTTGAGCCTCGGAGCCCCTTGAAAGGAGCCGTTCCGGTGATCTCGTTGCCAGGTGTGGGAAGCATCCCGGAGGTGTTGTTTGTCGCGGCGGCCGTTATCGGCCTCGTATCCTCCCGTATTTTTCTGTTTAGTACCGGCGCAGGCGGCGCGAACGCCTCGGGACCGCGGAGGTCCTTGGGCCTGGTCTCTATGCTCCTGACGTATTCGCTGTTCGCGTGGGGCTTTATATCCTTCAGCTGGTACTGGCCGCTGGCCGCCTACTTCGTTGCTGCCATCGTTGCGGCCGTCGTTGTGACATTCTCGCCGTGGCGCCTCTTGTCTTCTTACCGCCCAGTCCTGGACTTCGCAGCGATCGTCGCCGGCGGCTACCTGTGGATTGAACATTGGCCGTTCGCCTAGCCATCGGCGCCGGGCGTCGGTTCGGCCCGTATTCTGCGGTTGAGTCAAAGCCGGAGAACGCGTTCAGCATTGAGGTGCGCGACCTTCTCGATGTCGCGCGGGCCGAGCGGCTGCCGTTTGAGGAAATCAACCGCCGCGACATTTGATTCGTAGGGCCAGTCGACCGAGAACAGCACGTTGTCGACCCCGAGTGCCATCGTGGTGCAGAGGAAGGCAGGCGCCGAGAAATTGCCGCTGCAGGTGACCACCAGATTTTCCGTCAAGTACTGCGCCGGTGTCCGCTTGAGGCCGCGCCGCATGGCCGCGAGGCGGGTCTGGTCGTCGATCCGGTGGAGCATGAACGGCAGCCCCTCGCCAAGATGGCCGAGGATGAAAGTCAGGGCGGGAAATGCATCGAACACGCCGGCGAAGACGAGGCGAAGAAAATGCGCGCCGGTGTCGATGCCGAAGCCCCAGGCCCCAAGCGCCAGCTCCTCGTAACCATCGAAATATGCCTGCATCACCGCGGGGTGGGGCTTGCTCGGGTGCAGATAGATCGGGACCTGCAGCGCCTGCGCGCATTCGAAGATGCACCAGAATTTCTTGTCGTCAATGAACGTGCCCCGCGTATGGCCGTTGATCATGGCGCCTTTGAACCCGAGCCTGGTCACCGCGCGGTCAAGCTCCTTCACCGCAGCCGCCGGGTCCGCCGTCGGCAAGGCGGCGAGGCCGGCGAATCGAGCGGGATGCGCTTTGATCGTTTCGAACAACAGATCGTTGACGTCTCTCGCCATCGGGATCGCCGCGTCGCGGTCGAGCGCCTGACAGCCGGGCTGGTTGTGCGAGAGCACTTGCACATCGATCCCCGCGGCATCCATCGCCGCGAGGCGCGTGTCGCCGAGGTTGAGCAACTCGGCGACCACATCGAAGCCGAGAAGCTTTTCGCGGTCATTGCCGCGGTGCGCGCCGGGCGGAAGGTTCTGCTCCTCCTTCGGCATGATGAAATGCTCCTCGAGCGCGATGATTTTCATCCCTAGGTCTCTTGCTGCCGAGTCTGGATCGATTCGATGGGCGTGTCGCACATTGCCGCGGCGGCAAACACTACCGAGCCGTGCGGACGCCGGCAAACCATCGCCAGTCACGCGCGATGCGCGAACGTCGGCGGGGCATAGCGTGACAACGGTTTGCAAACGGCATTTGCTGCCGATACGGTCCGCGCTCCGACCCACGGTGCGCGCATGTCCGACCAGCCCATCGCCGCGATCGAGCTTCATCACGTGGCCTTGCCGACCCGGCGCGAGCACAAGTGGACCGGGCTGACGGAGCCGATCGGCGGCTATGTGCTGGTCAAGATGACCGATGCGGCGGGTGGTGCGGGTTGGGGCGAGGCGCCGGCGCTCAAGGACTGGGGCGGAGATTTTGGCCGCTATTTCGGTGAGAGTCCCGGCACCACCATCGAGGTCATCACGCGATATCTCGCGCCGGCCGTGAAGGGCGGCCTGCCGGGCGACATCGCCGAGCTGCATGCGCGCATGGATCGCAGCATCAAGGGCTACCCCTATGCCAAGGCGGCTGTGGAATTCGCCGCCTATGATCTTGCCGGCCGCCAATGGGGGCTGCCGGTGCACCGCCTGCTCGGCGGGGCGGTGCGCCGGCGCATTCCCGTCACCCATTCGATCGGCTTGATCGGTGCCGACGAGGCCGAGCGCGAAGTCGTACAGGTTGCACAGGAGGGCGTCCGCACCATCAAGATCAAGGTCGGAGTCGATCCCGACCGCGACGTCGAGATGGTGCGGCGGATTCGCGAAACCGTCGGCCAAGGCGTCGCGCTGTGTGTCGATGCCAACCAGGGCTACCGCACGCCGGGCGAAGCGATCCGCACGTACCGGCGGATGGAGCGGTTCGATCTGATCTATTTCGAGCAGCCGGTCGAAGGTATCGCGGGCCTGGCCGAGGTTGCGCGCGCGATCGACGCGCCGGTCATGGCCGATGAAAGCGCGTGGAACGCGCATGATGTCATCGAGATCATCGAGAAACGCGCGGCGCAGATCGTATCGATCTACACCACCAAGCCCGGCGGCCTCTACCGCGCCATGGAGGTGGCCGCGGTGGCGCGCGCCGCGGGCCTGATCTGCAATGTCAACGGCTCGGTGGAGACCGGAATCGGCAATCTCGCCAATCTGCAACTCGCGGCCGCCGCACCGGCCGCAGTGCTCTCGTGCGTGGTTCCGGTCTCGACTCCGGCCGAGGCGCAGTCGGGACAGGTGGCAGGCATCTATTACAAGGACGACCTGATCGCCGCGCCGATGCGGTTCGTCGATGGTGCGATCGAATTGCCGGTCGGCGCAGGCATGGGGATCGCCGCCGACGAGGCGAAGATCCGGCGCTACGACGTCGGGGGGAAGGGCTGAAGCATGCGCCAGGACGTGATTGCGCATCAGGTTCGCGCCATGAAGGAGGCCGGACTGGATGCGGTGATTTCGATCTCGCCCGAGAACTTCGCTTACGTCACCGGTTTTCTCTCGCCGACGCAGCCGTTGATGCGCTGGCGTCATGCCATGGCGCTGGTGACCGCCGAAGGGGCGGTGGCGCTCGTTGTCGTCGATATGGAAGCAAGTACGATCCGAGCCAAATCTCCGCCGGGAACGGAGATCGCCGTCTGGCGTGAGTTCGCGTTCGATTCCATGGAGGTGCTCGCCGCCCTGCTGCGCAAGCATGGCCTCGCAGACTCCCAGATCGGCGTCGAGATGGACTACCTGCCGGCCGGTGACTTTGCCGCCCTCTCCAAGTTGCTTCCCCAGGCTCGCTTTGCGCCAGTACAGGCCATGCTGGCGCGTTTGCGCGAGATCAAGACACCGCAGGAGATCGCAATTCTGCGGCGGCTATCCCGCATCGCCGACCGGGCGATCACCGAAGCGTACCGCACGGTGCATGCGGGCTCGACCGAAATGGACCTCGCCGCGGCCCTGACCCGCGGCATCTACGAGCAGGGCGCCGAATACTTCAAGCTGATGATCGTGGCGACCGGCGAGCGTAGCGTTTTTCCCAATGTCGGCCCGACCGCACGCGTGCTCCAGCACGGCGACGTATGCCGCGTTGAGATTTTTCCGATCATCGGCGGTTATCACGCGGGGGTCTGCCGCACCGCGGCCGTGGGTGCGCCGCCGCCCCACGCCGAACGTATCTGGGCGAACCTGACCGCATGCAAATATCTGCTGTTGGACGCCATCAAGCCGGGCGCGTCGAGCCGTGCCATCTATGAGCTTTATCTCGCCAAGGTTGGCGAGCTCGGGCTGCCGCCGATCTCCTTCATCGGCCACGGCATCGGCCTGCACCTGCATGAGGATCCCTACCTAGGCCCGACCGACGACCGCGCGCTCGAGGCCGGCATGGTGCTCGGCATCGAGCCGCTGATCTACGAGACGGGCTTCGGCTTCGGCATGCAGAACAAGGATATGGTCCTGGTCACCTCCAACGGTTGCGAGTTGTTGTCGGACTATCTCGATACCGACAAGCTCCTCGTCGTCGGCTAGGGCGCCGCAGACATCGCCGCCTCACTATCCGCTGCGCATCATCGCAGCTGCAGCTCCGCCCGCGGCGGCAGGTAATCCGGGCGGTAGATCGAGGCGGGGTCGGGCGCCGGAATATTGAACGTCTTGGCGACCATCTCGATCGTCTGCTTCATGCGGTCGGGATCGACGGCGCTCAGGCCGTCGCGCCGCACCCGGTCGGTCATGATCGCGTTCTTGATTACGAGCTCGAGCCGGCCACGTTCCACCTTCTCGTCGACCAGCGGCTCACGCTTCTTGATGGCGGCGATCGACACGGCAGGATCGGCAATCGCCGCCTTCAACGCTTCGACAACTCCCTTGATGACTTTCTTGACCGCGTCGGGATTCTTCGCCGCGAATTCCGGCGTGGTCAGGATGCAGTGGCCATAGAGCCCGACGCCGAAATCGCTGAAGCGCATGATGTTGAGATCGTTCTCGGTGATCCCAAGGCGTTCGAGCCCGGCGAGATCGGTGACGAGCGCCGTAGTGGCGTCGGTCTGGCCCTGCACCAGCAGGGTCTCGCGCAGTTGTGGCGTGACGTCGATCCAGTTTACCGAGGCCGGGTCGAGGCCGTTGGCGACAGCGAACAGCGGAAACATCACCCGGCTCGATGCGCCGGGCGGCGAAGCCAGCCGCTTGCCGGCGAGATCGCGCGGCTTGGTGATATTCGATTTCTTCAGCGACAGAATGAGCATGGGTGCGGCGTCATAGACCTGGAATACGCTGACGACCTTGGCGCCCGCCTGTTTGCCGTTGAACTGGATCAAGGCGCCGATATCGGCAAAGGCCATGTCGTAGGCGCCGCTCGCGACCTTGGTGATGGCATCGGCGGAGCCGTAGCCGCGGTCGACCTGCACGTTCACGCCCGCGCGCGCAAAGTAGCCGCCTTCGGCGGCCAATACGAACGGCGATTGCTGACCTTGAATCGCGAAATCGAGCGTGAGTTTGACGTTCGGCGTCTGCGCACCGCCGGACGAAGCGAAGAGTCCGAGGACGAGCGCCGCAACGCCGGCGCGAACCAATGGGTAAATCATGCATGTTCTCCTTGATCGACGCGTCCCACGTCGGAGGTCCAGTGGAGTGGTAGCCTAATCATCGGCGTCGAAGTCCATGCGCCGCGTTGCCCAGTGTGTGGTGCGCAGTTCCAGCATGGCGAAGCCGGCATACATCGCAATGCCCATAACCGCGGTGACGAGGAGGCCCGCGAACACAAGCGCAATGCGGAAGTCGCTCGCGGCCTGCACCATCATGGTCCCGATGCCGCGGTTCGAGGCGATCGACTCCGAGATCACCGAACCGACGAAAGCGAGCGTGATCGCGACCTTCAACGAGGCGAAGAAGTAGGGCAATGCGCGGGGCAGCCCGACCTTCACGATGATGTCGCGCGGCTTGGCGCCGAGCGAACGCAGCACGTCTTCCATCTCCGGTTCGACCGTGGCCAAGCCGGTTGCGACATTGACCGCGATCGGGAAAAAACTCATCAGGAACGCGGTGAGCACCGCTGGCACCACTCCGATGCCGAACCAGATGACCAGGACCGGAACGATCGCGACCTTCGGGATCGAATTGAAGCCGACCAGCATCGGATAAAAGCCGCGGTAGGCCAAACGCGAGGACCCCACGGCGATGCCAATGAGGACCCCGGCACCCACCGAGAGCGCAAAGCCGAGGACCGTGGTGATCAACGTGTGGCTCGCGTGAAACCAGATCGGGCCCGCCCATTGCACCAGGGCGGCAAGGACGACGGTCGGTTTCGGGAGCACGAATTCCGGGACGTTGAACAGCGTGCAGCCGATCTCCCAGATCAGCAGGAGGCCGAGTGAAGCGGCCCAGGGCACCGCGCGCTCGACCAGCTCGGACTGCATCATGCGTGATCCTGCTGGAGGGTCGGAGGCGGCTGCTCGTCGCGCTCGCCGCGGATCTGCTCACGGATACCCGCAACGATGTCCATAAAGCGCGCCTCATAGGCCGTGCGTGGCCGGCGCGGCCGCTCGAGCGGCACATCGTGCGTCGCGATGATGCGTCCGGGCCGGCTCGACATCACGTGCACGGTATCGGCGAGATAGACCGCTTCCCGCAGATCGTGCGTCACCAGGATTGTGGTGAAGCGGCGCCGCATCCAGAGGTCCTGCAGCACGTCCCACAGCTCCTCGCGGGTAAAGGCGTCGAGCGCGCCGAACGGCTCGTCGAGCATCAGCAGGGCCGGCTCGTGAATGAGCGACCGGCACAGCGAAGCGCGCTGCTGCATGCCGCCGGATAGCTGCCACGGATATTTCTCGCCGAAATTGTCCAGGCCAACCAGGCTCAGCAGCGCATTCGCCTGCTGCCGGTAGCGCGCGCGCTCGCGCCGAAACTGATGGCGATGCGGCTCGACGATCTCGAGCGGCAGCATAATGTTCGAGAGCGTCGTGCGCCAAGGCAGCAACGTGGGATTCTGAAAGGCCATGCCGACGATTTTCAGGGGTCCGTCTACCTCCTTGCCGGCAACTTCGATACTGCCCGCGCTCGGCCGCCGCAGCCCGGTCACCAGCTTCATCAGCGACGACTTGCCGCAGCCGGAGGGTCCGACCACGGCAACGAATCGCCCCTGCTCGATCTCGAGGTCGAGCCTTTCGATGGCAAGGGTGGGGCGCCGGCGGCCATAGACCAGGCGGACACCACGCATCTGCAACAGAGGGCTCATGGGCCGCGCCCTACCGCCGCGCAATGTCGCGAACGACATCGAGCGCGAGCTTGCGCTCCTCACTGTTGCCGGAGACCTCGATGATAGGCTCATCGAGGCCGATCGCGAGATACTCCTCCAGGCGCGCCCGGCATTGCGCCGGTGTGCCGGCGGCGGCGAAGACGTTGGCGGCCGCCGCTGGCAGCAGCCGCACGGCGCCGTCGAAGTCGTGGCGGGCATGCGCCTGCATGATCGCCTGGTGGTCGATATCGAGGTTCGAGGATTTGATGTTGTCGGCGTGGCCGCGGCTGCGGAACAGGAAGGCGAGCTTGCGCAGCATCGCCGTCTTCGCGGCTGTGTCGTCGCGTGAGACGTAGCAGTTGATGAAGGCGCATTTTCGCAACGCCCTGGGGTCGCGCCCTTTGACCTGGACGCCTCCGGCCGCGAGTTCGAGGCACCGCGTGCTGGATGCGAGCGTAAGACCGGCCGAGAGCAGCACGCCGTCGGCGATCTCGCCCGCAAGCTTGAGCATCTGCGGCCCGGTCGACGCGATGTAGATCGGATATTGCCGCCCTTGGTCGAACACCATCTTGGCGCCGCGCAGCTTGTGCAGCTCTCCCGCATGAATGACTGGCTTGCCATCCCACAGGGCACGCAGCGCTTCGACATAGTCCCGCATGATCCTGATCGGCTTCACGGGCTCGATCCCGGATTCTGCAAGATTGAGAATATTGCCGACTGACACGTTGAGGATCACGCGTCCTCGGGCGAACTCGCCGAGCGTCGAGATCGCCATCGCGACCGGCAGCGGCGGCCACAGATAGGGACTGATCGCGGTCGGTGCGAGCGTGGCGCATTGGGTGATGCTGGCCGCCGCGGTGGCCCAGACCAGGGCATCGCGGTAGCCCATATGTTGAGCAAACCAGAGGCTCGATGCACCCGCACGCTCGGCCTCGCGGCAGACTTCGAGCATCTCGGCGGTGGACGAGAATCCATCGAAGAACACGCCGACGGGCATCAATTATTCCTTGCCCGAACCGAGTTACGCGTCATGACGTAGCGCATGTCTACAGCCATCCTCGGCGCAGCGCCGCCCCCGGCACGTGCGAGATCGCGGCATCGTAATTGGCGTCCTTGCGCTTGACCACCATCCGCTGATTGATGGCGTCTCCCGAGAAACAAGCCGCTCATTCGAGAAAGGCTTGCTCGCGGCCGCGCCGGATATTTGGCAGTGCAACCGCCAACAGCAATGCGGCTGCCAGCAGGAGGAAGCCGAGGCTGATCGGCCGCTGCACGAAGACCGACCAGTCGCCGTTGGACAGAACCATGGCACGGCGGAAGTTCTCCTCGAGCATCGGCCCCAACACGAGACCCAGCAGGAGAGGGGCCGGTTCGCAGTCGAGCTTGCGGAATGCATAGCCGATGACGCCGAACACCGTCATGACGATGACGTCGCCGGTGCTGGAGTTGAGCGTGTAGGTGCCAATGCAACACAGGACGAGGATGGTCGGGAACAGATAGCCGTAAGGCACCTGCAGCAGCCTCACCCAGATTCCGATCAATGGCAGATTCAGCACAACGAGCATCAGGTTTCCCAACCACATGCTCGCGATCAGCCCCCAGAACAAAGCGGGCTGCTTGGTGATGATCTCGGGCCCGGGCGTGATCCCGTGCACCATCATGGCGCCGATCATGAGCGCCATCAGCGCATTGGGTGGGATGCCAAGGCTCAGCATGGGAATGAAGCAAGCCTGCGCGGCCGCATTGTTCGCCGATTCCGGCGCCGCCACCCCTTCGATCGCGCCTTTGCCGAAGCGCTCCGGCGTCTTGGAGACCTTCTTTTCGAGGCTGTAGGCCGAAAACGCCGCGATCGTGGGGCCGCCGCCGGGCAGAATTCCGAATGCCGTTCCGATCACCGTGCCGCGCACCATGGCCGGAAACGATCGCTTGAGATCGGCGCGCGTCGGCCACAGCCCGCTCACCGTCTTGGCCTCCACGCCGGCTCCGCCGGCCGCTTCGAGATTGACCATGATCTCCGCCAAGCCGAACAGCCCCATCGACAGCGGGACGAATCCGATCCCGTCGAAGAGAACGTCGAGGCCCATGGTCAGCCGGTACTCGCCGGTCGAAACATCGGTGCCGACGAGACCCAGCATGACGCCGAGCACGATCATGCCGATGGCTTTGAGCACCGAGCCGTGCGCAAGCACCACCGCGGACACCAGTCCGAGCAACATGACGGAAACATAGTCCGCCGATTGGAACAGTAGCGCGATCTTGGCGAGGGGCGGGCCGCCGATCGCGATCAGCAGTGTCACCACCGATCCCGCGAACAGCGATCCGAGCGCCGCGATCGCGAGTGCCGGGCCGGCACGTCCGCGCTGCGCCATGGCATGACCGTCCAGTACGGTGATGACCGAGGAGGTCTCGCCCGGAATCTTGACAAGGATGGCGGTGGTCGAGCCGCCGTATTGCGCGCCGTAGAACACCCCGGACAGCATGATTAGCGCGCCCACCGGCGACAGCCAGAAGGTGACCGGCAGGATCATCGCCATCGTGGTGAGGGGGCCGATCCCGGGGAGGACCCCGATCGCCGTTCCGATGATGCAACCGAACAGGCACAAGCCGATATTCTGCCAAGTCAGCGCAATGCCGAATCCCATCGCGATATTGGACAGGATGTCGGGCATGTCAGAGCGCCGGCCACAGTGCGATCTGGATGCGCAACGCGAGCACGAAGATCCCGACATTGGCGAGGATGAGGACGAGGCAGAGCAGCAGGAACGGAACCGGGCGGATCTGTCCGCCGGCGAGAGAGGCGAGCAGGATGCTGACCAGTAGCGTCAGCACGAGCCCGAGCGGATGCAGCAGCAGCGCGAAGGCGAGGCACGACAGGGTGACGAAGATCAGCGGCCGCCACCTCCCGCGCTCCGGAATCTCGCCAGCACGCAGGAGCGACATCGCCGCGAGCGCCGCGCCGACCGCGATCAACAGCCCACAGACCAGCCGCGGGAAGTAGCCGGCTTCCATCGCGCTCGCGCTGCCGGCCTCGAGGGTACGTCCGAGCCACAGGCCGAACAGGCCGAACGCCATATAGAGCCCGCCGGCGAGAAAATCCTTGCTCGCGAATGCGCGGCCCATCTCCTCGCTGCTCCGTCTCGCCGAGCCCGGCCCGGGCGAACGTCCCGCCTGGCTGTGGCTGTCGGTCGGGCGCCGTGACCTATTTCTGGCGCGCCTTTACCAGACCGGCCTCGAGGAGAATCGGATAGAGCTGAACATCGTCGTCGCGCCAGCGTTGATAGGTCGCCTTGGCGTCGCCGGGCTGGACGACGAAGCCGGATTGTTTTGCTTTCGCTTGAAAGTCCGGGCTCTTCAGCGCGGCGATGATGTTGTTCTCGAGAAAGCGCAGCCGATCCTCCGGGATGCCTTTCGGGCCGACGATGCAACGCCACGAGCCGACGACGACGTCGAAGCCTTGCTCGCGGAAGGTCGGAATCTCCGGCGCCATGAAGTGCCGTTCGGTCGCGGAGACGCCGAGGATTTTCAGCTTGCCCGCCTTGTGCTGTTCGATCGTGTCGGGCACCGGCACGGTCGCGGAGTCCACCTCGCCTCCCATCAATCCGATCACGGTCGGGCCGAAACCGGCATAGGACACCTTGGTGAGCTTGATGTTGAGCAGCTTCTCGTAGAGCGCGGCGCCGATATAGGAGGATCCGCCCGGCTGGTCGTTGCCGTTCTTGATCTTGCCCGGATTTGCCCGGGCGCGATCGACAAAGTCCTTGAGCGAGGTGATGCCGCTCGCGTTGCTGACCTGCAAGGCGTTCGGATCTTCGCCGAAGAATGCGATGGGCTGAAGTTCGTCGAAGGTGTTGGCCTGGGCGTTGAGATAGGGCAGCGCGATTCCGCCCGAGCTGAACATGCCGATGGTGTAGCCGTCGGGCTTGGCATTTGCGATCTCGCGGTGGCCGATCGCGCCGCCGGCACCGGACTTGTTGAGCACAACCACCGGGACGCCGATCTGCTTGCTGAGCGCGTCAGCGATCAGCCGCATGCTGATGTCGCTGCCGCCGCCAGCCGGCCACGCAACGATCAGCGTAATCGGCTCGGACGGGAACGTCTGTGCCTGCGAACCCGGCGAGCCGGCAGCCGTAAGTCCTGCCGTCACGGCAATGGCGGCACAGGTCAGAAGGGCTCTGCGGTTCATCTCTCGTCTCCATCGTAGTGTCGCTGCGGAGCATATCTCCCCGCTGCGCCGGTCGCGGCGTTTCCCGCCAACCAGCAAAAGCTATGCCACGAATTCTCGCATGACATCGAGCGCAAGCAGACAGTTTTCGTTGCTGCCGAGCAGGCCGAGGACAGGCTCGTTTATTCCGGCCGCGATGAAATCGTGCAACCGCTTGGTGCAATGCTGCGGGGTTCCCGCGATGCCGAAGGCCTCGACCGCGTCGTCGGGAACGAGCGCTGCGGCCCCTGCGATATCGCGGCGGGCAATCGCGGCGATCACCGCCTCCTGATCGACGGCGATGCCGGAGGCCTTGATGTTGGCGGCGAGAAACTTGTTGCGCATCACGAACGCGAGCTTTTGCCGCACCGCGTCGATGGCCTCCCTGGCATCACGCGAGACGCCGAAGAACAGATATCCGGCGCGGCGGAATGCGGTGAGATCGCGTCCGTCCTTGGCGGCGCCCTCGGCACAAAGCGCGATCGACGCTCGCACCGACTCCGTCGATAAGCCCGCCGACAGCACCACGCCGTCAGCGATGCGACCCGCAAGGCGCAGCATGTCCGGTCCCATGGCGGCGATGTAGATCGGAATCGGCGCGCTCGGCTTGAAGGCCAAGCGCGCGCCCGCGAGCCTGACGAATTCGCCGTCAACGTGGACCGCCTCGCCGGCCCACAACTTGCGCAAGGCCTCGGTGAACTGCCGCATGGCGCGGACCGGTCGTTCGACCGCGCGACCGGATTCCTGAAGGAACAACGGATTGCCCGCCCCGATCGCGATTGCCGCGCATCCGGGCGCGACTTCATCAAGCGTCGCCATCGCCATGGCGGTCGGCGTGGGGTGCCAGAGATAGGGGCTCACGGCGGTCGGGACCAGCATCGGCCCCGGCGCCTTGATCGCAAACGCCATGCAGGTCGTGATCGCTTCGCGGTAGCCCAGATGCTCCGCCACCCAGAGACTCCGTGCGCCCGCATCGACCGCGCGCTGCGCAAGTGCAATGGCTTCGCCGGTGGTGACGAAGCCGTCGAAATTCACGCCGATGCGTACCGGTATCCTGGTCATGTCGGAGTCCGGTCGGCCAGGATGAGAGGGAAGCGGTGCGCCATCAGCCAATCCTGATGAGTTCGTCATTGGGGGTGATCGCCCCGGTCATCGCCTCGAAGCCGGTCGGCGTGATCCGGTACATGTCCTCGACGTGAAAGCCCATGCGTCCAGGGATCATGTAGAGCGGTTCCATCGTGCAGGTGATGTTGGGCTCCAGCACCACGCTCCGGGTTTCGGTGATATAGGGCTCTTCGTGGATGGTTTGGCCGATGCCGTGGCCGAGGAACTTCAGCGTCGGCTCGATGCCGTGGTCGCGCAGGTGCTTGACGTAAGCGCGATAGAGGTCCGCCACCGCCGTGCCGGGTCTGAGCATGGACTTGCAGGTTTCGCGCGCCCCGATCATCACCTTCCAGATGTCGCGCTGCTCGTCCGTGGGCTCGCCGACGACGGCGGTGCGGGTCACGTTGGAGCGATACTGTTTCATGTCGCCGAGGATCTCGACCCGGACGATGTCGCCTTTTTCGATCGCCTTCTCGGTCGGCGTGCAGTTGGTGATGCCGCTGCGCACGCCGGATCCAACCTGGCATTTCAGGCCGTCGCAGCCGCCCTCCAGCATCCTGTTGCCGATGATCTGCGCGACCGACTTTTCCGTCATTCCCGGCCGGATCTCGCGCAGCACCTCGCCCATCACGCGATCGGTCAGCCGGCCGACCTCCGCGAGCACCGCGATCTCTTCGTCGGTCTTGACCATGCGGGCATTGAAGTAGAGCTCGCGGCACGGCACGAATGTTGCCCCGGGCAGCCGCTCGCGCAGACGGATGTAATCTTGCGCGGGCATGTAATCGAGCTCGATCGCGATCCGTCCGGAACCCACGCCTGCCTCCAGCAGCGCATCGGCCAGCAGGTCCGCCGGGTCCTCGGTGAACTGGTTGTAGGCGCGGATATCCGAGAAACGCGAGCGCTGCCTGGCGAGGTTCTCCTCGACATTGACCACGATCTGCGCAGCGAATGTCTCACCGGCGAGCACGGTGATGGTGCGGCGGAAGCGGTTGCTGGCGTGGCTCGGGACCAGAAATCCCGCGGTGTAGGTGACGTTGTCCTGCGAAAATGCGACCAGCGCGTCATGCCCGGCCTTGGCCATGGCCGATCTCAATTTGCGTAGAAGCTCGTGTTCCATTCGCCAATCCTTGCTCAGGCGCCGTGCTCGACGAACCGCAACAGCTCGGACGGCGACTTTCCCGCGAGCCCGAGACGTTCGAGCGTGAGCCCGTCACGCGTATAGTCTATTCCGACCGCAAGCCCGGCAAGCTGGATCAGCGCGTCGATGGTCGGCGTCGCGACATCGGCAAGCCGCGCGAGCGCGGCCAGGGGAACGAGGCCATAGCCGACGTCTTCGTGGACGTAGCGGTGGTTGAGCGAGGCCGGGGATTTGATGGTCTTGTTCGGCTCGCTCTCCAGGCACGCCCGCGAGATATCTCCGCTGTCCCGTGCCGCCTTGGTGGTGAGCCCGGCCTGGTAGAAAACCTCGATGAAAGGCGTGGCGGGAACGCCGAGCGCCTTTGCAACCGCCATCCGCTCTGCATCCACCGCCGCCGTCACGCGTCCGACCGCGTCGGTGAATCCCTCGCGATAGAACAGGAAATCGCCCTGGGTATGCTGAATCCAGCCGGCATTCATGATCATGCCTTGGGGATGGAATATCGCGTTGAGGTTCGACAGCGCGGTCTCGAGCACGCTGCTCGCCTGTTGAATCTCGGGATAGAGCGGCTGGATCAATGCGAACAGCGCGGCGGTGTCTTTGCCGGGAAGCGCCGCGAAGCGCAGCCGCTTGGTGTAGCTATAGATGTTGACCATGCCCGGTCCCTCCATCCGGGTGATGTAGGTCAGGGTCACCGTCTCGCAGCTGCGGACCGGGCCGCGATAGCCGGCGTCGCGCAACTCGTGCAGAAAGTGCAGCCCGCCGCCGGTGTGCCCGGGATTGATGAAAATCGGCTGGCCGCCGTCGATCAGCGGCGCCAGCGCGCGCGCATAGTGCCCATGTGCGACCGAGGGCACCACCAGCATGATGAGATCGGCGCCGCGAACGGCTTCGGCGACGTCTGTCGTCATGAGGTCGATGGCAACGAGCCCCTGCGCGACGCCGCGCGCTTCGATCCCGCCTTGTGCGCGCAGCGGCGCGAGACGTTCCGCGTTGCGCGCGTGCAGGCGCACCGAATAGCCGCGCTTGCTGAGGTCGGCCGCCGCGGCGCATCCCCCGTGTCCAGCGCCGAGAACCGCAACCGACTTCACTGCCATTTCGCGTTCCGCGTGCGCGCTGCGATGAAAGGTGTGATGGAAGATAGGATCATGAGCAGCATGAGCCGGTTGTCAACAAAGCTCGATCCGCAAAGGCCGTGGCTCGACGGCGACACCGACTATCTCATCTGCGTCCGGTCCGCAGCAGCGCCATGGCATCGGCGGCGGTGAGGCCGGCAATGCCCATGCGTTCGCGGGTGAGGCCTTCGTCGCGATAACGCCGCGCGGCGACGATCGATGCAATGTCGATGACCGCATCCGCGCACGGCGTCGGCACGCCGCCGACACGACCGAGCTCCGCGATCGCCACCAGCCCATAGGGCACGTCCTCGTTGAGAAAACGGTGATCGATGGTGGCCGGCGCCTTGATCCAGCGGTTGGGTTCGCTGTTGTGAAAAACGTGGTAGGCGGTGCCGCCGTCCCGCCCGGCTGTATTGGTGTATCCCATGCGGAAGAAGAACTGCGGCAGCGGCTCGATCGTCACGCCGAGCGCGGCCGCGACCGCAATGCGCTCGGCATCGAGCGCATCGATCAGGCGGCCCACCGCCGGCGTGATGCCGTCATAGTAGTGATGATAGTCGCCACCCGTCGATTCCACGCGGCCGACATTGAGCAGCAGCGCGGGCGGATGATGGATCGCGTTGGTATATGGGAACACCGTATGCAGCAGCGACGGCGTCGGGTGGATCTGGGGAAAGACCGGGCGAACCATTTCCGCCACCATCCCGACCGCGTTGCCGGGGAAGACCGCGAAGTACAGGATCTGCGCAACGCGCGTGATCCTGATCTTTTCGGGCGCGCTCTTGCGGCAGATGAAGGGCAGGCTCGAGGAGTCGCAATAGGTGTCGATCCTGCCGCCCGCTGCACGGATCGTATTCGGGATCAGCAGCAGGGTGTGGCCCGGCGTCGCCATGACGAGCTGCTCCGGCGCGATGTGCGGCGCAATGGTGCGGGCGACGTCTTCGTGCGCATGGGTCGGCGCCATGATCAGCACGAGATCGGCGCCGGCGATCGCCGCGCCGGCATCGTTGGTGATGAGCGGGAGCGGCGCGAAGCCCTCGCCCAGCACCCCCTCGTATTCGATCCCGCCGATGGCCGACAGCGGCTCGGTCGTGCGCGCGCTGCGGCCGTAGAGGCGGACGTCGAAGCCGCGCTGCGTCAAATGCGCCGCGGCCGCGCAGCCGCCATTGCCTGCGCCGATGATGGCGATGGTCTTGATCGTGCGCAATGCCATCAGCCTATTCGGTATTTCGCGATCTTCGCCTCGTTGACCTCGATGCCGAGGCCGGGCCCGTCCGGGACGTAGAGGAATCCCTTGTCGAATCGAAACGGCGTCTTGATCAGGTCGTCGAGATATTTGTGACCCGCGACCTTGGTCACGATCGTCTCCGCTGTCGAAGTCACCGGGATCGTGCCGGGCAGCACGATTTCGGGTGAGGACACCGCGAGATGCAGATCGGCTGCGACCCCGATGCCCATCTCCGCCGATCCATTGATGTCGCACGGCAGCGCGGCCGCGCCGGCGACCGCGAGCAGCCGCTTGGCGCGCGCGAGGCCGCCCGGCTTGGTGTAGTAAACCGAAAGCATCTGCGCGGCGTTGAGGCGCACGATCTCGAGCACGTCCTCGGCGGTCCAGGCACTCTCGTCGGCCATGACCGGGACGTTGATGCGCGCGCTCACCTCCGCCATGGCCCGCAGCCCTTCGACCGGCTGCTCGGCATAGACGATATCGTATTTCTCCATGGCGGTGATCGCGCGCACGGCCTCGCGCCAGGTCCGGTAGCCCTGATTGGCGTCGACGCGGATCTTTCCGGCGCTCCCGATCGCCTCTCGCACCGCCGCCACCACGGCGATGTCGCGGTCGGCCTCCACCCCGATCTTGACCTTGATGGTGGTGACGCCCTCGGCGATCACCTCCGCCGCCTCGCGCGCGGCGGCGTCGGCATCCATGATCCCGATGCTGTGCGCGATCGCGGCGCCGTCGCGGACCTTGCCGCCGAGGAGTTGATAGACCGGGACGCCGTAGATTTTGCCGATCGCGTCGTGGAGCGCGACGTCGATGGCCGCCTTCGCGTAGGGGTAGCCGCGCAGGACGCGGTCCATGCGCGCGTGCAACTGCCCGATCTCGGTGACGTCATGGCTGGAGATGGCGGGGAGCAGGACCTCCGTGATCGCGGTCGCCGTCAGCTTCGGCGTTTCCCCGTAGCGGGCGCCATGGTCGCCGCCCCAGGTCCCGATCACCTGTGCCTCGCCCCACCCCACGATGCCGCTTTCGAGTTCGAGGCGGAGAACCACGTAGCCTTCGCCGATGCGCGCGGTATGACCGACCCAGTGATGCGGCCGGCGGATCGGCAGCGCCACCAGGAAGACCTCGCCGCCGCGGATTTTCAGGCTGGACATGCTCATGGCAGCAAAGCGCTCCCGCCTCGCCCGGACGCGCTGAGCGAGAAGTTGAGGCGCCGCTGGAGACCCGGCGGCGCAAAGTGTTGGCGTGATGACATAAATGCCCCCGGTCTGGAAGGCCGCCCCGACTTGAGAGCAAAGACACGGACGGTGGTCCAGCGGGGTCTGGAGCGCGCTCGAGTCCTGCCGCCAAAATCGGCAACTGCCGCCCGGATGAGCACAGCCACTTGGCGGATCGCATCTGGGGCCTGCCGTCTGCGCGCCGCGAGTGTGGTTGTGGGCCGATGCGCGCCGGACGCTGCCGCGCTCCCTTTTGGCATCCGACTTGCTCTGATTTGCAGCGGGTCCACCAGGGACAATGAGGTTCCCAATGTCGCTAGCAGGCTCGAACTTTGCGCGCATGCGCGCGTCGATGGCCATCGTGGCTGGAATCTTGAGCGCAACCGTTTGGTCGGCAACGGCGCTCGGTGCCGACAAGATCACGTTTCTCACGAGTTGGTTCGCGCAGGCCGAGCATGGCGGGTTCTACCAGGCCAAGGCGACCGGGCTCTACGAGAAAGCCGGGCTCGACGTCACGCTCAAGATGGGCGGCCCCCAGGTCAACGGCGCGCAGCTTCTGCTCGCCGGAGAGACCGATTTCATGATGGGCTATGACCTCCAGGTGCTCAAGATGCTGGAGCAGGGCCTGCCGGTCATCACCGTCGCGACATCGTTCCAATTCGATCTGCAAGGCATCATGGCGCACGACAACGTCGCGAGCCTCGGGGATCTCAAGGACAAGACGATTCTGGTGGCGACGCCCGGCCGCACGACCTGGTGGCCGTGGCTGAAGGCGAAATTCCAATATACCGACGAGCAGACCAGACCTTACACGTTCAATCTGCAGCCCTTCTTCGCCGACAAAAATGTGGTGCAGCAATCCTACCCGTCGTCGGAGCCGTTCCAGGCCAAGCAGCAAGGCGTGCCGGTCAAGTTCTTCCTGTTCGCGCGCGACGGCTATCCGCCCTACGGCACGACCATGGTCACGACCCGCGGCTTCGTCGACAAGAATCCGG
>Ga0070670_100000724_pt1 | contig 25621 bp, 26 predicted proteins | sample KBSS63metaG_FD_64665 | JGI IMG/M metagenome (GOLD analysis project Ga0070670, IMG submission 64665) | Switchgrass rhizosphere microbial communities from Kellogg Biological Station, Michigan, USA - KBS S6-3 metaG | ecosystem: Host-associated > Plants > Roots > Rhizosphere > Soil ... | reverse complement strand
CACCGAAAGAAATAACTTACTTGACCGATGGCAGCGAAATACTAATAATCGTACGTTATGATGAATGTTCTTTTGCGATTTCTGTGGTTCTTCACGTTGGTCTGGTGGATTGCGGGATGCGGGGACGGTCTTTATGAGCCTAGTGGTCAGGGGTCCGCGCCGACCACTGCTTCGGGTGCGTCGCCAGGGCCAGTTGCAGCGCCGCTCCGTGAGTATCGCGGGCCCGCGAGCCGCCCATTTCTGATGGGGTTTAGTCAATGGCCCGCAGACCTCACCGACGAGGGTATCGCTATCGCTCGTGAATATGCCGAATCGCATGGCGATCTGGTATCGGTGATGTTCATCGGCGGAATCCCTTGGCAGGAAGCGCTCGATGACAAACCGTTTTCAAAAGATGTTCAGGACAATATGAGCTATCAGTCCCCGGCTGGGAAGAAGCTGGTTTTGTCGATTTCCCCGTTAAATAAAGACAAGCGCGATCTCGCGCCATATTGGGGTGACAGAGAAAATCAGCCCCTGCCTAAACCGTGGGACAAGGAGCCGCTGAATAGCCCGCGGGTAAAAAAAGCTTTTCTCAACTTTGTCCTGCGTGCCGTTGACACGATGCATCCGGATTATCTTGCCATCGGCGTCGAGTCGAATGTGCTTTTGTCGCGCGATCATGCGAAGTGGCAGCAGCTCAAGGAGTTGCATCGAGACACCTACAGCGCGATCAAAAAAATCCATTCTACTCTGCCCGTGTTCTTCAGCACCGAGGTGCTTCACTACAAGCGCCTCGCCCGAGATGCCAAGGCCGCAGATCAGGAGAAAGAAGTCGCCGACCTGATGCGCTATAGCGATTTCTTCGCCATGAGCCTGTATCCATACATGAGCCCGGAGGTGCCGCGCATCTTGCCGCAGAATTTTCTCGATTTTGCTAAACGGTTCAAGAAGGGGATTGCCGTCACGGAAAGCGGAATGTCTTCGCGCAATGTCGAGCTCAAATCCTATGGGACAGTTTTATACGGATCGGACGCCGACCAGACGCGTTTTACAGAGTTCCTGCTCAAAACTGCGGCGCGCGACAATTACGAATTCGTAATTAATTTTGCCAGTACGGATTCGGACCGGCTGGTGAGCCGCTTGCGTCCCCAAATGGCGGACTTGGCGCGCATCTGGGCTTATATCGGAATGCAGACAAGCGACCGGCGACCTAAGCCCGCTTCTGCTGTCTGGAACGGATTCTTCCAAGCGAAATATGAACCGCCAAAATGGTGGTAACGCGGCTTCGCTCAACTCTCGATCAGAGAATAAAACAAGATAAGTTTGCTGGTCTTCGCGGCGGCAAAGTCGTGGGGGGTGTTTTTTGGAATATGGCAAAGGGTGCCGGGACGGAGCTGGATACGTCTTCGCCCAACCTGTACCCGGCCGGCGCCTTTAATCACGTGACAGACGACGTCTTTGTCGGCGTGCTTGATCTGGTTCGAATCTGAAGTTTTGCTTGGGCTGAACGCGATCAGCCCGCTGTTGAAGTGCTTTGATTCAAAGCAGCCGGTGTAGTGAATCTCGTTATTAATTTTCCTCAGACGTTTGAGTGCGATGTCGATTTTTACAATCTTCATTGCGGCAATTGGGCTGAACCCGAGGGCGCAGCCTGCTGCGCCACTACAAGGCCGGTTCTGTGACCGTCTCGACAATTTCGTTGATCGCTCGTTCCGCTTCTGAACTCGGCACTCGGCTGGAGCCGACTACCCGATGACCGCCGCCGCCGTAATTCTTTAGCAACTCGCCTACGTTGACCCGCGAAGTCGGATTGAAGATATTGTATCCGACGGAAATGGCCGTGGTGTTTTCCCGCTGGTTATCGTCCGTGACTTTGACTTGAATATTGCCTTGGGGAAAGAGGGTAAAGACCAAGAATCGATTTCCGTCCGGAATATCTTTGATGCCTCGAAGGTCACAGTAGATCACGTTTCCCTTCATGGTCGTGTGCTCGAGCAAGAGCTTGCGAAGCTGTTCCTGCTCATCGCGAATTCTCTGGCATCGGCGCGCCACTTCAGGATCGCGCATGACTTCTTCCAGGGCGCAGTCGCGCAGCAGATCGATAATCTTCAGCCAATAAGGCTTGTCGCCGGCGTTTTTGCCGTCGGTCGTCATCGAGATTAAAACATATCCCTGCGGGTTGAGAACGTCTTCGGGTTCGAGTTTTCCCGCGTCAATCCGGTCGGTCTCATGCATCAGAAATTTCATTCGTTCGGTGTTCAGGAACGAAAGCATCTCGTCTGCGGAGATCTTCCGGTTGCCTGTTGTCTCGCGTCGGGTGCCTACCTCGCAGTAGTACTCGTGGACTACCCGGGCGGCACTTGGAGCGAGACGAAAGCCGCCTCGCCCCAAAATGATCGGTTGGGGAAAATCCGGTGTCGTATTGGTGATATGATGATCGAACCAGAGCGTGCAGTTCGGATGATAAGGGAGATTGGTAATGATATCGCCCTTGCGGATTTCCACCAAACCGTCCTGCATGAATTTGGGCTCGACAAACAGGTACTCGTCGATAGTCTCGAACTGGGTGACCAGGGCGCCACAAACCAATCCGTCAAAATCTGCGCGAGTGACGAGCCTCATGAGTGAATGACCTGTTCAGCCGGCGTCCACGACAAATTGAAAGCGTTGGCAACGCCCTCGTGGGCGATTTTTCCGTTATATGTATTGAGTCCCTTGGCTAGAGCTTTGTCACGTACGAGCGCCTGAACAAAGCCGCGATTGCCCAATTGGAGCCCATAGGAGAGGGTGGCATTCGTCAAGGCATACGTCGAGGTGTTCGGGACGATCGCCGGCATATTCGTCACGCAGTAATGAACGACTTTCTCCTCGATGTAGATGGGCTCGCGGTGGGTCGTTGGTCGCGATGTTTCGGCGCAACCGCCTTGGTCAATCGAGATGTCAACGAAGGCCGCACCGGGTTTCATGCGCCTGACGAGTCCGCGCGAGATCAGTTTGGGCGCTTGCGCGCCGGGAATCAGCACTGAGCCGATGACCAAGTCGGCGTCCATGACCTCTTCTTCTATATTCGCGCGATTGGACATAAGAGTGGTCAGATGTCCGCCGAGGATGTCATGCACATAACGCAGTTTGGTAGGATTGATGTCGAGAATGCTGACGTATGCACCCATTCCCGCGGCGACTTGGCAAGCCGCACTTCCCGACATTCCGGCGCCGAGGATCGCGACTTTTGCCGGCCGGACGCCAGACGCGCCGCCGAGGAGAATCCCGCGGCCGCCATTTTCGGCTTGCAGGGACCACGCGCCAACCTGGATCGAGAGCCGGCCGGCGATTTCGCTCATGGGAGCCAATAGCGGCAATGAGCCGTCGTCGAGTTGAATGGTTTCGTACCCAATGGCCGTCACTTTGCGGTCGAGGAGCGCGCGCGTTACCGATTCGTTGGCCGCCAAATGCAAGTAGGTGAACAGGATGAGTCCTTCCCGCAGCAATGGGTACTCGGATTCCTGCGGTTCTTTCACCTTCATGACCATCTCCGCCTTTTCCCAAACTTCTTTAGCCGATTCGACGATGATCGCGCCGGCTGCTTCATAGGCGCGATCGCTCAGGCCACTGCCCAATCCGGCGCCTCTTTGCAGAACTACTTTGTGATTGCGCGCCACAAACGCGGTCACTCCCGCCGGAGTGACTGCGACACGGTTTTCTTCGGTCTTGATCTCCTTGGGCACGCCGATGATCATGGTGACGGAAAACTACGTGAAGGGCGAAGTACAGTCAATGTTTGTAAATGGGGGTGATGCAGTGTGAGTATTGTGAGCCAAACCCATTACTCACTCCAGTCCCAATCACCGGCCGATCGACCAAATGAGAATCGCCCAGCCGAGCAGAAATGCGAGCCCGCCGATCGGCGTGATCGCGCCGAGCCAACGTACATCGGTGATGCTCAAAAGATAGAGGCTGCCCGAGAAGATAAGAATGCCGAAAATGAAAGCCCAGCCGGCGCCGTTTAGATTCGCCTCGGGCCAGCGGGCCATTGCCCAGGCGACAGCGATCAAGCCAAAGGCGTGATACATCTGATAGCGCACGCCAACTTCAAAAATAGCGAGCATCTCTGGCGAAAGCTTAGTCCGCAGTGAATGAGCGCCGAAGGCGCCGAGGGCGACGGCGATGAACGCGGCAACCGCGCCGGAAAGAAAAAAGAAGCGATCCATGCCATGCTGAGAAGTCAGTTTGGATTTTAGCTGGCCGGTGCGCCACGATTGAGTGATAGAAGCATGTCACCTTTTTGGATGACGATCTGGCGATAGCCTTTGCGTTTGCTCAAGGCATCGATCAAGTTTACCAGCGGCTGGCGCGAGGTGAGATACTCTTTCGGCGCCCCCGCCGTGCGCATCGCGTGTATCTCGTCAACGCTAAGGTTCCAGCGCAAGAGCAGCTCTTCGTCGGACACCTGCTCGGCATTCATTTTTTTTCGGATCTCGGCGATGCTCGGCTCCGGCGGCTGCCATGCAGCCCATTCCTTGGCACGCGGACGATCGAGGATTTTCGCCTTGACCGGCGGGTCCATCAATTCCGTTCCTTCTCGACCCCAGTAGCCGAGCGCGTATTGAATGATCTGATCGGTGACTTCCTTGTAGCGCTCGCCAACGATAACATTGATCGCCGCCTGACTGCCGACGAATTGTGAAAGCGGCGTCACCATGATCGGATAACCAAGCTCGGCGCGTACACGCATCGTTTCTCTCAAGGCTTCGTCGATCTTGTGCTCCACGCCAACTTTGCGTAGCTGAAAACGCAGATTTGAAATCATCCCGCCGGGGACCTGATGCTGATACTGGCTGTAGTCGTACTCCACCGGCTCGCCGATGGGAAATCCTTCCCGTTTGGCAATTTGGGTGAAGTGTTCCGAAACCGGTTTCAGAATTTCTTCATCGATCAGGGTGCGATAACCAAGCGCGCGCAAATTTCGCGCAACATTGAACAGTGACGGGTTTGACGAACCATCCGCCAACGGCGGCAGCGCCGTATTGACGATCTTGATTCCGAGCTTCACTGCTTCGAGACAGCAGAGGGGACCCAGGCCTGTGGTGCAGTGCGTGTGCAGCTCGATGGGAATGCCGTTGGCATTGGCAAACATGATCGGCACCAAGGTTTGCACGCGCTCGGGAGTGAGCAGTCCGCCGGGGTCTTTCAGACAGAGCCGGTTGACTTTTAGCGACGCGGCTTGCCGCGTGCGCTCGGCGAAATATTCATCCGTATGTTTTGGCGAAACGGAATAGATAATGTTCGGCACCGGGTTGATGCCGACATCGCGCGCCACGGCAACCTTCCAGGTCCAGCCTTCGAGCTCGTTCCATTCTTCGGAAATGCGCGCTTCGCGAATGCCATTGGCGGCCATCCTTTCCATGAAAAGCCGGTACATCGAGCGCGGGGTCAGGTCGAAGGCGCTGAACCGGCCGGCATTCAATCGCAGCGGCGTCCGGGTGATGCGTTCGCTCATGAGCTTCACCCGCGCCCAGGGATCTTCTTTGAGCTCGCGCACGCATTTTTTTAGATGCGAGCTGGAAATCAGCTCGATGGCGTCGAAGCCGGCGCGATCCATGGCTTGGGCAACGGGCAGCATCATGCCCGTGGTCATGTTTTCCGCCCACAGGCTCTGATGCCCGTCGCGCATGGTCGTATCGACGAATTGAATGCCGTCAGTGCTCATGGTCTACCCAGCGGCGTATTGGAGCGCTGGAATCATGGAAATAATTCGTTCAACGGTTTTCGAGGTTCTCAATCCAGTGCTGCATCACTCCGAATTATTTAAAGCGTCACGCCGAGAAATTTCACGGCGTTATCCAGCATAATTTTCTTGCGCACTTCAGGTTTCATGTTGACCTGCTGAAACTCTTCCAGCCAGCGCTCGACGCCGATGGCCGGCCAATCGGAGCCGAACATCGCCTTATCCTGCAGTAGCGTATTGATGTTGTGCACGAGCTCCGCGGGAAAATATTTCGGCGCCCACCCTGACAAGTCGATGTAGTAATTTGCTTTGTGGCGCGCAATTGCCAAGCTCTCCGCAGTCCACGGCCAGGTTGGGTGAGCGCTGATAATCTTCAACTCCGGGAAATCCGCCGCGACTTCGTCGATGGCAATCGGTTGGCTGTATTTGAGTTTGATGCCCATGCCGCCTGGCGTACCTGCCCCGGCTGCAGCCATGCCGCCATGAAACAGGATTGGCATATTTAGTTTGGCACATTGTTCCCATAAGGGATAGAAGCGCACATCGTTGGGAAAAAAATGTTGGCGCGCCGGATTGAGTTCGCCCATGCCTTTAAGTCCCAAGTCTTTACAGCGCTTGATTTCGTCCAGCGCCAGCTTTCCCGTCCAGGGATCGATCGCACCGAAGGCAAGAAAAACATCCGGATGTTTTTTCACTGCGCTCGCGACGTGATCGTTGGGAACCGGGGTTAAGCCAGTGACGGTTTCGTCGCGCGTGTTCATGATCACAGCCATCATCTTGCGCGCCCGATATTGATCGGCCATTTCATCGATGGAAACCGGGGGGCGTTCGCGGCCGAAATACCGCGCCATTTGCGCGGTGCGATCACCTTTGGCCTTCTGGGTTGTTTCATCCGAAAGATGAACATGAACATCAATCGCGACGATATCTTTTGCCATAATGTGTTGGCCTCCTGAGCAAATTTCTTTTGGTTATTGCACTGTGCCGGACTTAGTTCAAGATTCCGCGTTCAACGTTCAAGGTGGCCGAAATTTCCGGACGTTAATTTGTCAACGCGTTCGTCCGGTTCGGACTTGAACGTTGAACCTTGCACGCTGCGCGAACCACGCTAGGCGCGGCGCTCCAGCGTCATCGAAAAACCGGGCGTTTGGACGTGGATCTGGCGGTTCTTTGTGCGTTTAGAAAGCTCCTGTAGCAAATTGACGAGCGGCTGCTCGGAGTTTAAATATTCAAGCGGCCGCGGATTGGCGCGCATGGCGTCGATGTCTTCCTTACCGACAATCCAACGCAGCAGGAGCTCTTCATCGGAGGTGCCTTCAGCGCCGAGGCGCCGGCGCATTTCATCCGGCGTCGGATCGTCCGGCTGCCATTTGGCCCATTCCTTCGCGCGTGGACGATCGAGAATCTTATCTTTTACGTTCGGGTCCATGTCGCGCGCACCCTCGGCACCGGCATGACCCAGAGCGAATTTAATCACTTGGTCGGTAACTTCTTGGTAGCGCTCGCCGACGATGACATTGATCGCCGCCTGGCTGCCGACAAATTGTGAAAGCGGCGTCACCATGATCGGGTAGCCGAACTCTTGGCGTACGCGAATGCTCTCTTCCAGCGCCTGCGGATACTTGTTCTCCAAGCCAACTTTGCGCAACTGAAATCGTAAATTGGAGAGCATGCCACCGGGGACTTGGTGCTGATACTGTGTGTAGTCGTATTCCACCGGCGCGCCGATCGTAAATCCCTCACGCTTGGCGATAGCCGTAAAATGCCTCGAGACCGACCGCAAACTTTCCTCATCGATTGCCGTTGCGTATCCGAGAGCCCGGGCGTTCTTCGCGACGTTGAAGAGAGACGGATTTGACGAGTCGTCGGCCAATGGCGGAAGTGCCGTGTTGATCGAGCGAATGCCGAGTTCCATGCCTTTGATGCAGCAGAGCGGCCCCAATCCAGTCGTGCAGTGGGTGTGCAATTCCACCGGAATACGATTGGCATTCTTGAAGATAATCGGGACCAATGTTTCCATTCGCTCGGGTGTGAGGAGCCCTCCCGGATCCTTTAGACAAAGCCGATACGGATTGAGCGAGGCCGCCTGGCGGGTGCGCTCGGCAAAATATTCGTCCGAATGTTTGGGCGAAACCGAATAGATCAAATTCAATATCGATTTGAGGCCAGCGCGATGGCACTCAGCAACGCGAAATTTCCAGCCCTCATAATCGTTCCATTCATCTGATATCCGTGCTTCGCGAATGCCGTTGGCGGACATGCGCTCGACAAAAAGGCGATACATCGACGGCGGATTGTACTCGAAAGTATTCACGCGCCCTGCGATCAGGCGTAGCGGTGTCTTGGTAATAATCTTGGAGACCAGCCGCACCCGCTCCCACGGATCTTCTCTGAGCTCGCGCACCGCTTTTTTGAGATGCGATCCCGAAATCAACTCGATGCCTTCAAACCCTGCGTCGTCGAGCCTTTGGGCGATCGGCAGCATCATGCCGGTTGTCATATTCTCAGCCCATAAGCTTTGATGCCCGTCGCGAATTGTCGTGTCGACGAAACGAATGGTTTCCATGCGACCTCCGTTGCATCGGATGATAGTGGTTACGTTGAGCAGTTTCAATCAAAGTCCCGAAGCAAATGTAGAAAAGATGCATACCGTATGCTAGTTTGACCCAGCTTGCCGTGTATCTTTATGCTTGATTGGTGCGAACGTAATAGCAGCAAGCGATTGTCGGGTGTGACAAGTCAGACCGTTACGGAGAGATGGCCGAGTGGTCTAAGGCGCACGCCTGCTAAGCGTGTGTACCCCAAAAGGGTACCGAGGGTTCAAATCCCTCTCTCTCCGCCATTTATTTACGCCGTCGTGTGAACTCAATCTGCTTAGGCTGCGAAAAGGCAATTTATCGCGCCCGTAGCTCAATTGGACAGAGCACCAGACTACGGATCTGGGGGTTGGGGGTTCGAATCCCTCCGGGCGCGCCAAAAAATAAGTACTCACCTCGATAAATTAAAGTCAGTCCTCGTCGATGTGTCCAGAATATGTCCATCGCCGCGGGCGAAAACCTCTTCTCGCTGATTGATAGCGCTTCGAATTGATAAACACACAGCTGGTTCGACGTCCCTCCTTATAACGTAGTACGTTTGAATGGACCTACGTCAAAGAAATTTAGAACCTGCCTACTAGAGACAAGACGCCAGCTGCCCTCGACGAGTTAGAAAAAGCTCTGGAGCGGTTCACAAAACAGGGTGGTAGAGGCACAGCGTTAATTACTGCGGCATGGCTGGATGATAGTTTGGAGGACTTTCTTGCCGAGCTTGCCGCAATCCAGGGGTGTACTTCTTCCATGCGCACATGCACGCTGGTGTTGTATCTGTTTCTATTCGCCTGCAAACCATCTGGCGACAAGCCCGATATGTCCATTTTTGATAAGCCTATTACTCCGGCTGCCTTTGCTGCCCAAAAACAATGCATGCCGCCAACTTCCGAACAATGTGGATCGGTTTGTTACGACCCAAACAGATACTGTTGCTGTGTGAATCCAAACACTGGCGGCCAATGTTTAGTTGCCAAAAGTGGACTTGACTGCACGTGTGGCGACCCTCCACAGTGCCGGTAAATCCACCAATGCGCCTTATCCGTCCGCGAGCCATCAGCGTTCATTCCCCTCACGGCTCAACTTAAGCAAGGTGTTCCAGCCGCGTGCGTTGTCAATAGGTGCTAAAAGCTTGGCTGCCCGCTTCAAAACCCAAAAAGTCAGGGGCATGGCTTACAGCAAAACCATCGAGGGGAACGCTTGAAGGAAACATTCCGGCAAGCAACTCTTTACGACTTATGGGTTCACCTTTACAAACAAAGAAAAAGGCGCAGGCTTGGGGCCACGAATTGATCCGTCGCGGAGGTAATCCGCGAGTTTGCATGGTCAGCTTCGCCAGCGGGATACACAAACGCAAACCACGAACGGGCTTTAGCGGTTGTTGGCTTTTTCCAGTGACTCTTGGATAGAGCGAAGTGATTTCAAGAGGTCAGTCGATGTAACAATGCCCTGAAGGTCGCCGCGCTCATTTACGACAGGCAGACAATCAATTCTCTTCGACAGCATTATCCCGACCGCGACTGAGATTGGTGTGTCTGGTTGAGCGGTGATCGGATCACGCGTCATAAACTGGCTCACGGTGGTGGTTTGCCAATTCTTTGTGCGCGCCAGGACCCTCAAAATATCTCTATCCGAGACCACACCGACGAGTCGGTAGCCCTCCACAACCAGAAAATGCCTAAAAGAGTGGTTTGCCATTAACGTGACGGAATCGGAAAATGAATGGTAGGGGCTCAATGTGATGACTCGTCTGGTCATGAGAGTAGCGATACTGGAGGACACATCTGTGGGCTCGCCAGAATCGAACCTGTTCTGCGGAAGATCGATATACATAGATGTCTCCCCGTCCGTCAAAAATGCTGCACGACTCGGTTTGCAGCGAAACGTGTGCCCGGTGCCCTCGATGGCTTACCGAGTGCAAAAATGCCATCGACTTCTCTTGATGATTCTTTAATCTGCCTAAATTGCTTTACCGAACAGCCCTGTTGATCGGAATTGCACACGGGAAAAGAACCGTGCTCAGTTTAACTTATGGTTTCTTTCGGTTTGAACGACTTCAAACTGATGCGCGGTCCGGGCTTCGGTTGCTGGCGCTCGGGAGTGTTGCCGCGGCTGGCGTCGCGGCGATTTCCTGTGGGCCCTCCGGAGCGATGGCGCTATGCCGGCTGACGTTATCGCCGTCATTGGCCTTCAATTCGCGGAAAACAATCGTGGAAAGAACGGTGAGCCCGCCGAGCGTGACAAACGCCTTGTGCACTCCCTGAATTATCTGCGACGGGTCGGAGGTAAACCGATCAGGAATAAAGACTGCCGCGACGAGCGAGGCCGATGCCACGCCGAAGCTGATCGCCATCTGTTGTCCAGTACTCGCGATGGTGCTCGCCATGCTCGTATCGCTTTCCGCGATGTCGGCGTATACGAGCGTATTCATACTCGTGTATTGCAGGGATGAAAAGAATCCAAAGCAGAAGGCTTGGAGTACGATGAGCCACACTGGCGTAGCTGGCCCGATGGTGGCGAACAGCGCCAGAATGAGGCCAATGATCACAGTGTTGTAGTTGAGCACTCGACGGTAGCCAAAGCGGATGAGAACGATCGGCATCGCCATTTTTAAGCTCATCGCCGCGAGGGTTTGAGGCATAATCAGGAATCCGGATTGGACCGGCGAGTAGCCAAGGCCGACCTGATAAAGCAGCGGAAGAAGAAAAGGCATTCCACCTACGCCCAAGCGCGTAATGAACCCGCCGATGACCGAGACACGGAAAGTTCGGATGCGAAATAGGCCTAAACGGAGCAGCGGGCGAGCTATCGCGGCGGCATGGCGTACGTAGCCCAACAGCAAAATGAATGAAAGCGCCAATAGGCTGAGTATTTCCCAACCGCTCAAAGTGTGCTCGCCGAAAACTTCCAGGATGTAGGAGAGTAGGGCCACACCGGTGCCAAAAAGAATCAATCCGACGATATCGAGCTGGTCGACATGTTCTTCGCGAAAGTCCGGCAAGTGACGATAAACAAAATACAGACCGAGAATGCCGATCGGCACGTTGATAAAGAAAATCATCCGCCAGTGAAGAAATCCTACAATCAGGCCGCCCGCGACCGGCCCCAGCATCGGGCCGATAAGCGCCGGGACGGCGACGAAACTCATTGCGCGAATAAGTTCGGATTTGGCGAATGTCCGGACCATCGTGAGACGACCCACCGGCACCATCATTGCCCCGCCGCAACCTTGAACAATGCGGCAGATGACGAGCACATCGATGCTGTTGGATATGCCGCAAAGGACCGATCCTAGAGTGAACAGACCGATCGCGGCAGAAAACACCCTGCGGGTTCCGTAGCGATCCGCCATCCAACCACTCACGGGAATAAAGACCGCAAGACTCAAAGTATAGCTGGAGAGAACCGCTTTCATGCTGAGAGGCGCTACCTGGAGCGCGGACGCAATCGCCGGCACAGCTGTATTCAGGATCGTCGTATCGAGCGACTCCATAAATACCGCTATAGCTACCAACCATGGTAGAACTCGTTTGGTGGAATCGTTGGGAAAATTTTGGGAAGGCATTGGCTAGTCCCAGCCCGAATGCTTTGCTCCGGACTGGGACAATCAACGCGGCGAAACTTCCGGAGGGTCAGGGATGATAAACAAAGTTATCTTTTCACGATCAATCTTGGAATACTAGCCCGCTTCGTCCCCATGAGCGCGCGTCCTTGGAGCTCACGCCCATGGACGACTCGCTTTCGCCTCCAACATGCTTGCCCGCCAATTCCTCCGCTGTCAGCAGCGCCCTCTCTAGTTGGCCATTGCCTGTGGTGGCCTGATCTCTTCACGTATCGCCTCGCGGATTGCGGCCATGAACGCCGCGCCAAAAACTGAAGATGGAGTTCTCATCGGTTTACTCCCGATTTTCCTGCCGGCCCTCATTGGTATGCGCGAATGGAAACATGGTGGAAACAGGGTAGAACAAGTCACCGAAACAACGGACTTTCTTGTTGCCACCGCAAAGCAGGAGTCTGCGGATGGAATGACCTTGGTGAACTCGTGTGCTAAGCTGTCATCCGTTATGAGCGTTGGGGGTTCGAATCCCTCCGGGCGCGCCATGTCTAGCCGGAAAAACATTTTCACGTCAAAGTAATATTGCAGCTAAACGAACGTCTAATCTAGGGGACAACTTCACGGGTACTCGGGACTAGAGCTAGATGGTGCGGTTCAAAAGCTTGGGTGTTTTTGTAGCTGTAGCTTTCGTTGGCGCATTCTCGACTTCGAACCATGCGGCGGAACGCGGTAAAAAGCCGGCTCCGGCTGATACCGTCCGGATTCCTGCGCCGACTACGATCAAACCCGTGGACATCAACTCCGGATCCATCGAGCAACTCAGAGCGCTGCCCGGAATTCATCACTCGTATGCGAAAAAAATAATCGATGGTCGCCCCTATCAGAAAAAACAAGAGCTGGTTTCGAGAAAAATCATTCCCGAGTCGGTTTTTGAAAAAATCAAAGATCGTATCATTACGGTGAACCAAGAAGCACGACCGGTCAGTGATTAGTGCGACGATAACGCCGCAACCCATTCGCATCATAAAACTCACCCGTCCGTCATCGGCTGTGCGGGAAATATTCACGCTCTCACCGAGACGCTTCCGTCCCGTGCGCAAAAGTTTTGCCTGTACCAGTCACGTGACACGCTAACTTGATTAGTGCGTTCGGCTACAACATTAGGCAGTTTGCCATCTTCGTGTGTGCTTCAATTACGCATGCCGCGCCATGGTGTCATCACATTTCTCTAATCGTCATTTTTGCGACTGACGGTACGGCAGTTGCTTTGATTCGTACCGCCGGGCGGGAAATCACAGCTGGATACCGCATCGCGTAAATCTCTCCCCGGCACCTTTCAACACATTTTTACCGCTTGAGCGCTTTTCGACAGCAGCTGATTAACTGCAGGGAACCACTTTTTGTACCTCTCTTGCTGTTGGTCTAAATGGAGTGAACGCCGCAGAATTATGCTGGTTATTCCAAATGCAAAGTAGAAAAAAGCTAGTTGAGTCCGGGAAGAATCGCGTCAGACGATCTGGAGGCCGGCAGCTGATCGGCGAGGAAATAGGGCCGGCACGCGTTCGCCAGACGAGATTATTCAAAACGGAGCTCGACGCGGAAATGTGGGTGCAAGCGGCTCCCGGACGGCGTTCGCGACTGGTTATGGTTGGAAGCGCGGCATGGATGCGCGCACTGGATGCGGAATTGAAAATCGCATCGGCTGAAAAATAAAAAGTGCCGTTCGGAAGCTCTCGGGATCTAGAGATTGTGTTTTGCCAAGCGTGTCGTTGGGTTATCGACCGCTAGGTAAGAATAGTGCTCTTTTCATTGCATATTTACCTTGCATTCACGATGCTAAACCTGCCAAATAGACAAAGTTTCGCGGCTCCACGACGCGATTCGTTGATGACGCTGTATTTTGTAAACAACAACTTTTCCGTGAACAAGGATTTAGGATGAGGCCACAATCATTTTTTATTTTCGCACTGAGTCTCGGAATATTCGGCTGTACGACAGAAACCAGTGAAGCGCCGGCGCGTTTCGAAAGCAAGACCCAAGCGGCGCCAAGCGGTTTTTTTAACCGGGTTGTGGACCAGTTTACTGAGCGAGAGTGCAATGTAATCAGATTTGCTTGTCCTTATGGCCTCGGGCCGGCAGGAGAACCCTGTGACTGCACGGACCCGGACGGGGTCGTGCGAAATGGTGTGACGGTGAAGTGAGAAAATTGAACCGTCAACCTTTGAAAATGTCCTAAACGCACAGCGAGGAATGCGGTATTTTTTTTCTTGGGTACACTCGCCGTAATACCCTTCAGGTAAGTTTTATCTTTAATAGAGTAATTTTTTGCGCGCGAGCACGTTCTTTCCTCTTCATTAAAACGGTAGGGTGGTTAGGGGCATGTTTGTTGCTGCTTTGCTCTAGCGGAGTCAAAGCTAAATGGGTGAACGCGAACGCCAGACAATATTGATTGTCGAAAAGCAGCCGAATTACACCCAATTGCTTGTTAAGCAAGTAATTTTCGCCGGTTTACGGCCGCTCGTTGCCGTGACCGGAGAAGGTGGTATTCGCAAGGCAATTGAACACCACCCCGATCTCATTTTGCTTGAATTGGATCTGACCGATATGGACGGACTGGAATTTGTTTCATTGTTGAGAGAAGAACCGCAAGTTCAAAAAACACCGATCGTCGCAATGAGTATTTTTTCATACTTGAAAAGCCCCGCCCTTTTTGGTGGCTGCGATGATTTTTTGCAAAAACCAGTAAAAATGATCGAGCTTATGGCTCATATTAGACGCCTTCTACTCGAAGCTCCGCTCGCAGGCAAAACGCCCAATCTGGTGAGTCGCCTTCCCCGCTCAGCGCTTTCCTGATTTCCTTTCAGTCAATTATTTGTCGTTGTACTCCCAGAATCATTTCACAGCCTCTTAGGGCTGCAAACGCTGAATGCTGTAGACCAAGAGCTTGTCCGAAGCGCGGGAAAAATGTAGTAAATAGCCGGTTAATTACTCTCCAGGCTGCGGCGATAGTTGGATGCTATAGGAGGGCTATACTCATGCCCGTCGTCACCATTGCTCATGCGGCATATAGCGGCGGGAGTGCCATTGCCCAAAGGGTGGCATCGCTGTTGAATTACCGTTCCATCGATCGTGAAGTTTTGATCGAAGCGAGTAAGCGTTACGGGATTCCCGAAGCCAAATACACCGAAGTGCTCGAAACCGAAGGGCACTGGTGGGAACGTTGGCGCGAGAGCGTTCGGCTTTATCGCATCACCTTGCAGGCGGCTATGTGTGAAGTCGTGGAAGGGGGCGAGTTGGTTTACTATGGTCGCGCCGGGCAGCAGCTTTTGCCCGGGATTGCGTACGTTCTAAAAGTGCTGATCGTGGCGCCAATGGATTATCGCATCGAGCAGGTATCCTCGCAGAAGGGTATGAGCAGTGAAAATGCCCGCCACTATATTCGTGAATTGGATCGGGTCCGCAGCCGGCGTTTTCGCGCGGTGTTCAACGATGAATGGCAGAACCCGATGAGTCATGACCTCGTCCTAAACAGTGCGAGATTCAATACTGAGCTCGGCGCATCTTTGATTGCCGAGACCGTAAGTCGGCCGGAGTTCCAACCTACCTCCGACTCGGCGAAAGCTTTTCAGGACTTGGCGACCACGGCGCATGTTCAGGCGGCGCTCATCACGTCACCCAAGACCCGCAATGTGGTTCTCAACGTGAAGAGCGACAGCGGACAGGTAGCGATTTCCGGTATTCTCGCCGACCCGGATTTGGAAAAGGAGATTCTCCAAATCGCAGCAGCGGTTCCTGGGGTCTCTCGCGTGATTACCGATATCGAACCCCCTCCGATTGAATACATGCACCCATAGTCCCGCTCCGAGTAATCCAGCAATGTTTTTTGGTTAGCTTTGATGGTGATCACTAGCGATTCGGAATATATGCGGCTGGCGTTAGCCGCCGCTCGACAAGCAGCAAGCCGTGGAGACATTCCCGTGGGCGCTGTAATCGTATCTGCGGGACAAGTCATTGCAACGGGCGGCAACGACCGTGAAGAACGCCAGACACCCGTTGGTCATGCGGAGATCACAGCGATTCAATTGGCGGCTCAGCATCTCGGGAGCTGGCGTCTCGATAACGCCGAGCTTTACGTCACTCTAGAACCATGTATCATGTGCGCGGGCGCTATTTTGCAAGCGCGCATAAGCCGCCTAATATTTGCTTGCCGAGATCCGAAGGCAGGTGCCATCGAATCACTTTACCGACTGTGTGAGGATCAACGTCTTAATCATCAGTTGCCGGTTACCGCAGGCATACTAGCCGATGAATCAGCGGCGCTCTTGAGCGATTTTTTTGGCCGCCTGAGAATTCAAAAACGCGGTATTCGAAATTGCGATTCGGCTGCGCAAAACCCAAAGCGCAGCGGTCATCCGTCTGCTAAGTAATCCCTCTATGCGGAGAGCTTGCCGAGCAGCTCAAGGACTTCGACGATCCCTGTTGGCACTGATCTGCGGTCGAATATGGCGAGAAATCTCTTGATTTGGCTCAATTCTCGCGCTGACATTTCGTGGATAAGATTTGTAGCGAGATCGATCCGCGGTGCCGAACCTTGATGCATTCGTTTTGGAATCCGATCGAACTCGCGATCTTAACAGTCCGAAACGTTGATGCGGATACAACTCTACAGTCATGTAGGCCGCCGGAGGGCTACCAGTAGTTGCTTAATCAAACCGGGCGATGGCGGTTCAAATCAGTCCGGCTGTGCTTTCGCGTGAATCGCCACAACCTGTGGCTGCACTCGTTGCAACGGTAAGGACGCAAAGAAATAATTATCGGTAGCTTCTCAAGGAAATTCCGCCGGCGCGATCTTCTTACGTCCGTGCTGTCGCAAACAGGGCAGGTTGGCGGTACATGAAGTGCCATTATGTACCATCTCGTTATAGCAACGGCTGGCTGCTATTTTCGGAGCTGTGTAGGGCTAAGGAGAACCTAGCTCCGGATCGCAACAAAGTCACGCGCACAAGGAGATTTTTTTCGGGTTGGTCGACGAAGTACAAACGGAAGGCCTGAGGAATCTTATATGGGAGAATCTTCTCAGCGCTGTTTGCGAGTCGCATCGCGACCAAAAGTCGCATGCCTCAGGTGACTTACTGGATCTTCAACGTCGCCATGCTTGCCAGAATCAACCTCGACGTCACCAAGTCGCCCTATGAAACCAAGCTGAACGGACCGCCGGCTCCAATGGGAGCCGTATTTGTAGCAGCAGCGGTGAACCGACGTTTGAATCACCGGAATTGAGAACGGCGAGGCAATCTGCTAACTAATTGAAATCACGCGGAGAGGTGGCCGAGCCCGGTTGAAGGCGCTTGACTCGAAATCAAGTGTACGGGGAACCGTACCGGGGGTTCGAATCCCTCCCTCTCCGCCAACAAATCATTGAAGTGGCAAAGAGTAGCGGCATGTCCTGATGTCTAGCCGAACGTCCTCAAAAAGAAACCAAGCGTCCCTTGCCCCGAAAAGCGCGCGCTGACAAAAAACTTCAAAAGTTCTCCTGATCCGCGCGTCAAGCTGATTCTCGCGGCACAACGTTGCGGTTGGGAGGAAATGCCGATGCACACAAAAAAGGCAATGATCTACCTAGATCCCGGAGATACACAAGCAACTGCGCTCGCTGGGATTCAACGATCTTCGGCTTATTCGGCAAGACTACAGCAACACCATCGGTGTAGGTGTGACGTCAAGAGCACAGGTGGAACGAAACAGAGAATGAGAATAAGGTAGCTGAAGCAAGGCGAATTGCTAAAGCCAGGAAGCCTTTCAGCACGTCCGCCAGTCCATCATCTCTTCGACAATCTCCCTTTCGGTGAGAGATCGCCGGAATTGAGTCTTGCTATTTCACGCGCAAGCTCGTTCATGCACAGCTGCACGACCGGCTGGCTTGCGAATTTTAACCGCTCACCTGTGCTGGGTAACAGAAAGAGTTCTTCGAGGACTGCAATCCGGTCCTGGGTGTCCGGGTGTATTACTCCAAGTTCACGAGCGAACTCGTTATGCAGTTTGTAATTAGCTCGACACTGAGCGGTCGAGAATTGTCGTCGACATTGCTGTCACCTCTAGTTGTAAAAACTGTCGCATTTAACACAGGCGAACCGCTTACCACAAAGGCGATTCAACAGGAAACTAGTTTCAGGCTCATGTCGATTTGACGAGCGAACGTCCACCCGAGAACGCATACGCAGGCCGTGAAAGCCGAAAAATTGTTGCCGCTTATCAGGCAATAATAAATAATCTCAAAGTCGAATGGCGGTCGCATACACTCTCTTAGCAGTTCTGAGGCATGTTTGAGTATAATGTCAGCCCTGGAGCTCACGCGGAGGATATTGACGTGCACAGACTTTTAAAGTTGACGGGATTTACCATTGCGTTGTTCGCGATTGGATTGGCGATTCTGTATATACAAAATCCGGTACTGCTGCTTATTTATTATGGCTGCATTACCGGCGCAGAATCGCCTATTGATTGCGTTACAGGCAAGCCGACGCATTTTCGGAGCAGTTTATTTGGCATGAGGTATGAGGGTGAGACAGAAAATCTGATCGATTGGCATGTGCTAGTATTGGGTGCCTATGAAAAACCCGAGCTTTTTTTCTTGCGCGATGTCTCCCGGGGTGGGGTCTTCCTGGATATTGGTGCAAACAAAGGCGTTTATTCGCTCTTTATGTCCAAATATGCAAAAGAAATTCACGCTTTTGAGCCCTATGATCCGGTGCTCCAACGGTTCCGGCATATGATCGCAATTAATGGAATTAAGAATATTTTTATTCATCCGGTTGGCTTGGGAGAAAAAGCGGCGCTCCTGACTTTTGAGCAGCCTAAAAAAAACAATGAAGGAATGGGCAGTTTTGCGTTTGTTTCCACGGCTGGTCAGCACGAGCAATTGCAAGTTGTCACGGGCGATGAGGCGTTGGAAGCTGCTGGCGTCAAAGAGGTCGAACTCGTAAAAATGGATATCGAAGGCTTTGAGCGTCCTGCCCTCATCGGATTAAAGAAAACGTTGAAGCGAGACCGGCCAATTATTGTTTTCGAGCTGACAGCACGGCGTGATAATTCGGTGCTGTTCAAAAGTGAAAAAGATTTACAAGATCATTTCCCGGCAAATTATAAATTTCTGCAGCTTGAGGATAAGCAAGCATTTACCGGTGCTTATTGCTCGCACCTTTGAGTGTGAATTTTGATAGTGAGTTGAGCAGCACGATATTGTTGCATTCCCGATTGAAAAAGAAAGCCAGATTCCGCTTCACGGACCTGTCCGCCGATGAGCTTGGAGGTGGTGAATCCTCTTCCAACCACTTTCCGTGACTTTTGCTCATTTCAATGATTGCTTCATCCATGCGGTTAAACATCAGCAGTTTGTGACATTGCGAACGATAAAAAAGAAAGCGCCGCATGGGGTTGTTCTGCTATTGCCTCTCGAAAGCAAGTGTACGGGGAACCGTACCGGGGGTTCGAATCCCTCCCTCTCCGCCAATCCTTTCTCATGTGCCTGCAAAGAGTTAGCCCCGCTTTTTGATGTTTGATTGATTTATGCGACAGGAATGAATGAACAACAAGCCAACGCGCTTTCATGAGCTCCATTATCGCACTGGAAAATGTTTGGAATGTTGAGAAATCTCCGGAGTCAGAGTTTTGGACGGCGCATGGCAGAGCAGAGATACAGCAAGAGCACACCTATCGTTGCAAGCCGATCAACCTTGCCGACAGATTTGCGAACGAAGAGGACGCCAAAAACAAGCTCATCGAGCTGGCGAAAAGTTGGATTGACTCCACGATGAGAGAGCTTTGACGTTCGACTACGGAAATTCATCGTTAGCGGGTACGCCCGATGAAGACGGCTCATCATCTGATCCAGAAAGTCTCGCTGTGGTTCTTTCAATGGAGTCGATTTTCAAAATTCGCTCGGCCTCTTCGCCGTCGAGGAATGTGTCCAGTTCCAGGGGAATATTGCGCAGCTTCATAAGCCGTACTCTAATGCAACGGTAAGGAGTTTCAGTCAAGGGGGTTTTTGGAAGAGGGCGAATTATTTTATGCGGCTTGATCAGAAATCCTGCTCGGGCGTGAACTTTCAACGTCGTAGTGTCGTGCCGTGCTACTTTTGCGCACCAAAACCATTCTCGTTGAGGGCAAGTTGATCAAACTTTTTTCGCGCTAAAGGATCAAAATTCAGTCTCGACCTTGATTGGCCTTTGAAGCTCCTCCGGACTTTGCTCATCATCTCCACTGTGAAGTAATTATTCGTGTGGGTGCAAAAATACTTGCCGTCTGGCATTCCCATAAGCGAAAATAGTCAACGTATGAACCGGTGCGATTGGGCTGACTGTTTTGAAGAAGGGATCTTCGACGGTGTTGACACGGTCTTACTCAACGAGGAAGGTCGAAAAAACATACCGCTTGGTGAAAACCGCTCCAGATTCATTTATCTCTGCCCCGACCATTTCGAGCTTGGCGTCGGAAACCTCAAGTCAAACGAAGATTTGCACAAATGACCTCGCTTCACGAGGCAAAGTTTCCGTTTGTAATCTCTTTTCATCCCAACATAAATTCTTCCGCTCTCTGCAAGCCGTATATCGAGTACCGCGCCGATCCAACCGCCGACGTTTGGCATTTTTGCTCCACGCACCCCAAGTGGTCCGACACGCCGCCAGATGTCCTTTGGTCGACAAGCCGCCGACGTTTATCAAGCTTTGCCCCGAATGCGTCACGTTAATGTTCGGCGTTACCACTCCGAAAAACTTCAAGATCTCCGCGTCAGACGAAGCCTTGAGTAACTTACTGATTACAACGCGTTTCAGGCTGATAGCCGGCTTAGATTGGCGTTTCCTCAGGAAATTATCTTTAAATTTTCCGCTTGCTTTTTTTGCCCATCCAAGCCTACTCTCTCGACGCTCAACCTCTCGACCTACAGAAATTCTTTGAGCTTACATGCCGGGGCCGCAGAAGCGGCAGGAGGTCCAGCCATGGAATTTCGATGTGACAGAAACGGAAACTGGCATTTTTCCTCCGAATGTCCCAAATGGCCAACCAACTCAGTTAGCATCGCCCACAGAGAAAAACTCCCGCACAAATTTGAAGTCTGCGACCAATGTAAGACACTGAAGGGAAAGAGTATGCGTGGAGACAGCATGATCCACGTCAACCATGCTGCCGTCTTACAGCGAGTCAATGTGATACTGAATCGCGTAGGCTTCAAACGTCACGTTTGACCTAAGAGCCGCCGAAACTCTTGAGAGCCGACTCGCTTGAGCAGCGCCTTCACTCGCTTCAGCGCGTGATAATCGTATTTGCAGGTATCACTTATTCACCTTGTGCCGGCGCTCAAGGCCAAGCTGGGCCAAATAGCGTACAAGGCTATCCGCTAAGGCTTGCCGCTGCAGCACAATAGGAATGATCGATCGTTTGCGGGAATTGACAAGGCTCGGCTGGGTGAATAGGCAAGTGTCAATGCTATCGAGCAGGATCTTTTGCTTGCCGGCAAGGTCCACGATGGCAAGCTGCTGCGCTGACATTGCCTTCTCGAAATCACGTGTACGGGGAACCGTACCGGGGGTTCGAATCCCTCCGTCTCCGCCAATTTTATTCCACCCAGAATACCCGCGCCCGCTCACGCGATCGTGAACCCATCAAGTCGCGAAAGCCATCGCGGGAACCTAGAGTTTTCCTAACGTGTATTCCCAATGCGTTTTCCACAAAGTTCGATAAAAATATTGTGAAATGAGGAGACAGGGCGATCTTCTCTGTACTCGCGACCGGATTTATCGCGATACACCACGGTTACGGAAATTGATCGTTTATGCAGCTCCAAGAGCTGGGCCTCTTTAGCATCGAGATACGCGCCTATGGTGCGAAGAATGTTCGACGGGTCGCGAAACCGCGGAACGCGGCCCGGATTGGAACGTCGTGCGCGTCCGGTTTTGGACAGTTCCTCAACATCATGTAATTCGAATCCATAGGTGACAAACTCGGTCTTACTATGACGCTCTCGGCGAAACCAACCCCACATTGTTGAAGTGGAAGAATGTCTCTGCTCGCGCAGATCTTTGACGAAGTAACCGGCTGGAACGCTGTACAATTCAAACCCAGCAACGCCTTTGGCATCGAGCGCTTGGCCGATAGCTCTGAGTTCTTCCGCGTATCGTCTTATCGCCGGCATTAAAGCACGCCTATGAATATTGAAATTGTAATCCGACGGCAGCTGCAAACAAGACGAACGGTGTTTCAGTGTATGCAGATATCGTTTGGAGTTTTCGACCGCGGGGTAGCGCTGACATCTTTATTTCCGCTGCTGATCGCGACAGACTTTTTGTATGGTTGCTCAGTTACGGGCGCGGCTAGTGGCGATTTCTTGGCGCGATTTGATAACGACACTGGGACCGGTCCTCGTGCTGAGCATCGCCGGGATTTGGTTCGCCGTGCGATTTGTTCGGCCGGCTCCGCCCGATACCGTAACAATGACTAGCGGCCCGGACGGTAGTATGTTCCGCATTGCCGCAGACAAATATCGGAGCATTCTCGCGCGCAATGGCGTGATGTTAAAAATTCTACCCTCCCAAGGTTCGCTCGAGAACCTGCAGCGATTGAACGATCGTTCATCTAAGGTGGATATCGGGTTTGTCCAAGGTGGCATTTCGGGCGGTGTTCAAACGGACCGAGTGATGTCGTTGGGCAGTGTTTTTTATGAGCCGCTGGCGATTTTTTACCACAGCGAGAAGCCACTCACTCGACTCTCACAGTTCATCGGAAAGCGCTTGGCGATCGGCGAGGAGGGCACGGGTGCACGGGTATTAGCATCTACGCTTCTTGAGGCGAATGGAATCAAACTCGGTGGCAAGACGCCGCTACTCGATCTCGGCGGAGAAGATGCAGCCCGCGCGCTGAGGGAGCAAAAAATAGACGCGGTGTTTCTGATGGGCGACTCAGCGAAGCCTGCACTCATGCGCCAGTTATTACGGATGCCAGGAATTCGACTTTTCAACTTTGTACAGGCCGAAGCCTACACGCGTCGATTTCGTTACTTGACCCGTTTGGAATTGCCGATGGGAGCGTTGGATCTCGGGAAAAATTCTCCGGCACAAAATCTCTATTTGATTGCTCCGACCGTCGAGCTCGTCGCACGTGACAATTTGCACCCGGCGATTTCGGATCTGTTGATCGAGGCGGCGCGGGAGGTGCATGGCGGTGCCAATCTACTGCAACATGCCGGCGAGTTTCCAGCCCCGCTGGAGCACGAATTTCGAATCAGTAATGACGCCGTGCGTTATTACAAATCTGGAAAGAGCTTCGTCTACCGTCTGTTGCCCTTTTGGTTGGCGAGTCTCGCGGATCGTGCGGTCGTGTTATTGGTACCGATCGTCGTGCTCCTCTTGCCGGGCTTGCGGCTGGTGCCATGGCTTTATCAATGGCGGGTCAAAGCGCGCATCTATCGTTGGTACGGGGCATTGATTGGACTTGAACGCGATGCTTTCAATAGTTCCAGCCCAGATGGACGAAGAGAGATGCTAAAGCGGCTCGACGATATCGAGAGAGGCGTTAACAACATGAAAATGCCGCTGGCATTTGCCGATCAGTTTTATGTGCTGCGGGAACACATTCGGTTTGTGCGCGATCAGCTTACAACCGAAACGTCGGGAGTGTGAGCTCAACCCGATGAATGAGAGCCGCTCCTGATTTAGAATAAAGGACACCGTAAAAATGGCATCCGCCTTACTCCCAATCGGAGCGGTTCGGCTGACGAGTTACAACCGAGAGGGAGGTCTTCGATGCGGAGGCTAAAGCTCTTCGTTCTGGCAATTCTACTGTCGAACTGTTTTATTTTCTTCGCCTGCCACCGTCCGGACACTGATCAGACGCGAAACAGTAACGAATCAGGCAGTCCAAACAACGCATCGAGAGATAACCGATCCGCGAGCCCATCGTCGAACTCTCGCTGATACTAGGCTGCGGCTCAGTGAGTCCGAGCGGTCGACATCATGATGCTCGTATGATCCGTGAGCTAATCTCACATATGTTCGGAAAGGCGCGCTGATGTGATACCGATGTGGCTAGCCGCCGGCAATGGTAATGACGCGGAGAGCGAATGCTAACCGCGATTTGACTTTTTAATTTTCTTCTTGGACGTTGCTGTTGCTGCCTTTTCTTCCTCGGGCGCGAGAAAGACAAGTGCTGCCGGATCGATTCGAATGTCAATGGCATTCGACTTGAGCGGAGTTCGATCCTTTTCGGTGGGCCAAGTCATGTCGTCAATATGAATCGGGGAATTCTCCCACTCAATTTGCAAATGCTGGCCTCGGCGAACCGTGAGCGTGCCACGGGTCTTTTTTCCGTTGAGCCGATCGGAAATGTGTTTGCGCAATTTGCGCCGATCGCGCTTGGTGACGAACACGACATCAAGAAATCCGTCGTTCATTTGCGCGGCTGAGACGAGATTGAGGTTGGGCCCAATGTAACGGATGTTCAATGCTTCGAGCATGACGTACTCTCCCGAGACATCTTTCCCATCGAGCTGAACCACCATGTTTTTGGCAGGAAAATGATCGACTTGCTCGTTCAATATTTTCATGACTGCCGGAATTACTCTCTCAGGCTTCTCTGAGGGTAGTTCCATTTCTCCCGATTCCAGTTCCACCATAGTTTCGGCAAACAAACCGACGCCGAAACCTTCGACAAAGCTTTCCGTTCCCCAAGGGCCTTTGGCCACGCCACTGTCGAAGTTGATGGAGCGTGCGGTATTCCAGCTCGCGATGAGATCTTGCAGGCGAATATCAGCAATCCCAAGGGAGTTAGCGATGTTATTTGCCGTGCCTAACGGGAGGACGGCGATAGGTATGCGTTTTTCGATGAGCTCTCGAGCAACTTTGCCGACCGTTCCGTCACCGCCCGCTACCGCGACGATGTCGCACGGTTTTTTCAATGCTTTCTTCCATTTCTTTTCTTTGCAGGATTGATATTTGACCTTGTGACCGGCTTTGCGAATCATCCGAACGATCTCGTCGTCTGACGGTCGGGAATGATCCCCGGCTTTCGGATTATGAATAAGAGTAACTTTAATATGCAGCTCCTTCCTTGTTCAGCCCAGAAGCTTTCTGTCAGGTGGTAAAGCCGCAACGCAACCAGAGTGCCAATTAAATCGGCCGAGAATGACCTACAGCGACTCAAGCGCTCTTATGGCCGAAATGTTCTTGTGGGTACGCTTCGAAAGCCAGTCAATTACGGCTGCTTGAGAGATCCTACAGCGTGCGTGTTTAACGGACTCCGATCGACGCAACCCGAGGAGACACCGTCGAGTTCACCCGTATCCATCAGCATCGCATTGTCGGATAATCCCTGACACGCTCGCGAGTGGAAAATGCGGACGCAGGGCTCTAGCTCGATCTCGCTCACGACTTCGCAGCGCAAATCTTTCATCGAAGGAATGCAGATCATGTTTAAGTACGAGAGTTTATTTTGTTCGTATAGAACCATCTTCGGATGACGCATCGCCACTCACTCTTTATCAAACCTGAGACAGTCAAACAGAGGAGCACAGAGTCGACGCTATATCGACGGCGAACGCATTGGAGAAAAGCCGATTCCGAACACCTGTGGCCAGATGGCACATGCCTTGCGCCTCTCGCGAAGTTCGAGCGCGACGATCGGAGATTTCATAACGAACTAAAGGAGGCAGGACCTGATGAGTAATCGAAAAATGCTGATTACCGCATTTGCCTTATCGAGCACGCTCGCGTTTGGCTTGCA
>Ga0070670_100000720_pt1 | contig 25696 bp, 13 predicted proteins | sample KBSS63metaG_FD_64665 | JGI IMG/M metagenome (GOLD analysis project Ga0070670, IMG submission 64665) | Switchgrass rhizosphere microbial communities from Kellogg Biological Station, Michigan, USA - KBS S6-3 metaG | ecosystem: Host-associated > Plants > Roots > Rhizosphere > Soil ... | reverse complement strand
AGGAACCACGGCACGAACGGCGACGTGAAGAAATTGATGCCGGCAAGGACGGCCGCACTGGTGCCCACGCGCGCGACGTGCATGCGGAAGGCGCGAATGCGGAATTCGACCGGCACTTCCTGCCTCGGGTCGAAACCGGGTGGCATGAACTCCCCGCGCGCCAACGCTCTCCTCTGCTCTCGTATCTGCTCGCGCATCTGCCGGCGTTGGTTCTTGTTGTAGTTACGCCAGTCTCGACGCGCGTCACGCCATGAGGACGGCATCCAGGTGGGAATGGCGGGTTGCGAACCATCGGCGCCCGGCGGCGAGAACCACGGAGGCGCTTGTCCCGAAGGCGCTGCGGGCGGCCGGGCATCGTTGCGCGCGGTGGCGTCGCGGACCGCGCGATGGAACGCAGGCGGCTGCGCAGGCCACGGCTGCGCGTTAGGCTGCGGCGGAGGCTCCAGCGGCCTCACTGAAGGAGGCGCGGCCACCGGGACGCGCGGCCGGTCGTCGGCGAGCGCGTCGCGAAACGCGGCGGCATCCGGCCACCGGTCGTCAGGCTTCTTGGCCAGCGCCCGTTCAATGCTGTGCGCGAGACCGGGCGGCAGGTCGCTCCGCAACTCGCGAGCGGGCCGCGGCACCTCGTTCATGTGTTTCATCAGCATAGACGGCGTATTGGTCGCCGAGAACGGCAACTCGCCCGTGACCATCTGGTAGCCGACGACACCTAACGAGTAGAGATCGCTGCGGCCATCGATCTCGCGTTCCCCAATCGCCTGCTCCGGGCTCATGTACGCGGGGGTCCCAACCGTGATGCCCGTTACGGTGAGCCGGGAGTCTCCCTCGGCAGCCCGTGCAATGCCGAAATCCGAAACGAGCGTACGACCCGTCACGCGATCGATGAGAATGTTGTCGGGCTTGATGTCGCGATGCACGATCGACCGGGCGTGCGCGTACGCGAGGGCGTCGGCTACGTCTCGGAGCACCCGCCGCGCGAACTCCAGCGGAGCGCGACGCTCACGTTTGAGGTAGGCGCCGAGACTCTCGCCTTCCACGAGCGCCATGACGAAGAAAACGAGCCCGTTGACCTCGTCGACGCTGTAGATCGGAACGACGTTTGGGTGGCTGAGCTGCGCTGCCGTCTGTGCCTCGCGAAGAAATCGCGTTCTCACTTCCTCGCGGAACGCGAGCTCGGGTGGCAGCAGCTTGATCGCCACGGAACGTCGGAGCCGCACGTCGCGGCCGCGGAACACGACGCCCATGCCGCCGCGGCCAATCTCTTCGGAGATCTCGTAGCGCTCGCCAACGGCCGCGGAGAGCCGTGACCGTAACTCGTCAGGCATCTCTCGTGCTCCACGGGCCATGCGTCAACGCTCGCGCGGGCCTCACGACGTCCGCCGATTCGCGACTCCCGAGTCACGAAGGCCGAGCTTCCGCATCTCCTCCGCAACGTACACCGCGTTGTCGACTTCCTGCGCCAGCGACATCGCGCGTTCGGCCAGCTGCGTGACTTGCTGGAAGCTCTGGCCACCGGTTTTGAGCTTCAGCACATCGTAGCGCATGTTCTCGAGCGCCAGCACGCAGTTCTCGAATCGCGCGCCCTGACTCTCGCGTTTCTTCTTGAGCTCTCGCAGTGAGCCGCGTTTCCGTTTGAGAATCGCCAGTCGCCGCACCCGCTCCTCACTGCGCGGGTCCATCGGGTTCGCCGCGGCTTCGAGCTGTTCGATTTCCTGCTCGACCTTGTCGCCATCATCCGCTGCGAACCCGCGGTCGAGCTCCGTCAGATCTACGGCGAGCAGCTCGATGCGCCGATAGAGCGCGTCGGCTGTAGCCGGAACTTCCTCGACCTGCTCGCGTTCCCGTTTGGGAAGCGTTTCGATCAGTCGAAGAATGTCCTCGCGATGTCTGGCCGCGTCTCGGATCTTTGCCGCATACCCCGGCGACACTCGCGCGAGGCTCGCCGCGGGCATTTCGGATGTTCCGGTCGATCGCCCTGAGGAGTCGCCGCCAAAAAGCCGCCGATTCGACTTCCGCGCGCGGATCCGATCACGCTCCAGCACCTCCGTGCGCTTCTTCTTGTCGAAGAGCGCGCGGAAGTCGTCGATCGATTCCGCGACGACGTCGAAGAACAGTCGATCCTTCGGCTGCTTGAAGACGTCGCGCCAGTCATACCCGTCGGTCCAGAGCTTCGCGTACTGGTACGCGAGGTACACGCTCCAGATCCCGACTATCCCCATCAGGTTCAGCACGCCGAAGATCGCAAGCACCGTCACGACGGCGCTCACAGCGAAGAATGGCGCGAGCTTCTTCCGGAACGCGACGACCTTCTCATCGCGCCAGCGCACCATCTCCTCGGGCGTCACCGAGTCGCTGTCCGCCTCCGACATACCTGCGAACGAGCGACCGTCACGGCCGCTCGACGTCATCCCGCCGAACCGGTTCGGCTCGTACGAGAGACTCGACTGCGGCAACTCCGGGACATCCCTCGTGTCGAGTGCCACGACGAGCGCGTCCGCCGTCGGGAATCGATTCGCTGGCTCCTTCTCCAGGAGCATCATGACTGCGCGTGCGAGGTCGGGTGGCGCGTCAGGACGGTGAACATCCACCGGCGTCGGTCGCTCGCTGATCTGCTTCACGAGCAGCGCCGGCGTGCTCGACGCATTGAACGGCAACTCGCCCGACAGCATCTGATAGCCGACGACGCCGAGCGCATAGAGATCGCTCCGCCCGTCGATTTCGCGCTCACCCATGGACTGCTCGGGCGACATGTAGGCGGGCGTCCCAATCGCCATACCCGTGGCCGTCAATCGCGAATCGGCACCCTCCGTCACCGCACGGGCGATACCGAAGTCGGTGACCATGACGCGGCCGTCATCATCGCTGCACAGCAGGATGTTGTCGGGCTTGATGTCGCGATGGACTACGCCTCGCTCGTGAGCGTAGGCGAGAGCTTCCGCCACTTCCTTGAGAATCCTGCGCGTCTCGTCAGGGTCCAGTCGGTTTTCCCGATGGAGACGCACGCCGAGATTCTCGCCGTCGACAAAGGCCATGACGAAAAAGACCAATCCGTCGCGTTCGTCGACGCTGTAGATCGGAACGATGTTTGGATGACTGAGCTGCGCGGCGGTTTCGGCTTCCTTGAGAAACCGCGATCGGATCTCGGAGCGAAACGCGAGCTCCGGTGGCAAGAGCTTCACAGCCACTTGCCGCTTCAGTCGTCGGTCTTTCGCCTTGTAGACGATCCCCATCCCGCCTCGGCCGATCTCACGGTCGAGCTCATAATTGGCGCTGAGCACGCGCTCGACATGCGCGTGTAACTCAGCGTCCGAGGACGAGACGACGGGATCCGGCACCGAGATTATCCGTTGGTGGGAGGGGCGAGGTGAGTAGTGTAGCACCGCGACGGACATCTGAAAAGACGAGAAGGGCGTTGGGGCGACGCGCGATGCGTAAACACCACATTGGCTTACGTGTCGCACTTCGCGCGTCGGAAGCCACGCCCTGAGAGTCGTCAGCGAGAGTTATCGGCCGTAGCGCGTTCCGTGGCTGATCATGGTCTGCTGGCGGCTTCGGCGTAGGCGTGGGCTGCCGTTTGCGCGCCTACCCTACGACATACCGGCCGTTGAAAGTTGCAATCCCCGCCACCTTGGCGTAACTCACGTGCCCGATCCATGCATTACGCGGGGCCTAATGCGGCCGTGACATCCACTGCGGTCGGTTCCACGAGCGAGTGATGGTTCGCTGCATGCCGTGGAATGGAGTGTGCCACGCACACCCGGCCCGCCGGATGCGGGATGTTCTTCAGACTAGGTATGCAAGAATGGCTCAGCGCCAAACACTTCCGGTCCTTCCGCTTCGCGGAACAGTGATCTTTCCGGGCCTGACGGCTCCGATCGCTGCCGGTCGACCGGGAACGCTGCGCGCGATCGAGGCGGCGTTGAAGAGCGACCGTCTCGTGTTCGCCGTTGCGCAGCGAGACAATACCGACGAGCCGACGCCGGACATCCTCTACTCGATGGGCGTCATCGCCCGCATCGGGCAGATCCAGCGCGGATTGGGCGGGGTGCAGCTCCTGTTGCAAGGGGAGCAGCGCGCGACCGCTCTGCAGTACTCAACCTCAGAAGGCTATTTGAACGCGGTCGTGATGCCGGTGGACGAAATGACACCGCTCAACGATCACGACCCGGCGTTCGAAGGCTTACATAAAGAGATCCGCGAGCGCGCCGCCGAGCTTGGCGAGCGCCGCGGGCTACCCGAAGAGGTCGTTCACCAGGTCCTCGACTCTGTAACCGAGCCGGGTCGCTTCGCCGACCTCGTTGCCGGATACATCGAGCTGCCAGTCGCCGAGAAGCAGGGATTGCTCGAAACGCTCAGCGTCGAGGAGCGGCTCCGTCGCGTCCTCGTTCACGTCCAGCGCCAGATCGGTCTGCTCGAAGCGCAGGAAGAGATCAAGTCGCAGGTGCAGGAAGAGCTCGGAGAGCGACAGCGAGAGATGTATCTCCGCGAGCAGTTGAAAGCGATTCAGAAAGAGCTCGGTGATGACGATCAGGCGAAGGAGGTCACCGAGCTGCGTGAGAAGCTGATGAAGCTCACGCTGCCCAAGGAGGCGCGCGCCGAGGTAGAGCGCGAGCTCGGCCGACTGGAGCGCTCAGGGCGCGAGTCCATGGAAGCCCAGGTCATCCGCACGTACCTGGAGTGGATTGCTGAGCTTCCGTGGAGCAATCGATCCGACGACCACCTCGATCTTCGTCGCGCCTCGGAAGTTCTGGACGAAGATCACTACGGTCTGCAGGACGTGAAGGATCGCGTGCTGGAGTTTCTCGCGGTTCGTCAGCTTCGAGCCGAGCAGCTCGCGGCCGAAGTCGAAAAAACGGGCGAGCTTCCGGCGTCGAAAATCAAGCCGGCGAAGGAAGACGCGACGCCTGCGCTCAACGTCGCGGATGACGACGATCGCACGATCACCGACGCGAAGGAAGTCAAAGCGCGCGCGATGGCAAAAGGCCCGATTCTACTGTTCGTCGGTCCGCCAGGCGTGGGCAAGACGTCTATCGCAAAGTCGATCGCACGTGCGCTCGGTCGCGAATACGTGCGTGTCGCTCTCGGCGGCGCGCGCGATGAGGCCGACATCCGCGGACACCGTCGGACCTACGTTGGCGCTATGCCTGGCCGCATCGTGCAGGGTATGAAGCAGGCCGGTACGAAGAACCCGGTCTTCCTGCTCGACGAGGTCGACAAGCTCGGGGTGTCGTTCCAGGGCGATCCGTCGAGCGCATTGCTCGAAGTGCTCGACCCCGCGCAGAACGACAGCTTCACCGATCACTACCTTGGGATTCCGTTCGACCTCAGTGAGGTCCTGTTCATCGCGACCGCGAATTTCATTCAGAACATTCCCGGTCCGCTGCTCGATCGAATGGAAACGGTCGATTTCGCCGGCTACACCGAGCGCGAGAAGGCCGAGATCGCGAAGACGTACCTGATTCCGCGTCAGCTCGAGGACGCGGGATTGGCGGACAAGAACGTCAGCTTCACGGATGAGGCGGTCATGTCTGTCGTCTCGAACTACACCCGCGAGAGCGGCGTTCGTCAGCTCGAGCGACAGATCGGTGCGGTCGCGCGAAAGGTCGCGCGGCGCATCGCGGCCGGCGACACCGGCGTGATCGCCGACGGGAAGATCGACGCCGACGAGGTGCGCGAGCTCCTCGGCCGGCCGAAGGTCCACCCGGAGCGCGCGAACGAAACGAACGAGGTGGGCATCGCGACGGGCATGTACTACACGCCGGTCGGCGGCGACATCATGTTCGTCGAAGCCTCGATCCGACGGTACTACGGCGGAACACCTAACGTCGACGCGGCCACGCAGGTCGGCCCCGGTGGCGCGGTGTCGCTGATCCTCACCGGCCAGCTTGGCGACGTCATGAAGGAGTCGGCGCGTGCGGCATTCACGTACGCGACGAACAACGCGGCGAAGCTGGGAATTCCGAAGGACCGCCTCGGCGCCATCGAGGCGCACATCCACGTTCCGGCGGGAGCTATCCCGAAGGACGGTCCGTCGGCAGGCATCGCGATCGCGACGGCGCTGGTCTCGGAGATGTCGGACAGGCCGGTTCGTCGCGACGTCGCGATGACCGGAGAGATCACGCTCCGCGGTCGCGTGCTTCCCATCGGCGGTCTCAAGGAAAAGGTGCTCGGCGCTCACCGCGCAGGCATCAAGGTGATCGTCATTCCGAAGAACAACGAGGCGGACATCGAGGACATCCCCGAGGAGGTGCGCAAGCAGCTCAGCTTCCACCCTGTGGAGACGCTCGAGGAAGTGCTCAGGATCGCGCTGGTACCTGAGAAGGATGTGGAAGTTGCCGAGGAGAAGGCCGAGGCGATGGCAGCGGCTTAGGACACGCAGGATCCTCCGGATCTCGACTCGAGATCCGCCATGTAACACGGAACCGCGCTGGCTCGTATGTTGAGCCGGCGCGGTTCTTTTTTGTCGACCCCGCGCTCCACGCTCCAACGTGGATCAAAGGCCTCAACCATTCCCGCCGAATGCAGTTCCGCGTCGTTGCCGCTGCCCGCGTCGGATTCGACGCGCTCAAGGTCAATCCGCTTCGCACCGCGCTCTCGACGCTCGGCGTCATCATTGGCGTTGCGTCACTCGTGGCAGTCCTGTCGCTTGGCGACGGCATGGAGCGCATGGCGCGGTCGGAGGTCGAACGGACGACCGATGTTCAGACGGTGAGCGTCACGTCCAAGACCACGGAGAGCGTGGACGGGCAGACGTTGCCAGTGCGCGACTACCCCGTGTTCACGCTCGCTGACGCGGCCGCCGCGCGCGATGAGATCAGCGACGCGAGCGGCGTCTCGCTCTCGTTAGGTGGCCGAACCACGGTCGATTCTCCACAGACGGGCAAACGACGCTCGACCGGTGTCACCGCCACGCTCGCCGACGCCGATCAGTTCATGCGACTCGAGTTCTCCGACGGACGCTATTTCTCGCCTATCGAGGCGGCGCGCAACACGCCCGTCGTAGTCCTGTCGAACAAGCTCGCAGGCGAGCTCGCGGCTGGTCGTGCGCCGTCGTCAATGATCGGGCGAACGGTTCGCGTGAATGGCAACCCGCGAGAGGTGATCGGGATTCTCGCGCCGTACAAGGGCGAGTTCGCATTGAACCTGTACGTGCCGTTCACCGCTGCGAGTACCGTGCTTCCTCCCGCGGTTGCGCCGCGCACGCCAACCCTGTTGGTCAAGGCGCGCCGCATCGAGGATGTCGACCGAGCCAAGGCGCTCGTCGAGGACTGGGTCGCACAACGATTCGGCCGATGGGAAGGACGTATCGAGGTGCAGACGTCGACGCAACGTCTCGCCCAGGCGACGGAGGGGATCTTCGTGTTCAAGCTGTTCATGGGCGCCATCACGGGCATTTCTCTGCTCGTCGGCGGCATCGGCATCATGAACGTGCTTCTGGCATCGGTGACGGAGCGAACGCGCGAGATCGGCGTTCGGAAAGCAATGGGCGCACGTCGCCGCGATATTCTCCTGCAATTTCTCGCCGAGTCGGTAGCGATCTCAGGGGCCGGCAGCTTGTTAGGCATCGCGCTTGGGCTCTCGGGCGCGTTCGCCATCGTCGCCGCGATCCGGTCGCAGGCACAGGCCATCTATCTCGATGCCACATTCTCCTGGTCGACGGTCGTATCGGCCGCTTTGTCCGCGATCATCGTCGGCCTAACGTTTGGCACGTACCCGGCGCGTCGTGCCGCACGACTCAGTCCGATAGACGCGATTCGCCACGAGTAGCCCCGAGGCGCGCTTCTGCTCAGAAGTGGTCAGAAGATGATCGGCCCGTTCTTGAACATCTGCCACCCATTCACGCGGAGTGGCAGCGGTTCGGTGCCGGCGAGGAAATACTCGGTGTAGCGGCGCTCGGGCGGGGTCAGCGAGTCAGCAAGTTGGCCCGTCACACGATCCACCTCGGCCGCGATGAGCCCCTGCGGCGGAAGCCACTCGGCCGCCGTCCTCGATGCGTAGTACTCCGCCATCATCTTCCCGAAGATGGGTGCGGCCAGTGTTCCCCCCGCTGCGCCCGGAGTGATCGTCTTCGGCTTGTCGAAGCCTAACCAGACGCCGGCGACTACCTCCGGCGTCATCCCGACGAACCACACGTCAGTATTGTCGTTCGTCGTTCCGGTCTTCCCGGCCACGGGGATTGTCGCCGGCAAGTAGCGACGAACAGACGTCGCGGTGCCGCGGTCCACGACCTCACGCATCATGTCGCGAACGATGAAGGCGACCTTCGGATCAATGACCGGGCGCGGCGCCGGCGCCGGGTTCGTGAAGACGGCGTTGCCACTCCGGTCCTCGATTCGATAGATGAACCGTGGATCGACGTGCGCACCGAGGTTCGCGAACACCGTGTACGCGGCAACGAGATCGAGCGGCTGCAACGCAGATGCGCCGATCGCGCTCGCTGGATACGGAGCAACGGGCGCCTCGATACCGAAGCGCCGTGCCCAGTGCACGATCGTGTCCATGCCCACGTGCTCGGCCAGCTGTACCGCGACGACGTTCCTCGACTTCGCGAGCGCCTCACGCATCGTGATGGCGCCGAGGAACTGATTGTCGGAGTTTTCCGGGCGGTAGGTGCGCCCGCGGTCGAGCGGAATCGCGATGGCCGTGTCGCCAACAATGGTGTTCGCCGTTAGGCTATCGGCGATAGCCGCCGCGTACACGATGGGCTTGAACGCGGATCCCGGCTGGCGCAGTCCGTCGATCACGCGATCGAACGAGGACTCGCGGTAGTCACGTCCACCGGCAAGTGCGCGCACGTCACCGGTGTTGGGATCCATTGCGACGAGGGCACCTTGCAGGTAGTCCGAGCTGCCCTTGGGACGCTGGGCGAACTTCGTATGCCGATAGCCCGGCATCGATTCTACAGCATCGAGGCCCTCCACGAGCGCCTGATTGGCCGCCTGCTGCAGTACCGGATCGAGGCTCGTGTAGACCCGGAACCCGCCAGTGGTCACGGCGACGCCCGCACGCAGCGCCTGAATTCGAACGACGTCCAGAAAGTACGAGGCGTCGACCGCGAGCCCCGCCGACGGCGCCGTCTTGAGTGGAACGCGCTTCGCCGCCTCGGCCTGTTCGGCGGTGACGTACTTCTGCTGCGCCATCAGCGTCAGCACGAGATTGCGCCGCTCGGTCACTCGCTGTGGCGACTTGATCGGATCGTACAGCGCGGGCCCCTTCGGCACCGAGGCCAGCGTCGCAGCTTCGGCCAACGTCAACTGCGCCGCGCCCTTGCCGAAGTAGTGGCGCGCCGCGACCTCGATGCCGTACCAGCCATGTCCGTAGCTGATCTGGTTGATATACGCCTCGAGGATCTGCTCCTTCGAGTAGTGCTTCTCCATCTCGCGCGCGGCCGACTGCTCGCGGAGCTTGCGGGACAGGCTCTTGTCGGTGCGATCGATCAGGTCGGGGTGCATGTTCCCGACAAGTTGTTGCGTGATGGTGCTGGCTCCGCGGGGGTCGCCGCGTACGGCGTCTTTCAGCGCGCCGGCGATGCCGACGACGTCCACGCCGTCGTGTTGATAGAAGCGTTGATCCTCCACCGCCACGAACGCCTGGCCGACGTACTTGGGCAGCGTCCGTAGCGAGACCAGCGTCCGCTTCTGCGCGCCCAGGTCACCGATCAGCGAGCCGTCGCGTGCGAACACGAGGGATGACTGCGGCGGGACGATGATGCGCCACGGTTCGTTCGGCTCGCGTTGCTGCGCGGCGGCGGGTGCGGCAACGCCAAGGGCGCCGAAGACCACGGTGAGCGCGATGCACGCGACGCGCTTCGTCACGGCGAAAGGAGGAGCACTCTGCATCAACTGATTTACAGAACACGCGCCGGCACGCTGGTGCCTCGCGATCAATGTCGTCATGTGCGGATGCGGACCCGTCGGTCGACGGTACGAACGACGACGCCGTCCACCATCGACCAGGTTGGTGTAACATACACCTCACTGTTTCGAACGGACCGCCGGCGAGTCGCCCGCATCTTCATGTGGCCGGAGTTGTGACGGCGATCACACCGTCGGTATTCCGATGCACAGTCGGCGATTGCAACTTTACAGGCGTATGGCACCCACGCTCGACCTCGCGATCGTTCAGCTCCGCCCGCGCAAGGGCAACTACGCAGCGAACGTCGCGCGCATAGGCGACGTCCTCGCACGCGTGGACGCGCTCACCCCGCGCCCAAGTGTCGTCCACTTCCCGGAAACGGCCGTCACGGGGTACTTCGTCGAGGGCGCGGTTCGTGACCTCGCGGTAACCGCGGGTACGCTGGCCCGCGATCTCGACGCGGCGTATCGTCGCGCGCTACCGTCCGCCCGCGCTGTGGACGTCGTCATCGGGTTCTACGAGAAGTGGCGCGATACGCTGTACAACAGCGCTGCGTACATCCGGCTCGGCGGCGATGCGCCGACCATTGTGCACGTACATCGCAAGAACTTCCTCCCGACTTATGGTCTGTTCGACGAAGAGCGCTTCGTCGAGCGCGGGCACGAGATGCGAGCGTTCGACACTCCGTGGGGACGTGCCGCGATCCTCGTGTGCGAGGACGCGTGGCATAGCCTGTCGGGGACGGTGGCCGCGCTCGACGACGCGCAGATCATCTTCCTCTCGTCGGCCGCGCCCGCCCGCGGAGTCTGGCCGAGGGAAGACGCGATTCCGGGCCCCGCATCCGTCGCCAGGTGGGAGCGTCTCGTCCGCGACATCGCCGAGGAGCATGGCGTCTTCGTCGCGTTCGCGAATCTCGTCGGCAGCGAAGGCGGAAAGATGTTTCCGGGAGCGTCGATGGTCATGGGGCCGCACGGCGATGCGCGGGCCCGTGCGCCGGTGTGGGATGAGGCCATCCTGACCGCGAGTATCGACATCGGTGATCTCGCCCGAGCGCGCTCCGATGCGCCGCTTCTTGCCGACCTCCGAACCGCGTTGCCGCACCTGCGGACGTTGCTCGATGGCGTCGACGGGAAAGGCGTTAGGCATCCGGTACAGTGGGATGACGTGCCGGCTCTGACGAGTGCGCCGGCGATCGCTATACAATCCGAATCGTCGACGCGCGCAAACAGCGGAGGCGATGGCGAGATATGCGTCATTCGCGGCGGCGAGGCAGCTCGGGGCGCGCCTCCCCCGCTCGACATTCAGCCAGAACTCGTGGAGCAGTGGCTGGTCACGTTCATCCGTGATGAGATGCGGCGGCGCGGCTTCGAGCGCGCTGTGATTGGCCTGTCGGGCGGCGTCGACTCTGCCGTCACGACCTACCTTGCGGCCAAGGCGCTCGGCCCGAGCAACGTGGTCGCCATCCGCCTGCCGTACCGGACGTCCAATCCGTCGAGCCTCGGGCACGCGCAGCTCGTGGTCGACGCGCTCGGCATCGAGACGCGAACGGTAGACATCAGCGCCGCGGTCGACGGCTACCTCGAGAACGAGCCCGACGCCGATCCCGGCCGGCGTGGGAACGTCATGGCGCGGATGCGGATGATCGCACTGTTCGACCTGTCTTCACGTTACCGAGCGCTCCCACTCGGCACCGGGAACAAGACGGAGCGACTGTTCGGCTACTTCACCTGGCATGCCGATGACTCACCGCCCATCAACCCGTTAGGCGACCTGTTCAAGACCCAGGTATGGTCACTGGCCCGTCACCTCGGCGTGCCCGGTGTCATCGTGACGAAGCCAGCGTCGGCGGACCTGATCAGCGGGCAGACAGACGAGGGAGACTTCGGGATCGGCTACGCCGACGCAGATCAGATCCTGAATTGGTTGCTGTCGGGCTACACGCCTGAGGAGGTCGCGGCCCGCGGATTCGGCGAGGCGGCCGTCACACTGGTGAGACGTCGGCTGGAGAGCACGCACTGGAAACGCCGACTGCCTACCGTGGCGATGCTGAGCCCGACGGCCATCGGAGAGTCCTATCTCCGGCCAGTCGATTACTGACGCTGCATCGAGCCGCAAGCGACTGGATGCGAGAGGGGCCGAGCGATCGCTCAGCCCCTCTCATGCGTTTTGGTGCCTGTGACCTCAGGGCTTGTGCGCCACCAACGGCACCTTGGCGCCGGGCTTGAGCACGATGGAGATGATGCTGACGGCGTTAGGTGCGACTGCACCAGCCGCATGCTTCGTGATGTCGATGCTCGCGATGTCGTCCGGTTGAATTGCCCCGACGCCGCTCGGGAGCTGCATGCCGCTGGCCGGCATTCGCCGCTTCGCCCGCACCTCGACCGCCCCACCCTCGGCCGCTATCCGTCCCTGAGTCGGTTCGCTCGGCGTGCGCGTCACGGCTCCAGCCATCAGGGGAACGCGCTCAGCCGATTCCTTCGGTGCTCGCTCGCGCATGCGCATCCGAAAGGTGTCTTCCCCCGCGGCCGGCATGCGAGCGAACGCCGCTGCCTGGGTCTCGGTCAGCACGATCTTGCCCGTCGTCGTGCGCACGAGAAAGAGGATCGACGGACCGCCTTCGCCGCGGGCAACGGACGGGAAATACCGCTTAAGGGTCTCGCGGAGCTCACCTGCCGTCGGCGCATCTTTCTCCGCCAACACCTTGTTCATCTGTCCATAGAGCCGCGTCGATGCGACGTCCTTGCCGTCCGGAGCCAGCGCCTCCGGCGACGGAACCTCACACGCGAGGATGGTCACTGCCAGCGCGACGGTGGCACCTAACGCGAACTGAACGCGCGGGAAGCGCGGGCGTTGCGGATGCATGGCGAGGATCCTCGTCGTGAGGGAGGACGTGCGCTCGAACAACGCGGGCGCGAGAAGCAGACCCGAGCCGGTCCGGCGCTCACACACGTCCAGCAGCAGGGTTCCGTACGCGCGCAGGTTGTGACCCCGCGCCAGGACCCGCGCATCGCAATCGATTTCGACGGCCAGGCGGAGCCGTCGGTTCAGCCACCAGGCGGCGATGTTCCAGGGCATGAGCAAGGCAACCATCGCCGCCGCGTGCAGGAGCAGCGGATCGTGTGCCCGAACGTGTTGGCGCTCGTGCTCGATCATGAGCGCCCGCTGTTCCGAGGAGAGACTCAGTGACCACTCCGGAACGACGATCTCCGGGTGGAGCGTTCCGATGACGGCCGGCCCAGTCGCGGGCGCGAGCAACACCGGCTCTCCGTCGATCTCTCCGCGACGCCACGTCCGACGGCGGCGTGCGAGCAGCAACGTGGCGGCGCCATAGGTCGCCAGCGCCAACACCGCGGCGGACGTCCATGCAATCGCAAGCGAGGCATCGAGTCGCCGTAGCGACCGCGTATCGGCTCGAGCGATCAATTCTGCGAGGCCGCCCGAAACCCTCGCGAGCGATGGGGTAGACTGCGGAACGCCACCATCGCGAGCGGCATTGCGGTCAGGTACGACGGCCGCTACCCCGCGGTCCCGGCCGAGCGCAGTCCACGCCGGAACCGCCACCGAAAGCATGAGGGCCAGCATCGAGATCCACCGCCGCTGTCCGCCACCGCCGCTCGCGGTACGCTCGACCACGAGCGTAGCGACGACGAGGAGTGACCCGATAAGCGTCGCGTATGCCATCCAGAGCGCGATCATTCTTTGCCTCCGCGTAAGCGAGCATCCATCAGGCGCCGGATGCGCTTGAGCTGCTCTTCGGTGAGCTCGCGATCGCTCACGAGCTGCGTCAGTAACAGCTCTGGCGACCCGTTGAAGACGGTTTCGATGAGCCGGGTGAGCGCGCTTCGCCCGGCAACGCGTCGTTCGACGAGCGGGAAGTAGCGATGCGCCTTCCCTTCTCCCCGATGGCCGACATGCCCTTTCTCCTCGAGCGTGCGGAGAATGGTGAGCACGGTCGTGTACGCGAGATCGTCCGGGAGTCGCTCGCGCATTTCGGTGACGGTGGCCGAGCCGCGGTCCCAGAGGACGGCCATGACGTCGAGCTCGCGGTCGGTGAACGTGACGCGCATTGGGCTCCTACTAGAAGTTTAGTAGACGATATACGCGGGACCTGCTCTCGTCAACTAGTTTTCTAGTAGTTGGGCTTCCCTGCGTCGGCGTTGTCTGCTCCGAGCCGCCGTCGACACTTCGCAAGAATCGGGTTGGCGCGTGGTGGCGCCATCGGTAGATCTCACGCAGCGAGAGTAACGTTTCAGTGCGCTCAGTACGCGGGGAGCTACCATGGACACCACGGACTACATCAGGATCGAATCGGCGCTAGCCTACCTTTCGCGGCATGCCGAGACGCAACCAGCGCTCGCCGACGTCGCGGATCACGTCGGGCTGAGCGAGCACCATCTCCAGCGGGTGTTCACGCGCTGGGCGGGCATCAGCCCAAAACGGTTTCTTCAATTTCAGACGGTCGAGAGCGCGAAGTCGCTGCTTCGCGATTCGAAGAGCGTGCTGGACACGACGTACTCGACCGGTCTCTCCAGCGGAGGGCGGTTGCACGATCTCTTCGTCACGCTCGAAGCGATGACGCCTGGGGAGTTCAAATCGGGCGGCAGCGGGCTGACGATCGCCACCGGATTTCACGATTCGCCATTCGGGGAGTGCCTCGTGGCGGCCACCGATCGCGGCGTCTGTGGCCTCGCCTTCGTTCCCGACGGCGACCGGACGGCGGCGTTGGCTGAGCTCGAGAGCCGGTGGCCGGGAGCCACGATGGTCGAGGATCCCAAGGCGACGAGACCAATCGCGGAACGAATCTTCGCCGCGTGGGGAGGCGCCGGTTGGAATCCAGAACAGCGCGCCGCCGAGAGCGCAGTGACTTCAACGCCTCTCTCCGTGCTCGTTAGGGGCACCAACTTTCAAGTACGTGTGTGGGAAGCGCTGCTTCGCATTCCGCCCGGTGCCGTCACGACGTACGAGGAGATTGCCTCGGCCGTTGGTCAGAGCGGTGCAACGCGCGCGGTCGGTTCAGCGATTGCGCGGAACCCGGTGGCGTACCTGATTCCGTGTCACCGCGTCATTCGGAAAACCGGTGCGTTCGGCAACTATCACTGGGGTGCGGCCCGCAAGGTCGCGATGCTGATGCGCGAAGCTGGCGGTCGAGTGGGCGACGAGTATGGCAGCCGAAAGGATCTCGCGGTCGCGGTGGGCTGAGCGGAGGCGTCGGCATGCGCCGACGCCTCCGTCTGTCATCGACGTATCAGGGGCGGCCGCGGCCGCTTATCGTTAGGCAGCCAGGGCCAGACTCACGGCTCGGCGCGCGCCACGCTTGAGCGCGCGGTGCACCGCGCGCGCGTACCGAACGAAATTCGCGCCGGCCCATGGATACCGACCGAAGAACTCGTGCGGCAGCATGTCGCCTTTCAGTCGATTGCACGGCGCGCACGCCGTGACGAGGTTACCCGGAGCGTGCGGCCCTCCGTGCGACACCGGGTATACGTGATCGAGCGTCGCAACGTCCAGCGCCAGGGGAACGGCGCAGTAGACGCAGCGTCGGCTGCAGTCACGCATGGCAGCGTGCTTGAGAGCACGCTTGACGGCCGGGCCGTGGAGATGGCGAGCGCGGCGAGATAGGCCGCGCGGTGCGCGGGGGAGCGTGACTCGGTGGAAACCACGTCGAGACATTGCACCTCGCTAGAAAAGAAAAAACCCCTGCGACGGGACAATTGCCCGTGCAGGGGAATGGCGAGAGAGGAGGCTCGAGATCGCATGCCGGTGCGGTCTCTCCGGCTGCGCTGGACGGAACACGTCTTGTCGGCGTCGATCGTTCATCGGCCTCCGCGGCCAAGAAGTCGCCTGAGCCTCACGCGCGGTATGAGTGCAGCGTGCGTGCCATCCGCGCAAGTCCGGGGCGCCGTCGCCCTCATGAATTCGACGCCCCAGTTACCAAAGAGTTACGCCTCAGCCAGCCTCTTGGTTCCAAGTGGCTCAGCCAAGCCTCAACTCACGACGGCAAGCTTTCCGAGACGACGCGCGGGATCGCGCAGCGCCGTAATGATCCGAACGGCCATCGCATCGAGGAACGTTCTGTCGGGCATCTCCGACCCAGGGAACGGCAGCGGAATGTCGAAGCCGTCGCTCTTCCGTCGCGGGATCAGGTGCACGTGATAGTGAAAGACGTTCTGCCCAGCGGCTTCACCGCTGTTCACGACGAGGTTCATGTCGCCGCAGCCAGAGACGTCGCGAATGATCGGAGCCAGCTGCATGCTGACTTCGAAGAGATGCATCGCGACTGCTGGCGGCACGTCGCAGAGCGACTCGTAATGATCTCGCGGAACGACCAGTACGTGGCCGCCGTTCACGGGTTGGATGTCCATGAACGCAATCGCCTCTGCGTCTTCGTAGCAGACGGAGACTTCGGAAGCGCCTTGAATCAGGTCACAGAAGATGCAATGAGCCGCGGTCCTGGACATGTGTATCTCGCGAGGAGGGACGTGGGTCTTCGCATGCACCACTGGTGCCACAGCAGAAAGGCCCGCAGATGGCGTATCTGCGGGCCCAAGTATTCGAGACTGTCCAGACGGTGGCGCATGCGCTACAGGTAGCGCGGCTCACTACATCTTCACGAGCTCGACGCGGCGATTGTTCTGTCGGCCTTCGGGCGTGTCGTTCGACCCCACCGGCTTGGTCGATCCGAGGCCTTTCGCAGTCAGGCGCGCGCCGTCGACCGAATAGTTGTCGATCAGGAATTGCCGCACGGCGGCCGCACGCTTCTCGGAAAGGCCCTGATTGCTCGCGGCAGCACCAACGTTGTCGGTGTGGCCCTCAATGGTGAGCTTGAGGTCCGCGTGCTCCTTGAGCATTTCGCCGATTTCCTTGAGCGTCGGAGCGCTCTCGGGACGGATGCGGTCCGAGCCGGTATCGAAATAGATGCCCTGCGTCGACGCGCGGCCCTTCTCGGCGATGGCGTCATACAGCTTTCTGCCGCCGGCGGCGACGCGGAAATTCCGGAAGTACGCCGGACTGTCGGCGGATGCGTCGAACATGATGAAGATCTTGTTCGCGCGCCCCAGCGTCGCGTTGGGCACGTTCGCGACGCGTGTACCGCCCATGTACACCTTCGCGTAGCGACCATCGACCATGATGCGCGCGGTGAACGGCTTGTTCTGCGCGTCCTTGACCTGCCCTTTGGCGCGCTCGGTTCCGTCGCCGCCGAATACGCCGCCCCCGCTCGTCGCGCTGTTGCCATCCCACGTCTTGAACACGACCTGGTCGCCGGCGCGGTCGTCGCGCTTACCAGCAAATGTGAGCGTGACGAACGGCCACGACGACGCTACGCCGACGTGCTCGAACTCCACCGTGAAACGATCCGGAAGATTCTCGGGGAGCGGGATCTCGAACTGCCCGTCCGTCGTTGCGCGCAGCCAACGAGCGCCTTTCCACTCGGCGACTTCCATGTTCCCCTTCACGAACTCGAGCCGCTTTGGAAAATCGCCGACGTTGTCCTTCGTCAAGTCATCGGCGAAGAGCACGCGCTCCCCCGGAACGAAGTCGAAGTTCACGAAGGCCGCCGCTTCCTTCGGCTCGGCGGTATCCGATGCAGTCGCACTTGACGAATTCGCGCTCGATGCACTCGCGGCAGACGTACTGGCGGCCGCAGCCGCTGGTGCACCACCCTTCGGTGCAGAGTCGTCGATCACAACCGTCTTGCCGTCGGACTTCGCCTTGTCCTGGCAGGCGGTATCGCTGGTCGCACACTTGATGGTGTTCTCGGCTTTGTCAAGCGCGGCGTTCGTTGCCTGCGTGGCCTTCTGGTCGACCTTCTGCTCTGCGGTGCGTTTGGCTGCTTCGCTTGCCCGCTTCTTGAGCCGGTCACCCAGGCTCTGGGCGTCCGCGGCGGACGTCGCGATGCCCAGTGCGGCGACGAACATCGTGGCGATTGCGAACCGCTGCTGCATGGAAAATCCTCCGGGATGCACGCCCCATGTGCGAATCGGGGCATAGGTGTGGGAACGGCTCGGGTGGCGGTGACCCCGGTCCGGCAAACGTACGTTTTGAGCCGGGCAATCTCGCGCAGTGTACGCGGCGGCGTCAACGGCCGGGTCGCGTAGCCGGGTAAAGAACGCTCGTGCGGGACCGCCCCAGGGTTAACGAATGAACTGGGCGCCGCCTCTCACGCATTCGGCCGTGTCAGCCACTGTCAGGCGGAGTATCTTTCGCGCGCGCAACGCGCGGTCTGCGATTCGCATGCTGCCAGTGGCGATCCACCGATCGCACACCGTCACTTTTCCTGGAGACCATCCTTGGCCACTCAGACGCGCGGCGAGAAGAAAGGGCTAGCCGGCCTGTCCGGCGACCAGCTCGTTGCCGCCTACCGCACGATGCTCCTGTCGCGCAAGCTCGACGACAAGGAGATCCAGCTCAAGCGACAGAACAAGATCTTCTTCCAGATATCGGGCGCCGGGCACGAAGCCGTCCTGACCGCGGCTGCCATGGCGCTGCGTCCGTCGTACGACTGGTTCTTCCCGTACTATCGCGACCGCGCGCTGTGCCTCGCCCTCGGGATGACGCCGGCCGAGATGCTGTATGAAGCGGTTGGGGCCGCAATCGATCCCAACTCTGGCGGGCGACAGATGCCGAGCCATTGGGGGCACAAGGCGCTGAACATCGCGTCGTCGTCGTCGCCCACCGGAACGCAATTCCTGCAGGCCGTCGGCGCGGCCGAAGCGACGCTTCGCGCCAAGCTTCTCGATATCACGACCGGTTTTCAGGACGACGAAGTCGTTTACGTCTCCACCGGTGACGGCACGACCAGCGAGGGCGAGTTCTGGGAATCCCTGAACACGGCTTCGAACCTCAAGCTTCCCGTCATCTACCTCGTCGAAGACAACGGCTACGCGATCTCCGTCCCGGTCGAGGTGAACACGGCCGGCGGCTCGATCTCGAAGCTGGTGGCATCGTTCCCAGACCTGTTCATCCAGGAAGTGGACGGCTGCGACTTCGTCGCGAGCTACGCGGCCATGACGAAGGCAGCGGAGTACACGAGGGCGAGAAAGGGTCCGGCGCTGGTACACGCGCACGTGATCCGCCCGTACTCGCATTCCCTCTCGGACGATGAGGTGATGTACCGTCCGTCTACCGAACGCGACGCCGACGCCGCGCGCGATCCGATAACGACGTTCCCGCGATGGCTTATCGCGCAGGGCCACGCGACGGACGCAGACATCTCTGCGATTCAGGAAGAAGTCGACGCGCTCGTTCTTGCGGCAACGGACGACGCGCTCGCTCAACCGCAGCCGGGTGCGGAGACGGTCTACTACGGCGTGTACTCCCCCGACGTCGATCCGACCAGCGAACAGTTCGACACCGAGGACGACCCACAGTTCTCGGGTAACGAGACGACGATGGTCGACCTGCTCAACGCGTGCATGAAGGATGAGATGCGTCGCGATGAGCGCATCGTGGTGTTCGGCGAGGACGTGGCCGACGTCTCGCGCGAGCAGTACCTCGGCCAGGTGAAGGGCAAGGGTGGCGTGTTCAAGGTGACGTGGGGCCTGCAGAAGGAATTCGGCGGCACGCGCGTCTACAACTCGCCGCTCGCTGAAGCGAACATCATCGGACGCGCGATCGGCCTCGCGCTGCGCGGCTTCAAGCCGGTCGTCGAGATCCAGTTCTTCGATTACATCTGGCCGGCGTACATGCAGTTGCGGAACGAGCTCGCGACGATGCGCTGGCGGTCGAACAACACCTTCTCCGCGCCTGTCGTCGTCAGGACGACTTACGGCGGCTACATCCGCGGCGCGATCTATCACTCGCAGACCGGCGCGTCGCTGTTCACGCATTGTCCCGGGCTGCGCGTCGTGTGCCCGGCAACGGCGCTGGATGCGAACGGGTTATTGCGCACGGCGATCCGCGGCGACGATCCGGTGATCTTTCTCGAGCACAAGCATCTCTACCGTCAGACGTACAACAAGGCCGCGTATCCTGGTCCGAACTTCATGATCCCGTTCGGAAAGGCCAGGACGGTGCGTGAGGGAACGGACGTCACGGTGGTCACGTATGGCGCGACGGTGCAGCGCGCGTTCGCGGCAGCGAATCAGGCGGCGGAGAACGGACTGTCCGTCGAGGTGATCGACCTGCGCTCGCTCTCCCCGTGGGACCAGGACGCCGTGTACGCGTCCGTGAAGAAGACGAATCGCGTCATCGTGGCCTACGAAGACTCGCTGTCGTGGGGCTATGGCGCGGAGATCGCGTCTCGCATTGCCGACGACTGCTTCCCATGGCTGGATGCTCCCGTTAGGCGCATCGGGTCGGCGGATACGTTCGTTGGCTACGCGCCGCAGCTCGAGGATGCGATCCTGCCGCAGGTCGAGGACTTCAGGAAGGCGTACGAGGAGATCGTGAAGTTTTAACGACCGACGGCGCTGGTTGCTGGGTGACGCAACCAGCGCCGTGCGACACGACTCAGGGCTTCTTGAAGAGGCCCTTGAGTCCCTTCTTCAGCGCCGAGCCCTTGTCGTCCTTCGTCCTTCGTGCTCGCGTTCTCGAGTGAGTCGGTGAGGCCGGTGTTCTTCCCTGCCTTGTTCGCGCTGTCGGCGGCCACCTGAGTGGCTTCCAGCCCGGCCGTCATGTCCGTCACGGCGTAGTCGCGCGGATACGTGAACAGGCCGGCATCGATCGCGCCTTTCTTGATGTCCGACACCGACGTGACGAGCGTGTCGTACGTCGTCGCCTTCTTGTCATCCGTCTGCTGCATGTACGTCGTGGCTTTCAGCACGACGCCACGGCCGGGCCCTTTCACGTAGTCGTCCAGCGTGGCCATGAGCTCCGGGTTGGTGGTACGAAGGCCGCCGGCGAAGCTCGTCACCCAGACGCGAATGGCGGCGTCGTCCGGCGCCAGGTCTGGCGAGACGAACGCATCCATGGTGCTCGTCGAGGTTGTCTTGGTGCGTGAGATGAGCACGCGCATCTCGATCGTCTGCCCGGACGTGATGCGAACGTGCCGCGTCTTGAAGCCCTGGATGGTCTCGCCTGCGCCAAGATCCTGAAAGTCGAACGTCTCGTTAAAGTCGAACGTCTCGTTCGACGTCTTCATCTTGATGAGCGGATTGTTCGTGAGCGCGCCGAGCGTGCCGCCTCACGCGCCAGCCGGCATGATCATGACCTGCTTCCGCTCCCGATCTCGCAATCACTACCACCCGTCGTGGTGTAGATCACGTGTCACAGGTGCTGTAGCGCATTTGCGACGGGGCCAGTATAAACCGCTGCGGTTATGCCACAGTTAGAAGCGTCTCATCTCGGACCGACAACACCTACAAGTATTTGGTTCCCAACCAAATTGAGGCGGCCGGATCCGATTATGACGGCGCGCTGACGCTGCAGACGGACCGTTGACTGGCCCGTTCACGCTCACCCCCGCGGCGCGTTGATACCACTCCGGTGCGCATGCGCCCACGCCCGGGCAGGCGCCGACGGGAAGAAATCTGCGAGAGCCGGCGGGACAACGGCTGGTTGCCTAACGCGGCGTCGGCGGGACGAGTGTACACAACGACACTGAGTAGGCGGCCGAGCGGCTGCGCACTCGCCGACAGGCATCGCGCCAGACGCCTTGGGCGTGGTCGGGGTGCCGCGTTCAGTTAGGCGGCCACGAGCTCAAATCGCTCAGGCGGGGCGGGCGTGATAATCGCTCTAACCCGCGCCACGGGGTCGGTCGAATGTGCTCTGGCGCACAAGCCTCTCTTCGGCTAACCTAACCGCTCTGCGTCGTCCATTGGAAAGCACCCACTTCCGGCCCACCACAAGAGCGTGCTTCACCTTCGGCTACTCGGCGGCGCAGCGGTCCTGTCATCTGATGGCGCCCTCACCGGGGCGGCAGGACGACGGCGCGCACTCGCATTGTTGGCGCTCGTCGCTTCGGCGCGGGACGATGGCCTGGCGCGGGATCGCGCGCTAGCGCTGCTGTGGCCCGAGCTCGATTTCGACCGCGCCCGCAACAATCTGAAGCAGCTGGTCTTCTCGCTCCGACGAGCGCTCTCGCCCGACGTGTTCGCTGCCACGGGGGCCTCGCTGCGACTCGACCCAAACGTCATCACCGTCGACGTTTGGGCCTACGAGAAGTCCATCGCCGATGGCGCGCTCGAAAGTGCCGTGGCGCGGTACGGCGGACCGTTCCTCGACGGCTTCAGCGTTCCCGGCCTCCCCGAGTTCGAACGGTGGGTCGAGACGGAGCGCGAGCGACTGTCGCGCGTTCATGCCGAGACGCTCGACACCCTGGCCGAGCGCGCTCGTCGTGCCGGGCAGTTCGAGATCGCGGCGGCGTGGCGACGCCACCTCGCCGCGCTCGACCCTCTCAGCGCGCGATACGCGGTGTCCTTCGTGCGCTCGCTATCGGACGCCGGTGACGTGCCCGGGGCGCTGCGGCATGCGCTCCTGTTCGAGCGCCTCGTGCGAAGTGAGCTCGATGCGGACGTTGGGCCCGAGATGCGCCTCCTGGTGGCGCAACTCCGCCTCCGATCCGAGAGCTCACAGGAACGCGCCATCACCAGTGCCGAAGTAGCGATCCTCACCGCCGAGTCGCGCGCGGCCGCCGCCGCTGCCGTCAGCGCTGACGCGCAGGAGACGTCCCCTCCCGAGCAAGAACATCAAGAAAAACAGCGTTCGTGGTGGCGTTCGGCGATGGGGCGGGCGGTTCCGCGAATCAGTCCGCGACGGGTAGCCATCGGCGGACTGTCGATCGCCGTCATTCTTCTCGGGCTGATGAGCCGATCGCGACTCTTCGCTCCGACTGCCGCGATGGGCGAAGTGCCCTCTGATGTGCCGGCGACGGTGGCAGTGTTCGCGTTCGATGGACGCACCAGCGCGTTGACCGGCGAACTGTCACGCGCGACCGCCGAGCTGCTCACCGCTTCGCTCGACGGCGGCACGGGCCTAACGGCGATCACCGCCCCAGTCGACGCGCAGCCGGACGTGCGGAAGATGTCGGCGGATTCCTCCGTCATCGATCCGGCGAGCGCGGCCCGCAGGGCGGAACGCCTCGGTGCGAGACTGTTCGTGCTCGGTCGTATCGTGGAGGTCGGCGGCCGCCTGCGCGTCACTGCGACGATGCACGACCGGGCGAGGACCGATCCGCCCCTTGCCCGCGCATCCGCGGAAGGCTCCGCGAACGAAATCTTCGAAGTCGTCGATCACGTCGCATCGCAGCTGCTCGCGGGTCGGTTCCCCGGAACGAGGGGAGAACTCGCACGAGTAGCCGCGACGACCTCGGCCTCTCTGCCTGCTGCAAAGGCGTACTTCGCCGCGGAGCAACAGATGGGCAATGGCCGCTTTTCCGCGGCGCTCGATGCGCTTCGGGATGCAGTGCGCCTCGACAGTGGTTTCGCGGTTGCGTACTACCGCATGAGCCACGCGGCCGAGTTGCTCGGTAACGACGCGGAGACGCGATGGGCTGTCGGCGCGGCGGTGCGTTCCGCCTCGAGACTCGACGACCACTATCGTCGCGTACTCGTCGCGGCTGCTGCCCGTGACGAAGGCGACATCACGGCAGCCGAACGCGCGTATTCGCGCCTCACGCTGGACTATCCCAACGACGCCGATGCGTGGTTTGGCCTGGGCGAGGCGCTGTTTCATCTGAACCAGCTTCGCGGCCGCTCGCCGGTCGAAGCGCGCGAGGCGTTCGTACACGTCGTGGAGCTCGACGGACGTCACGTCGAGGCGCTCGTGCATCTGGCGCGCATCGACGCCATTCGCGGCGATTCCACCAGCGTCGATGGATGGCTGTCTCGCGCGCGGCAATACGCCTCCGACGAACTGGTCGGCAGAGTCGCGTTGCATGTCCGAGCCCTGAGTGGCGTGGACCGGCAGCGCCTCCAGCGCGCCAGCATGCTTCGCGGGGGGGCGGGCGCGCGCCAGTTGCTCGTTGGCGCGGACCCAGGTGATGTCGAGAAGTTCGCCGCACAGTTCCTCTCCGCCGACATACCGGGCGACCTCGCCGCGTACGGTCACCGACTCTCCGCCTATGCGAGCGCCGCTCAGGGAAAGTTCCGTATCGCGCTCCGGCATCTCAATGAAGTGCAGGAGTCCGACGTCGATTCCGACATCGAGGTTCGGTCCCTGATCGTCGCCACTCCAGGCGCACCGTTCGATTCCGCGACGATTGCGCAGACGCGGATGGCGGTGGAGCGTTGGCAGCCGTCAGATCTTCGCGATCCCGATCAGTCACTCGATGCGATCGCGGCGAGTCGCGGTCATACCTTGCTTCGGCTCCATCGGGCGGGCCTTATCGCGCTTCGAATGGGCGACACGGCCGCCGCAGCGACTGCGGCTGCACGACTGACGCGTATCTCCGAACCCGACTCGGAAATGACGCCGACCGCAACCGCTCTCGCGCTCAGTCTCAGGGCCCGCCTTGCGGCAGCCGCGGGAGACTCCGCGCGGGCGCTCGCGCTGCTCGATCAGGTGCAATGGGCGCGCGTCGGACGCGCGGCGGCAACCGAGCCGCTCGATCGACTGCTGCGGGCGGATCTGCTGGCGGCCACGGGGCGCTATCCCGAAGCCCTCCGCTGGTACGCGACGTTGGGCCTCGGCTGCCCGCAGGAGTTGCCGCTGGTCGGGTTCGCGGCCCTCGGGATGGCGCGGACGAGCGAGCGTATGGGCGATCGAGCGGGAGCGGCAAAGCAGTACCGACGCGTCGCCGACCTGTGGCGCGACGCCGACCCCGCATTGCAGGCGATCGCCGCCGAGGCGACGCAGCGCATCACGGCCTTGGATACCGCCGCTCGTTAGGTCGGCGGCGGTTGCATCGATCCGCTCCAGCCCTCCGAGCTACTCGGGGGGCTTTCGTTCGTAAACGACCCGCCCGCCTACCGCCGTGAGCGCCACGTGGGCGTCGCGGATCTGCTCTGGCGCAATGCGCGTGAGATCGCGGTCGACGATCGCGAAATCCGCCAACGCTCCGACACTGAGAATTCCCTTCTCTTTCTCATCGAACGAGGCATAGGCTCCGCCGTGCGTGTATGCGCGGAGCGCGTCCTCGACCGAGATCTTCTGCTCGGGAACCCAGCCGTTCGGATTCCGGTCGTCGAGCGTGCGCCGCGTGACCGCCGCGTAAATGCCTTCAAGCGGCGTAGGCGGCGCGACGAACCAGTCGCTCCCGAATGCGAGCGTGGCTCCCGCATCGCGGAGGGACCGGAAGGCGTATGTGGTTTTCGCTCGCTCGGCGCCGATGACCTTTTCTGCCCACCGGCCATCATCGATGGCGTGATACGGCTGCATGCTCGCGACGACGCCGAGCGCCGCGAAGCGCGGGATGTCGGCTGGCGCGATGTGTTGCGCATGCTCGATGCGAAACCGCCGATCTCGCGGGCCGTTTTCCTTCTCGACCCGTTCGTAGATGTCGAGTTGTTGCCGGATTGCCCGGTCGCCGATCGCGTGGACGATGACGTGCAGCCCCGCCTTGTCGGCGCCGGAGACCCACCGATACAAGTCGTCGGGGGTGTTCACGAACAGGCCGGTATCCGATGGCGCGTCGGTGAACGGCTCGAGCATCGCGGCGGTATGCGAACCTAACGACCCATCGACGAACCCTTTGAGCGCACCGATTCTGAACCAGGCGTCACCACGGCCGCGCGCAGCGACCGTATCGCGCAACTGCTCCCACGTCGACAGCGGTACGGCAGCATAGATCCGCGTCCGGAGCCGATCGGCTTTGCGCGCGCGTTCGAAAACCGCGACGTCGTTCCACGAGCCCATATTGTGGATAGACGTCACGCCCTGTGCAGCCACATACGCCATTGCCGCATCCAGCGCGCGATCCTCGAGCTCCGGAGGCGGGTTCGGCGCGACGGCATTCACGATATCC
>Ga0070670_100000715_pt1 | contig 25793 bp, 29 predicted proteins | sample KBSS63metaG_FD_64665 | JGI IMG/M metagenome (GOLD analysis project Ga0070670, IMG submission 64665) | Switchgrass rhizosphere microbial communities from Kellogg Biological Station, Michigan, USA - KBS S6-3 metaG | ecosystem: Host-associated > Plants > Roots > Rhizosphere > Soil ... | reverse complement strand
CAGACGGCGAAGTACCTGGAGAAGATCACGCTGCGGCTGACATTGCTTGGATCGCTGTACCTGGTGGTGGTGTGTTTCATCCCGAATTTCCTGATTGCGTGGAAGAACGTGCCGTTCTATTTCGGGGGCACATCGCTGTTGATCATTGTGGTGGTCACAATGGACTTCATGACGCAGGTGCAGGCCTACCTGATGTCGCAGCAGTACGAGAGCTTGCTGCGCAAGGCCAATTTCAAGGGTGGAGTGCCGACGCGCTGATGGCGAAGGAAGAAACGATTGCGATGCAGGGCGAGGTGGCGGAGATGCTGCCGAACGCGACGTTCCGCGTGAAGCTCGAAAACGGTCACGTTGTTCTCGCGCACATTTCCGGAAAGATGCGGATGCACTACATCAAGATCCTGCCGGGCGACAAGGTGACGGTCGAGTTGACGCCGTACGACTTGTCCCGCGCGCGGATCACGTTCAGGGCGAAGTGATCGTCAGGGATCAGTTAACAGGGATCAGATACGCCGGCGACTCCGGTGGCGCGCCATCGAGGCGCGATGAAACGGCGTAATGGGAGAGCGAGATGAAAGTACTGGCATCGGTGAAGAAGATCTGCCGGAACTGCAAGATTGTCCGCCGGCACGGCGTGGTGCGCGTCATCTGCACCGCCGACGCGCGGCATAAGCAGCGCCAAGGCTGATCAAATCGATACGACAAAGCAATCGGGCCGCGCAGCCCGATTCTGAAACGACAGGTAAACCATGGCTCGTATTGCAGGCGTAAACATTCCCAACCATCAGCACGCGGAGATCGCGCTGACGGCGATCTACGGCATCGGCCGCCCGCGCGCGAAGGCGATCTGCGTGGCGGCGGGCGTCGCGCCGAACGCGAAGATCAAGGACCTGACCGATGCGCAGATGGACAAGCTGCGCGAGAACATCGGCAAGTTCACCGTCGAAGGCGATCTGCGCCGCGAAGTGACGATGAGCATCAAGCGGCTGATGGATCTCGGCTGCTACCGCGGCGTTCGTCATCGCAAGGGCCTCCCTGTTCGCGGCCAGCGCACGCGGACGAATGCGCGCACGCGCAAGGGGCCGAAGAAGGGCCGCACCGTCGCATTGTCGAAGGGCGTCACGAAGTAACGAGAGCAACCTGGTCAAGGATCATCGATGGCACAGCAACCGTCACAGAAGGGCGCTACCGCACGCACGCGCAAGAAGGTCAAGAAGAACGTGTCCGAAGGGATCGCGCACATTCACGCGTCCTTCAACAACACGATCATCACGATCACCGACCGGCAGGGCAATGCACTGTCGTGGGCGACGTCGGGTGGCGCGGGATTCAAGGGCTCGCGGAAGTCGACGCCCTTTGCGGCGCAGGTCGCAGCAGAGTCGGCCGGTCGCGCGGCTCAGGAATACGGCGTGAAGAACCTCGAGGTGCGCATCAAGGGCCCCGGCCCCGGACGCGAGTCGGCCGTGCGTGCATTGAATGCGCTCGGCCTCAAGATCAGCAGCATCTCGGACGTGACACCCGTTCCGCACAACGGATGCCGGCCACCGAAGCGGCGGAGAATTTGACGGACAAAGTAAACCCCTACTTTTGTCCGGTGACTACCTGGAAATCGCAGGCGAAGCCTGACGATTTTTAGCAGAAAAAACGCAGGAGTAATCACGTGGCTCGATATATCGGACCCAAATGCAAGCTGGCGCGGCGCGAAGGGACGGACCTGTTCCTGAAGAGCGCGCGCCGCTCGCTCGACTCGAAGTGCAAGCTCGACACGAAGCCCGGCCAGCACGGCGTCAAGTCGGGCGCGCGGACGTCGGACTACGGCCACCAGCTACGCGAGAAGCAGAAGCTGCGCCGCATTTACGGCGTGCTCGAGCGCCAGTTCCGTCGCTACTTTCACGAGGCGACGAAGGGGAAGAGCTCGACTGGCACGAACCTTCTGCAATTGCTCGAATCGCGCCTCGACAACGTCGTCTATCGGATGGGGCTCGGCTCGACGCGCGCCGAGGCGCGGCAACTCGTCTCGCACCGCTCGATCACCGTCAACGGCAAGGTCGTCAACGTCCCGTCGGCGCTGCTGCGCGCGGGCGACGTCGTCGCGACGACCGACAAGGCGAAATCGCAATTGCGCATCCAGGACGCGCTGCAACTCGCCGAGAAAGTCGGGTTTCCGTCGTGGGTGGAGGTCGACCCGAAGAAGATGACCGGCACGTTCAAGGGCGCGCCCGATCGCTCCGAGTTCGGCCAGGACATCAACGAAAGCCTGGTGGTCGAACTGTATTCGAAGTAGGTAGGGATGGACAGTCGACCGCGAGTAACAGGCGGTCGATCGAATGGCACGATCGACCGCGACGTCACCGCGGTCGACACTTTGTGATTCATCGGTATCTCCGATAAAGGTCTCGCATGCAGAGCAACGTTCTGTTGAAGCCCCGCATCATCGATGTGCAAAGCATGTCGCCGTTCCACGCCAAGGTGGTGATGGAGCCGTTCGAGCGCGGGTATGGGCATACGCTGGGCAATGCGCTGCGGCGCGTGCTGCTGTCGTCGATGCCCGGCTACGCGCCCACCGAAGTGAAGATCACCGGTGTGCTGCACGAGTACTCGGCGCTGGATGGCGTTCAGGAGGACGTTGTCGACGTGCTGCTGAATCTGAAGGGTGTCGTGCTGAAGCTGCACAACCGCGACCACGTGATGCTGAAGCTCGCGAAGACCGGCGAGGGACCGGTAACTGCTGCGGACATCGAGCCCAACCACGACGTCGAGATCATCAATCCCGAGCATCTGATCGCGCACCTGACAGCCGGCGGCAAGATCGAAATGGAAATCAAGGTCGAGAAGGGTCGCGGCTATCAACCCGCGACGATGCGCGTCAAGCCGGAAGGCGGACGCACGATCGGCAGCATCCTGCTCGACGCATCGTTTTCGCCTGTGCGGCGCGTCAGTTACGCCGTCGAATCGGCGCGGGTCGAGCAACGCACGGACCTCGACAAGCTCGTGCTCGACATCGAGACGAACGGCGTCGTCGAGCCGGAGCAGGCGGTTCGTTACGCCGCCAGCGTTCTCGTCGAGCAGCTTTCGGTGTTCGCGGATTTGAAGGGCACGGATCAGCCGTCAGCAGAGCGCGCGTCGCCGCAGGTCGATCCGGTGCTGCTGCGGCCGGTCGACGATCTCGAGCTCACGGTGCGCTCCGCCAATTGCCTGAAGGCCGAGAACATCTATTACATCGGCGATCTGATCCAACGGTCCGAGACCGAGCTTTTAAAGACGCCGAATCTTGGCCGCAAGTCGCTGAACGAGATCAAGGAAGTGCTCGCGTCGCGCGGCCTGTCGCTCGGGATGCGGCTCGAGAACTGGCCGCCGGCGGGGCTAGATAGACCGTAAAAAGTAGACCCCTACTTTTTACGGTACGGCTACCTGAAAATCGCGGGCGGAGCCCGACGATTTTCAGCGGAAATAACAGGGAAAACACCATGCGGCACCGACACGGACTGAGAAAACTGAACCGCACGAGCGCCCATCGGCTCGCGATGCTGCGCAACATGACGAACTCGCTGTTCACGCACGAGGCGATCAGGACGACGCTGCCGAAGGCGAAGGAATTGCGTCGCGTTGCGGAGCCCTTGATCACGCTCGGCAAGAACCCGACGCTCGCGAATCGCCGGCTCGCATTCGATCGACTGCGCGACCGTGAAGTGGTGACGAAGCTCTTCAACGAGCTTGGTCCGCGTTTCAAGGCGCGTCCGGGTGGCTATCTGCGCATTCTCAAGTTCGGTTTCCGGCAAGGGGATGCGGCGCCGATGGCACTGATCGAGCTCGTCGATCGGCCGGCGGTCGCGGACGAAGAGGTCGAGAAAGCCGCATAACCCACGCGACATCGACAATGAACCGGCCGGGCCGAAAGCCCGGCCGTTTTCATTTGGTGCCGGCGATGACGGAACGCGCACCGTCAAAAGCTGCACGCGATTCATTTCCGAAACCGTGTAGCATCAGTTCCCATGCCCGAGACAGTTCTCGTTACCGGCGGCGCCGGGTTCGTCGGCTCGCACGTCGTCGTCGAGCTCGCGCGCAGCGGCTTCGCGCCGGTCATCCTCGACAATTTCGGCAACAGCACGCCGGCAATCCGCACGCGGCTCGAGGCACTGGCAGGGCGTCCGGTTCCATGCGTCACTGCCGATGTTCGCGATGTTGTCGCGCTGCGCGCAGCGTTCCACGATCATCCAATCGCTGCCGTCGTTCACTGCGCGGGGTTGAAGAATGTCGCCGAATCGGAAGCACGGCCGCTCGCGTACTACGACGCGAACGTCGGCGGGACGCTGGCGCTGATCGAGGTCATGGGCGAAGCCGGCGTTGCAACGCTGGTATTCAGCTCGGCATCGAGTGTGTACGGCGATGCAACGGACTTGCGGTTGTCCGAAGACACGCCGCTGAAAACGGCGAGCGTGTACGGCCGCACGAAGCGCGTCGTCGAGGATCTGCTGCGGGATCTCGCAAATGCCAACGCGAATTGGCGCATGGCGATCGTCCGCAAGTTCAATCCTGCGGGCGCGCACTCATCGGGCATGCTCGGCGAAACACCGCGCGGACGCCCGACGCACCTCATTCCTGCGTTGTGCCGTGTTGCGGCGGGGGAGTCGAGCGAGCTCGTCGTCCATGGCGACGACTGGGACACGGCGGATGGTACGGGCGTGCGCGACTACGTGCATGTGCAGGACGTGGCCGACGGGTTCGTTCGTGCGTTGAAGTACACGCTCGCGCATCCTGGCCTCGTAACCGTCAACCTGGGCAGCGGTGCGGCGACTTCGGTGCTGGGCGCGATTGCATCATTCGAGCGCGCGTGCGGACGCTCGATTCCGCGCGTCACGGGCGACCGCCGGCCGGGCGATGTTGCGGGAAGCTGCGCGGACATCACGCACGCAGCGTCGCTTCTGGGCTGGCATCCGACACGCGATCTCGACGCGATTTGCGCGGATGCGTGGAGATGGCAAAAGAACGGCGGCCGCTACTGATCGTTCGTCGTAAAGCTACTGCGGCGCCGATTTGCTTTGTTGCTCGGCCGGTCGGAATCCTCATGTACGGCTAAGTACATTCCGGTTCCTCCGGCCTCGCGCCTCGCAACTCGGCGTCCTCGTGACGCTTTCCGATCGAACGATGGGTCGTTGGTCATCGTCGTAAAGCTGCTGCGCCGGCAGATTAGGTCGTTGTTTTCCTCGCTCGGCGCTCGCTGTACGTTTCGGTACTATCTCGCGCCTCGCTGCGGCCCGCCTCGTACTCGGCCGGCTCGCGAAGCTTTGCAATCGACGGCGCCGATCGTCCGCAGTAAAGGTGTCGCGCTGGCCGCGAAACCAGGCTCAGCGAGCCGCCTGAACCTTCGCGGATTCCTTGCGGTAGCGCGTCAATTCGGTCGTCAGCCACACGCCCGAGAGGGCGTCGGTGTTGCCGCAGCGGACGTGATAAGGCTCGCCCGACATGCTGCTTTCGGTCGCGAGATAGCGGATGAATTCTTCCGCCGTCTTGATCCGGCTGCCCGCGAACTGATACTTCGATGCGAGGTGATCGCGCGCCTTGTCCGACGGATATTCAGTCCCGTTGCGAATGAACGTGCACGACGACGCGGCAACGAACTTGAGCAGATGATCGATCTCGTCATTCGATGATGTGTCGCCGGCGAAACTCGCCTGCGGTAACGAGAATGCGATGGCGGCGGAGGCTACGAGCAGTGTCCGGCGGATTGGAGGAAGCATCATCGACGTGTCGCTGAATGTTGGATGAGTCTGCGACCTTGATCCGGGTCGCCGGTTCAATATGGGGGATTCGGCGGGCATTTACAACGCTTTTCCATTGCCGCCGTGGACCGCAACCCTTGATTCACACGTTGTTGGACAAACCGTCAAATCGGGTAGGGGCAGCCAGCTATCGCCTAATACGTTGACCACCGTAAACGCCCCGCGATTGCAGCCGTCGCGCAACCGCGATCAGATCTGATCAAGCGCCGGGCCCCGCGGTCTTCAGCGCTTCGACTCGGATCTGCTCGGTCAGCTCCGCTTTCAACGCCGAGAACTCGGGCGACGTCTTGATCGTGTAGTGCCGCGGATGCGCGAGCGGCACGGCTACTTCGGCCTTGATCCGGCCCGGTCGCGCCGTCATGACGATGACGCGATTAGCCATGAAGATCGCCTCCTCGATGTCGTGCGTGACGAACAGCACCGTCTTACGCTCACTCTCCCAGATCGACAACAGCAACTCCTGCATCAGCGAACGCGTCTGATTGTCGAGCGCACCGAACGGCTCGTCGAGCAGCAGGATTCGCGGCTCGTTCGCGAGCGCGCGTGCGATCGCCGTTCGCTGCTGCATGCCCCCCGAAAGCGTCTTCGGATAGTGATGCTCGAAGCCGGCAAGCCCAACCTTGTCGACGTAATGCGCAGCAATCTCGGCCTGCCGTGCCGCGGGCATCGCCTTTTCGCGCAGCCCGAACTTGATGTTCTCGACGACGGTGAGCCACGGGAACAGCGTGTAGCTCTGAAACACCATGCCGCGGTCGGCACCCGGACCTCCGACGCGGTGGCCATCGAGCTGCACATCGCCTCGCGATGGCATGTCGAGTCCCGCAACGATTCGCAGCAGCGTGCTCTTGCCGCAACCCGATGGGCCGAGGATCGTGATGAAATCGTTGTCATCGACGGCGAGCGTCGTCGGCAGCAGTGCCTCGACGGGCTGGCCGCCACGCGCACCCGCGAACGTGCGCGAGACGCCGTCGATCGTCAGCGCGCTCAGGAGCGTGCCCCCACGCTCGCGGCTCTCGCCGCTGCGCTGCTCCGCGAGGGGCCGCAATTCACGCCTTGGGGCTGCCTGCGGCGCGCATGATCAGTTGATGCTCCACGGAAAGAGTGCACGATTCGCCCGCTTGAATCCGAGATCGGAGATGAGTCCGATGATGCCGATCAGGATGATGCCGAATATGATTTGGCCGGTATTGAGCAGCGCCTGGCTGTCGGTGATCATGTGACCGATACCGCTCGATGCGCCGATCAGTTCGGCGACGATCACATACGTCCACGCCCAACCGAGAACGAGGCGTAGCGTTTCGGCAATTGCCGGGGCGGCACTCGGCATCAGCACGCGTCGGACGATGCCGCTCGCGTTCGCGCCGAGCGTGTAGGCCGCTTCGACGAGGTCGCGCCGCGTCGCGCCCACCGTCACGGCCACCATCAGCACGATCTGGAAGAACGAGCCGATGAAGATCACGAGCAGCTTCTGCATCTCGCCGATGCCTGCCCACAGAATAAGCAATGGAATGAAGGCCGACGCTGGCAGATACCGCGCGAACGACACGAACGGCTCGAAGAACGCTTCGACCGGCTTGTACGCGCCCATTGCGATGCCCAGCGGGACGCCGACCACGGCGGCGAGGATGAAACCGCCGAACACGCGCCAGATCGTGATGCCGACGTCCTTGGCGAATCCGAACTGCGTGAACAGCGCGACACCTTCGCGAAGCATCGTCAGCGGATCGGCGAGGAATGTCTTCGACACCAACCCGCCGAATGTCGCGACGCTCCACGCCAGCACGAACAGCGCGAAGAATGCGAGGCCGAGTGCGACCTTGCGCGTTCCGCTAACGGGAGCGAGCGGCGTCATCAGAACCCGCGGCGACGGATCCGCAAACCGCTGATCATCGACTGGTTGCAGCAATGCGCGCGCTCATCGACGAGCGCACGCACTGTTGCGGGACACGCGTCCCGGCTACCTGATGAAGCGCGTGTCGTAGAGCGTGTTGACGTCGGGTATCGACTTGATGCTGCCGATCTCCATGAGCAAGTCACCAGCTTCCTTGCTGAACTGCTGCAGTTCGCCGTTGAAGAATTTCTGGTTCGCCGCCTTGTCCTGCCAGCGCAGATATTTCGCCGATGCGCCGAACTGCTCGCCGCTCTGCTTCACGTCCGCGCCCATGATCTCGTAGCTCTTCGTCGGGTCCTTCTGGATCATCGCCACCGCCTCGAAATAGCTGTCGGTGAGCGCCTGCGCGGCTTGCGGATTGTCGGCGAGGAACTTCGGCGTGCAGCCGAACGTGTCCATGATCATCGGATAGTCGAGCGTCGTCGCGATGATCTTGCCCGCCTGCGGCGCGCTGCGCACCGTCGACAGATACGGCTCGTACGTCATCGCCGCGTCGTTCTGGCCAGCGACGAACGCCTGCGCCGCGGGCCCTGGCTCGAGGTTGACGACGGTGACATCCTTCACCGACAAGCCGTTCTTCTTCAGGAACCACGCGAGCGTGAAGTAGGGTGCGGTGCCGGGTGCCGATGCGGCAACGGTCTTGCCCTTCAGATCAGCAATCTTCGCGATGTTGTTGCGTACGGCCATGCCATCGGCGCCATAGCTCTTGTCCATCTGGAAGATCTGCTTGGTCGCAACACCGTTGGCGTTCCAGACGACCCACGTTTCCACCGTCGTCGCCGCGCATTGCACGTCACCCGACGCGATTGCGAGATGCCGATCCTTTTGCGGAATTTTCTTCAGGTCGACATCGAGCCCGTGTTTCTTGAAGATGCCAGCCTCTTTCGCGAGCGTCAGCGGCGCAAAGCCGGTCCACCCTGAATAGCCGATCGCCACCTTGGTCTGCGAGATTGCCGGCCCCGTCAGCGCTGCAAGCGCGAGCCCCGTCACTGCACTCAAGATCCTGCGCATGTTCGTTCCTCCCCAGTCATCGACCGTGCCCATTATGCGGCATCGCCGGGATGCCGCGGAGCGCTCCCTCCATGGCAAGCGGGTCCGCTCGACGCCGGTTTACAATCGGTCGAGCCTTCCCGCTGCCAGTTCCTGACGCCATTCGAACTGTATTTCCGCCGATGAAAACGCTGCACGCTCCAGCGGCACTGCTCGCCGATGGCTGGCAAAAAGATGTTGCGATCGTCGTTGCTGACGACGGCATGATCGAGCGTGTCGAATGCGCGCCACCGAAGGCGGACGCCGAACGCTTGGCCGGCCCCGTCATTGCGCCAATGCCAAATCTGCATTCGCACGCGTTCCAGCGCGCGATCGCCGGTCGCACGGGCGTGCCATCGCCGCATCGCGACGACACGTTCTGGACGTGGCGACAGGCGATGTACGCCGCCGTCGATCGATTCGACGCGGATGCATTCGAAGCAATCGCGGCGCAAGCCTATGTCGAAATGGCGAAGGCCGGTTATGCGTCGGTCGCCGAGTTCCACTACGTGCATCACGATCCCCGCGGAAAGTCTTACGCCGACCCGGCCGAGTTGTCGTGGCGCATTGTCAGCGCTGCGCGAACGGCAGGTGTTGGCCTGACGTTGCTGCCGGTCTTCTACGCGCACGGCAATTTCAACGGCGCAGCGGCCGCACCCGGTCAACGACGCTTCCTGCACAGCATCTACACGTTCGAGAGGTTGCTCGACGCCGTGATGCGGCGGGCGCAAGCCGACGATTACGTCGTTGGCGTCGCCCCGCACAGCCTGCGCGCTGTCACGCGGGAGGAGCTTGCCAAAGTGATCGCGATGGTGCCGCCCGAAGCGCCCATCCACATTCACGCTGCCGAGCAGACGCGCGAAGTCGACGATTGCTATGCATGGAGCGGCATGCGGCCCGTCGAGTGGCTGCTGGCGAACACCGGTATCGATGAGCGCTGGTGCGTCGTCCATGCGACGCACATGACGGAGCGTGAAGTGACAGGACTCGCAGCGAGCGGCGCCGTGGCCGGGCTCGCGCCGTCGACGGAGGCCGACCTCGGCGATGGCATCTTCCAGGGTGAAGCGTTCCTCGCGGCCGGCGGTCGCTTCGGTATCGGCACCGACTCGAACACGCTAATCGATCCATTTGCCGAAGTGCGGCAGCTTGAATGGTCGCAGCGATTGCGGGCACGCCGGCGCAACGTTCTCGTCGACGTATCGCCGACGCCGATCGGCCAGCGGTTGTGGCGCGCGGCGACGGGCGGTGGCGCGCAGGCGCTCGCGCAGCCGATCGGCACGCTTGCCGCGGGCATGCGCGCGGACCTGATCGTGCTCGATACTGACGAGCCGGCGCTGGCCGAGCAACCGCTCGAGCACGTGCTCGACGCGGCGATCTTCGGCGCCTGCAGGAGGCCCGTTCGCGACGTGATGCGTGGCGGCCGCTGGATCGTTCGCGAAGGTCATCACGGACGCGAACAGGACGTGTATCGACGCTTTCGCGCGGCCATTGCGCGCTTCGACACGAGCTCGGCAACAACGTGATGACGGCGACATTCGACACGCTGCTGACGAACCTGCGGCTCGCGACGATGCGCGACGCAAGCGGTTATGGCGCGATCGATGACGCGGCGCTTGGCATTCGCGGCGGCACGATCGCATTCGTCGGCGCTGCGCGCGACGTTCCACGCGATGCGCATGCAGTGCACGTGATCGATGCGCAGCGGCGCTTCGCGACGCCCGGTTTGATCGACTGCCATACCCACGCCGTCTATGCCGGCAATCGCGCACGCGAATTCGAACAGCGGCTCGAAGGCGCTACGTACTCCGAAATCGCCGCGGCGGGAGGCGGCATTCGATCGACGGTGGCCGCCACGCGCGCAGCGAGTGACGCGGACCTCGCCGCCTCGAGTGCGCCGCGCTTGACGGCGATGATCGACAACGGCGTCACCACGGTCGAGATCAAGTCCGGTTATGGACTCGATACCGCCACCGAGCTCAAGCAATTGCGCGTCGCGCGGGCGCTCGGCGAGTCGCTCGATGTCGATGTGCGCACGACGCTCCTCGCCGCGCATGCGCTGCCGCTCGAATACACCGATCGCGCGGACGCTTACATCGATTATGTTTGCGCCGAAACGATTCCCGCCGCGGCACGCGAGCGACTGGCCGACGCGGTCGATGCCTTCTGCGAGACGATCGGTTTCACGCCACGACAGACGCGGCGCGTATTCGAAGCCGCGCGTGCACACGATCTGCCAGTGAAGTTGCACGCCGATCAATTGTCGGACACCGATGGAGCGAGGATCGCCGCCGACTTCGGCGCGCTGTCCGCCGACCATCTCGAGTACGCGAACGAGCCGGGACTCATCGAAATGGCGAAGCGCGGCACGGTCGCCGTGCTGCTGCCCGGCGCGTTCTATGCGCTGCGGGAGACGCGGCTCCCGCCGATCAGCGAATTGCGCAAGCACGGCGTGCCCATCGCGATCTCGACCGACTGCAATCCGGGCACATCACCGGCGACGTCACTGCCCTTGATGATGAGCATGGCATGCACGCTGTTCCGGCTGACCCCGAGTGAGACACTTGCGGGCGTGACGAAACACGCGGCGCGCGCGCTTGGCCTCGCCGACCGCGGAATGCTCGCGGTGGGTCAGCGCGCCGATATCGCGCTGTGGAACATCGACGAGCCGGCCGAGCTTTCATATCTGATTGGTGCGCAGGCGTGCGCAGCGGTCATGCGTGGTGGTCGCTTCGTGCGGAGCCTCGGCTGATGGTGCTCTGGAACATTTCGCGCGGCGATTCGCCTTTGATCGTCAGCGTTCCGCATGCCGGCCGGCACGTTCCGGACGCAATCGCGTTGCGGCTGTCGGACCGCGCGCGTGACGTGCCCGATACCGACTGGCACGTCGACGAGCTCTATCGCTTCGCGCCTTCGATCGGCACGACGCTGCTGACGGCGACGCACTCGCGCTACGTCGTGGATCTCAACCGCGACCCGTCCGGAAAGGCGCTTTACGCGGGCGCCGACAACACCGAGCTCTGCCCGACGCGGACGTTTCGGAATGACCGCCTCTACGCCGACGGCGACGAACCGTCACGCCGGGAGATCGATGCGCGTCGCGCAACGTATTTCGATCCGTATCATCGGCTGCTGGCCGACGAGATCGACCGAATTCGCAGTCGCCACGGCTATGCGGTGCTGGTCGATGGCCACTCGATCGCCGCCGAAGTACCGCGATTCTTTGCGGGCCGCTTGCCGGATCTCAATCTCGGCACGGCCGACGGACGCAGCTGCGATAACACGGCGCAAGCGCTCGCCGCGGGCATCGTGGCGAATGCTGAAGGCTTCACGCATGTCGTCAATGGTCGGTTCAAAGGCGGCTTCATCACGCGTCGTTTTGGCGCGCCCGCCGACGGCGTGCATGCGTTGCAGCTCGAAATGACGCAGGCGTCCTACATGGACGAAGCGAACCCCACGGCGTTCGATCCCGCGCGTGCCGCCAAGCTCACGGCCGTGCTCGAGCGTCTGCTGATTGGCCTTGGCGAGTGGCGGCCGAGCGGATCACGACGATGATTCGCGTCTACATCGCTCGGCAGCGTTACGACGCTTATCTCGTTGCCGATCGATTGAACCAGGCGGGCATTCGCGCGCACGTGTTCAACGAGCACGCGTCGAGCATTGCGGGCGAAGTGCCGCCCGACGTCGCGCAACCGCACGTGTGGATCGCCGACGACAACGACGAACCGCGGGCACGAGCGCTGCTGCGGGAAATGGAAATCGACGCCGCGCGCACTACGCCGCGCTATTGCCGCAAATGCGGTGAGCAGTCGCCTGGAAGCTTCGAGCTCTGCTGGAACTGTGGTTTTGCGTTGGTCTGAGCGGCGCGAAATCAGCGGTCTCCGATGAACGGTCACACGGCGAACGCTATGTCAATGTCATACTCGGTCGAGCCGGTGCGCGTGGCGTAGAAGTCGACTCGCCGCTCCGTGCTGCGCAACGTGCGGAGGTGGCATGCGTCATTGGTTGATACCGTTTGCAATCGCTTCGATGAGTGCTGCGGCGATGGCCGCGGACGTCGCTGTCTCCATTCGCGTCGGCCAGCCCAACTTCTACGGCCGCATCGATATCGGCGACTTTCCACGGCCGCAGGTGGTTTACGCGGAGCCCATCATCGTGCAGCCGCCTCCGGCGGGTGTCGCTGTCCAGCCAATCTATCTGCGCGTGCCGCCTGGGCATGCGAAGCACTGGAACAAGCATTGCCAACGTTACAACGCGTGCGGACAGCCGGTCTATTTCGTCCAGGAGCGCTGGTACAACAACGTCTACGCGCCGCGATATCGCGTGGCCGTGGAGCCCGTACCGGCGCCTGCGCCGGCGTACGTTTATGAGCAGCCGCGTCCGGACGAGCGAGTATTCGTGGTGCCGGTGGCGTCCGTTCGAGCGGTGGTGGGCGCGCCTGAACAGCGCTGCTGGGTCGAGCGGCAACAAGTGATCGAAGAACGCAGTGACGCGCCGAATGTGCCCGGCGCCATTGCGGGCGCTGTCATCGGCGGTGTGCTCGGACATCAGATCGGTGGGGGCCGCGGCAAGGACGTCGCCACCGTGGGTGGCGCAGCCGCAGGCGCAGTCATCGGCGCCAACGTAGGACGTGGCGGCACGCGTGTGCACGATGAGGACGTGCAGCGATGTGCGGCGGCCGAGCGCCCTGCCAAGCCCGCTTACTGGGATGTCAGCTATCGTTTTCGGGGCGTGATGCATCGCGCACAGCTGACGTCACCGCCAGGCGCGACGATTACCGTCGACGCGCGCGGTCAGCCGCGCGTCTAGTGGCTTGACGCGCTCTGAATGGCGATGGCGCGGCTAGTCGTCGAGAAGCGTGCGTGCGGCGGCAGCTTGTGCCGATGGTGCCAATGATCCGGCATTCGCACTGAGACGCGCACGCCTTCGCACAAGACTCCACCACGCAGCGGCGCCTGCTGCCAGCAACAGGAACGGCGCGAACCACAGCACGTACGTCGTCGACTTGACGGGCGGCTTGTACAACACGAAGTCGCCGTAGCGCGCGACGAGGTACGCACGGATCTCGTCGTCGCTTTTGCCGGAGGTCGCAAGCTCGCGCACTTCGCGGCGAAGATCCTCCGCGAGCGGCGCGTTGCTGTCGGCAAGCGTCTGGTTCTGACAAACGAGACAGCGAAGCTCGTTCTCGAGGGCCTTGAGTCGCGTATCGAGCACGTCATCAGCCGATGCCGATGCTGCGATCGAGAGCGCGAAAAGCGCCGCGAGCGCAACCTTCACGAGCGCTGCAGCTCGCGCACCAGCGGGAGGATCGTCTGCTTCAGCGCGTCGGCCGTGAGCGGCCCGATTTGCTTGTAGCGGATGATGCCCGCCTTGTCGATTACGAATGTCTCGGGCACGCCATATACGCCGAAGTCGATGCCGACCCGTCCATCCTGGTCGACGATCGACAGCCGATACGGATCCCCGTTCGCCTTCAGCCAGTTGAGGCCGTCGTCGCGCTTGTCCTTGTACGCGAGTCCGATCACTGGAACGACGTTCGCGCGTGCGAGATCGACGAGCAGCGGGTGCTCGACGCGGCACGACACGCACCACGACGCCCAGACATTCAGCAGCCACACTTGCCCGCGCATATCGGCCGTCGTCAGCGTTCGCGTCGGCTCATGCAGCTGCGACAACGCGAACGCGGGTGCGGGCTTGCCGATCAATGGCGAGGGTACCTCACGCGGATCGCGAAAGAGGCCGACGAACAGGAAGCCCAGCACGACGAGAAAGATCGCGAGCGGGAGCGACCAGCGCAGCACTTTCATTGCAGTAGCGTCATCGCGCGATCGATACGGCGACGCCGGCGAGCTTTTGGCGCATCGCCAGGCGGTAGCGTCGATCCGATACGGCGATGAAGCCGCCGAGCGCCATCAAGAGGCATCCCGCCCAGATCCAGTCGACGAACGGCTTCACGTAGATGCGCACACCCCACGGACCGGTGAGGCCGTTCGCCGTGACCGGCTCGCCGAGCGACACGTAACGATCTCCGGCCATGCGCGTCTCGATGTCGGCTTCGGTCATCATCTGGCCGGAGGCGCGATAAGCGCGCTTCTGCGGATGCAGCACGGCCACTTCCTTGTCGCCTCGCGTGACGACGATCGTGCCGACGAGCGCGTCGTAGTTCGGGCCCTGCTGCTGCGTCACGCCGCGGAACGTGTAGGTATCGCCGGCGACGTCCACACTCTGGCCGACATCGAGCCTGACGTCGCGCTCGACCTGATAGCCGCGCACGAGCGTCACGCCGACGATGAACACCGCAATGCCGAGATGCGCGACGAGCATGCCGTACCAGGCCGGCGCATTCGCGCGCAGCTTGTCGGCGAGGTCTCGCTGCGGCGCGCCGCGCAACCGCTGCAGCAGCGCCGTTACCGTCGCGCCGACGACCCACGCGGCCAGGAAGAGGCCCATCGCGACGAGCGGCTTCCATTGCCCGAATGCGAACGGCAGCAGCGCCGCTGTCGCGAGCGCGACATAGACAGCCCATTGCAATCGCGTCCATAGGTCGGGGATGCGGGCGTGCCGCCACGCTGCGACCGGTCCAACGCCCATCAAAAACACGAGCGGCGTCATCAGCGGGACGAATACGGCGTCGAAGTAGGGAGGGCCCACTGAAATCTTGCCAACGCCGAGCGCGTCGACGAGCAATGGGTACAACGTTCCGAGCAGGACGCTCGCCATCGCGATGACGAGCAGAATGTTGTTGCCGAGCAGCATCGATTCGCGCGACACCGTCGCAAATCCACCGCCGGCGCCCACGGCGCCCGCACGGATGGCAAAGAGCGTGAGTGAGCCACCGATGACGATCGCGAGGAACGCCAGGATGAAGATCCCCCGCGCCGGATCCGTCGCGAATGCGTGCACCGATGTCAGCACCCCCGAGCGGACGAGGAACGTGCCGACGAGCGACAACGAGAACGCGACGATCGCGAGCAGCACCGTCCAGGCGCGAAACGTCCCGCGCTTCTCGGTGACGGCGAGCGAATGGATCAGTGCGGTGCCAACGAGCCACGGCATGAACGACGCGTTCTCGACCGGATCCCAGAACCACCAGCCGCCCCAGCCAAGCTCGTAATACGCCCATGCGCTGCCGAGCATGATCCCGATCGTCAGGAACGACCACGCCACGGTCGTCCACGGCCGTGACCAGCGCGCCCACGCGGCGTCGAGACGGCCCCCGATCAATGCGGCAAGCGCGAATGCGAACGCTACGGAGAAGCCGACGTAGCCCATGTACAGCATCGGCGGGTGCACGACCATGCCGGGGTCCTGCAGCAGCGGATTGAGATCCTGGCCTTCGGGCGCCGGCGGTGACAGCCGCGCGAACGGATTGGACGTCGCCAGCAGGAAGAGCAGGAACCCGACCGCGATGAGCCCCATCACCGCGAGCACGCGTGCACGCAGCGTCGTCGGCAGGTGGCGCGAGAAGACCGTCACCGCTGCGCCCCAGCCGGCGAGCATCAACGACCACAGCAGCAGTGAGCCCTCGTGGGAGCCCCATGTCGCAGCGAAGCGATAGTGCGTCGGCAACTGCGAATTGGAATGCAGTGCGACGTTCTCCACCGAGAAGTCGCTGGTGACGAAGCTGTACGCGAGGCAACCGAATGCAAGTGCAACGAGCGCGAATTGCGCGCGCGCGGCGGGCACCGCAACCGCCATCAGCGCCGCGTCGCGGCGCGCCGCTCCGACCAGTGGCAGTACCCCTTGCACGAGTGCCACGAGCAGCGCAACGATCAGCGCGAACTGTCCGACCTCCGGAATCATCGCAACCGTCCTTCGTGAGCCATCACCGCTTCGTCTCCTGCATGCTCGGCAGCGTCATCGCCGAGCTCTTGTGCGCCTGATCGATCGCCTGCTTCGCTTCCGGCGGCATGTAGTTCTCGTCGTGCTTCGCGAGCACCTCGGTCGCATGAAAAGCACCGTCCGCGCCGAGGGATCCTTGCGCGACGACACCCTTACCCTCCTTGAAGAGATCGGGCAACAGGCCGGTGTAGGTGACGGGAATCGTCTGCGCCGTATCGGTGACACGGAATTGCACGGTCAGCGAGTTCGGATCGCGCTTCAAGCTTCCCGCTTCGACGAGGCCGCCGATGCGAAACGGCCGCGCATGCGGCGCTTCGTTCGCGATCACCTGCGACGGTGTGAAGAAGAACACGAGGTTCGACTGGAACGCGCTCAGAACGAGTGCGGCGGCGACGCCGAGTGCTGCGAGCCCCGCGCCAATCCACGCGAACCGTCGATGGCGCGCTTTCATCGCGCTCCCCGCATTCGTCCGACCGGCGATGAACCTGGCGTCATCATGCGGAGCTCGTCAAGAGCACGCTTGCGTCGGGCGCGCACGATCACGGTTTCGACGATCAACGCGAGCGCAACGGCACCGTACGACATCCAGACGTACCACGCATAGCCGCCCATGGCGAGGAACTCGCTCATGCGGGCGAGCGGCGGACGACGTTGCGTCGCAGATCGATCAGCGACTCGAGCCATGTCGCGCCGCGCTCCCGCTCGACGATGATCGACTGCACGCGCGCGAGCGCAACTGCGATCGTGTAGCACCACGCGGCTGCCGTCATGATCAGGATTCCGGTCACCATCGTCGCCGCCATCTTCGGTGCAACCGTGAAGCTGATCGATGAGCCCTGGTGCAGCGTGTTCCACCACTGCACGGAGAAGTAGATGATGGGAACGTTGACGGCACCGACGAGCGTCAACAGCGCGCACGCGCGGTCCGCGCGTCGCGGATCCTCGATCGCGTTGCGCAATGCGAGGACGCCGAGGTACAGGAACAGCAGGATCAGCGTCGACGTCATCCGCGCGTCCCACGCCCAGTACGTGCCCCAAGTCGGACGCCCCCAGAACGCCCCGGTCCACAATGCGAGCGCCGCCATCAGTGCGCCGGTGGGTGCGAGTGCCTGCGCCATCATCGCGGAAAGTCGCGCATTGAACCCGAGGGCGAGCGCGCTCCAGCCGGCCATCACGACGTAGATGAACATCGCCATCCATGCCGTCGGAACGTGCACATAGATGATCCGGTACGCGTCGCCCTGTGTCGCGTCGGTGGGTGCGATGTACAGCGCCACGAAGAGTCCCGCGCCCGCGCAGAGCGCTGCGAGGATGCCGAATGCGTGCGCGCCTATGCCGGCGAGCGGATAGAACGAGACCGGCGAGGAGAAGCGATACCAGTTGATCAGCATTGCGTGGCCGCTATTTTACCGCCGCCACGGTTGGCGTCTGCTGCGGTGTCAGTCGAGCGCGATACGGACGGCGCTCGCCGCGGCAAAGGGAAGCGCAACGACGGCGATGATCAGTCCCGCGCCGAGCAGCGCAAGGTTCGGACTGGCCGACATGCCTGCGCGTACGGCGTCGACGGCGCCGGCGCCGAAAATCAGCACGGGTGCGTAGAGCGGAAGGACCAGCAGTGCCAGCAGGCCTCCGCCGCCGCGCGTTCCGAGCGTCAGTGCCGCGCCGATCGCGCCGAGCAGCGAGAGGATCGGCGTCCCGAGCAGCAGCGCGAGCGCGAGCATGGAGAGCGCCGGACCGGCGAGCGCGTATTGCGCGCCGAGCAGCGGTGCCATGACCACCACCGGCAGGCCTGTCGTCAGCCAATGCGCGGCGATCTTGCCGAGCACGAGCGCCGGCAACGGCCGCGGCGACAGCGCAATCTGCTCGAGCGTTCCGTCGGTGAAATCGCTCGCGAAAAGCCGCGGCAACGACAACAGCGACGCGAGCAGCGCGGCGGTCCACAGCACGCCGGGTCCCAGGAGCGCGAGCACGTCGCGCGATGGCGACGTCGACAGCGGGAACAGCGACACGACGATCACATAGAACAGCAGCTGTACGCCGAGCTCGGCCTTCGAGCGCATCGCAATGCGCACGTCGCGCGACAAGCCCCACGCGAATGCGCCGAGCACCGATGAGGGCGCAGCGTCGGTTCCCTGGTCGTCCGCACGCGGCGTGACGCGCGCGCGCGATTGTCCTCCCGCATCGATGTCGTTCATGCCCCCGCCGCATCGAGCGCCAGCGAACGTGTGCGCGATGCTGCCGTCGGCAGCGGCTGGTGTGACGCTGCGACGCAGAGTCCGCCGCGGTCGAGGTGACGCTCGAGCAGCACCCCGAGCACGGCGATCCCGTCCGTGTCGAGAGCCGTCAGCGGCTCGTCGAGAATCCACAGCGGTCGTCGCGACAGATAGAGCCGCGCGAGGGCGATCCGGCGCTTCTGTCCCTGCGACAGCACGCGCACCGACAGCGCCCGCTGTCCTTCGAGCGCGACGGCACCCAGCGCTTCGTCGATTGCGACCGCGGTCGCAGCGTCATCATCGAGCGTCATTGCGGCGGCGAGATTTTCTTCCGCCGTCAATTCATCCTTCAGCGCCGGCATGTCACCGCTGAATGCGAGGGCGTGGCGCAGCCGAACGTCGAAAGGGTGGACGCGCTTTCCCCGCCAGCGCACGTCGCCTTCCAGCGGTGAGGTCAATCCGGCGACGATCCGCAACAACGTCGTCTTGCCGCTGCCGTTGCGACCGGTGACGGCCAGCACTTCGCCCGCCCCGATCGAGAACGTCAGACCCGCGAACAACGTGACCACGCCGCGCCGCGCGGCGAGATTTTCCACATCGAGCGCGTCGACCCGCCCGCGCTCGCCGTTCATGGCAGCACGCCGTCGATGACGACGGATACTTCGGCGCCGCCGGGCTTGACCTCCTTGCTGATGCCACGCAGGTCGCCGGCGCTCGGCGTCGCGTTACCCGTCTTCGACACACGCGCTTCGACCACGACGTCGGCGGCGCTCGACAGTCGCGCCGACGGCGACATCGCCATCGAATCGTCGAGCGTAAACGTTCGCGGCAGTGCGTCCGCTTGCGTGCGGATGACGGCGAGCGGCATGCGCGAGCCGCCGACGGCCCGCGCATAGACGAACAGCGCATCGCCGCCAGCAACGCGACCGCGCAGCTTCGGATCGACCGAGACATGGACACGCACCGTCGCCGGCGCGGTGTTCGCCTGCGAGCCTGTCGGATTGTTCGCCGCGCTCGGCGGCACCGTCGGCTCGCCGCGCTTCGCGGCCGTCGCTTCGGCAATCATCGTCGCGATCTCGTTCGCCTCCGCGCTCGCTGGCGCATATAGCGCCTGCAGCTTCTGCCATTCGGCGATCGCGGCGTCGTAATCCTTGCGTTCGAATGAGACGGATGCTGAAAGGGACAATGCCTTCTGATTGCGCGGATCGATCTCGAGCGCGCGCGCAATCAGTTGCGCAGGCTCGCCTTGCAGCGTCTGTTTCTGCATCGCCAGCGCGTCGGCCCAATCGGCGAGCAGCGCCGGATCCTGCTGTGATGAGCGTGCGGATGCCTCGCGAAACGCGGCGACGGCATCATCGAAGCGACCCATCGCCGAATATGCGCGCGCAAGGAGCTTCCATCCCGTCGGATCCTCGGGTTGCTCCTTCATCCGCGCCGCAAGCTTGTCGACCATCGTCGTCAAGTCGTCGTGCGACATCGGCGCGCGCGCGCTCGTCGTCGCGTTTTGCAGCGCATTCGGATTGCCGAGCGTCACGTACAGCAGTAACGCGCTGACCGGCAGCAGCGCGACGAGCGTCAATGCTGCGGTGAACGGCACGCGCGATGGCGCTGCTGCTGCGACGGGTGGCGTCAGCTCGGCACCAAGCCGCGATGCCAGCTCCTGCAAGCTCGCATCGTATTCCGCCTGCGCGATCGATCCTTCACGAAGCTCGTCATCGAGCTGGCGCTTTTGATCGCGATAGACATTCGTCGCGGCCGCATCGTCCGGCTCGGGCGGCACCGGCCGCGCGCGCAATAACGGCCACGCCAGCACGCCGATGGTGGCGGCCACCAGCAATAAGGCGATGGTCCAAAAGATCGCGATGACCGGCATGTCGAAGGATTATAGCGACGCGACGACGGTGAGCCGGTGCGAGGGCACGGCCGGCTCGGGGCGGTTATGATGCGAAACGCTTCGACATTCCGGAGCGCGGGAGAGCCGCATGTCCGATCAAGACCGGAACATTCGCGAAGATTCGCTCACCTACCATCGCCGCGCGCCGCCCGGCAAGATTTCGATCGCCGCGACGAAGCAGCTCACGAATCAGCGCGACTTGGCACTCGCCTATTCCCCAGGTGTTGCGGCCGCCTGCGATGAGATCGTTCGCGATCCGCGCGAAGTTTCCTCGCTGACGGCGCGCGGCAATCTCGTGGGCGTCGTGACGAATGGCACGGCGGTGCTCGGTCTCGGCTCGATCGGCCCCCTTGCGGCAAAGCCGGTGATGGAAGGCAAGGCGGTGCTGTTCAAGAAATTCGCCGGCCTCGACTGCTTCGACATCGAGATCGCCGAGCGCGATCCGGACAAGCTCGTCGACATGATCTGCGCGCTCGAGCCGACGTTCGGCGGCATCAACCTCGAGGACATCAAGGCGCCCGAATGCTTCTACATCGAGCGCAAATGTCGCGAGCGGATGAAGATCCCCGTGTTCCACGACGACCAGCACGGGACGGCGATCATCGTCGGTGCTGCCGTTTTGAACGGACTGCGCGTCGTCGGCAAGGAATTCGCGAACGTCAAGCTCGTCTGCTCGGGTGCGGGTGCGGCCGCGCTTGCATGTCTCGATCTGCTGGTCGAGCTCGGCGTGCGGCGCGAGAACATTTTCGTGTCGGACATCAAGGGGGTCGTCTACCAAGGGCGCACCGAGGAGATGGACGACAACAAGGCGCGCTACGCGCAGCCGACGTCGGCGCGCTCGCTCGCCGAGCTGTTGCCGGGCGCCGATATCTTTCTCGGTCTTTCGGCCGCGCGCGTCTTGAAGCCCGAGTGGCTCGCGAAGATGAACGACCAGCCGCTGATCCTGGCGCTCGCGAATCCGGAGCCGGAGATCATGCCCGACGTCGCCAAGGCGGCGCGCGCCGACGCCATCATCGCGACGGGTCGGTCGGACTTCCCTAATCAGGTCAACAACGTCTTGTGCTTTCCGTTCATCTTTCGCGGCGCGCTCGACGTCGGCGCGACGACGATCAACGAGGCGATGAAGCTCGCGTGCGTGCGCGCGATTGCCGATCTCGCAATGATCGAGCAATCGGACATCGTCGCCAGCGCCTACAACATGAGCGAGAACCTGAGCTTCGGTCCGGAATATCTGATCCCGAAGCCGTTCGACCCGCGCCTCATCGTGATGATCGCACCGGCCGTCGCGAAGGCGGCGATGGAGTCGGGCGTTGCGACGCGTCCAATCACCGACTTCGATGCGTACCGCGCGAAGCTCACGAGCTTCGTCTACCACTCCGGCCTTTTGATGCAGCCGATCTTCACGGCGGCGAAGAAAGAGCCGAAGCGCATCGTGTACGCCGAAGGCGAGGACGAGCGCGTGCTGCGCGCGGTGCAGGTCGTCGTCGACGAAAAGCTAGCGAAGCCGATCCTCGTCGGGCGTCCCGACGTGCTGGCGGGGCGTATCGAGCGCTTCGGGCTGCGGCTCAGGCCAGGGGTCGATTTCGAAACGATCAATCCGGAGTTCGACGAGCGCTATCGTGACTACTGGATGAACTATTACGAGCTGACGCAGCGCAAGGGTGTCTCGCTGCCATACGCCAAGACGGAGATGCGTCGTCGCCCCACGTTGATCGGCGCGATGATGATCCACCGCGGCGACGCCGATGGCATGATCTGCGGCACGTTCGGTACGCACGAGCTCCATCTCCACTACATCGACCAGGTGATCGGTCGCCGCGCCGGCGCGAGCGTTTACGCGGCGATGAATGCAATCATGCTGCCCGCCCGCACGGTGTTCATCGCCGATACCTACGTGAATGCCGATCCTACCGCCGAGCAGATCGCCGAAATTGCCGTGATGGCGGCCGACGAATTGCGCCGTTTCGGGCTGTCACCGAAGGCCGCACTGCTGTCGCATTCGTCGTTTGGCACGAGCAAGTACGCGTGCGCGCAGAAAATGCGCGATGCGCTAGGGCTCATTCAGCGCAAGGCGCCGGACCTCGAGATCGAAGGCGAGATGCACGGCGACGCGGCGCTGAGCGAGACGGTGCGCAAGAGCGCGTTCCCGAACTCGCGGCTCGTCGGCGAGGCGAACCTTTTGATCATGCCGACACTCGATGCGGCGAACATTTCGTTCAACCTGTTGAAAGTCGCATCGGGTGGCGGTGTGACGCTCGGGCCAATCCTGCTCGGCGTTGCGAAGCCCGTGCACATCCTGACGCAATCGGCCACGGTTCGCCGCATCGTCAACATGACCGCGCTGACCGTCGTCGACAGCACGATCGATCGCCAGGCGCAGCTGGCGTATTGATCGCGTAGGATTTTGCCGACGGCGGTAGGCGGCCTCCGAAGCGGCTATTTTCCGCGCCGCGCTGTCGTCATGCACATTCGACGTCGCGGACAATCGACCGCTTCGATGTTCTCAACCGGAGCCCGCGAATGGCAAAAGACGACGCGAACGAAGTGAAGCCCGCCGATTCCAATGACAAGCACGAGCTCTGGGATCGCCTCGAAAAATTGCGCACGGCGATGCTGACGACGCACGATGCCGACGGCCGCATGGGGTCGCGCCCGGTGTCGATATTGAAAATCGAAGATGGCCGGATGTGGCTGTTCATTCAGCTCTCCGGCGGCATCGCCGAGGACGTCGAGCGCGATTCGAGCGTGCACCTCAGCGTGATGGACAGAGACGAAGACCTGTTTGTTTCGTTGCGCGGTGAAGCGAAAGTCGAGCGCAACCCGGCGAAGGCGAAGGCGCTGTGGTCGACGATGGCCGGCGCGTGGTTTCCCGGCGGCCCCGACGATCCGAACCTCGGCGTCATGCACATCGACGTCCATAGCGGCGACTACTGGGACGTCGAGGCGAGCAAGCTCGTGCAGTTCTACGAAATGGCCAAGGCTTCGATCACGAAGCGCACGCCGGAGAACCTGGGCGATCACCGGCGGTTCACGAACTAGTCGCAGCGTTTTAAGCGCTGGGTGTCAGCGCTTGATTTGCCACGTGGGGTCGGGACCGATCATCGGCCCTGATGCCCGGCTGCAAGGCCAAATCTCCTGAGTGTCCGCTGCTATACTGCGGCGCCTTCGGTCGGCCGCCCCGTCCAGGCGACACCGATGATCGAACGCACGCGCAAATTCCTCGATCGCTTAGGTCCCGGCCTCATCACCGGCGCGGCCGACGACGACCCGAGCGGCATTGCCACGTATTCGCAGGCGGGCGCGCAATTCGGCCTCGCGATGTTGTGGAGCGTGTTCCTGACGACACCGCTGATGGTCGGCATCCAGGTCGTCAGCGCGCGTATCGGCCGCGTCACCGGCCATGGCATCGCACGGAACCTGCGCGACCACTATCCGCGGCCGCTTCTGTGGTTCATCGTGTCGCTCTTGCTGATCGCGAACACGATCAACGTCGGCGCCGACATCGGTGCGATGGGGCAGGCGCTCGAGCTCGTCATCGGCGGCCCGTCGCAAGTGTACGAGCTGATGTTCGGCGTGCTGGCGATCGTCATGCAGCTCTTCATCCCCTATCGCTACCTCGCACCGGTGCTGAAGTGGCTGACGTTGTCGCTGTTCGCATACGTCGCCGTGCTGCTGGCCGTTGACATCCCATGGACGCAGCTCGTCGTCGCGACGTTGATTCCGCCGCTCGAGCTGACGAGGGATTATCTGATGCTGCTCGTCGCGGTCCTCGGCACGACGATCAGTCCTTACCTGTTCTTCTGGCAGGCGTCGCAGGAGGTCGAGGAGCAGCGGGCAACGGATGGCGACGAGCCGTTGCGCGATTCGTCGAAGGGCGCCCGCGATCACTTGCGCCGCATCAAGATCGACACGTGGCTTGGAATGACGTTCTCGAACCTGATCGCGTTCTCGATCATGGTCACCACCGCGGTCACGCTGCACAACGCAGGCATTACCGACATCGAGTCGTCGGCGCAGGCGGCGGAGGCATTGAAGCCCGTCGCCGGCCAGTTCGCCTTCCTGTTGTTCGCTGCCGGAATCATCGGCACGGGCCTGCTCGCGATTCCGGTGCTTGCCGGCTCCGCAGCCTATGCAATCGCCGAGGCGATGAAATGGCCGATCGGTCTTTCGCTCGAGCCGATGCAAGCCAAAGGGTTCTACGGAATCATCACGCTGGCGACGGTCATCGGCATCGGCATCGACTTCACGCCAATCGATCCGATCAAGGCACTCGTCTGGTCGGCCGTTCTGAACGGCGTCGTAGCCGTGCCGATCATGGCCGTGATGATGCGAATGGCCGTGCGCGCGGACATCATGGGTGCGTTCACGATTACGAAAAAATTGCAGCGGCTCGGCTGGTTCGCGACGGCTGTGATGGGCATCGCGGTCGTCGCGATGCTAGTATCTCTGTTCATCTGAACACTACAAGATCGACACTCTTGTAGATTCGTACAACGCGAGCACAATTCGTCTCCCGGGCATGCATTCGCACGCCCCTACGAGGGAGACCACTATGTTTCGAGTTCGCTCGTGTTTCGCGCGAGGCCGCACACTCGGCCTTGCCGCAATTGCAGGAGTGTTTGCGCTGACCTTGGCATCACCCGCTCTCGCAGTCGTTAATGCATATCTCTTCGTCGATGGCATCAAGGGCCCGTCGACGAGCCGCCGGGATGCCATCGACCTCTTGTCCTTCTCCGTCGGAGTTACCAATGCTGTCTCGACGACGACGAGAGCGGGCGCAACGGGCGTAGCGGTAGCGAAACCCGTATGCAGCGATCTCTCGATCATGAAGGTAGTCGATTCGGCTTCGATACCGCTGCTTGCCGACGCGCTCGCCGGCAAAATACTCACGACCGTGACGATCGTATATTCGAAAACCGTCGGGGACAGCTCATTCGACTACTTCACGCTGACGCTTGGTAACGTCGTTGTCTCGTCGGTGCAGGAGTCGGGCAGCAACGAGAACCCAACGGAGAGCGTGTCATTCAACGCGCAGACCTATACGTTCTCGTACACACCACAGAAACCCGACGGCACGGCAGGCACCGCGATCTCGGCGGGCGGAACCTGCTAGCGATTTCGGTTCCTTGACCCCCACCGGCGTGCGCGCG
>Ga0070670_100000711_pt1 | contig 25830 bp, 24 predicted proteins | sample KBSS63metaG_FD_64665 | JGI IMG/M metagenome (GOLD analysis project Ga0070670, IMG submission 64665) | Switchgrass rhizosphere microbial communities from Kellogg Biological Station, Michigan, USA - KBS S6-3 metaG | ecosystem: Host-associated > Plants > Roots > Rhizosphere > Soil ... | reverse complement strand
GCTGCTGCGGGCCCAGGGACTGAGCATCCTGCGCCGGATGTCCCTGGCAAGCCGCGACGGCGGCGTGCCAGGACGCGATCTGGTGCACGGCGTCATGGTCGTGATCGCCGCCTTCCTGCTGCTGGTGCCGGGCTTCATCACCGACATACTGGGCCTGCTGCTCTTCATCCCCGGCGTGCGCGACCTGGCCTGGAAATATCTCAGTCGGCGCATCATCGTCATGACATCGTCACCCGCCTTCAATCGCTCCCGCGGCATGCCTCCGGAAAAGCCCAACGCCAGCGGTCCGGTTGTCGATCTCGATGCCGATGATTTTCGTCGCGGCCCTAACCCGAACTCGCCATGGTCTGACCCCAAGCGCTTGAAAGACTGAGAAGCCCGCCGCGAAGGCCGGGCCGCAAGGGTTGTAAGCCCCGATCTGAAATGGTAGATGGCGACACCATTTTGAGCCGCGAGGAAGTGCCATGGCCGACGAAATCAACGGCGAGACCGCCCCCAGCCTATCCGTTCTTGCCCAGTACACGAAGGATCTGTCCTTCGAAAATCCCGGCGCGCCACGCTCGCTGCAGTCGCGCGACAAGCCGCCGGAAATCAACATCAACGTCAACGTCAATGCCAACCCGCTCTCCGACACCGACTTCGACGTCGTGCTGACGCTGAATGCCGATGCCAAGGATGACGGTAAGACCGTGTTCCACACCGAGCTGGTCTATGGCGGCGTCTTCCGTGTCGTCGGTTTCCCGCAGGAGCACATGCTGCCGCTGCTGTTCATCGAATGCCCGCGCCTGCTGTTCCCGTTCGCCCGCCAGATCATTGCCGACGTGACGCGCAACGGCGGCTTCCCGCCGCTGATCATCGATCCGATCGATTTCGCGACGATGTTCACCCAGCGCGTCGCCGAGGAACAGACCCGCGCGCAGGTAAGCTCTGTTCCGAACTGAGCCTCGATCCATTCTTTTATGAAAATGCCCGGCTTGACCGGGCATTTTTTATGGCTGCTGGACGGAGCCGTATTTCAGCCAGATGCTGTTTTCACCGAGCTTGGCGAGCAGCGCGCGATGGGCCTCGCGTTCCGCATCACTTATCCGGTTCGGCAACGGCGACGGCCGGGACAATACGGCGATGACCGTGTCCTCGTTTTCCGACTGCCTATCCGAGCCGCGTGCCCTGCCACTGTCGGCACTAAGGCCGAGTGCGGTCTGACGGCCGCCGATCATCTCGATATAGACTTCCGCCAGCAATTCGGAGTCGAGCAAAGCTCCGTGCTTGGTGCGATGGGTGTTGTCGATGCCGTAGCGTCGGCAGAGCGCATCCAGCGAATTCGGGCCCATGGGGTTTTTGCGGCGGGCCAGCGACAGGGTGTCGATCACCATGTCGGGCAGGATCGGCGGCCTATTGAGCCGTGCCAGCTCGGCGTTGATGAAGCCCATGTCAAAGTTGGCATTGTGGGCGATCCATTTGGCATCGCCGAAAAACTCGAGCATGGGTTCGGCCACTTCCGAGAAAGGTGGCTTGTCCTTCAGGAATTCGTCGGTGATGCCATGAACCGCCAGGGCGTCCGGATGGACCTTCTGGCCGGCAGGATTGACGTACATGTGGAAGGTCCGACCCGTCGGGAAATGGTTGAACAGCTCGATGCCGCCAATTTCGATGATGCGGTCGGTACGGCTGTCGAGACCGGTGGTTTCGGTATCGAAGATGATTTCACGCATGTCAGAGAGTCCCGTCCGTCTTTTGCGCCTTCAGCGCCGCGATGATCGCACCGACCTGGCTGCGAGCCGCCTCGATGCCATCGCCGGTATCGATCAAGAAATCCGCTCTGGCCCGCTTTTCAGAATCAGGAAGCTGGCGAGAGAGAATCATATTAAACTTCTCCTCCGTCATGCCGGGCCGCGCAAGGACCCTCTGTCGCTGAACCTGTGGATCGCAGGTCACCACGGCGACCTTGTCAACGCGGTCCGTGGCCCCCGTCTCGAACAGCAGGGGAATGTCGAGAACGACAATATCGGCTCCAGCCTCGGACTGGTCTGCGAGAAACCGGGCTTCGCGGCTTCTCACCAGAGGATGGATGATCGCCTCCAGTTTCTGGAAATCGGCGGGATGGGCGGCGAGATGCCTGGACAGGCGCTGCCGATCGACGACACCGTCGACGACGGTGCCGGGAAACGCGGCCTCGACGAGCGGGGCCGCATCCCCTGCATAGAGGTCATGCACCACCTGGTCGGCGTCATTCACGGGAATGCTGGCGGCGGCAAACAATCCGGCCGTCGTTGTCTTTCCCATGCCGATCGAACCTGTGAGGCCAAGGCGGATCATCGGTGCGCATCCATGTCGGCAATAACAAGGGCACGCAGCGTCTCGTCAACGACAGGGCGCCTGCCGAACCATTTTTCGAAGCCCGGTGCCGCCTGATGCAGCAGCATGCCGAGACCGTCGACGGTGGCAAAGCCCTGCTCCTCTGCCTGGGCGAGGATCGGCGTGCGGAGCGGAACATAGACGATGTCGGTGACAAGGGCTGTGCTGGCGAGCGGCGAGAAATCGATCCTGGGGACAGCACCGCCGTCCATGCCGAGGGAGGTGGTGTTGATGAAGACACCCGCCCCCTGCATGACATCGGGCAGAGCGACGTCACGATGGGCGTGCACGCGATCTCCAAAGCGGTCGGCGAGTTCTCGGGCGCGTTCCACCGTTCGGTTGACCACATGGATCGTGCCGATACCGCGATCGCGGACGGCCTGGATGATGGCGCGGCTGGCACCGCCGGCGCCAAGAATGACGGCGGTCTCGGCTTTATCCCAGCCTGGGTGGCGGGCGTCGAGATTGGCAACGAAGCCATGGCCGTCAGTGTTGGTCGCCATCACCGCACCGTCTTCGAGCCAGAGAGTATTGGCCGCGCCCAGCTCCTGAGCGAGTTCAGTCGGCCGGTCGGCCAGTTTGAAGGCAAGTTCTTTGTGCGGGATGGTGACGTTGCCGCCGACGAAGTCGGAGCTGCCGTCCTTCAGCGAGGTGATGAAATCAGTAAAATCCTCCGGTGCTACCGCATGCGCCCGGTAGCTGCCGGCAAGACCCAGGGTTTTCAGCCAGTGACCATGGATCAGCGGCGAGCGTGAATGGCTAACGGGGTAGCCTGTGACGAAGGCGTGGGGCACCATTGTTTCACGTGAATCATCCATCAATCGCCTCCAGCGCCCGCAACTGGGCCAGCAGCGGCAGCATGGGAAGTCCCAATATGGTGAAGTAATCACCGTCTATCCGCGAGAACAGTTGGATGCCCTCCCCCTCGAGCTGGTAAGCGCCGACACTGGTGAGTGCCTTGTCTCCGACGCGTCCGATATGCCTATGGATGAATTCCGGCTCTAGATCCCGCATCGTCAGCTCGGCGTGCGACAGGTGTTCCCAGAGAATGTCGCCATCACGAGCGATGGCAATTGCACTGTTCAGACGGTGGGTCTTGCCGGAAAGCGCCCGGAGATGGCTCTCCGCTTCGGTGACATCGCGGGGCTTGTGGAAGACCCTTGGTCCCAGCGACATCGTCTGGTCCGATCCGATCACCAGAGCTCCCCTGTTTACCTCACTGACGGAAACCGCCTTGGCCTTGGCGAGGACGAGCGCGATAGCGTCGGGTCCGGCCCCGGATGCCTCCAAGGGTGCCTCGATGGCGCGCTCATCGATAGCGGCGGCGATTGCCTCGAAGCGCAGGCCTGCATTTTCCATCAGCATGCGGCGGAATGGACTCGACGAGGCGAGGATGAGCGGCGATGTCATGAGAGATCCTTCCAATCGCTTCGGTCGATCGCGCTTAGCGCAGCTTGGGTCTGAGAGCAACGATGGCGGCAGCCGTTTCCTCGATCGACCGGCGCGTGACGTCGATGACAGGCCAATTGTGCCGCCCACACAGCGCACGCGCATATTTCAACTCCTCGGAGATCGTTGCCCGATCGGTGTAGTGACCGCGATCGAAACCCGGCGTGCTTCCGAGAATGCGGTTCTCGCGGACCTGAGAAATCCGGTCGGTGGTGGCGATCAGCCCGACGATCAGTGGCTTGGTCGCCGCAATCAGGCTGGGTGGCAACGGTACGCCAAAGACGATCGGGATGTTGGCAGTCTTGATGCCGCGATTGGCGAGATAGATGCTGGTCGGGGTTTTCGACGTCCGACTGATACCGATAAGGACGACATCGGCGTCATTATAATCATCCGGCATCTGTCCATCATCATGGTCCATCGTAAAATTCAATGCCTCGATGCGGGCGAAGTAGTCGGCATTCATAACGTGCTGCGCGCCGACGCGGCGGCGGGAGACGGCGCCGAGATAGGTCTGGAAGACGTTCAGGACCGGTTCGAGCACCGCCACGCAGGGAACCCCCATTGCCTTGCAACGCTCGTCGATGAGATCGGCAAGCTCGCGGTCGACGATGGTATAGAGAACGATTCCTGGCGCGGCATCGATCGCCTCCAACACCGGCAGAAGTTGGCGCCGATTGCGGATCAGCGGATAGACATGCTCGATCGGCTGGCTCGCCTGGAACTGCACCGAGGCGGCGCGGCCGGCCGAGATGAGAGTCTCTCCGGTTGAGTCAGATATAAGGTGCAGATGAAAGAAATTTATTCTGTTCTCCACGTTGTTTTCCATCGTCTGTTGATAACCGGGGAGGAAAAAAGACTTATGCACCGGGAGGGAGGAGGCGCTGGGATAAGTGCCAAGTTGTCCACAATCGGAATTTTGCCACCTCTTGAAAAGAGGGTCTGTGAAGACTGGGGATAAAGCAGGCTTGAGCCGTTGTCATCCAGGGCTTTTCCACAGGATAGCCAAAAAACCGACCGCGATAACCATCGGAGACAATTGATGAAATCGATGATCTCCCCATATCACGTCAAGATGCCGCAATTTTCCTCCATGTGAAATTGCGATAGGAAGCGGAAACCGGCTTTCAGTGGATGATTGATAATCCTTGATAGTCACCGACTCTTAGAAATAGAAACCTTAAGAAGATCTTATATATTTTTATAGGGAAGAGGCATTTGACCGCAGATCGCAGGGCAATTATGAGAGTGTTGGCGGGAGAAACGCTCACACCTCCGCCGGTTTGGCTGATGCGGCAGGCGGGTCGCTATCTCCCGGAATACAAGGCCACGAGGGCAGAGGCCGGAAGCTTTCTCGATCTCTGTTATTCTCCGGACCATGCTGTCGAAGTGACACTACAGCCAATCCGTCGATACGGCTTTGACGCTGCCATCCTGTTTTCCGATATCCTCGTCATTCCCGATGCCTTGCACAGGAACGTGCGGTTCACCGAAGGGCATGGACCGCAGATGGACCCGATCGACGAGGCAGGGATTCTGGCTCTGGAACCCAAGGACGTGCTGGCGCATCTGCAGCCGGTGTTTGAGACGGTCCGGAGGCTGCGGGCCGAGCTGCCTGCGCAAACGACGCTGCTCGGCTTCTGTGGCGCGCCCTGGACCGTTGCGACCTACATGATCGCTGGGCATGGTACGCCCGATCAGGCGCCGGCCCGCCTGTTTGCCTATCGGCACCGGAAGGCTTTCGATCAGCTGCTTGCGATGCTCGCGGATCTATCGGCGGATTATCTGGTGGCGCAGATCGATGCCGGTGCCGACGCCGTGCAGATTTTCGATTCCTGGGCCGGCGTGCTCGGCGAAGCGGAGTTCGAGGCCTTTGCGGTCGGCCCCGTTGCCCGGATCATCGCTTCGGTAAAGGCGCGCCGCCCGCAGGCCCGGATCATCGCCTTTGCCAAGGGCGCCGGCTACATGCTCAAGGATTATCGCCGCAAGACCGGAGCCGATGCCATAGGGCTTGATTGGTCGGTGCCGCTTTCCTTTGCCGCCGAGTTGCAGAAGGACGGCGCGGTCCAGGGCAACCTCGATCCCATGCTGTTGGTGGCGGGTGGCGAGGCGCTGACTGATGGGATCGATCGGATCCTGGAGAAGCTTGGCCAAGGTCCGCTGATTTTCAACCTCGGCCACGGCATCACACCTCAGGCAGATCCCGAGAACGTGGCGGTGCTTGTCGAACGGGTCAGGAGCTTTGCAGCGTGACGGTCGAACGGCAGACGGATCAGCGACCGGGACGCTCGGCGAGGAGCCGGGCGCTGACCGCCATTCTGGTGTTCGTTCTCCTGGCCGTTGCTCTGTTTGTCTGGAATCCGGATGATCTCTATCTGTGGGTGAAGGCGCTTCACGTGATCGCGGTGATTTCTTGGATGGCGGGGCTACTCTACATGCCCCGGCTGTTCATCTACCACACGGATGCTGAAACCGGATCTGCGCAGTCGGAAAGCTTCAAGGTGATGGAGCAGCGGCTGCTCAAGGTCATCATGAACCCGGCGATGATGCTGACCTGGGTCCTTGGGCTCTACCTCGCCTGGTCGGGATTTCAGTTCCAGGGCGGCTGGCTGCACGCCAAGATCGCGCTTGTCGTCGCCCTGACGGGTGTCCATGTCTATTTCAGCCGGGCGGTCAAAGCTTTCGCCCAGGACCGGAACACGCGCTCGGCCCGCTATTGGCGCTTCGCCAACGAGGCCCCTACCCTCTTGATGATTGCGATCGTCATCCTCGTGGTGGTAAAGCCTTTCGTCTGAAACGGCATTATTTTAAATTTTCCAAGCAGGCGACATCCCCCTTGCGGGTTCAAGCGGAAATCGCTATTTTCGCGCATCTCATCTTCGTGGCATGTATTCATCCTGTCGCCCGCGAGTCCCCCTCGTGGTCCCGAATACGACAACGTCGCCTTTCCCTTTCTACAAATAGAGTAATGGTCCCTTCATGGCTGAAATGAAGCTGCAAGAACTGAAAAGCAAATCTCCGACCGATTTGCTCGCTTTCGCCGAATCGCTCGAGGTCGAAAGCGCCAGCACGTTGCGCAAGCAAGAATTGATGTTTGCCATCCTCAAGGTGCTTGCCAGCCAGGATGTGGAAATCATCGGTGAAGGCGTTGTCGAAGTTCTCCAGGACGGATTCGGCTTCCTGCGCTCTGCCAATGCCAATTATCTTCCCGGTCCCGACGACATCTATATTTCGCCGTCGCAGATCCGCCGTTTCTCGCTGAAGACAGGCGACACGGTCGAAGGACCGATCCGGGGTCCGAAGGAAGGCGAGCGTTACTTCGCGCTACTCAAGGTCAATACGATCAACTTCGACGACCCGGAGAAAATTCGCCACAAGGTGCATTTCGATAACCTGACGCCGCTCTACCCGAACGATCGTTTCCGCATGGAACTCGACGTTCCGACCACAAAGGATCTTTCGGCCCGCGTCATCGATCTCGTTGCTCCTATCGGCAAAGGCCAGCGCGGCCTGATCGTCGCACCGCCCAGAACCGGTAAGACGGTTCTACTGCAGAACATCGCGCATTCGATCACCGCCAACCATCCGGAATGCTACCTCATTGTGCTTCTGATCGACGAGCGGCCGGAAGAAGTGACTGACATGCAGCGTTCCGTGCGCGGTGAAGTCGTTTCCTCGACCTTCGATGAGCCGGCTGTACGGCACGTGCAGGTCGCCGAAATGGTCATCGAAAAGGCAAAGCGCCTGGTAGAGCACGGCCGCGACGTGGTCATCCTGCTTGATTCCATCACCCGCCTCGGCCGCGCTTACAACACGGTTGTTCCGTCATCGGGCAAGGTTCTGACCGGTGGCGTCGACGCCAATGCCTTGCAGCGCCCGAAGCGCTTTTTCGGTGCGGCCCGCAACATCGAAGAAGGCGGCTCGCTGACCATCATTGCGACAGCCCTGATCGATACCGGCAGCCGAATGGACGAAGTTATCTTCGAAGAGTTCAAGGGTACCGGTAACTCGGAAATCGTTCTCGACCGCAAGGTTGCCGACAAGCGCATCTTCCCGGCTATGGACATCCTCAAATCCGGCACGCGCAAAGAAGACCTTCTTGTCCCGCGCCAGGATCTGCAGAAGATTTTCGTGTTGCGTCGCATTCTGGCGCCCATGGGCACAACAGACGCGATCGAGTTCCTGATCGACAAACTGAAGCAGACGAAAAACAATCCGGACTTCTTCGATTCGATGAATACCTAACGCTCGAACGATATCGTGTGACAGAGGGCCGCTTTGCGGCCCTCAAGTGTTTTGGGGATCGATTCGGTTCCGTATCAATAATCGGTGCAACAAGTGTCACGTGAACAGGAAACAATCTTCGCGCTTTCCAGCGGCGGGCTCCCTGCCGGGGTTGCCGTTATCCGCCTGAGCGGTCCGCGAGCTTTCGAATGTGCTGAGGCGCTCGTTGGTCCATTGCCGCGCTTTAGAAGAGCGAGCCTTCGAACGATTCGGACTCGAAATGGTTTGGTCATGGATACCGGGTTGGTTCTCCTCTTCCCCGGTCCCACCTCCTTCACTGGCGAGAATTGTGCCGAATTTCAGATTCACGGCGGCCGGGCCGTCGTTTCTGCACTGCTGGCTGAACTGTCCACGTTTCCAGAGTGCCGCCTGGCTGAAAACGGCGAATTTTCGCGCCGTGCTTTTGAAAACGGCCGCATCGATCTGCTTGAGGCGGAAGGTCTTGCAGATCTGCTGGCTGCCGAGACGGAGATGCAACGTCGTCTCGCGATTGAACACAGCAATGGCGGCCTGTCGGCGCTCTACGCGGGTTGGGCCAAGCGTCTGACGCGTGGTCGGGCCTTGATCGAAGCCGAGCTCGATTTCTCTGATGAGGAGGATGTGCCTGGTTCGGTTTCAGATCAGGTCTGGTCGGATATGTCAGCCCTTCAAGATGCTATCGCGACGCATCTCTCAGGCGCGGCTTTTGGAGAGATTGTCCGCGATGGCTTCCGCGTCGCGATCTCCGGTCCACCCAACAGCGGGAAGTCCTCGCTTCTCAATGCTCTGGCGCGACGCGATATCGCTATCGTTACCGACATAGCGGGCACGACCAGAGACGTCCTGGAGGTCGGACTCGACATAAATGGTTACAAAGTTCTCCTCTACGACACGGCCGGCATTAGGGAAACGGCCGATGTCGTCGAAGCTGAGGGGGTCAGGAGAGCACTTCTGACGATTGAGAACGCTGATTTGGTCCTTGCATTGAGCGAGATTGGCGCAGCTGGGACGGAACTCACGAGCGACGATCGCTTCCTGTCGATTGGGACAAAAGCGGATCTTCACAATGAACATCCGGATTACGACATCTGCATATCAACGATCTCGGGCACGGGGCTTGACCGCCTTCGCGAACGTATTTCCGTCGAACTGGCTAAAAGGGCCGACGGGTTGAGCATGGCCCTTCCAGCGCGCCGCCGCCATCGCCTGTTGCTCGAGGAAACGATGAAGCATATAAATGGAGCCCTCAATAGCAGTGGCGCCGGGCTTGAAAGCCAAGCAGAGCATCTTCGCACAGCCTCACAGTCACTTGGGCGAATCACCGGCCATGTTGATGTGGAAGATCTGCTAGGTGTTATCTTTTCGGAATTCTGCGTCGGAAAATGATTCACGTGAAACAATTGATTGCGTTATTCACGAATTGTTTCACGTGAAACGTCTTGACTAAGGATGAGGATGTCGGGAACACGTCCTCGCTTGGAGCGAATGATGTCAAACAAAAACTATGATGTGATTGTCGTCGGTGGTGGTCACGCGGGCAGCGAAGCGGCTGCTGCCGCTGCGCGCCTCGGCGCGCGAACGGCTTTAGTCACCCATAGGCGCGAGACGATCGGCGTGATGTCCTGCAACCCTGCGATCGGCGGTTTGGGCAAGGGCCACCTGGTTCGCGAAATCGATGCTCTCGACGGCTTGATGGGTCGCGTCGCCGACGCCGCTGGAATCCAGTTCCGGATGCTCAATAGGAAGAAGGGTCCAGCGGTTAGAGGTCCTCGCACTCAGGCTGATAGAAAACTCTATCGCTTGGCGATGCAGGAGGAGATTGCATCCATTGCGAATCTCGATGTCATCGAAGGCGATGTGTTCGATATAGCGATGACAAACGGCCGAGTTTCTGGTGTCATCCTTAAGGACGGCCGCGGATTTGACTGCAGCAGCGTCGTCGTCACAACCGGAACTTTCCTCCGTGGACTCATTCATATCGGCAATCGCAAGATCCCCGCCGGCAGGATGGGGGAAGAACCTTCCTCCGGTTTGTCGGCAACGCTGGCGCGCCTTGGGCTGGCGCTCGCTCGCCTGAAAACCGGAACGCCTGCCCGCCTCGATGGGCGCACAATCGACTGGTCGGCCGTCGGTCGGCAGGGAGCGGATGCGGAGCCCGTCCCCTTCTCTTTCATGACGGAAACGATCGTCAACCGGCAGATCGAGTGTGGGGTCACGCGGACGACCGAAAAAACCCATAAGATCGTTCTCGACAACTTAAACCTGTCTGCGATGTATTCGGGCCAGATCGAGGGCATCGGTCCCCGCTACTGCCCGTCCATAGAGGATAAGATCGTAAAATTCGGCGAACGGGACGGGCATCAAATCTTTCTTGAGCCAGAAGGATTGGATGACCACACTATCTATCCCAATGGGATCTCCACCAGCTTGCCCGAGGACGTCCAGGCCGCATTCATCAAAACCATTCCGGGTCTGGAACAAGTTACCATTCTCCAGCCTGGCTATGCGATCGAGTATGATCACGTCGATCCGCGTGAGTTGGCTCCGTCGCTAGAATTGCGAAAGCTACCGGGGCTGTTCCTGGCGGGGCAGATCAACGGAACGACTGGCTACGAGGAGGCCGCGGCGCAAGGACTTGTTGCCGGGTTAAACGCGGCGCGCCTTGCCGGTTTACAGCCTCCCCTGCATTTCAGCCGCACCGATTCCTACATCGGAGTGATGATAGACGATTTGACCGCTCGTGGCGTTGCCGAGCCCTACCGCATGTTTACCTCCCGCGCGGAATACCGGCTGTCGCTTCGCGCCGATAATGCTGATCTTCGCCTGACACCTCTCGGGCTCGACATCGGTTGCGTTGGTTCCGAACGAGCTATCAAATTCGCCGACTTTCGCGAGCATTTGAACAGCAGCCGCTTAGTGTTGAAGGCACTGGAGATCACGCCGAATGCAGCAGCAAAATTCGGCATCCACTTGAACCAGGACGGACAGAGACGCTCTGCCTATGATCTTCTATCGCAGAATCATACAGTGCAGTCGTTGGCGTCGATCTGGCCCGAGCTCAATGGCGTGGGTAAGACGATCAGTGAAGTCCTGGAAATTGAGGCTGGCTATTCTGTCTACATGCAGCGTCAGGCGGCAGATATCTCGCAGGTGCGTCGTGAAGAGGCGCTGGCCATTCCCAGCACTTTCGACTACATCACGCTCTCGGGTCTCTCCAACGAGCTGACGCAGAAGTTGGATCGCGTTCGGCCTTTGAATGTGGCGCAGGCCGCGAAGATCGACGGAATGACGCCGGCTGCTTTACTCTTGCTGATCGCGGCGCTGCGTAAGCAGTTGTCTGGTGCAAGCGAAAAAGTCGCCTAGCACAAGGTTGGAGAGTCCTTCCATGGAATTGAACGGTCTACGTGTTTCACGTGAAACATCCGAGCGGCTGAAGATCTTTAGCGCGCTCTTCGAAAAATGGGCCAAAGCCATCAACCTCGTCGCCCCCTCGACCCTGAACGAGCTGTGGCAACGGCATATTGCTGACAGCGCACAGATCTTTCAGCTCCATCCCAAGCCTGTGCGCTGGATCGATCTTGGGAGCGGTGGTGGATTTCCCGGCATCATAACCGCGATCTTCCTAGCCGAGGTCGGAGAGGGACGTGCCGATCTGATTGAGAGCAATCAAAAGAAGGCGGCCTTTCTGCGCACCTGTCTTCGTGAGTGCGGTGGTCGGGGCGCGGTCCACTGCATCCGCATCGAGCAGGCCCAGTTTGATATCCCGCAATGCGATGCGATCTCGGCGCGTGCTCTCGGTGACCTTAGCCTGCTGCTGGATTATGCCCAACCCTGGGCAGACAAGAGCCCGAAACTGCAGCTTTTTCTTCACAAAGGCCGGGATTACCAGCGAGAGGTCGATGCCGCCCATGGCCGATTCGCGTTCGATCTGATAAAGCATGAGAGCGTTGTCGAGGCGGATTCCGTCATTCTCGAAATTTCGAACCTGCAACGCCGAACTTAATCGAACCCGGGTGCGGCCATGTCAACGCAGCGAAATCGTATCATCACCGTCGCAAACCAAAAGGGTGGCGTCGGCAAGACGACCACGGCCATAAACCTGGCCACCGCTCTTGCGGCGATCGGCGAGCGTGTGCTGATTATCGATCTCGATCCGCAAGGCAACGCCAGCACCGGCCTTGGCATCGATCGTCGTCGTCGCGAGATCTCGTCCTACGACCTAATGATCGGGTCGCATGGCGTTGCCGACGCTGCGGTCCTGACAGTGGTTCCGGATCTCTATATCGTACCATCGACGATGGACCTGCTCGGCGTAGAGATGGAAATCGCGCAGCAGAGCGATCGTGTTTTCCGTCTGAAGCGTGCAATGGCTCAACCAGATGCGCAGCAGTTTTCCTATATTCTGATCGATTGCCCGCCATCGTTCAATCTTTTGACGATGAACGCGATGGCCGCAGCCAACTCCGTGCTGGTGCCGCTGCAGTGTGAATTTTTCGCGCTGGAAGGCCTGAGTCAGCTGCTGGAAACAGTCGATCAGGTGCGCCGCACGGTCAATCCGACCCTCGATATCCAGGGTATTGTGTTAACCATGTTCGACGCGCGCAACAACCTAGCGCAACAGGTGGTCAACGATGTGCGCACCCATTTGGGCGAAAAGGTCTACCATACGTTGATTCCGCGCAACGTGCGCGTTTCAGAAGCACCCTCCTATGGCAAGCCCGCGATACTCTATGACCTGAAGTGCGCCGGCAGCCAGGCCTATCTGCAGCTTGCCTCAGAGGTCATTCAGCGCGAGCGGCAGCGGAAAATTGCCGCCTAGTAATCGTCCAGTAGAAGAAGCGAGCGTTAAGCTATGAACGATGATTTATCGAAGCGCCGTCTTGGCCGCGGTCTTGCAGCACTGATCGGTGAGATGGATCAGTCCGCGCCGGTGGGTGCGGCCAAACCGACGATCAATCCGGATCGTCTCGTGCCGATCGAGTTCATCAGCCGTAACCCGAGGAATCCGCGGCGCACCTTCAACGAGGCCGATCTCCAGGACCTGGCCTCATCGATCCGTCAGCACGGCATCGTCCAGCCCGTCGTCGTCAGGACGGTTTCAGACGGCCGCTTCGAGATCATTGCCGGTGAAAGACGCTGGCGGGCCGCGCAGCTTTCCGGCCTTGTCGAAATTCCGGTGATCGTGCGCGACGTAGACGACAAGACTGCGCTCGAAATTGCTATCGTGGAAAACGTCCAGCGTGCCGACCTCAACCCCCTGGAAGAGGCGCTCGGCTACGACCAGCTGATCGCGGAGCACGGATATACCCAGAATGATCTCGGAGAGATCATCGGCAAAAGCCGCAGTCACGTGGCCAATTCCCTGCGTCTGTTGAAGCTCCCCGAGCCCGTCCGCGATATGCTGTCGAGCGGTAGTCTGTCTGCCGGCCATGCGAGGGCGCTGGTTTCAACGTCGGATCCATCCGGACTTGCACGGACGATCGTTGCCAAAGGCATGTCGGTGCGCGATGCCGAGCGTCTCGCGCAGAACGATATCAAGGCGCAAAACGACCCTCGTCCGGCTGGTGCACGCAAGGACGAGAAAGATTCCGATACATTGGCGCTTGAGCGGACCCTCAGCGACACGCTTGGACTGGAAGTCTCCATTGCCCACCGCGGCGGCGGTGGCCAGGTCCGGATCGCCTATAAGTCGCTTGAGCAGCTGGAAGAAATCTGCCGGCTGCTGGAACGGCGTTAGGCCGTCCCTGCCTTTCCAAGAAAAGAGGCACGAGATTGCTTCGGCGGGCTGCGGCGGTTAGTTCTTGCGCGCGGATTGCAGCGTCGTGGACAGCAGCGTCTGCATTGCGATGCTGTCTTCCAGGCTCTGTCGCTGACGTGTCTGAAAGATGGCCGTCTGAAGCCTGTTCATTTCACGGCCGATCGCGTCTGAACTCCAGGTGCGGAGCGCCTGCTCGATCGTCGGCTTCCGTTTGAAATGCAGATGCCGCCCATGGGTCTGCATTACCTGCCCGGGCTGGAGGCGTTTCTCATCCATCTCGGCCCGCATCACGTCCAGAAGCTGAAACTGCCTTAGGCAGCCCTGCAACACGAGGAAGATTGACGTTTTCGAGGCTATGATCTTCTGCGTCGCATGCAGGAAGCCGGCCGAGTCGCCCTTGAGAATGGCGTCCACCGCGTCGTCGGCCGAGACGGCGCTCGCGTCGCCGATGATGTCGATGACATGTTGCTCGTCAATCGTATTCAGACCACGGCAATAGAGCGCCAGCTTTCGCACTTCGTTGCGGGAGGCGATCCGGTCGCCCCCCAGCAGTTCGAGCAGCATATGCCGGGCAGCTGGCGTGATACGCAGGTTTTCATGGGCAAGTTCGTGGTCGACAAGAGCGTTCAGCGCCCGCGCGTCATCGGCATAGCAGGGAATGGCGATAATGGCGCGGCTGCTGTCGGAGAGCTTGCGAAGGGCCGCCGTCTTCTTGAGATCACCGGCCTCAACGATCAGAAATGCGGCGTCAGGGGGGCTGGCGGCGATTGCATGTAGCCCATCGACGACCGATTTCTCATTCGCTGCCCCGCGTATCCACACAAGGCGCTCGCCGCCGAACAGGCCGATGGCGTTGGTTTCATCGATCAGCCGCCCGGGATCGTTGTGGAGATCGCCAACGTCGAGCTTGATTAGGGAAAAGGGGTCGGAGAGATCGACACCGGTCTTCTCGGCAATCTGCCTGGCGCGCTCGGAAACAAGACCGCGGTCGGGACCGTAGATGACGAAGAGGCGGTGCTTGCGGACCGCCGTCTGGAGAAATCCCTCGAACTCGTGGGATTTTATTTCGCTCATGCGCCGTTCCCAGGTTCCGTTTACTTGCTGAGCGCAGCGGCGATATCGGCACCGACGAGCTGGGCCACTTCGTGCGCCGCGCGGTCTTCCGAATCCCGGATCGCACGCTGCTTGGCAAATTCTTGTGTCGGGAAATCGACCAGTGCGACCATCGACCGGCTGCCTGCCTTGATCGCCTTGCCATCGCTGATGCGCTTGATGACATAGCTGACTGTCACGGTCGTGCGGCCGGCCTGAGAGGTGTCGGAGGTCGCAAGGTAGAGAACGCCGCCGGTGCCTGAATTGACGTTCAGGGTGACCATGTATTGCGGATTCGCCACCTCGCCTGCCCCATGGCTGGCGATGAAGATCAACTGGTTCCGGACCTCCTGCCCGACGCGGCGCTGGGAAGCGTCGGGGGCAATAGCGTCGGAAAAGCCGACTGTCGCAAGCTTTGCCGTCACGCCCGTGCTTTCGGCATAGAGGGGACGAACCTGGCAGGACGACAGCAGCGCCGGAGCAGCAAGGATGCTGACCGCGCATGCGACGCGCGCGAGCTTGGAGATGATATCAGACGACAATGTTTACGATCCTCTGTGGAACGACGATGATCTTCTTGGGCGCCTGACCATTCAACGCGCTTTGCACCGCGCCCAAAGCTAGGGCGGCGGCCTCCACGGCACTTTGATCCGCATCCCGGGCGATTGTCAATTCAGCGCGCTTCTTGCCGTTGATCTGAACAGGCATCATCACCTCGTTCTCGACCACCAGAGCCTCGTCGAAATCAGGCCAGGGTGACATCGCCACCATCTGCGGACATCCGATCGCCGCGGCGCATTCCTCCGAAAGATGGGGCGTGATTGGCGCGACGATAGCGATCAGGATCTCAACAGCATTACGGACAGCACTGCAGAAAGCCGCATCTCCCTCACCCGCCGCAACCCTTGCCAGCGGTGCCGCCAGCGCATTGACGAATTCGTAAATGCGGGCCACTGCCTTGTTGAAGGCCAGCTTGTCGTAATCGGCCTGGACGGCCTTCAGCGTGCGATGGGCGACCTGCGAGACGGCAAGGCCGTCGCCGGAATGCGCCGGCTTGGGCTCGGCAGACTTCAGGCGATCGCAGGCCTCGGAGACCAGCCGCCATACGCGCTGCGTGAACCGATGGGCGCCCTCGACACCTGCCTCCGACCAGATCACGTCGCGGTCGGGCGGGGAATCGGAGAGAACGAAGAAGCGGGCGGTATCAGCACCATAGGATGCGATGATATCATCCGGATCGACCACGTTCTTCTTCGATTTGGACATCTTCTCGATGGCGCCGATCGTGACTTCCTCGCCGGAAGACAGAAGCAGGGCGCGACGCTGCCCATCGATCTCTTCGAACCTCAGATCGACCGGCTGTATCCACTCGCGGGACGCGCCTTCCCCACGGCTGTAGGTCTCATGGACTACCATGCCCTGCGTGAACAGGCCCTTGAAAGGCTCCTTCACATCGACATGGCCCGTCTGCTGCATGGCGCGGGTGAAGAAGCGCGAATAGAGCAGATGCAGGATCGCGTGCTCGATGCCGCCGATATATTGATCGACCGGCAGCCAATGGTTGGCCACGGTCTTGTTTGTCGGTTCGTTTTCCCAAGGGGCGGTGAAGCGCGTGAAATACCAGCTGGAATCGACGAACGTATCCATCGTGTCGGTTTCACGCCGGGCATCCCGGGCACATTGCGGGCAGGCGACGTGCCGCCAGGTTGGGTGGCGGTCCAGCGGATTGCCGGGCAGATCGAAGGTGACGTCGTCGGGGAGCTTGACCGGCAGGTCTTGTTTCGGAACCGGAACGACACCGCAGGCCTCGCAATGGATGACCGGGATCGGGCAACCCCAATAGCGCTGGCGCGAAATGCCCCAGTCGCGCAGCCGGAAATTGACCTTGCGTTCTCCCTGGGGCGCATTGCCGAGCGTGGCGGCAGACAGCTTTGCGGCAACCACATCGAAGGCTTCCGTGGTGGTCATGCCGTCGAGAAAGCGCGAATTGATCATCACGCCATCGCCATCATAGGCGGTATCGCCGACCTCGAAGGTCGCGGAGTCCGCATCCTTGGGCATGACGACGGGAACGACCGGCAGGTCGTATTTGCGCGCAAAGTCGAGATCGCGCTGATCGCCCGACGGGCATCCGAAGATCGCACCCGTCCCGTAATCCATCAGCACGAAATTGGCGATGTAAACGGGCAGTTCCCAACTCGGGTCGAGCGGATGGCGCACGCGGATACCGGTGTCCATGCCCTTCTTCTCGGCCGTCTCCAACGCGGCGACCGAGGTGCCGGCGCGCCGGCATTCCTCGCAGAAAGCTTCCACATCAGCATTGCGGGCTGCTGCTTCCTTGGCCAGCGGATGGTCAGCGGCGATCGCCAGGAACGAGGCACCAAACAGCGTGTCCGGCCGCGTCGTATAGACCGCGATTTCGCGCTCCTCGGTCGGCACAGCGCCCGCAGCGATTTCCCAGCGGATCGTCAGGCCCTCGGAGCGGCCGATCCAGTTCTTCTGCATCAGCCGTACTTTTTCCGGCCAGTGATCCAGCGTGTCCAGAGCCTCCAGCAGGTCCTCGCTGAAATCGGTGATCTTGAAGAACCATTGCGTCAGCTCGCGCTGCTCCACCAAAGCGCCGGAGCGCCAGCCACGGCCGTCGATGACCTGCTCGTTGGCCAGTACGGTGTTGTCGACCGGGTCCCAGTTGACCTTGGACTTCTTGCGGTAGACCAGCTCCTTTTCCATCATATCGATGAACAGCATCTGCTGACGATGATAATATTCGACGTCGCAGGTCGCAAACTCGCGGCTCCAGTCCAGCGACAGCCCCATGGCCTTCAGCTGGGCCTTCATCGAGGCGATGTTGCGATAGGTCCATTCCTTGGGGTGGACCTTGTTGTCGCGCGCGGCATTTTCGGCCGGCATGCCGAAGGCGTCCCAGCCCATCGGATGCAGCACATTATAGCCGCGGGCGCGCTTGTAGCGGGCTACGACATCTCCCATGGCATAGTTGCGCACGTGGCCCATATGGATGCGGCCCGACGGATAGGGAAACATCTCCAGCACGTAATACTTTTCGCGCGGGTCGTCATTGTCGGTGAGGAAGACGTTGGCATCATTCCAATTCTGCTGCCAGCGGGGCTCGGATTCGCGCGGATTGTAACGTTCGGTCGCCATATGACTTGTATTCCGGATGTAACGGGGAGTTGGGGGTGACCTTCATCATGAAACCAACCAACCGTCAAGTTTCGCCGCTGCAAGCCTGGTCGTCCCGATGGCCGATCGGGCTGAATTTCAAGGGCTTGCTCTTGGCAAGAAGGGGCTGGATGTCTACTCAAGGTGTGAATTCTTCTCCTATGTCGAGGTCGAGCGATGGAACTTCAAGAGCGATTGGACGATGTGCGGAGCCGGGTTGCAACGGCGGAGCGAAAGGCTGCACGCCCGGCAGGCGCGGCGCAGCTGGTGGCTGTCTCCAAAACATTCGATGCCGATTTCATCCGTCCGGTCATCGCTGCCGGCCAGCGCCTGTTCGGCGAGAACCGCGTTCAGGAAAGCCAGAGCAAATGGCCGGCCCTGAAGGCGGAAACGCCTGATATCGAACTGCACCTGATCGGGCCGCTGCAATCCAACAAGGCGGCCGATGCGGTTGCATTATTCGACGTCATCGAAACCGTCGATCGGGAAAAGATCGCCCGCGCCCTGGCAGCCGAGATGAAGCTGCAGGGCAAGGCGCCACGGCTTTATGTTCAGGTCAATACCGGACTGGAGCCACAAAAGGCCGGCATTGTGCCTGATGAGACCGTTGATTTCGTCAGACTCTGCCGCGAGGAACTCGGGCTCACCGTCGAGGGACTGATGTGCATTCCGCCGGCTCATGAAAATCCGGGACCGCATTTCGCCCTTCTGGCCAAGCTCGCCCATCAATGCGGGCTTGAAAAGCTTTCGATGGGAATGTCGAGCGACTACGAGGTCGCCATCGGCTTCGGCGCCACCAGCGTGCGCGTGGGTTCGGCAATTTTCGGTAGCCGCTGACCGAAAGCCTTTTAGGGGTCGTCGGACAACATATTCGTCAGCGGCAAGGCCGCGGCCGCCATTTTCGGCGGCTGGCTGTAATATGGCTGACAAGTAGGGGGTCCAAGAGGGGGACGCGGCACATAGGTTCCGCCGCGCAAACGCGTAAGACCGGAGTATGCCATGACCCTCCCCATCCTCGGCGCCGCCATGACGCTGGACGAACTCGAAATCCACCGAAACTGGCTCATCGACAAGCAGCGCGATCTCGAACTTCAGAGTTTCGTTGATGCCGAAGTGCTGAGCGGCGACTGGTCGCCGCTGGTTCACCGCACCAAGAAGCTGCTCGACGGCCACACCGGTCGAGTCGGCATTCACGGGCCCTTCTGGGGATTTTCGATTGCTTCCCAAGACCCCGGCATACGCGCTGTCGTTGCCCAGCGGCTGAGCCAGGCGCTTAATGTCTCGGAGGCGATCGGCGCCACCCACATGGTCATCCATAGTCCCTACACGACCTGGTCCTACAACAATCTGGACAACAATCCGGGCGAGCGCGAACGCATCATCGACTATACGCATCGGACGATCGGTGAAGCCGTCAAGCGGGCCGAGGATATCGGCCTCACCATGGTGGTGGAGAATATCGAGGATATCGATCCGCATATCCGCAACACGCTGGTCGATAGCTTCGCTTCGCCGGCCGTGACCGTATCGATCGACACCGGCCATGCCCATTATGCCCATGGCTCGACCGGCGGTCCGCCGGTCGATTATTTTGTCCATGCCGCCGGCAACCGCCTGCAGCATGTGCATCTGCAGGATGCCGATGGCTATGCCGACCGCCACTGGTCGCTGGGCGAAGGGACGATCCGCTGGCATTCCGTTTTTGCCGCGCTTGCCAGGCTCACCAGCAACCCGCGCCTGATCATCGAGATCAAGGACAAGTCGAAGATCCCGGCCTCCGCCGCCTATCTCGCTTCGCTTGGCCTTGCCGAATAGGTCCGGCATCGCCTGCTGATCGCCGCCTGCCCGGACTCCGGACGGGCGGCATACTGAACAAATTTTCGATATGGCCGACGGAAGGTCCCACCAGGGATCTCAACGAACCGTTGGGTCCATCGACCCCACAGGAGAAAATCATGACCCTTCCCGTTCTCGGCGCCGCCATGATGCTGGACGACCTTGAAATCCACCGCGACTGGCTGCTCGAAAAGCAGCGTGATCTCGAACTGCAGAATTTCGTCGACGCGCGGGTGCTCGGCGGCGACTGGATGCCGCTTGTCGAGCGGGCAAAGCGGCTGCTCGACGGCCACACAGGCCGGGTCGGGATCCACGGACCGTTCTTCGGCTTCACCATCGCCTCCCAGGACGAAGAGGTCCGCGCCGTCGTCTCCAAGCGCATGGCGCAGGCGCTGGACGTGGCTGAAGCCCTCGGGGCGACCCACATGGTCATCCACAGCCCGTACACGTCCTGGCACCACAACAATTTTCCGCATTTTGCCGGCGAGCGCGAGAAGATGACGGAGTATACGCATCTGACGCTTTCCGACGCCGTCAAGCGTGCGGAAGATATCGGCCTGACGATGGTCATCGAGAATTGCGACGATGTCGATCCGCACACCCGGGTCGCCCTTGCCGAAAGCTTCAACTCGCCGGCCGTCGCCGTCTCCATCGACACCGGCCATGCGGAATGCGTCCATGGCAACTACCGTGCGCCGCCGGTCGACTACTTCATTCACGCAGCCGGCAACCAGTTGAAGCATGTTCATCTGCAGGACGTCGATGGCTATGCGGATCGGCATTGGGCGCTTGGCGAGGGCGTCATCCGCTGGCATTCCGTGTTTGCGGCACTCGGCAAGCTCACCAGCAATCCGCGCCTGATCATCGAACTGCGTGACAAGGCGGGGATCCTGCCGTCGGCTGCCCATCTGCAATCGCTCGGCCTCGCGCAGTAAGGAGCGCAACTGCGGCCCGCCGGCAGCGTCATGGCGGGCTGTCGATATCGGAAAAACGTGGCACGGGTGCCGCAGCGGTGGCATCGAGCGTACCGTTTCGGCCCCTAGCTCGCTTGAAATGCCGTGTTTCGAGGTCTAAAAACCCGCAACCCAATTTCACAGCGGAGGCCTTTTCATGACAGTGCGCAATCTCTTCCTTCTGCCGGGCGACGGCATTGGTCCGGAAGCCATGGCCGAGGTCCGCAAGATCATCGCCTATCTCAACGAAGCCCGCCAGGCCGGTTTCGTAACCGAAGAAGGTCTCGTCGGCGGCTGCGCCTACGATGCCCATGGCGCGGCGATCTCCGAAGCCGATATGGAAAAGGCGATGGCAGCCGATGCTGTGCTGTTCGGCGCTGTCGGTGGTCCGAAGTGGGATGCCGTTCCCTACGAGGTTCGCCCCGAGGCCGGCCTGCTTCGCCTGCGCAAGGATCTGCAGCTGTTTGCCAATCTTCGTCCGGCGATCTGCTACCCCGCCCTCTCCTCCGCGTCCTCGCTGAAGCCGGAGCTGGTCGAAGGGCTCGACATCCTGATCATCCGCGAACTCACAGGCGGCGTCTATTTCGGCGAGCCGAAGACGATCACCGATCTCGGCAACGGCCAGAAGCGCGCCATCGATACGCAGGTCTACGACACCTACGAGATCGAGCGCATTGCCGGCGTCGCCTTCGAGATGGCCCGCACCCGCAACAATCGCGTCTGCTCGATGGAAAAGCGCAACGTCATGAAGTCGGGCGTGCTGTGGAACCAGGTCGTGACGGCGACGCACAAGGAAAAATATGCGGACGTGCAGCTCGAGCACATGCTGGCCGATGCCGGCGGCATGCAGCTGGTCCGGGCGCCGAAACAGTTCGATGTCATCGTCACCGACAATCTGTTCGGTGACATGCTGTCCGACGTCGCCGCCATGCTGACCGGTTCCCTCGGCATGCTGCCGTCGGCCTCGCTCGGTGCGCCCGATGGCAAGACCGGCAAGCGCAAGGCTCTGTACGAGCCGGTGCACGGTTCGGCGCCCGATATCGCCGGCAAGGGCATCGCCAACCCGATCGCCATGATCGCCTCCTTCGCCATGTGCCTGCGCTACTCCTTCGAGATGATCGCGGAAGCCGATGCGCTGGAAAAGGCCATCGCCAACGTGCTCGATCGCGGCATCCGCACCGGCGACATCGTGTCCGACGGAATGACGCCGGTGGGCACCGTTGAGATGGGCGACGCGATCCTCTCGGAGTTCAAATCGCTGACTGCGTGATTTCACGTGAAACATTTCGCCGCGTCCCGGCTCCCTGGGCGCGGCGGATGTCTTGATCCAACCAACGGCATGCCTATGTTTTCGGCATGCAACACGACACCGACACCGCGCCTGCCCTTTCACAAAAGACCAGCCGCGGTTTTTGGCGGCTGATGGCCGCCCGCTACGATGCCAGACGGGCACAGCATCGCCCTCTTCCCTGGCTCGGCTATACGCTGAGCGTCCTCAATATTGTCGTCATCGCCTTCCTTGTGCTCGACGAGCCGCTCGGTAAGACGGCCAAGGCGCTGCCGTCCTGGCTCGTCGCCTTTGCCAACGATGTCACCAATGCCGGCCAGATCCTGCGGATGCTGGGCGCGATCCTCGCCATCTTCATCGTCGGCTCGCTGCTGGCGCGGCGTTTGGCGGATCTGCGGCGACGCTATCGATCCGCCTATCTTTTCCGGATGTCCGCCTATCTGCTGGCCTCGTTGCTGTCGGCCAGTGCTGTCGTGCATGTGCTGAAGACGGCGATCGGCCGAGCGCGGCCGCTGGTCTATGACCAATATGGCGTGCTCGCCTTCGAGCCCTTCAACGGAGATTTCCTGTTCCAGAGCTTTCCCTCGGCACACTCGACCCAGATCGGCGCCTTCTGCGTGGCGCTGGCCCTGCTGTTTCCGCGTTTCCGGCTGGTGCTGGTCGGGGCGGCGTTGTGGATCGGGGCGACGCGCATCATTCTGGGGGTGCATTATCCGAGCGATGTCGCGGCCGGCCTGGCGCTCGGCGCCTGGTGTTCCTTCGCGATGGCGGTGATGTTTTCGCGCTTCGGGCTGCTGTTCGCGCTGTCGCCGAACGGCCTGCCGGTCCCGAGGGTGCGCCGGCTGATACGCCAGCGGCCGCTCGCGGATGGGTGACCGGCCGGCACCCGAAGGCGCCGGCCGCTTCGCACCGTCTCAATCCATGTCGTGGATGTCGCGGTCCTTGGTCTCCGGCAGAAAGATCATGCCGATGACGAGGGTGATGCCGGCAAAGGCGATGGGATACCAGAGGCCGTAGTATATATCGCCCTTGGCCGCACTCATCGCGAAGGCCATGGCTGGCAGCAGGCCGCCGAACCAGCCATTGCCGATATGATAGGGCAGAGACATGCCGGTATAGCGGATGCGGGTCGGGAAGAGTTCGACCAGCAAGGCGGCGATCGGGCCATAGACCATCGTCACATAAATCACCAGCACCGTCAGGATGGCGATGGTGGCGATCCAGTTTACCGCGGCAGGATCGGCAAGCATGGAGAAGGTTCCGGCCTTGGCGATGGTATAGACCGGCATTTCCGTGATGCCGGCGGTCTCGTCCCTGGTCAGCAGCTTGTCGGCCACCAGCTTGTCGGCCGGCACCATCGTCTTGTCGCCAGCCCGCACCGTCGCGGCATCGACGCCGACTTCGGGATTGGCGGCGATGAAGGCATCGAGCTTGCTGTCCGGCACCTTGGCGGCGCCGCGCGCAAGCGGATAGCCGCTGTCGCGCAGCGCGATGTTGATTCCCTTCTCGAAGGCCGCCGTCAGGCCCTTGGCCTTGTCTCCGGCTGCCACGACGTCGAAGCTCTGCACCGTCTCGTTGCCGATCTTGACGGTGGCCGGGGCGCCCGCCGGCGCGTCGACCAGGTCATAGGGCACCGAGTTCTTGGTGAGGAACGCCGTCGCCACGTCGCAGGAGCTGGTGAACTTGGCGGTGCCGGTCGGGTTGAACTGGAAGCGGCAATCGCCGGGTGCTGCCGTCACGGTCGCCCGCACCGTTGCCTGGGCCTGCGCCAGCGCCGGATTGGCCGACCAGGTCATCGCCTTGAACAGCGGGAAATAGGTCACCATTGCCAAAAGCAATCCGGCCATGATGATCGGCTTGCGGCCGATACGGTCGGACAGCCAGCCGAACAGCAGGAAGAAGCCAGTGCCGATGAAGAGCGCCACGGCGACCATGATATTGGCCGCCTGAAATTCCACCTTGAGCACGTTCTGCAGGAAGAACAGCGCGTAGAACTGCCCGCAATACCAGACGACGGCCTGGCCCATGGTGGCGCCGAACAGGGCGATAAGGGCAATCTTTGCATTTTTCCAGGTGCCGAAGGCCTCCGTCAGCGGCGCTTTCGAGCCTTTTCCCTCAGCCTTCATCTTCTGGAAGGCTGGTGATTCGTTCATTTTCAGGCGGATCCAGACCGATACCCCGAGCAGCGCGAAGGAGACCAGGAACGGCACCCGCCAGCCCCAGGCGGCAAAGGCTTCCTTGCCGAGAAAGGCCTGGACGGAAAGGATGACGACGAGCGACAGGAACAGGCCGAGCGTTGCCGTCGTCTGGATCCAGGCGGTGTAGAAGCCGCGCCGTCCGGGCGGGGCGTGTTCCGCAACATAGGTGGCAGCACCCCCATATTCTCCGCCGAGCGCCAGGCCCTGCAGCAGGCGCAAGCCGATGAGGATGATGGGGGCCATGATGCCGATCGATGCGGAACCGGGCAACAGGCCGACCAGGAAGGTCGAAAGGCCCATGATCAGGATGGTGATGAGAAAGGTGTATTTGCGGCCGACGAGGTCGCCGAGCCGGCCGAAGACCAGGGCGCCGAAGGGGCGGACCAGAAAGCCGGCGGCAAAGGCCAACAGTGCGAAGATGTTGCGCGTCGTTTCCGGATATTGGGCGAAGAAAGTGGAGCCGATATAGACGACAAGCGAGCCGTAGAGATAAAAGTCGTACCACTCGAACACGGTGCCAAGCGACGAGGCGAAGATGACTTTCTTCTCCTCGGGGGTCATGGCGGCGACTTTCGGCCGGCCCGTCATTGCAACATTAGCCATAGATACTGTCCTCCCACAGATTTCCCGATCGGCGCGCCTCCCACTTGGGATGTCCTCCAACACGGCGCGCCACAGGTGAGTGTGCCAGAAAAATCGGTCTGGTAAAACAGTTCTTCGCAGCTTATGGTTGGTCCTGTCTCGCAGACGCTACAGATCATCGGCCACATCCTGATCGATGAGATCGGAGTCGATAGGCTGCCGCAGCGCGGCGCGGAGATTGGCGGATTGCTTGGCCCAGCTAAGATGCGGACGATCCTTGTACATCTCTTCGCATTCATCGAGCGCCTCCTTGACCATTTCGAAGTCCTCGGCATCGGCTTCGGCAAGGCAGGCCGGCAGATCCGTGCAGATCGGCCCCGGCAATCCCAATCGCTGCAGTGCCCGTTGCTTGTCCAACAGCCGTGCGCAGGCACGCATCGGCCCGCTGCAGACGCGATCCCGCCAGCATTTGCGGATGCGGCCGGGTTCGAAACTGGTGGGAGAGCGTGGACTGCAGAGAAGGGTCGCGGCCGTGCGTGCCATCATCTCGTGGCGTGCTGCGCGGTACTTCCGGTAGGCGGCGTAATGGTCTGATGCTGGCACGTTCATGGAAGCCTCCGATGGCAAGCCGCTCCGTTCACGCGGCGGGTTTCGTCCGTGTCATGGGGCATTTTCGGTATCCTTTTCGCCTTTCGGGCAGGCTTTCGCCGCCTGAGGCAGGCCGGATCGGCCGGGGCACATCGGGTGCCTGATAGGTTTAGTTTAGGTGACACACGATGTGCCCCGTTCGGCTTTTTTATCCGCAACTCCAGATCCTCTGTTTCCGACCCAGGTCCCCTTGCGGGAAAAAGCTGCCGGAGTTACGCCACACAGGCA
>Ga0070670_100000706_pt1 | contig 25884 bp, 28 predicted proteins | sample KBSS63metaG_FD_64665 | JGI IMG/M metagenome (GOLD analysis project Ga0070670, IMG submission 64665) | Switchgrass rhizosphere microbial communities from Kellogg Biological Station, Michigan, USA - KBS S6-3 metaG | ecosystem: Host-associated > Plants > Roots > Rhizosphere > Soil ... | reverse complement strand
GGAACACGATAAAATGTTGTAAACCCGCGCGGAGGGATGTGTGAGTGGTTGAAACAGGCGGTCTTGAAAACCGCTGTACCTGAAAGGGTACCGGGGGTTCGAATCCCTCTCCCTCCGCCACTATCTGTATTGTTTCGTTTAATCTACGCGGACACTGGCGAAGTCCTCGTTCGTCGTCGCCCATGGGGAAATACCACAACTGTAGTAAAAGCGTAGTAGTTTACGAAGCGTGACGCCTTGTTTCGGGACCAGGGGAGGTCGGAGGTTCAAATCCTCTCTCCCCGGTCGGCCAGAAGCTGTTCTCCTTGACGACGGGTCGGAATCTCCGAAACTGCGCCAAGAATTTCAGAACGTCGCAAGCGTTGCGTCGTCCCGTCTGTTTCGATCGAATCTTCCCACCAGCGTGCAACCCACACCTTGTTTACTCGCTTGAAAATCGAACCGCGCTGAAACCGGCTGAGCGAGTCATTCCCTGGAGCATGAATGGCTCGTATTCGAAGCGGTCTCGAGAGGCCCCTCAGCGCCATTTCTGAGGAATGGCAAAGTAACTCAAAAAATGCCATTGAACTTTAGGTAATGAAGTGTAAAGTAGTGTAATAACACCTGCCCGAGGTAGGGACGACATGGCTAGCAAACGTCACCGGCAAAAAGAAAAAGTAAGGACCGGCACTCCTTTTACGGTTTATTTCAGCCAAGAGCAGACGCGCCAATTGAACGATATTTCGCGGCTGCGACGGGTCACAAAAGCTGAACTTCTTCGCTTCGCCGTAGATCGCCTCGTCGAAGAATTGAACGGTGGGCAGCTTGAATTGCCATTGGGCGTGCAGCTATGAAAAAACTGGCGTCGGTCGGTGCGGTTCCTCAACAAGTTGCTTTCGGCGGGCACGAGACATTCGTCCTGAGGTATCCGTGGTTAAAGAAAGCTGTTGAAGCGGTCGGCACGAATGCTTCGATTTTTGGTTCAGCAACTGCAATGGTCGAACTTGGAGTAGGAAAGAATATGGTTCGATCGATTCGCTTTTGGGGGCTGTCATCTGGGGTTCTTGAGGAGGTTCCCAAGACGAGAGGCGTAGAGCTCAAGGTCTCGGACTTTGGCCGCGTGCTGTTCGCCGATGAAGGTCTCGATCCTTTCTTGGAAGACCCTGCGTCCCTTTGGTTGTTACATTGGAAGATTGCCAATAGTGAGCGCCGCGCTACAACGTGGTGCTGGGCATTCAATGGTTATTCATCACTCCAATTAACTCGCAACGACCTCGTTACATTTCTCAATGATGAGTTGAATCGTCGCAATCTAGATCCTCCGAGCAGCGATACGCTACGACGTGACGTGGACTGCTTTGTGCGGACGTACACCTCGTCGCGAAGGGTTAAGCAAACCGTTCTTGAGGACAGTCTCGATTCGCCGCTGGTCGAGCTCGGTATCATCAGAGGTGATGCAGAGTCAGAAACGTTCAAATTTCAGAGGGGACCGAAGTCATCTCTGCCTGACTCCATTTTTTTGTTTGCCCTTCTCGACTTCTGGCAGACGCACTCCAAACAACGGGAGACCTTGGCCTTCAGCGAAGTAGCTTACGGATTTGGATCCCCGGGGATGATTTTTAGACTGGACGAGGACAGCCTAACAGTCTTACTCGAAAGACTTGAGCTAATGACGAAGGGGAAGCTGGTATACGGGGAAACGGCGGGGCTCAAGCAGATCTACCGCAGGACCGCCGTGGATCAACTCGCCGTACTAGCAGACTACTACGACGACGCGCACTCCATCAGTGCACTACTTGGAGCGTAATGTGAGTCTAAAGAATGCAATATCTGTTGCTCCGCGCTTTACGAGATCGATCCAGCTTGAGCGCGATTTTGCCAATCCCAACTCCATCGATGGGTACGTGCTCACCTCGGCCGCGGCTAGTCTGTTAACCCGGATTGCCTCGTCGATTTCCAGGCCAGAAGCAAACCGCGCATGGTCAATCAGTGGGGCATACGGAAGCGGCAAGTCTGCATTTGCACTCTATCTAGCGGCCGCTCTGAGTCCCTCCCAATCCCAGGCTTCGATCTTGGCTAGAAACCTTTTGAAAGCACAAAAGCCGGACACTTTCGAAGAACTGTTCGATAAGCGGCGCAGGTCGCGCATACCGGCTACTGGGTACTGTCCTGTGCTTGTGTCTGGTGTCGCGGAACCACTGGCTCCTTCGATCCTGACTGGCGTGTCAAGGCAACTGAGGCAATTCTTGGGAGGTAAAACCAAGGTAGCGCCCCAGGTTGTGAAGCTTCTCCATCAGATGGCCGCATCTTCACGTTCGGTGAAGACCTCAAGGCTCGTGGACGCTGTGGTTGAGGCCTCGGTCTATCTGCAACGTTCCGGAAAAGCCGCCGGTATTCTCCTTGTAGTCGATGAGCTAGGCAAATTTCTCGAGTACGGAGCGAGACGCCCCGAACAAGGAGACATTTTCGTTCTGCAGCAACTTGCAGAAGCAGCCGCCGATCCCCGCAACGGCATAATTCTGGTGACAGTATTGCATCAGGCATTTGAAGCTTACGCTTCCGGGTTGCGGCCCACAGTGCGCGCGGAGTGGTCAAAGATCCAAGGTCGGTTCGAGGATGTGGCCTTTCAAGACTCGGCAGAGGAACTAGTCAAACTGATCTCCCATGCCATCACGCATAACGACAGTCGGGCCATCCCAAATCTGAATCGGGCAGCACTCCAGAATGCCGAGACTGCAGCGGACCTGCAGCTTATGCCTCCGGGGATGTCGCGACGTGAGTTTGTCGCACTCATGCGCAACTGTTCACCTTTGCATCCCGTGACGGTGCTCACTCTAGCGCGCTTGTGTAGAAAGTTCGGGCAAAACCAGCGATCACTCTTTTCGTTTCTCACCTCAAGAGAACCTCATGGATTCACAACCTTTCTGGAAGCGGAGGGGGGGAGGCGGTCTTCGCCACTCTTCCTATTGTCTGACCTTTACGACTACATGGCAGACGCACTTGGCAACGGTCTCGCGGCTGGGGAAGGCGGAACTAGATGGGCGGAAATCCAAAATGCGTTGGACAAGACAATGCACGCTACGCCCGAACAAATTCGTTTGATCAAGACGATAGGCTTGCTAGCCGTTGTTGGGGTGTATGGGGAACTGAGGTCTTCTCCGAATGTCCTGGCGCTCGCCCTTAATGAATCAAAGTCATCTACTGTACGCACTTGCGATGCATTAGTAAGAGCTTCAACCATCGTTTACAGGAAACACAGCCAATCATTCGCCCTATGGCAAGGCAGTGACATAGACGTCGATGAGAGGTTGCACGAGGCATCCTTGCGGGTGTCCCCCGATGCTAATACCATCTTGGCAAGACTAGCCGCTGTTTGGGCGCCTCGGCCTCTGGTCGCGAAGAAGCACTTCCTCAAGACAGGTACATTACGATATTTCAAGCCACGCTTGGTCGATGCGACAAGCTTTGCAAGAAACATCGAGCCTGATCCAGAGGCAGATGGTCTACTTCTGTACGCCGTGCCCGCGGATAAGGCCGATCGAGAGGAGATTATTCGACAGGCCACTAGCGCACTCGTTAGAACTCGCAGGGATGTCTTGATAGCAGTTCCAGAGGAAACAGAGCTTTTGCGGGCAAGCTTCAGGCAACTAGAACTGCTGAAATGGGTACAAACAAATACGCCCGAGCTTCATGGCGACGGCGTCGCGCGACGCGAGATTCAGGCAAGAGCCCGCATTCTGGAAGAGAATCTCGAATCTGATGTCCACAGATTGTTTGCGTTCAGGCCGGATCAACGCACCCTCTGGTATCACTGCGGACTCGCGAAATCTTTGAATTCGCAGAAGGCCTTAGCGAGGATTTTGTCCGATATCTGCGACGATGTATTTCCATCCACTCCCTTTGTAAAGAATGAACTAGTGAACCGGCGTTATCTTTCCTCGGCTGCCGCAGCCGCGCGACGAAACCTAATTGAGCGAATGATTTCGGCAAGTGACCAGCCTGATCTGGGAATCACAGGGACGCCCCCTGAGTTCAGTATCTATGTGTCGATGCTGTTGTCAACGGGACTTCATCAGCAAGATGAGACGGGATGGTGTTTCAATCGGCCTCAAAAGGCGCATATATTGCCAGCTTGGGATCATATAGAGCAATTTTTTGCCGATAGCGAGCTAAAGCGTCGGCCTGTTTCCGAACTTTTTGGCTCTCTCCAACGGCCGCCTTATGGACTAAAGCTCGGCCTCTTGCCCGTTCTATTCTGCGCAGCAGTTCTTGCACACGATACTGAAATTGCCCTTTATGAAAATTCTGCCTTTGTGCCTGAGGTAACGATCGAACTCTTTGAGCGACTGTTGCGTTCAGCTGAGAGGTTTGAAGTCCGATCTTTCAGAGTAGAGGGTGTGAGGAAGCAGGTTTTCTCTCGGTTTGCTGCTCTACTCCCGGGGCCTGACCTCCCCCTACGTGAGGAGCGCCTAGTCTCAGTGATACGACCTCTCTATCGATTCTTTAACCGCTTGCCTGACTATGCAAAGAAAGCGACGTCTTTGTCGGCACAGACCCTGAAGGTGAGGAGCGCACTTTTCGCTTCAAAAGATCCTGATATCTTGCTCTTTGAAGAGCTCCCGAACGCTTGCTCTGTGCCGCCGTTCACTTCCAACAGTAAGGATCTCCAGGCGATTCCACTGTTCTTTAAGCGTCTCAAGAATGCCCTTGCGGAGCTTCAGCGCTGTTACGACGATCTACTTTCCAAGTTGCAGCAACAGTTGTTTGGAACTCTTGCAATAGACGGCCCAAACGGAAGGGAGATACTGCGATTTCGAGCTCAAGTGGTTTTGGATTACGCGGTCGATTCAAAGCTAAAAGCCTTCATATTGCATTTGTCAAATGATGACCTGAGTGATGTCTTATGGATAGAGGCTATCGGCACCCTTCTTGCTGGCAAGCCTCCACGAACGTGGACTGAGGGTGATATTGCAAAATTCGATGTTGCTCTCACTGAGGTAAGCCGAAATTTCTGTCATCGAGAGGCCATCGCGTTTGAGGTATCAAGGGGGCAGATGGCCCAGTCGCCCGGAGAGGTGTTCCGGATCGGAATAACCGACCTCCATTCTAAGGAAGTCGAAGCCGTAGTTTCCGTGGCGCCCGGGGACTCGCCAAAACTCGCACAAGTAGTGCTCGAAATCGAATCTCGGTTGGAAGAGTTAGGACTTTCGAACAATCCAAAGTTGTCAATTGCGGCACTGGCGATGGTATCGAAGGGCTTACTTTCCGAGCTTCAGGAAGACAAGGTTACTAAGTTAGCACTCGCACGTTGAAAGGAGCCAGATGAGTCATATTATGCGTCATGTGCTGGGACTGTCAGGCGGCAAAGATAGTACAGCATTGGCATGTTTTATGAAGGATCGAGTGCCAGACATGGAATACGTCTTCTGCGATACGCAAAAGGAACTGCCGGAGACCTACGAGTATCTGGACCGCGTTGAAGCATATCTGGGGAAAAGAATTGCTCGCCTAAACGCGACGCGCGGGTTCGATCATTGGCTGGAGTTGTACGGAAACTACTTGCCGTCTTCACGAATGAGATGGTGCACAAAGCAACTCAAGTTAAGGCCATTCGAGGACTATGTGGGCACTGACCCAGTGACGAGCTACATTGGAATCAGGGCTGACGAAAATCGGGATGGTTATATCTCAACAAAGCCGAATATTCGGGCGGTGTTTCCGTTTAAGGAGGCTGGTATTACAGAGGCGGACGTGTATCGCATCCTGGAAGAGGCCGGCCTTGGACTGCCGAAGTATTACGAATGGCGTTCTCGCTCGGGGTGCTATTTCTGCTTCTTTCAAAGACGTGCGGAGTGGGTCGGACTAAAGGAGCGACACCCCGACCTCTTTGAAAAGGCAAAGCAATACGAGAAAATCGACGAATCGACAGGAGTTCGATATACGTGGAACCAGCGCGAAAGCTTAGCAGAGCTAGAGAATCCGACGCGTCTCGCTGAGATAAAACGCAAGCATCAAGATTCATTAAAGGCGAATTCAGGACCAGCGTCTGGTCAGCGTCTATATCAAATAATGGCTGCCGCTCTTGACGATGAAGATGACAGCCAACCCTGTTTAATTTGCGAGATCTAGTCTTTTCTTTGAGAGGTACTTTCCCTGAGCAACCTCCAACATTTTCACTTTCATGAGCTAAACCAAACTCCAGAAATGGCTGGCGTATATTCTTGGTACTACCGACTTGAACTTGCCGACCGCGACATCGATGGTTGCCGAGAGCAGCTACATAACGCTTCTACCCCTGAGCAGAAAATGACATTGATTCAGGAGTTTTTGGAGCAGAGGTTGTTCAGGCCGTATCTGGAGACGCCTTATTCGGTAACGGTCGAAGGCCCGATGAAACCTTCTTACCGAGGAGATATCAAGAACCATTTTCAGGTATCTGCCAGCTTGATTGGAAGGCTAGTCGAAGATCCGTCGAGGCTCTCGAAGCTAAAGTCGCTGCTAGTCAGGTCCGTTCCGCTGTTTGCGAGCCCCATCTATATCGGGGTGGCGAAAGTCTTGAGAGGACGACTTCTTCGCCATAAATTCCTCATTGAGAAATTTGCAAACGCTGCAGCGTTAGAGATTGCGGAGTCGAGCGGTTCGGAAGGGCCTTCGGACGAGGAAGAAACGCGAGACCATTCCTTCGCTAGGGAAGTTGCGAGCATTCGCCAGTTCAATACTTCCAATTTGCTGGTCTGCACAATGCCGTTGGAGGTCGACGAACACTTGCGTTACGATCTAGAAAATGTGCTGAATCGAATCAACTTTCCTCTGTGTGGAAGGAACTGAAACGCCATGAACGATATCATCGTCGAAACGCCATCATCGCTAAATCTGGATATAAAAGGGGCCGTTGGGCAGTTCTCTGTGAAACCGAGCGGAGGCGGAGCAGGTTCGATACCGGTACGCTACATTCAAACGCATCTCACGTTCTCACTGGAGGACACCCACCAGCAACGGTTTTTTGAGAGCCTAGCGCCCGTCAGGGAGGTCTTCGAGCCCAAGGATCTCGGGTTCGACGACCTGATGCAGCGAGACATCGATGATGCACGCGTTTCAAACTCCCTTATTCCCTATCTCATCACGCTGCAATCAGGCGATTCTGTAAAGTTCTTCCCGCCGATCGTCACAGTAGTACTGCCAGTGGGTCCAGAAAACCAGTTGTTACAGCACTATCCGAAGATTGAGACCCAAGAGGTCGCAGATAAGGGCTACACCAGTGTACGAATGAGGTCCGGGAGTGTAGGAGATGAGACTTTTGAGTTTGAGCAGCTCGAAGTGAATGGCAAGCTCAAGGAGTTCGATAACGCCAAGTTACGGGTGAATACCAATAAGTGTCGACTAGTAATCGTAGACGGCCAGCACCGAGCAATGGCATTGCTTGCTCTCTATCGAAATATTAAGGGCTGGGAAGGCCAGGGCGCGCGCTACGAGAATTATTACAAGCGTTGGTCAAAGAAGAGCCTAGAAGGGTTCAACCTTAAGGAAATCTCGTTACCAATCGTGGTTTGCACCTTCCCAAGCTTGTCCATCCCCGGTGCAACTTCGATGACGGTCACAAAGGCTAGCCGCTCAATTTTCCTCGCGCTTAACAAGAACGCGCGTCCAGTCACCACTTCACGGAACATACTCCTGGATGACTATGATCTCATCGCCCACTTTGAACGGCACGTCTTGGAGTCCGTCAAACAGCAAGATCCTACCGAGCCTTCAGCTTTGAGGCTATGGAATTTTGAATTGGATGCGGAGGAAGACAAGACGACGCTGTCATCCACCGCAGCGTTCTCGGGCGTAATGCATTTGCATTTCTTGCTGGAGCGGGCGCTGTTTCTGACATCGACTCCCGGCGGATTGAACTTACCACCTCAAAAGTTCGGAAACATTAAGAACCTGAATGATCTGTATCGTCGCCTGGATGGAAATAACATTTTGGGTGAAGAAGTGGCGAAGAACACAACTCGCCACGCTTTTACTTCAGAGGCGCTTAGTCTCCTAGCCGCGTCTTTTGCCAAACGCTATCAGGGACTTATTCTATCTGGACTACAACAATTTGCTCCGTACGAATCGATGGCGAAAGCTGCACTAGACCTCGAAGTAGAGTTGAGGATGAACGCGCATGACATGCAGTGTCATTCAATGTTGTTCGAGGGGCAGGGACATTTACGTGTATTCGAGACCTACGTTGAGCAGCTTGATAGTGATCTTTCCGAACGCTATGCGACCGGGAAATATCCAGCGGAACTAGAGTCATTGCTTAAGGAATTCAAAGCAACCAAGAGTAGGTTGGAGCAGCAACAGCGACAGTTTGGTGAAGCTAGAACGAACAAGCTGTTTAGCTCGATTAGTCCATCGAAGCTTGTACCCGCGATTGTTGCTGCAGTAAACGTCCTCTATAGGACTATTTTCACTACTCAAGCGTTCCAGACTGCTTTGTTCTTGACGTTCTTCACGACGATCGAGAAATATAACGGCGATCCCGCTCGGTTATCAGGCAGCAGCCATGAACAGCAATTGTTCGAAGAATACATAGCGTCACTTAACGCTTTCTTCAAGCCGTCTACTGAAGCTGGCGTTAAGCGTGTTTTGTTGACGCTGGCAGGTAGCGTTTCAGGCTCGTTCGGCAGTGAATCCATGAAGATCACTGACAGTGAATACACTCTCCGTAAGATTGTGATCCAACGAGAGCTCAAGCCGGAGGAGTGGACAAAGTTTCGATACATCTTGCTGGAGCTTTGGAAGTCCCAGGATGGCAAATTGCAAGGCTTGGTGGATAGTGATGTAGCGGCTTGTCGCGTCGATGTCTTGAAGGCCCTCTATCTGCGTGATCTGGATCGGCATTGCAAAGAGCACGGCATAGATGTGTCAGCTGTAAAACCAAGCAAGAAAGCAAAAATCTCCCAGAGCGTGACAAAAAAATATTTTGAGGCGTTAACAGTTTTGCACGGTTGTGACCTTCCTGAATCAGAGCAGGAGAGAATGAAAACGGAGCTCGCAAATATTGTCACGCCGATCGCCGACGAAGAAGAGGAGGAGACCGCCGTAAATTCGGCAACTGATATCGCTGCAGAATCCTAAGGGCTGTAAATCGTGCTGGGAAAGAATATTCAGATAACGTTGTACGAAATCTTTGGCTATTTCCTGCCCGGAACCATCGTATTGGCGGGTATGGGTTTGCTTTTTTGGACACTCTATTTCCCAAAGTCAGTGGTTCCAATCGAATATCCGGATGCTGAGCTGTGGGCTCCTGGAGCTGTCATCGCTTATTTCCTTGGCCATTTGGCGCATGCTTTCGGCCGAATTCTTGGACGTCCGGAGTTCGACGTGCTCGAGGAAAGAAATTGGGCAAGGCATATGCCGCCCACAGTGTTAGCGAACGCGAAGAAGAGAGTTGCAAGTGTTCTCCATTTAGAACCCGACGTAGTAACTAGCAGATTGTTATTCAGTTTTTGTGATGAAAGCCTAGTACAGACCGGCGAGATCGGTGATCCTGAAATCTACTAGTATCGGAGCGGTTTCTATAGAACAATGACGATTGCTCTTGCAATCTTGACTGTGACTCTCGCGTTGCGAATTCTCATCCTCGGTGCTGTCGTATCCTCTCACAGTAGTTTGATAGTAATAACGCGACTGGAGCTTACGTTTGCACTCGTGATCTGCGTGGTAGGTATCTTTATCTCTCGCGAGAGGTTTCGATGGTTTGCCTCTCACAGGTCGATACGTGCGATTCTGGCGTTTTTTGTAACAGAGAAAGTTAAAAACCGCGACACTCATACATTCCCGATGATCGGAGAATAGTGACAGTACACTCGCAGTGAGTTGCCGCGCGGTTGGTGTACCGAAAGCTTTTAAACCGACGGCCCTTTATTCGTCGGCACGCTTCGCACCTGACTCAAGAGTCTATTGGTCCGTCAGACAACCACATCTTCGACCGGGTGGGCCATGCCAGCGCGAACCGGAATATGCGGCGAGATTGCAATGGCGATACGATCCCGCTGTTCTGGCCATACGTACAGCGATGAGGTGCCAACATGGATGCTGATTTGTGCTTTGGATTCTCCAAGACGATGTGGGAAAAACTTTCACAAAAACTTGACGGCACCGATGAAAACGCATGGACGCAAGCAATTGGCGTGTTCGAGAGGCGGATGAGAGAGCGATTCTTCAGCAGCATTGATGTGTTGTTCGTATCAGACACAAAACCCGACTTGTCGCCCTCAGACTCGACACGCGGCGATGAGTGCATTCCTGGCTTCGCGATCATCGCGCTTTGTTGCTTGCTAATCGAGGCACTTGAGGATTTCCTTGAGGATCCGCCCGCTCGGGCAATCCTAGCGGGCTCATGCACCTTTCCTTCCGGCCCTTGTATCCAGCCCCCAGCCGGTACAAATCAGCGGTTCAAAAAGTTTCTCCGTCGTCCAGCGTTCGGCGGCGCCTTTAGTGACGAGGTCGCCCAGAGTTTCACGTGGGGCATAAGGAATGGAATTCTTCACAACGCCGAAACAAGAAAGTGGGTTATCTGGCGGGAAGCTCCAGGAGGCAAGATTGTTGCGCAGGAAGACGACGGTTATGCCTTGAACCGCAGTCTTTTCTATGCTGCACTCCAAGAGGAATTTGAATCGTACCTGCAAGAGTTGCGTGACCCAGCCAAAAAAGAATTACGGCAGAGATTCAAGGAAAAAATGGACAGGCTCAGCGGAAAAGCATGAGTGGTCAACCAATCGCAAACCTGAAGATCGCCTGCCTGGGATGGGGATCGTTAATTTGGGACCCTCGTACCCTTCCTATTCAGGGTGAGTGGTGCAAGAACGGTCCTTTCGCCCCCGTTGAGTTCACTCGGCAGTCCTCTGATGGTCGCATGACATTGGTCATTGATCCTGAAGCGACCCCGCGAAGGCTGTTGTGGGCGCACCTGCTTCCGATCGATCTTTTAGCTGCTAGAGAATCACTCCGCGATCGCGAGAATATTCAATCGGCAGAGTGGCAGGCACGGATAGGTTCATGGCAACTTGGAGATGGTGCGCCCGTTCACATTCCGGACTTGCCCGAATGGACCCGGGCCCAGGGTTTGGACGCAGCGATTTGGACGGCTCTTCGGCCACGATTTCGAGAACAGGACAGATCGCCGTCAGTCGATGAGGTGATCGAATACCTTCGTACACTTGATGGCTCGATTCGAGAGCGAGCAAAGCAATACATTGAGATGACGCCTCGACAGATCGACACCCACTATCGGCGCCAGATCGAAGCCATCTTGGGATGGTCATGCAAGAGTGACGTGTGACGATGACCATTTTGGGTTTTATCGCATCCGTCCGCTAAGTGCCGGTTCTGGCTTTAATTGATTCGCAACAACCGCAATGGTCCGATTTCAAGGGTGCAGACTCAGGAGAAAGTCTCGAGCGACGCTGGGAAATGACTGGGAACTGAGCGGTGCGCAGATCGAGGCGGTGATGCGACGGATCAATCGGTAGCCGTCCCCAATTGGCACCTTCGTAGTTCGGGCTACGTAACTTGAATATTGACCGAGGGTCCCCCAGTTTGTTTCTCCCAAACACGAAAACTGACACAACTCCATTCGTCAATTCATATCCAAAGGTTATGGTGAAGCCGACCAGCACTCTACCTAGTTCATTACTAACCACCGTCATCTAAAAAAGTGATTTTACATTTAGAACTTTCTTGACATGTCGGGTCCAACAAAGGTACTGTACTGCCGCCAGCACGGGATCAGCCGAAGAGGCAACATGAGAGTTAGATGGAACACTACACTTCTACTCATTGCATTCTGTTTCATCGTTGCACCGATGAGATCGTTTGCCGACTCGATTAGCTTCACGATCATCGATCCCTCTCAGGCAGTTACTGCCGGGCAAACAGTGCAATTCGCGGGAACGATTACTAACGGAACAAGTATTGATCTCACAGCAAGCGACTTCTTTTTAAACTTCAGCGATTACGATCCCGCGGCGCTCTCTTTCGCTCAACTGCTGGGACTTGACAACTTCCCGATTCCCAGTGGCACTACTACTTCCCTTGCACTGTTGTTTAGCGCGACGTTGGCACCTGGTACCCCCCGAGGAAGTTATTCGGCAATTGTGACGCTTCAGGATGTAAATGATCACCTGAGTGTTCCGGTGACTATTAATCTGAGAGTTGCTGCTGTCCCCGAGCCAGAAACCGTGACCTACATGATCTTGGGCCTCATATCTATCTTCGCAGTTGTGGCTCAGAGATCGATGAATATTGCATGACACGGTGAAGTCTGAGGAGGGGCGAGATGTCGTTTTGGAGTCGCATCCTATCGGGCACATTCCTCCTAGTTGTGTTCAGTCCCGGCTGGGCGCAAGCTCAAGCTGCACAATTCTCTACTGAATCTCCTGCGCTACTCAACGAAACCACCCACGTGGTTGTGTCTTTGCCTCTAGTTAATACCGGAGGCTCCGCTGCCGCGAATGTCAGAGTTACATCCGGAACTCTACAAGGTGCTGCAACAACCACGACACGGCTGCCCCTCGACTTGGGCGACATAGCGGCAAAGGAGGCGACTGAAATTGGATTGACCTTTCCGAATGTCGGACTGGTGCCTGGAAGCAAGCATCTTCTGACCGTGCAAGGCACGTATATTAGCGGAACGGGCACCCGAGGTTTTACAGTCAATCGATTTGTTTCGATACCCCCAACCGGATCAATTGACGGCTTCACATTCACTTCCTACGGGAACAAAAACGACCCATTAGCGCTGCGAGCTCGCGATCAAACAGGAAATGTTATCGATTTTTATGCACAAAAGGACGATTCGGGCGGCGTAGTGGCTCTCACCTCGATCCAGGTCAAGAACGGTGCTCAGGCGACGTTCTTTGAGTTGGATGCGCGTCAGCGTCCGACCAGGATTATTGCGCCGAATGGAAGTATTGTGCACTTGACATGGGCCACTGATACTCACATCTTGATTGAAGGGGTTGCGCCTGACGGTACCCTCCACGTCAAGACCGCGGTCGACGTCCCAGCAATGAGTTCGGCGACTCGGAAAAGGCCGGCAGTCGCGGCGATTGCCACGGGGTGCAATCCGGCGAGCAGCAGCAATGCGACAAGCAAGATAACAGTCACCCAGTGCGGGCCCCCAGGTAGTGACGCTCGTGTTCTGATGAACCTGGATCCGCCGCTCGGTTCATCGTTCGATCTTCCGGCCCCACCATCGGGTTCACCGGGCGTGTATGCCGCTTGCATTCCTGTTCCCGATCCAAATTCTGGCGAACAAGCCGTCAACACTTGCAAGTCAGTCTTAGGAAAGACCAGCACGGTAATCCATGCAGTCTGTAATCTAAAAGGTTACTTCACAATAATCTGCGATGCCATAGCCTCTGCCGTTGCACTATTAGGTAATCCTATTGCGGGCATAGAGATAGCCGTCCAATGTCCGAGTATTGTTAGGGATGCAACTCTAGCGTGCTTAGCATTGGGGGCCGCAGAGAAACTGGGCGACGTCTCGGGAGTTATCGACGCGTTTTGTAGGGCTTTCATGCCGGCTGCTGAGAGAGCGGTCGATAGCTTCATTCTTCAGCCGAGGGCGAGCGTCAATACGCTCCCACCGATAACAGCTTTTGCTACCTCTCAAATTGCGCCGCCCGTTGGTGATTTTCGGATCGACATTCCAAAATGTATCGATCACATCGATGTCCGTCCAATTGAATCTTCAATAAAAGTCGGAGAAACAGTGACGTTAGAAGCATTTCCCTTCGATTCAAACAACAATCCTGTTTCGGTACCTGCATCAAGTTTGACATGGTCCACTAGGGATTCCGCGGTCACGGTCAATGATCGTGGACTTGTTACTGGAGTCGCGCCTGGCACAGCAACGGTTACTGTGGTTGAGAAGGCCTCGGAAAAAGAAGGGAAGGCGAAGGTGGAAGTTGGAGACTCTTTTACTGGATCGTGGGCCGGAACGGTTACGATCAATGACCCTCCGGACCGGGTTCGCACGTTCAACGTAACCGCTGCGATACTGAAAACTGCGACGACCATCAGAGTGACGGTTGTCTGGGTGGGCGATGGCGACCCCGCCGAAACGCGCACGGAGGCAGGGTCGGTGAATGGCCGAAAAATTACTCTTAATTACGATGCTGGCGAAGGAGCAGTCCATTTTGAGGGCACATTAAGTGCCGATGGCTTGCATATAAGTGGTACGGGTGCAGATCCCATCGATCCGCTCGATGGGGACAAGTGGTCGGGCGTGGTTAACACTAACGGTCGCAATTTGACTGGGCATGCTTCCGGCAAAGAATCATCAGCAACCTGGACCCTGACGAGGCAATGATTGAGCACGATTCGCCCTCATGCGACGTTACTAACATCGTTGATCTACGCAACAATTTTCTTTCCCACGGCCGTTTCAGCGCAACTTCCATTTGACAGTGCAATGCGGTCCGCGGCAGCCCGCAACGACGTACGCCAATCCGCTGGATCTCAAGCTCATACCACTTGCCAGCAATACAACCGACTGCGGGGATTGTACGAACGCATCGCCCGACACGCTTCATCAAGCAATGATTTATTGTCCTTCGGTGAGCTCAGCGATGGCCCCCGCTTCGCGAACTCATTGGAACAAAGTACGAGCCCTCAAGCCTCAGGCTGTTCAGTCGGAGGTGAGCAGACAAATGAATGGTTGGCATTGCTAGAAACTGCGCTGACGTATCTTGATCTTACAAGGTTGGAGTTAGAGGTTCCAGTTGTGCGCCACCAGCATCGAACCGCACTTCGTCTCATTGACGTTGAAACCGAGCGAGTCAAGGCTGGCATAGACAATTCTACGACCCTTAATCTCGCACGATTAAGAGAAGCGCGTGTACGCATGAAATTAGTAGATGCTGAGGGTGCGACTGCTGAATTGCGTACTAATTTGGCAGATTTGACTGGCCTGCCAGAACAAAAGCTCATTCCTATGGTGGAATCTATTCCATCTGCGATTGATGTCGGAGCATACGTAGAGTCCATGAAGGAAAGCGAAACCAGGACCCTAGCGACAAGTACGTCCGCCGGACCAAACAGAGCGGGGACGCCCGCGCGAATGTCCCACATCGTCACGATGTTATTAGCCGCATTCAACCCGGAGGGATCTCCTGCGACGAATGTTTCTATGAAGAGTGAGGTAGCCCCCTTCGCGATGAATTTGGCGTCGCTCAGGACCATTGTGCGGTGGTTGGCAGCAGCCCGTGACGCGACTCAGCTTGAATATGTATTAGCGCGCGCGGCCAGCGATAAATTGGCTGTTACCGGAGAGCTAAAGGGGATGCCAATTGGTGATCAAATCACTGCTGAGCTTCTGGAGCGCGAGAAGTTCGGAAAGCTTATAGATTACGTTTATGACCTTACGATTGCCCAGAATCTGCTCCACGCTCTTGAAAGCATCCAAATTAAGCACATTCACCAAGTCGCGATAGATGAAATGCCGGCACCACCTGAGGGGGTTGAAGGGAGATCTATGCACGCCCTACTCATTGCTCCTCCGCTGTACTCCTTGTCAGCTGAGGACTCTAAACGGCTGTTTGCGGTTGCCGCGTATCGTCAAGCCGATGCGAGAGACGTTAGCGCGATTGCGATCTGGACCTCGTCCAATGATCTGTTGGCGATTGTATCGACATCTGGTCTGGTCACCGCTCTGTCACCCGGCCAGGTTACAATCACAGCACACTTTGACGGCTGGTCACAGCCCCGGCAGCTCAATGTCCAAGGGCGGGATCTTTCCGGGAAAGCGAGTCAGTGACAACTTATGAAGCGAGGAAAATGGCTGGCCATGGTGCTTTTGGCATTAATATTTATTGCGATTACAGGCCCGAGGCTTTTCCTCTTAGCGACACAAGTTCAACCAAAGGCTAAGACGGGGCCAGGGTTCCACCGACTTTTGGTTGTAAATTCGAGAGGGCCCAGAATCCCAAAGTATGCTCTCGCACTCGTCGATGACACTGGTAAAGCTATCTCCGCGGCCGACATTCCTCCCGTCGATGCCATTTATCCATGTGATGTGCCTAACAATTCGGAATTTGCGTTTCTGCGCGCCGTCTCGAGAGACACGATGTACTATTGGCGCCCTTCGACGCTAGGAGCAATGCGAATACCTAACGTGGGTAAGGCACTCTTTCTCACGAATTGCGAAAGGTCAATCATCGTCAGCGGGAGAACGCTGTACTGGTATGACATGGCAACCAATCCTCCGACGCAGACTGGCCAGGCCCTTCAACTACTATCAGCACCTGACGACGTGATTCTGAGCGCCGACAAAAATTTGTTGATTGTCACTGTTAAGGTAACCGACAGAACCGATATAAAAATGTACGATGCAAGCTCCGGAAATTACCTCGCCCCATTACCAGTCACGAATCCCGGATTTGAAACCCATCTAGTCGCTGATGTCACTAATAATTGTGTGCATCCGCGGGGGAGCCAGTGTCCTGTCAAAGTACCAGTTCCTGCAGCGCCTTCCAAAACGTCAGCGATACCTTTTTGAGGAGATCACAAACCTTTGGGGGGAAGTGATCCGTTGCAGGAATTTAGCTAAGTGGAAAGTTCGGGATTTGGCCAGAACAAACCATTCAGTTGAGCCGTACTGTGAATGGATGAAACAGCCCCGATGCGGCAACGTCAGCAGCCGACAGAAAAGTTCAAAAATCGTCTGCTAGCCCCGACCGTCTCTGCCTGTGAAAGAACGTGATAGTTCCAACGTCCGTAGCTCGTCAATTTCGGTCGTAGACTCTCGACACACTCAATTTGGCCGGGCAGAGGATGTCGGTTGACACGAGCCTGAAAGCTGGATTGCTGGCCTTAGTGCTTCCAACTTGCATATCGCTTCGCGCTTATACTCATCGATTGCTTTCGCGTAAGTTTGGACGATGCTTGGGCTGGAATGCCCAATCATTTGAGCTACAAACAAATCTGACACACCAGCTGCACTGAGTCGACTGGCGAACGTGTGCCGTAGGTTGTAAATCCAAAAGTACTCCATTTTTGCCGCTTTCAATGCTTTCGCCCAACTCCTGCGGATGTCCTTCAAAGGCCGTGCGACATCGCGCATGTTGGGGAAGACGTATTGAGAAATTTGAGGGCCGCCTAGTTTCCGCCAGCGTTGCAGTTCAGCCTTGCACCTCGCCGATAATGGAACATTCCGGATACCAGCTTGCGTCTTGGACTCGCGAACCTTGATGGAACCGTTGGAAAAGTCGATATCGTCCCATTTCAGCGCCAAAGCTTCACGGTTGGGACGAAGCCCTGTCTCCAGGAGCAAGACCATCAGCGCTCGAATGTGAGGGTCGGCAACCATGAGAATGCGCTCTTCTTCTTCGAAGGTAGCAATGTGCGGCTTCCGGCGTGCGCTTCGCTCTTCCAAAAGCTCGACTTCGGCAAACGGACTCCTAGCAATGAATCTTTTCCGCTCTGCTAGCCGGAGCATCCTGCGGAGTACCGCCAAGTCTCTGTTGACAGTTGCAGGTCTGACTCCGCCAGCCAACCGTTTTTCCTTGAAATCCTCAATAAGGTCTGGAGTGATCTGTGAAAGACGCATTTTCCCGAACCTGGCCTGCATATTGTTGACCGAGGATGTGTACCGTGAACGCGTCTTGAGGTGTGGCACCGTCGGAAGAAACTGGTTCGCCCATTCTTCGAAGGTTGGGGCAGTTGTTTTGATCAGCTGAAAACGCCCCTCAAATATTTGTGTCTCCCATCTGGCCAGAAGCTTTTTCGCGACGCCCTTGTTCATCGTGTGGGCGCTACGACAAATTTGACGTCCGCCGACGCTTACTCCCATCTGCCACTTCTTGCTTCCCTTCTTTCTGAAGAGGGAACCCATGGTTTACACACCTATCTGACCCAGCGATGTCCTCAAACAGCTAGTGTTAGAAAACCTGTCCAAATTCGGGCCTGCAAACACCACGTAAACATTGGCTTCGCTCCTTTTGATTTCAGCCGTTAGAAACCTACAGTTTGCTAATCTGTTGTTTGATCCCTGAAGTGCACAAATGATGAGCAGTCCACACAGAAATCCCATGTTTCTTCGCGATTGCGCGAAAAGTCATTTTCTGCCGGCGATCCTTTCTGATTTGGACTACGTCATTCACCGTCAGTTGCCGGAGAGCTGGTCTACCGAGAATCTTTCCTTGTTGCTTCGCATGCATCAGCCCGGCTCTAACTCTTGCCGCTATTAGCGATCGCTCAAACTGCGCAACCGCGCCAAAGATCTGAAAAACCAATTCGCCGCTAGGCAACGATGTATCCACCGATTCCGTAACCGAAACGAAATCAATTTTCAGCGCCTTAAAGAGTTCAAGAGCTGAAATCAACATCTTGAGAGATCGTGCAATCCGGTCGAACTTCCAGCAAGCCACGACGTCGAATGGCCGAGAGTGGTGTCGCGCCTCTCTCATGAGTTCATCAAGCGCAGGCCGAGTTTCCACCGATCCGGACACTCCATGATCCCTGTAAACCTTGTAGAGCACCCACCCGCGGTGATTCACATATTCACGCAGAGCTTTTTCCTGTGATCCTGTCTTCTGGTCTGCACTACTTACTCTGACGTACACGGCAACCCTCGTTTTCATCCCGCCTCCTTTGAGGTCATGATGTAAACGACTTCTCCGATGCAGTCCAGCCATTCGTCAGGAGTCGGCGTTCATCGAGGAGCTTTAGTAGTTGCGCACTCGCGTATCAAAGAGTTTTTGACGACTGTTTGTAGTAACGCAGCGGCACTGTCATTCCCAATCCTCTTCCGCCAGCTTTGTCTCAAGGAAGTTGCCGTGCCACAATAGGTCGCGAAGACCACGGGCTGCTGTCTCGGCCTCATCTTCCCGGGTCATCAAGACTTCCGCAAACGCGAGATCGAATTGCTTTGGATCCCGCGCTACATAAGTCGACTTAATCATCCCAAATTTACCGACGAGCCTCTTGAGATCTCTTTCCTTGATTTCGAGGGGAAGATTGCGAATTACTAGTCTGGTCTTCATCGATCGCTCCAATGGTTAGTCAAAGTTGCTGGTTAAGCCTCGCTTGCTGCGAGTGCCATTGATCTTGTCCGCATGCTGTTTTCCCTCGCTTTCTAGTTCATCAAACCACTGGAGAAGAGCTGAGAGGCGAAACCGCACGCAACGTGCGGACAGCCGGACGACGGGGATTTTTCTAGAGCTGCAATAATGTCTCAATGTCCCAATCGTTAAGCCAGTCAATCGCGAAACTTCATCGATTTTCAATAGTCGTTCATTGCTGCCATCATTAATAGACATCACCATCCTCCACTGTTGTCCGGTCATTCACGACCTACTTCAAAAGTGCTTCGCAATAAGGAGTTGCGGTCGACCTACTTTCTAGAAAACCTTTTGGTTACGCCTGTCAGCGGGTCCACGTACGACGCCGTGCTGCCGATTTCATCGTTATCACGAAACACACACGAAGGTCGGGGAAGGAATCGCGTCGATGCGTGCGCAGTCAGTACTAAGAATTTCTGGTTTCGCTCGTGTGTTTTTTCTTCGTACTCTAGTCGGCAATGGTTGATTGCTCGCCGAACCCACATGTAGACGACGGGATCGGCCCAGCCAAGGAGCCTGCCGACTTGGCGTACCGTCACCCCTTTTCTGGATTCGGACTTGAGCTGTTCGACCGCTCTTACTACAGCCGCTTCATTGCGGTGAACTCCGTGAGCTGTCGCTGCGAAGGCCGGTTCGAGAATGCGATAGGCGACGCAATAGTCAGGAAACGTGATGTTTATAGGCTGACTGTCCTCTCGCGGGCGAACCAAGGCGCAAGCACTGCACAGACTCAGAAAGCGCTTCCAATCGCGACGTACGCGCACCTGCTCGAGTGGTAGATGCTCTGCAACGTAGCTCATCCACTGCGGAGGCTGGTGAAAATCGCTGGCCTTCGTGCCTATCAGTGCAAGCGCCTTCCGCCAAATCTTGAGCGACGGATTTATTTGCCTCGTCCCTCGGTACACTTGGGCTTTAACGATCGCAAGGTTCTGGGCAACCGACGTGTCCACATAGCAACTAAGAAATCTGGTTTCGTCATCGGGATAAACCTTTTGATCAGTCGTCGTCGTGATGACCACGGGAGTACCCACCTGCTCAGCAATCTCAGTACTACGACGTCTCCCAAGGACGCTGGTGTATTCGTGCGCAATCCGACCCTCCGATTGCAGCAGCCTGATAAGCAGCTGCGCATCTTTGCCGCCGCGATATTCCTGGATGAATAGGATAATGTTCGCGAGTGATTCCTCACTGTGGGCTGGAGCTTTCGCGCTGAGGCTGGCCCGCTCAATAACGCAATTAGGAGGGAAAAGGCGTAGGGAGTTCTTCACGAGGTTTGATTTGCCGGCCGAACTCGAACCTTTTACCAAGACCGACACTGGGTCGGCCAAAAGCCTTGTAATTCCAGCGAGGAAGATGATTAGACGATTCCGCTCTTCCCCTACCACGCCGAGGTCGCCGATTGCCATTCCAGCGCGATATAGAAATAGTGGATCATTCAACAGACGTCGTACCGCTTTGCTCTCTCGCGTTTCTTTCTTTCTAATCTTCCGCATTTGTGAGTCCTCAAAATTCCATTCAAACTGATCAAACTGAAATGAATTGCTCGCTTCCAGGCTGTTCCCGCCAGCCCGCACTCCAACGCGCTAGCGCGTTTTGAAGTTCACTGGTCGGCCACCGATTGGAAAGAAAACGATGGACGTTGTGGACTCGGGCGTCTCGTAACTGTCGAAGCGAGTCGTGAAGACGGCCGTTGTTCTCGGCACTAGCAAGAAGACGACCAGCAGTCCGCTTATCGAAACGAGCCAAGAGGTATCTCTTCAGCGGCCGCCGGCGGATGGTAACGAAGCGCGCGTGCTGCGGAATGAGTGCGAATGACAGGTCTGGAATGTCATCAACCGTGTCTACGCCCACGGCACGGAGGAGCTGCCCATGCAATTCCAGCTCGATTCGGAAAACACCAAGCGCCGCCTTCGGATAACAGCGTGCGAACTTCGCCGACCTTCGAGTGCCATACCACTCAACGTCGGGCCGCTGATGCTTACGACGCGGGCGCGATTTGCCGAAGAGTGCACACCTTCGGACGAAATCGAGGTCGACAATAGAAGAGGACGGAAAATCGAACGCCAACTCCATCATCGTTATCCGATAATGGCGACATTGTCTTGCCACGATAGCAATATCTTTGGGTTGCAATCCCAATCGGTCGTCTGCTACGAGAGTGATGCGCCATTGGCGCAGAAACCCCCGCGTTCGCTGGTACTGCAAGGAAATCTTTGCGTCCGAATCGAGAGCTTGATATTCGCGAACACGGCCGTATGTTGCGGACTGGCCTTTCGGGCACACAAACCTGTCGCTTACAACTCGATAACCCTTGATTGTCGGAGCCCAACTGCCTCCATTTGGCGCCCACGACAGGATTCGGACGCGGTCAAGAATCACGGTACAAGAGAGGTGTCGGCCAGCTTGGCGTTGCCGCATTGCTCCTTATAAATTTTCGAAGGGTTTCGCGAGAGGAAAGGTAAGAGCGTGGTAATAGTTTGGTATTGCCGCGATTGCAAGTTCCTAAGAGCAGTCGTCGCGTGGCCGAGATCCTCAGAGTAAAGAGAAAGGCCACCCAAAGGTGGCCCTTCATGCTGCACCGCGATTCGATCAGGCAATTTGTGGTGGTGTCGCTGATCTCCTCGCCGCTCGCAGCAAGTCTCAGTGCCTTCTCGATATCCGTTACGTGCGATAGGCACTCGAAGCCGTTCTGGTCTCGCACAACCACCTGGTTGACGTACCGACGTTCAAAACTCCACAACCGCATCTTCTTACCTCAAAGGAGAATTGTTTATTGGCGGCCTCCGTTCCGAAGCATCTCCGCAGCTCGATACATGAATGTTGCCCCGGGGAACCGCGCCGAGTCTTTTCAACGTTTTGCGTCGCGCGATCCTTTCTCTCTCCCTCTGTCGCCGTATGCGCGCAACTTCACGTTGGACGCTGCGAAGGGTGTTAACGTCGGCCTGTTCCAGCTTTGCGAAAACTTCCGAGAGTTCAAATTCCGACAAATAACGATTTTCCATTTTTTCCTCCCATTATTGGTGGCGCTCACCGTAGTGTGCCGCGCACTTCTACAGTGTCGGCATCTACCTGTCGAAGCCTCCGTGCGCCTCCCTTTCTAACCCATCACGGTCTCGTGAACGAGGCAAGGTAATGTCGGGTAACAAAGAAGCAGATAAAAAAAAGAGGACCACTCAGAGGTGGTCCATCGCGATTAATCACCGCCAGCTAGCGTACGACGTTTATTTATGCTCTTCTGCAAAGACTAGCTGGCACGCCGATCCGCGGAGGAGTTTTTGGGTCGTCCGATTGTGTAATCAGAGTAAAGCGGCCGCGAACGATTTTTTCGATGCGACCAGTAATCGGCTCGTCCACCTCCGAGTAATCGCAAACGACGACATCGCCGACTGCAAAGTGTTTCGCTACTGCCAAATCTCTATTCTTCCGAGTCGAGCTCATTTCTTGGAGAAGAACACGCCAAACGTCGCCGTCCGAATTCCTGATAAATTTCAAAACGTCTTCCAAGAGCATATATCCTCCTACGTTTCAAGATTTAGGATGGCGCTCGACATCTCGTCCGATGCGCCACTTGCCCACGGCCACTATCGCTGAGAAAGCCTGAATTTCGGCAAGAAGGTAATAGCTAGGTAATAGATCTTGACGCAACGTCTGTCACTCGAAGAAAAAAAGACTACCTAGAGGTGGCACACACATCCACCTTCATTGTTGATGTTAGCCATCGCGAAGGCACCAACGACGATTGGAGGTGAGCGTCAAAGTAGCGGCCCACGCTCAGGGTTTGCGCGCAAGCCTATTTGAAATGGTGTCTTCCCCTCTAGAAAAAAAGCCACCTTGAAGGTGGCTATCATAGCTCGGCTGACGTTAGCAGTGGAACAATCGCTAACGCGCGAGGCATTTGGATATTAAGGATGCGACTCGATTCCTACAACGGGGGTCATCAAAGGCCGCAACGAAAGTCGTGACCTCAAAGTCCCTCGTCCAGGAATCGGGCAAGCCCATTGTCGCCAAGCCATCTCGTGCACCCAGCTCAAAGTCTATACATGTGCAGATTTCGCGATGGCCTTTGCCGCGACACTTCTGAATCACGGTATCGCGTGCAGCAACCTCGGCATCTCGCGGTCTGTGTTGCTCTTTGGCAAAGTTCGCAGTTGGATTTGGCGGCAGTGGCAATGTTAGGGCTTTTGCCGTTAGCGGCATCGAGGCACTCAGCGCTTCCGTAACCAAATTTAGCTCCCGTTCCAGATCGATCACTCGAGCTTGATGTCCTGCGGCGAGTGGGCGAAAGCGGTTAGGGAATTCCTCCTTGTCCCGGCGCATTAACCGCGAAAGGTTACTGCGATCGTTGCAATCGTTTAATTTTGCTCGCTCCCGCGCCAGTTCACGATGTAATCGTTCCTGTCGGAGGAGCAGTTTGAGACACGCACTGGCATGTCCGTTGCACGCAACCGCCAGAAACTCACCGCTTAGGGGCAAGTTGCGAACATCCACCTGTTGAGATAGCGTCGGGGCCGGAGCCGTAGACGTTTCTTTCGTATCCATTCGACGACCTCCTATAGAAGAAGTCGCACTTTTAAGTCGGTTTCACACTGGATGTAGCGCTGACGTATTATACGAATTTCCAATACTCTTCTTCGAACCGATTCCAAGCCTTTTCTTGACGGCACCAGCACCTCCCGCCCTTTTCAAAACAACAACCTCCACCGCTCGAGTGAAACGAATCATAGGGCGCAGCCGAAGTTAAGCGCCAGCAGGTGACACTTTGGCAGGCTGTTGATTCTTACTTGCGCGAACAAGTCCGGCGGATCGCAGACGATGGAATACACTGTGCGGCGTCTACCGGCCAGACAGTCAACAATCGGTATCAACAACATCTCCGTCCAGCGCGCGCCAACCGGACTGATTGCTGCGTCTCGTGTAAATATCCACGGTTTTGTTTTGCTGTCTGTCCAACCCTTGGCTTCTAGTCGCTTTCGAAGAGCTTCGCGTAAACGTTTGTGCCAATTCAGAGTCGTTCGTTTCGCGTGTTGTGCTTCGGGTAACACGTTGCCAATCAAAACCCTGACTTGCGACTCGTTGTGCCCCTCGAGCGAGAGTCTCCAGGTATCGGACAATCCAGTCAGTGTGATATTGTAACCACTCCTCCCCATAACTCTCTTTCTGAGAGGAAAAATGTTCACAAAAATAAGGCTCTTCTTGCTGTCCGCCTTCGTCGTCATTGTTTTCGGCCTGCCTCAAGTCTTCGCCACGACCGTCGTGGGGAGTTGCAAGAGTGGAACGCATTATCAAACTATTCAGCAAGCCGTGGATGGAGTTCCGTCAGGCGGTACTGTTTACGTGTGCCCCGGAGCTTACGCAGAACAAGTTTTAATCGCTCGTCCGCTGACATTGAAGGCAGTCACAACAACAACATCCTCTGCCGTTGTGATCGTTACACCGGAATCTGGGCTAGCACCAATCGGCCCTGGCGACGCCGCGCATGTTTTTGTCTCTGCGACCGGCGGGCCGGTGACAATCAACGGCATCGCAATTGACGGCTTAGGTGCCAGTTGTCCCGCGTCAGGCTCTTGGATCGGGATCGCTTATGGAGACTCCGCAACAGGTACCATCACCGGCTCCGTCATCAGGAATCTGGTCGACGGGTCATGTCCAAGTACGGCCGTTCAAGTCGGTCGGAATGCGAATGTAAAGATTCAGAACAACAACATACGCAACGTGTGGTTTGGAATCACTGACGACCGCGCAGCAAGCCTAACAATTGTTTCAAATACCATTGTCAATGCCACTTTTGGAATCGGTGTCGGCTCCATGAGTGGTCCTTTAACCATCTCAAACAATATTCTTTCACCGATTGTGGGTTCGACTTTCCTTTCAAACGGTATAGGTATTCGTGTGGGTTCAAACCACGCCTCTACATCTATCGTCTCTGGAAACACTGTTGTTGGGACAAATATTGAAGGAATACAAATTATTCAATCAGACGCAGTAAAGGTAACCGCCAACCGGATTTCCGGAGCTCGCGAAGCCATTGTTATCGAAGAAGCATTTGGTGCACTAGTGCAGAAGAATGTTCTGATTCATTCCACAGCTGGCTTGATCGTACTTAACGGTGGCGGAAGTACGGTTACGACGAATACCGTCAATGAAGCGCAATGTGGGATCTGGGCTGCATCAACTCCTTCGAATATTTGGCTGGATGTCGATGAGATAAATTGCCATGCAACAGGTGTTCCACCGAGTCCCTGAGGGTTGCTGGAATTTGTCCTAGTGGGCGGGATGAGCAGCCGTTGGGGACTATATTTGCAGCCGCTGCGTTCCTTCGGGCGGCGTTCTGCAGAGAAGAAGAGGCGCCGAGAGCGCTCCGTCGGCAAAGTTCATTTCCGTTTCCCCCCGTGTTTCGGCTTTCTTCCTCCTTTTAGGCAGATTCTTTCATTCGCGAACCTGTGACTGCGACTTCGACAAGGGCGAAATGCGTTTCCAATCTGTGGTTTCGGAGAGCCTCAAGATTAGTCATTTTAAAATGCCCATTGCGGTGGACGACATCAATGACGAGTCGAGCGAGTCATCGCGCGTTTGGTGGACAAGACCAATTATGATTTCTTCCGCCTTCCCTTCTTCACTTTTGCCCACCTGGCGCGCTGTGCCGCCGCTATTCTCTTGCGCCCGGCTGCAGATATGGTGTGCCGTTTGCCACGGACTTTCCCTGACTTCGTTCCATCCAGATAGACACGACCGAAGGCGGTCAAAGCTGCTGAAACTTTAGAAAGTTCGGTCTGCAAACGGATTCGTTCCCGGTCGAGCTGCT
>Ga0070670_100000699_pt1 | contig 26090 bp, 11 predicted proteins | sample KBSS63metaG_FD_64665 | JGI IMG/M metagenome (GOLD analysis project Ga0070670, IMG submission 64665) | Switchgrass rhizosphere microbial communities from Kellogg Biological Station, Michigan, USA - KBS S6-3 metaG | ecosystem: Host-associated > Plants > Roots > Rhizosphere > Soil ... | reverse complement strand
GGTCCGTCGATATCGACGACGTCTTGCTGAACACGCTTGGCGCTTGCCTGGGTTTTCTCATTTACCTGCTAACCAGAAACCAACCTCGGAAAACGAATCCGCAGAGTTTCGCCGATTACACCGATTTAGATCGGCAACTGTAACAGCAGCTAAAGCACTCACAGGTATTCTTCCGTGCTATCCGCGCAATCTGCGGATGCTCGTCGAGCACGAACACCTGGTCAGGTCTCTCTTAGTTTAGTTGGATGATTGGTACCCGCGGCAGGGGTCGAACCTGCGACCTTTCGCTCCGGAGGCGAACGCTCTAATCCACTGAGCTACGCGGGCCTTAACAAAATCGCAGGTTCAAAGAGGTGCATCAGAAATGTACCCCTATTTGTACCCCTCGTCAATATCGAACGGCTTTGGTAGTGGGGCCAGATTGACGCGATTCGACGAATGGTTTTAGCAACAAGTGGGAGAATCTGAAAGCTCCTGCGTGCGCTCAAATGTACCGGCGGCAATGGAAGCCAAGATCACAAATCGCATTTGGGATTTGCCTCACTTGCAACTAAAAGCTTTTCACGTGTGAGATCGAACCTTTGAAATGAGACAATAGATCCGCAAGGACTCCGGCGTGACAACAGTGGTCTTGCGTTAGTCAGGCCCTCATCGGACATACAAGTGGGTAGACCAATCCGCCGCCGCAAGTCACTTGGCCTAAGCCTTCACAACCCGCTCAATACTTTGCCGCCCCGGCAACTTAATGCTTCCGCTAGGTTCCGGCAATTTATGGCTTCCATTGTGAAAGTAGTAGATGTCTTAGCGAGTTCGCAGGTCAATCCGCAGCCTAGCAGCTCTTATTAACTGAGTTGCCTTCTTAATTCGCGAAGTACGGCCCCTACTTCGGAATTACTTGGGCTAATAGGACCGTTCGACGCCGCTATTACCCGCTTTCGGAAAAGGTACACGCGACTGAGTCGAGATCTAAAGCCAGAGCCCGGACCGTCGCCGTCCGTCTTTTTTCCTTTCCAGGCACTGCCTCATTCTTAACGCTGCCCGCGAGTCCAGGTGCAATCCGAGTTGTTTGGGGGACAATTGCTTATCAGCCGCAGCACAGTTCCGTGTCGCGCCCCTCCATACGCGTTCATAGCCAGGCTTGCATTCCTGTCACTAAGCAACATTCCTTTGTGAATCGCCCAAGTACAGTCTGAGTTGTTGCTTTGGCAATTATTTACCAATTTCAACTCAGTACCATGTCGCGCTCCACCGTAGGCGTTCATGGCCAGGTTCGGGTTCGCGGCACTCAGCAACATCCCTTTGCGAAACGTCCAGGTGCAGTCCGAGTTGTCGGGTGCGCAGTTGTTTACCAGCGTCAGGACTGCTCCGTGTCGCGCTCCTCCATAAGCGTTCATCCCCAGGGTTGCATTGGAGTCGCTTAGCAGCATTGCGTTGAATTGTGTCCAGGTGCAATCAGCTTTACCCTCTGTGCAATTGCTTACTAGTTTCAAGCTCGTTCCGTTTACTGCTCCGCCGTATGCATTGATTGCCAGGTTCGGGTTCGAGTCACTGACGAACATTCCTTTGCGATATGTCCAGGTGCAGTCGGTGTTCTCTTTGGTGCAATTGTTTACGAGTCTAAGCTCCGTGCCCTGGCGAGCTCCTCCAAATGCATTGACTGCGAGTCCTGGATTGGTGTCGCTGAGTATCATTCCGTCACGGTACGTCCAGGTGCAGTCAGGATTCACCCTCGAGCAGTTATTCACCAATTTCAGGTATGTGCCATGCACCGCCCCGCCATAAGCATTCATCGCCAGGCCAGAGTTCGTATCACTGAGAATCATCATGCCCCCAACTGGGGAGGGATTGATCCTATGTGCTTCACTCCGCTCCCACATTCTGGCGAAGGATTCCGCAGATTTCATCAAATTATTGTAGACCGTTACGTTCTTGGCTTTAACATCTTTCAAGAAATCAGCCATCAAACCATAATGAGCAACGCCTTCTTTTGTGTAATCCCATGTTCGGTTTCCTGTAGCACTTTTTGGGAATCCGCTATAAAAGTCAGTAGAATTGAGGCCTTCTGAAGCTCTAGGAAGACGCTCCATCCCATTGACATCAGTTCCTATCGCAACCGAGCTATTTCCCATAGCAGACCACACGGTGCTAAAACTGGCTATAAAATCTTGGGGGGTTGTATTAGCTGTGCCAACTCCAAATACCCCTCCTAAGGCGGCAACACGTGCGGTGGTGTTTCTTGATGCATCTCGTTCCGTGCCAAGCGCAGTACGAATACCATTGTGTCCGATATTAACGGGGTACCCAAATTGCTCGGCAAGGGTCAAAGTATCGTTTATTGATTTTTCTGACATGTGATCTATATCTATCAACATGCCTAACTCCATCATTTTCTTAATGGCAATCTTACCCATTGGCTCCAACCCGTTCGCGTTTACATGACCTCCTGGCGTCGTAGGATAAGCTATATATGCTGGATCGGGTTTCAGAAGATCCGTGATGCGCTTAAATTTTTCCCAACATCCAAGACGTCCCGCGAAAGGAATAGGTGATATGCAAAATCTTGAATCAAATGGATTACCATTGAATGATGGAGGAAATGGAATGTCAGACGCTGCGTCAAGAGCGGGCTTAATATGCAAATTACCCAAGCCATCTAATCCTACACCTAGAGTGTACGTAATAAGAGGGTCGGATGAAGTTTGGATCGAATAGAATTTGCCCGTTGAATATTTATTAGCTAGGTCGAATAAGTCTTCATATATAGCGGTTCCACCAAATTTATTATCCACGAGATGAATGGGGAATACATATCTCACACCCTTTCCATAAAGTCTTTGAATTTCGTCTCTCACGCTTTTTTCATTAACTACCATACCCGGTTTGTTAAAGTTGCCGATATTATCTATTTCCATGCCTACGATCACGGCGAGTTTGTTGCCACCTACAATACGTCTCAAATCAGCCGAGGTATAAGCGATTTCCATAAAATCGTTATGTCTGCCAACAAAGGACCTGATTTCATCTATCTGTAAATCCGCAGCGTGCATGTCATCCTTCGGTTCATCGCCATCAACGACTTCTGCAAGCAACTCGCTATTGACCGTTAACGCAACCATGACACGCAAACCGCCTTCTTGGTATGCTCGCTTTATCCATTCCCACCACATTTGTTGGTGTACTTTCGACGTTTGGTGAGGCCAATAAAGAGAGTTTGGGGAAGTTTCTATTCCCTCATGGCGGTGGTCGCCATGTAAATTACCACCGCTAAAAGGATTATGATCTACGTTAAAAGCAAAATCACCATCAAGAGCTTTGCTAATGGCAATAGCTCTAATATAATTTCCACAAGTATTATCTGTTCCCCAACCGCCATGCGTTGAATTACAATTTCCGAGGGCCTCGTTAATATTGCTTGCCCTAAAATCCGCGGGATTACAGTTTCTTGTTCCAGCAGGGACGATAGAACCATTAGGTATGCCGTCAGGTCCGATAGAAGCATCAGGTGCTCCATGAAGTAATTTCTTCCCGAATGCCAAGTGACTCATCGGGTGGGTGTGCATGTCGACCCACCCCGTCAGCGGCGGCGGCGGGAGAGCGACTACGGCGGCGGGAGTGTCAGGGCCAAGAGTGCGAGCGCGCAACTGTTGTAGCTGCAAAGGCACCACCGATGTCAACGATCTCGTGCTCGCCGCGTCGAACGAGCCGACGGCATCCAAGGCCTTTCCGCCAGGCATCAATATTACGACGTGAAAGGAATTCTCTTCTTTCGACATGGTCAGAGTCCCCGGCGCGGAGATCCGCTCCTCATGTCTGCTCGCTAGGGCTTGGATCGTGGTAGTTTCTCCACCGTCGACCGGCGTAACCTTGATGAATCTCTCGTCCTTGGCCTCAGCCTCGTAGACCCCTGCGGTTAGAACAGTATCGGCACCGTTAGAAGAAAGGAAATAGACGGCACGCTCCAGTTTGATCGTGCGTCTCGCAGGAGCCTCTCTACTAATACCGAGTGCAACACCCAGCATACCAATTAACACGAGGCCGAATCCTACTTTCAAATGGTTTCTCATGGTCTCTCCTGTTCAGTGCGCTTCGCGCTACACCGGTAAATAACTCTTGCTCCAACTAAAGACGCGAAAGCCGGCCTCCAGACCTATCAAATGAAGTAACTCAACTCCCTCCGCGACTGGAGCAACGGGAGCCATGCGGTACTTGAGGACGGTTTTCGCTCAGAACCGCGATTTCAAGACATTGTGAGTAGCGTCGGGCTGCCGCAGTGATTTTGATTGTAAGAGAATCTGTTGACCGTAGTCGCTGGAAGACAGTCGATTACCATCCCTTGAGCTTTCGGAAACCCTTAGCTTCCTCTTTGTACTTCCGACAATGTAAGCTTCCAAAGCTCTAGAAACTGCGGAGAGTCGCGGCGGAGTATTCTTAGTTTTCGTAACACTACCGGCAAGGAACGATATATCTTGGATTCTTTATTTTGATCGTTGGACAGAATGATTGATTTACGATTTGACTCTGCCTATCCCTGAAGTTTGGCTTCTCCTGCCAGCCACAAATTCAATTCAGCGAAAGGTTTAGCTAATCGCATTGGTACCGAACGTCAGTTCGACTACTCCTTCGCGCCTGCTCGTGTTAACAGGTTGATGATATCCGGGCAACCCTCCAGCAGAGCAAATTCCAGAACCGTCCAACCATTGTTATCTCTTGCATTAACGTTGGCCCCATGTTCAAGCAATAACTTCAGGTTACGTTGAGATGAAATAGCCGACATCAGGGGCGTGCCCCCGGCTTTGTTGGTCGAATTCACATCCGCGCCACTGTCTAACAGAAGTTGCAACACTTCAGAATCTTTAGCTGCCGCGACACTCAATGGCGTATTGCCAAATTCATCCCGGCTGTTTACGTCAGCTTTCCTAGCCAGCAATATCTTTAGCGCGCTGAGATCTTCTCTGCTTGCGGCCAAGTGTACAGCCGTGGAGCCCCGAAACCGGGCTCGCAAGCTAACGTCGGCACCGTGGTCAAGCAGTAAGGTGAGCAAATGATTGTGCCCGGATTGAATCGCCATCATCAGCGGCGTCTCGTCGGCTTCGTTCGTTGAATTCGGAGTAGCGCCGGCTTCTAGCAAGAGTCTCGCGATCTCTTCATTTCCTCTTAACGAAGCAATCATTAGTGAGGTGAAGCCAGACGAGTCTTTCGCGTCGACGTTTGCACCAGCCTGCAACGCCTGTCTCACAGCAGCGGGATCTGCGCTTTCAACACCGACGAATAACGCGGAATTCTGCGAAGCGTTATTAGTTTTGCTGACGTTGTTCTGAGTTTGAGGAGCCATGCGCATTTGGCAATTGCTCATCATTATCAAACACGCCAGCGGGTACAAGAGACGAACGACACTCATGCTAGTCTCGATTTTATTCACTGAGGCCGATTACAATATTGGCGGCTCACTCCCCGTCGCAATACTTGCAAAACGTCAGGTCTATATTCAGGCGACTTATTGAAGAAGCTAGTTATTGCACCCAGGAAGATCACCGACCCGCCTTCACCCTCCTGCGCTTTGAGCTCAGGAAAATTAGTGACGAGTAAACGATAAACCGGCGCACTGGTCCGCAGCAGATGGTCCTGTCGATTCTTTCTTACCGCGATTGTGTATGCCTTTATAAACATACGGCTGAGCTCATGCTTCTCACTTTCCTTTAGCTGACGCGCCGGATCCTCTATTTTCAAGGCTTCAAGGTAATCTACAACTATCCCCTTCGGATTATCAGGAAGGGTGAATACATCCTTCGCTATGACAGTTGCTGCGGAGCACAGGATAATGAGCGAGCATAACAACCTCATCGATAATTTCTCCTTCGCGGGCCGCCCGTCCAGGTATTACCAGAGTAGGTATTGAACCGCCCGTCTGCCGCGGCGTACTTGTAGTTTGACATATCCAAGTTTTTTGTCACTCCCGTCACTCGAATATCACCTCGGCCGCCCGCGGTTAGGAGCCAACTAATATGACTCGCCATGGCGTCTGTATTGCAACCCCAAAGCACTATTTCACCACTGTTGGCAATATTGATTTTGCCTTCGAGAATCGCGTTGACAAGGTCTTCTGTACCGCGCGCTCCGCGGGCTATCGTGTTTTTGTTTAATGGGTAAGCGGTCGTTCTTCCGTCAGAACCTGCCTTGGTATAAACGTCGTGGGGCCTATAGTCAATGTAGAGACCAACGTCGTCGGGTGTAGTGCCTACGATTCCGGCGGGGACGGAGTGGAAGAATCCGTTCAGCGTGTCTATGGGCCGCGTTTGCTGTTTTGACATCGTGATGAGCGTATAAATGAGGTCAGCTCCAGTCCCGAACGGTCTGATGTTGGCTTCCCCCCCTGCCGAGCGGCGGGCTCGCGCAAAGAAGGCTTGATTTCCCCCGTGCCGGCTTTCCTGCAGCGCTCCATAAGTTCCGTACACTGAAATAACAATCGGAGGAAGCACGGGTGGGGTCGGTTGTTGACGTGGTGCCTGGGAACCTCCGACAAACCGCCAGTAGAACCCGCTGGATCCGCGGCCAAACAGCGTGCCCAGCACGCCAAGGCCGAATGAAAATAGGCCACTGAGAAGGCCACCGAAAATCGAGCCACCGCCACCGCCTCCGAATATTGGTGGAAAGGAGATACTGAAGATGCCGTCTGTTCCCGCAGGGTCCAGCGAATTGACCGGATCGTTTAGGCAATAAGCGTACAAGTTTAGGGTTTGCGGGTTTGTTAGAGTCACGGCAGCCATGCCGATGGGATCGACTTGCGTGAACCTACCTTGTGCTGAGTCGTAGCTCCGATTGACGGCGTAGTCGAGGCCAGTTATCTCGCTGCGATCATAACTGGTGAACCTACGATTATTCGTTCCGGTTGATTCGCCGTTAATGGCGACTCCAAAAGGCAGCGTCACCTGTTCATACGAGCTACCGTCACTGCGCGTCACTACCCTCGAGCCTAAACGGTCTGGATGATGAAACTCGACGAGTTCATTGCTACCGTCTGGTTCCTGCGTCGCCAACAAGCGACCGCCCATGTAAATATAGTTCTTCCGCCAACGCGGTGCTGCCGGTGACGCTGGCGTCTCAACATATTCCGCTATTACCGAAGGCCCGCTCCAAAGGTAGTAAGTCCGCTGGTTTGAATTATCGTCACCGTCCTGGGCCATCATTCGCTGATTAGTTTCGCCGTAAGTGTAACTCGCGATGACGTTCTGATTCTGGTTCCGCACTTTCGCCAGCCGATTAGCAGCATCGTATTCGTAAAACACCGCCGATCCGTCCGCGCGCACGACGCGCGTTTGATTGCCGGCGGCATCGTACTGGAAGCCCGCGGTTGTGATGCGATTTGAAGCGGCGTCGTAAGACAGCGATGCGTACCCATCGCGTGGGATTTCACCTGAATAATTCCAGTTAGCAATGACCCGGTTACGCAATTCCTGAATATGTATCGCTTGAATCGGAAGGTTGTGGTCGAGGCCGGGACTGTAACCCAACGCAGGCGCCCCCAGCGCTTGATCCAGCGCCAAACGCATTTCCACAATCGGATCGATTGTGATTAAACCCGTCACCGCGGCCTGCCATGAATACGCCGCCAACCCCAACCGGATACGGATCGCATCGATTGCAGCGCGCAATTCGGTGAGATGGATTGTTTTGACCCTGGACTTTTCCGGAAGCTGCGGATCGTTAAGTGGGTCGTCAGTGAAGGTCGGAGCCGCAGCTTGAGGATTCACCGGCGTGGATCGCGAGGCGTGATGTCTTGAATGGGAGTTGCGCCGGTTTTCCCCGGCCGCGCGCTGCGGTTCGGCTGTCGCCATTGGTTCCGCATGGCTCAGTTGCTGACCTGCCTCCCCTTCAGCTTCCGGTTGCGCATAACTGTTGCTGCTGGAACTCAGTGCCAACTGGGAATTGATCGTTAGCACTTTAGGGTTGAGGCTGCTCGCCGTTTGGGTCGCTTCGCGGTCATGGGTGGCACGCACAGGACCACGAGCTACGTAGCCGCTAGCGGAAACACCGACGCGATTGCCATACCGATCATAGGTGTAAGTTTGTGTCCAAAGCGGTGAGTTTTCCGGGCCACCTTTCGCTTGCTGAAGCCGCCCTAAAGCGTCGTAGCTGTAATTGCGACTACGATTGTCATTAAGGTTATTGACCAGCCTGGTCAGCTGTCCGGTGCGACCTGAACTGGTACCCTGACGCAAATAATCATAAGTGAGATCCATCAGCGTCGAACCAGTGCGTTGCACTTTCTGACGAGTCAACAACGACGTCAATGGATCATAATCGTAACTTTCAGTAACTTGATTTGTACCTGTTCCAACCAGCACTGATGTTTTTTGACTCGCTGCGTTGTAGGCGATCTGTGAGGCGAAATAGGCGCCATCGACCTTCAAGCCACTCAATCGACTGGCGACATCGTATTCGTGATGCACCATCTTGCGTGCGTTGTTTATCGTTCCATACTGAACCGGGTAACGAATGTCTGTTACTCGATCCAAGCTGTCATAGGTGTACTCCGTGAGCGCCGGGTATGAATCTCTAGTATTGAATACCACCGTCTTCGCGTTTAGGCGAGCTTCGGAATCATAGCCAAACGACTCCGTGCTAACACTCGCGGCAGTGATACTTTGAACCCGCGTAATATCTCCGCTCGGCATGTATTGGTAGGTTATGGGCGCCGCGGGATGAACAACCTCGCCGGCCGGAACGCCGCTCGTATCGCAAGTGATTGATTGCAAGCGGTCGAGCGGATCGCCGCCGTAACCGAAGTTGGTTTTCACGCCGCGTGCATCAACCTCGAGCACCAGATTGGATCGCTCATCATAGCTGAATACATTGCTCCACTCGCCGCCTGCGACGCGCCCCCCGGCATTGTTGAGAGTTGCGTCTGCCTCCGCCATCTTCTGCTGCGTCAACCGTCCGAGAGAGTCGTAGCGAAAACGCCGAAGCTGCTGACCCTGTTCTACCTGCGTCAAATTTCCTAACGCGTCATAGCTATATTTCGTCAGCAGACTATTGGCCGCCATGACCGAACCATTGCCGTTTGGATCAGGTTCTACCTGCTCAATAGTCCTACCCAGGGCATCCGCGAGTGTCCAACGCTCTCTTCCCCACGCATCCACAGCACGCGCGGTTTCTCCCGGCGTGGTACTCGCCGCGCTGGGACGCGCAGTTTCGTTGTAGAAAACTTTTGAATCGCTCCCGTCCGGAGTAACTATCCGAGTGATCCGACCCAGCACATCATAAAAAGTTTCGCTCCACCGAGGAGTCTGGCTGGCGCTGTATGGCCGCGACTCTTTCGAATTGCGCCCCATCGCATCATATTGCGTCTCCACCGTGTCCCACCCATTCGCTCCCAGGGCTTCTACTTTTATTACCTGCCCGCGACCGTCTATCTTCGTGGTGCTGCTGGCAGCGATCGTACCGTCAGATCCTTTCGTGGTCTGAGTGCTGGACAGAGCCACATCATCGTATTCGCTGAGCTTGGTCGCGCCGGTGGGCGCTGTCTCCTTTTTCAGCCGCCAACTGTCGAGATAGTAGGTGCTTTGTGTGTTTCGCGAGTTGGCATCAGTAGCTGAAAGCGGTAGGCCGGAATTGAAATCATAGGTCATGCCGGTCGTAATGCGTGCTGCTGAATTGGAATCAGGCGAGCCCGCAACTTCGGTCGTCGGAAAGGTGTACTGGGTGTCCAGTGTGAAAGTAAATGCCCTTTGTTTACCGCTCTTTGTCACCGTTCGAACGTTGCCGGTTCTGTCATAAGTCAGGAGGGTGGTGAGTGGCCCACCGAGGTTGGCGGCATCCGCATAACTGGTTACCTTGGTTACGTTCCCTCGATATTTAAAACCGAACCAGTTCCAATAGTAATAACCATCCTGGCTAACTACACCGGGTGTATTCAGAATGTCACCGGCGTTTGGATCGTAGCCGTCGCCGTAGCCGTCGTACTCATACTCCACGCGCGATAGCCTTGACCCGTCGCCTGCAGAGACTTCAATCGAAGTCACCAGATACAGCAGACGTGCTTTGGCGCTCGGACCGCCATGCATACTGTCGATGGTGGGATAAAGCCGCCAGGCTGTGTATACGGAGTATGGGCCGCTACTGGTGTAGGTCATCGAGGTCTTGCGCAGCAAGTTTCCGCTGTAATCGAACTCCGCCAATTCTCGCAGTCGATTGTAGAGATCAACAGCAGGATCTCCGTAACCATAAGTTTGATACCTATTTTGGCCAAGGCTATCCGTGAAGTCCCTTCGCTTAATGCGCGGTGCTAACTCATCACCCGCCTCCCAGGTGGTGGTAGTCGTTTGCAATACATTAGAGCCCTGGCGCACCTCGACCTTGTAGACCAGGCCGTTATCAAACTGTCCCGGCTTAACGTAGGAATACTCGACAGACTTGGTTTGATCGGGAAGCGTTGTGGTGACTGTGCGTGTCTCTCCTTCTTCAACCACGTCGAAATGTGTGACGGCAGGGCCCGTAGTGCTGCCTTCCCAGGTTTCTGTCATTGTGTGGTAGCCCGGAGCATCAGTGAGATTAGCGATCGGAGTGGCCGGATAATCGTAAACCATCTCCCTGGTCATCGTGCCCGGCTGGAAGGTTCCCTGCTCGGTAAGTGGGCCATCCGAAAACGTCATTCCCTTTCGTTCGCTGAGTTTCTTGAGCATCCCATAAGAAGAATAGGAATCACCGTCGCCAAACCAGTGGCCGGTTCTGGTGGAAGGATAGTAGATTGTGTCGAGGACCCAGATGGTGGAATTGCGCACCACGGGCGTGAGGCCCTGAAAACTATAGTCCAATGCCAACTGCTTGTAATGAAGCCTCATGAACGTCCGGTTAGTGACGTTCCCAGCCTCATCTTTCAAACCAGCGGCGGTAATCGCCGTCAGAAGATTATTACTGTCGTAATGAAATGTAACTACGCGCCCCAGCGTGTCAATGATGTTGAGGACCCTGCCGTAGTTACAAATGATCATCAGGTAATTCCCGTTATTGTCCTTTAAGAAGGATGTGTAGAGCACATAGATATTGTTCGCGTTGCCAATAGAACCGCCCCCAACGAAGGTGACTTCCAAACCATCGGGATACTTGGCAATACCGTAGGTATCTACATTGCTCGTCCCAAGTCCCCTGGTCACCACGGCATATTCGATAAAGCTTCCGTCGGTGGTCACGCCCCAAAAATTGCGCTCACCGCTGTAAGGATCGATAACAACTCTTCCGGAAAAGCTGTGACGGGTGCCGTCTTCTTCAATAATGAAGCACCCGGCATCTACCATGTTGACCAGCCGGCGAAAGTTGAACGACCAACCGGGTGCAACCTGATCTCGATCGGCGTCAAACACGATGTCATGGTTTGCATTGTTTGTCTTACTCCAGACGCGTGAGTTGTAAACCAAACTCAAATCCAAGTCGAGGCCTCGTCCCGGAAGCGACAGGATGGGAGCCTGCATGCTGAAATTGTTGCTGTTGGCTTCAACAGTCGACCGCCCCGGAGTTTCCCCGCGTTCGTTTTGCGGAATGAAAGCCGCCGGCTTGTTATTGCTGTTCCAGCCGTAAGCGTCTCCATCGACGAACTCGGTTTCGGGTGTGAGGCGAATCGCCGAGCGAGAAGATTTGTCAGGATGCTCATCGACGGAGTTGGACGATACTTGTCTGACGATTGGCTCTTGCCGAACCGATGAGTCCGTCACCACTGGCGGGGCTGCAACTTTAATGTTGACGGACGAAACGAAGCCGTTCGCTTCCGCAGAGATGGAATATTCCCCTGGGACTTTGGCGACGAACGCGCCATGGGGAAGCATGCCGCTCTGAAAATCCTGGCTCGGGTAATCACTTCGCCATTGAAACGCCACGCCGCCAACCGGCACATTGTTGCGATCGTAGGCAATTGCTGAAAGCAACAATTCTTCGCCTATCTGAATTGTCTCTTTCGGTTTCTGAATTTCAATGCGCGCGATCCGCCCGTCACGCTCTTCCTGCTTTTCCTGGGGTTGAACGCGCTCCGGTGGCCATCCAATCAATCGACGGTACAAGGCGACGGGCAGTTCGTTCGTTCGCAACCAAAACGCCAGGTCTGCTTGCCATTCCCCAGCCACCGCAACAATTGTTTGAGATGCCGCCGGTGTTGAAGTGGCGAGCATTGAAACTAGCAGGACCACACAAGCCACGCGGCGCATGGTTTGACCCACCCGGCCGGTAAAGCGCGAGAAGATATTCTGTTTTTGTCGCCTCCGCTGCTTATCATGGCATAGACCTGTGAAGACATTGGCAATAGCGGCAGGGTCAAAAATGCGCATCATGGAAGTCGCTCCTTCGAGGTTTGAACACTGGATGGCTGAAGGCAAAAGACGACTATTGCAGACTGAGCAACACCAGAATTTCACCAGTGCCCTTCTCGAGCGGCTCGAGCGCTTTGCCGATCAACGTACCGGGGCGATGAATCTGCACGCCACCTACATCGATGGGTTGAGATCTCATGGCTACGCCTGGCACGTCGCTCGTTACCAGCAAGTCGCCGACTTGGATCGGTCCGTACGACGCGTGGACTTTGATTCTCACTCGGCCGGTGGTTGCGACCAAAACTTTGCCTTCGCCATTTACACCAAGTGTGATGCCGGGTTGAGACGAAATCACACCGGCGACGCGAGTGTCGTAGGCTTGCGAGGAGGCGATGACCTGATTGGATTTTGTTTGATCGAGGACAACGACTGTGCCGGCCGCGAGCTCCTGCGACGACTGAACCCATTCGGCCATATCCTGATATTTGGCATTGATGTTGCCGGTGACGTTGATATTACCGGTCACATTCGTATTCCCGTTAACATCAAGCTTGTAACTGGAGTTAGGTGAGGGCGTGCCAATGCCGACATTTCCTCCGTATGGGTTGAGAGCGATATTCTGCCAGGCAACATTCGGATCGTGATGTCGAATGGAGAAGGTCGTCGCATTCTCCTCTATGATCTCAAGTCCTCTGGCCCCAGCCACCGCGCTAGTACCCAGGTACAGTCTGCCGCTAGTACCGTCGACGCGCGCGCCGCCAGCCACCTGAAGCTTGGTCGATGGTGAATCGTTGCCAATGCCGACATTGCCGGAATTGTAGTTAATGCCATTTGAATTTGCGGACCATTGACTGCTGCCGCCAGTGGAAATCGGTGTGCCGTTGATCCGCAATCCGGTGGCGTTAATCTCGCCGTTGACATCGAGCTTATAGTTTGGCCCGGTAGTGCCAATGCCGACGTTGCCGCCGGTGTTAATGAAGAACGACCAATTGAATGCGCTTACGGGATTCGATCCGGAGGCAGTTTGCAACACCCCAAGAGTGCCGTCATTCCCCGCCCACCACATGCCACCGGCAGCAGCAGTATTTATTCTGTACCAGTTCGAGCCGTCGAAATACAGGTTGCTGGAAACATGAGCGTTACCGCCGTTAGCACTCACAAACGTATGCCCGGAGTTCGCCATGTTCCAAAAGATTTGGCGCCCGAGATTATCTCGAATATCTATGGGACCACCAGGACTCATCGTGCCAATGCCGACGTTGCCCCCGAAACCTTGCAGAATTAAGGGACGTACATTAGTTCCATCTGTCGTCAATGCATCTAAGCTGGCCGAGCCTGAGAAAAACCTCATTCTTAATTGCGCATTGGTGGCATTTATAGCCTGCGAGCTATCAGCAATCCACAATTGGCGCTCCCCTGCGCGATTCACTCCGAGTCTAAGCGCAATTCCACTGGTGCTGGTATTTCCTGCGGCGTAAAACTCCTGCCCGGAAAGAAGTAGCCGATTGCTAACTTGTGTAGTGCTTGCGAGGTCTAACAAAGCCCCGGGAGTCGTCGTCCCGATGCCGACATTGCCGCTATTCGTATTGGTAATGTTGTTGTTGCCACTGCTGGTCCATTGAGCGAGGGCTAGACCGGGCATAAGGGCCGTTATTCCGAGGGCCAGGACCAGCTTCATCACAATTTGCAAATGAAGCAGTCGAAAACGCGGGTTGAGTTTTGAGTTGAAAGTCATGGGTCGTAAGCCTTTCTGAGTACATTCGCACAACGAGCATGCGCTGAAATAAGCGCCTCACTCGAAGCGATCGTTAATATGCGGAGCATTTCAGTGGGCAGAGTTGTAACGGTCAGTGCTGAACGATGCTTTGCTCGTGAAAAAATCAAAAGCCAAACACTTGGTCGTACACGATCGGTTAAGAGAAATCGTTGACGCGAGGTGTGTGTCGCACCCTTAGTGAGAAAAAACTGAGATTACCATCGGCGTAGTTATTGGATCCAAAATTGAGTTGTCAAGCCAATGCTGGTCCGTCACAAAGGCGAGTAATATTCCATTTTGACAAGGCGACTAACCGACTGCCCGCGGGCCTACCGGTCGTATTAATCGGGAAAAAACCAAATCTCTTCATGACGGAAATTCCTTTACTCAAAGGCCAGAATCGAAATACTATTACTTCTCAAACCGCCCTTTCAGTCGACCGAAATAGCCGCAAATCTCACGAGTTCGCGCGCATGATATCGGGGGTCCTCAATGAAAGTCCTTACAAACGTCCAAAAGAAATCCAAAAGAGATCCAAGTGATCTTGCTTCGACCACCACGCCTCAGCCGGCCGACCATATCTATCAATTCGGCTCCTTCTGCCTAAACCAGGCAGAGCAGCAGTTACTGCACGACGGCGAGCCTATCCGGCTGACACCAAAATTATTTGATGTCTTGCTCGTGCTGATTCAGAACAAAGGTTGCCTGGTTACGAAGGACAGGTTACTGAAAGAGGTCTGGCCCGATGCCTTTGTCGAGGAAGCTAATCTCAGCGTAAGTATCGCCAGGCTAAGAAAGGCGCTTGCCGAAAACGTTGCCGAACGTCAGTACATTGAGACAGTGCCTAAACGCGGCTATCGCTTTGTGGCATATGTGTCAGAGCTTAATGACGAAAGCGCAGGCATAGCTAAAACAGTGCTGTCCGAAGAATCGCTTATGATCGAGCGCCAGAATGTCAGCGAGCGAAACCAAATTTTCTATTCTGTGGCGGTATTACCCTTCGATAACGAAAGTTCCGATCCGGACGCAGAATATCTTTCAGCGGGACTGATGGAGAGCATCATTAACAGCCTCTCGCAGTTCCGTGATCTGCGGGTGATGGCTCGAAACACGGTCTGCCTTTATCAAGGGAGGGACATAAACCTGAGGACTGTTGGTCGGAAGTTGGGTGTGCGCTCGGTGCTCGCAGGGAGAATTATCCGATTAGGTGAGACGCTTATTATCAGGACGGAGTTGGTTGACGTGATGAAAGGCTGGCAGCTCTGGGGCGAGCAGTATCAGACGAAAGTCTCGGACATTCTGGTCGTTCAGGAAGAGATGGCAAAAGAAATATCGGAGAGGTTAAGAACGAAGCTGACTGTTTGATGGATCATGAGCGCTCTACCTATCCGACGAATCGCTGTTGGCATCGCGACGCCAGTCGAAGAGGACTTCGTTCTGCGCTCGCTTGGCTCGATGAAGATGGGCCTGCAAACTGCTACGGGTGAGGCCCAATCGCTTGGCCGCGTTTTGTAGACTTCCACCTGTCGCACTACGTGCGGCTTGAATGCTGCAACGCTTCGCGCGCGCGGTCCATTGCTTGAACGTTTCTCCCCGACGCAGCACGCAGAGTTCAAGCGGCAAGATAATGTCGCCTTCGTCAGCAATAGAGCGCAGGAGAGAATAGTGCGCCGCGGGCCCCATTGTGGAAGCGCTGTGCGGCGGAATTAGTTCATTGTCGGCATGAGAGGAACCTTGTTGCCGTTTACCATTTGTGCCCGTGACGAGATTGCTTCCTCGGGAGCTTAATCTAGCCAGAACGAACCTGACCAACTTGATTGAGATCGCTTCGTTCTCGCCGGCGTAGCTGGTTAGCTCATAAATCAAATTCCGCAAGGTCCGAATGTTGTCCGGATAGTCGAACGCACATAGCAATGCTATGGCCTCTTCCTCAATACGATAGGTGTCGCACTGTTTAGCTCCCCCAGCGATGGCACAGGCAGCTTCCCGCAGGAAAAGAGCGATCATCGCAGGAATATCCTCGCGGCGTTCCCTAAGAGGCGTGGTGTTTCGCTTCTACGACAAGAGCCGAGTGTCTCTGACTCATAATCCTTCCCCTTGCACGTGTCTATGAGTGCCGCGAACCGCACACAAGAAACCTATAGTTGACGATCCTCTATTCCCCTTAAGACGGGAGAAATGCACGGAACTTCCAATGCAGAGAAAAATGTCCGCATCGCCGTCGAGTGGAAGTTCGTCGAGTCAAATGACGTGCCTCGAACTTATTGGGTTGCGTGAAGATACAGTTATCCATAAAAGCCTAACCAAATATACGGTTTTAGATACTTTGACACTCTCTCGTCGGGCGAGTCGCGTCAGAATTAGGGAAGCTCCTAGGTGGGCCCCTTGATATTGTGCAGACTAATGAGATTCTACTCTGCGTATTGCCGCTGTGGCGAACCAGGGCGCGAAGAGAGCCCTTCCATTTTGTTGCCAGAATTTTTGCATCGCCTTCGTGAAGAGTCAAACTTGCTTTTAAGCGATCTAGGGCATCAACAACGATGTCTTCCAAGGCCTAGTCAAGCGTCAGTTCGATAAATTACAGCGTCAAGATCTCTTAAGGAGAGTCAGCTAAGAACGTAGGTGTCGTTTGGTGATACGTTCTCCCATTCTGATTCCAGAGATGAGACCTGAGCTCCGATTGTTCTCGATATGTCGCTGACTACCTAATGCCCTTCGGTACATAATCTGATGGTGAAGTGGACGGTATCGTTTCATGACGAGTTCGACTCAGAATTTGACGCCCTGTTTGGTGTCTATTAGGATCACTAGCATCTCCTCATAGTTCTTTCACTTCCTTAAACTGGTTCGGGTAATTCGTGAATTAAACGGAATGACGACAGCCGTGAACGTATCGAACTGGTTTGCGGATGGCAAACCGACAGTCTTTGTCCCTCATTACTATTCAGTTGGCCTTACGTCTGTGATATAAGCCCGGCTTGATCCTCGCGTTGCTCCAAGCTTTGTTCAGGAGACGCCCCATGAAACGCACTGGAATCTTGTTTGGCGTGTTAGCCCTCTTGCTGTGTCTGCTTGCGCCGCTCAGCGAGGCCAAGCGTATGACGAAGAAGTCAACCGGAACGGGGAAAAAAACTGTGATCACCTGTACCGGCACGCTCAATGATATTACCGACTGTCCAGATACAGAGTGTGGACCATCGCTCGGGCGCGTTGGCTTAATCCGCGCGTTCATCAACTCTCCGGGCGCGCCCGGAGCTGTGCAACCTTCTGCGCTAGGCGTCGAGAGCGCCCGCGTTCTGAATAGCCAGGCGGCGGACACGCTCGACGATGTGCTCGAAAAACGTTTGACAAGCTGGGAACAACTCGTCGGTGACTCGAAGGGATCGAAGGAAGCCCTTAAGGTAGTTCGGCAATACCTCTCTCATATAAGCGACGAGAACCTGCCGAATCCGCGCCCGCTCATTCAGGCACAAGGTTACGCACACCGAGACGGCGATCGGCTCGGTGAGGCGCTCGTATCAATCCTATTATCCAGAGAATACTTAGTGCTGAGTTACCAGCTCGAAAGTGAGCCTCCAGCCGAGCAAGCGGATGTCGGGAAACAAGATAAGTCAATTGTCCCTGGCAAAGAGGGGGAGTCCTTCAGAGGAGATCGTGTTTACACATGGGAGTTAATACCGCAATCCCTCTTACCCAGAGCCGTCGATTCCTACCAAAGTGGAATGCTCAAGTCGGCAAAGGAAAAACTTGAGCTGGCGATCTCGCTCTTAACCGGGCCCGAGGATGAGACCCTCGTAGCTTTTATTCATCAGGCGCTGAGCGAGTACTGGTATGAAGGGCGCGGACAGGAAGCGCTGGTACATGCTGATAAGGCGCTGGAGTTCTTTGCAAAGTATCATCAAGTCGTTGAAATGGCTCGCACACAAGCCACCATGGGCGAGACTTATGCGCTGCTCGGCGACTACGAACAGGCAATAAACCACCTGATGACGAGCCTTCAAATCGAAGTCCCAAAGCCCGGTAGCTCAAGAACTTTCCGCGCGGTCGGTGAAATGAGTAGATGTGCTCTACTCCAAGTTGGAGGGAATCTAGCCGACTATGAGAAGTGCCTATTGCAGAGTCTCGAAGCCTTGAAGAACTCAGAGTATAAGACCTCCCAGGCTTTAACATTAACCCTTCTAGGAAACCACTACTATGCGACTGGCGCGTATGAAAAGGCTCTGGAAAGGTATGAAGATGCTCGCAAGATTTATCAGATACTCGAGGCTGACTATAGCACCGCAGAGGTCTTAAGCTCGATGGCGGATGTCTACTCAAGCATGGGGCAACTTGCCGACGCGCTTAAGTTTCACCGGCAAGCCGCGGAGATGTACCGCAAGGATGGTGCGATCTATGACATGGCTCACGAATGGTCTACGGTCGGGTCGCTGGCCGTGGGCATCGGACAATACCGAACCGGTGTTGTCGACCTCGCCAAAGCGCTTTCGGTCTTCGTTCGCGTTCGCATACGAAGTGACGTAACCGAGGATATTGTCTTAATTCTGCCAACTATCGGAGACTCTCTGGAACAACTCGGCAAGTACAAGCAAGCGCTGAAGGTTTATGAGTGCAGGTTGGCTATCGGGTCGACCCCTGGGGCACTCATAGACATAAGTCGGGTGGAATTTCAGCTTGACGAAAAGACGAGGGCCTTACAACACATCGATGAAGCGGCCCGCCTGGTAAGCCAACTGGGCGAGAACTCGAAGCATACTCTAGAGTTGTCTCCCGCATTTTTTCCCGAGTACGTTCCCACCTTAATAGAACTTGGCATCACGGAAATAGATCTCGGAAGGGTCGCAGAAGGTATAAGACATCTCCAGGAAGCGCTCCGCCTGGCTACGCAAAGCATAAAGATGACCATCGGGACTTACGTCGTAGATGGCATACAGCTGGACACAAACCGTATCGCCAGGGTTCATTTCCACCTGGGGCGCGGGCTGATGATGACGCACAACTTCCGGGAAGCTTTACCTCACTTTCTTGATTCCATAAGAATCCTTGAGAAATTCCAAGGCCACGCCTTTTCTGCGGGGCGCGAGAAGGGCGCCGAGTATCTCGGCGGGGAGCTGGAGCAGGCCTATCGTTTCGCGATTGCGCTGTATCTGAATCTGGGCGACCCAGATAGCGCGTTCTCAGTCCTGGCGAAGGCTAAGATGCGAGTCCTTCAGGCGATGATCATGAGGCATGAGCTGTCATTCAAAACGGAGCAGGCGAGAGGATTATGGAAGGAGCGCTCGCAACTTCTGTTCAAGCTGTCGGATTTGACGACGAGAATGCTCTCAGGAAAGGCTACAGATGGTGAAAAGTTGAGCCAGGAGGCTGAACGCCTGCAGGATCAACTGACCCGCGTCGAAAGGAGTCTGAGCGAGGAGTTGGTGCCCTTCTCAGATATTTTTGAGACGCCCACGATCAACTATAAGCAAGTCCAGGCCATCCTTGACGACCATACTGCCTTCGTCGAATATGCCGTCATCGGAGACGTGGTCGGATTTGTAATTCAGAAGCAGGATTTTTCGGTTATCCACGCTAATGGCCAACAGGTTATAGCCGGTGTTAAGGAGTTCCTTCAGGCTCAAAAGTGGGATCGGCGAGGAAGGTCGGGCGAGGGATACGAGGAATCCGCGCGGCGATTGTATCGCCTTCTTTTTGAACCTTTAAGGGAGCACCTGTCTCCGTCCATTCGTAACCTCATTATCGTATCGGACGGGGTCTTACATCTCTTTCCCTTCGAGGCCATGATTGACCCGCAGGGCAGATTCCTCCTGGATACTTATGCAATTGACTATCTAAACTCTGTTAAGGATCTGCTAACTCAGAAGCGGCCTATCGGGCGAGGGCTGCTGGCCTACGGCGGTGCGCTTTATTCCAAGAGGGCATCTCGTCTGGAAACAAATATGCCTGAAGGCGCGACTCCTGCCACAGGGCGGGGGCCGGGTAGAGAATGTGGAGTGCTGCCGCCGGTATGGGAGGATCTTAAGGGTACCGATCGGGAAGCGCGGATGATCGCCGGACTAATGGGGGGCGTCGCACGCGTCGGGTTGGAGGCGACGGAGCGTAATTTCAAACGGGATGCGCCGGGCAAACAATACATCGTGATTTCGAGCCACGGATACTTTTCAGATTGTCAGTCACCGCCTTCGACGTCCGCGATCGAGTCATTAACGACCGTTGATCCACTGATTCATTCCGGGGTTGTTTTCTCCGGGGCAAACACCGGCGGCGATGGGCATGAAGACGGCTACCTCACCGCCCTGGAAGTGTTGGGCGTTAACCTCACCGGCGTCGATCTCGTTGTATTGTCCGCGTGTGACACCGGCGTCGGCGACCTCCACGCTGGGGAAGGCGTTATCGGCCTTAAGCGAAGCTTCGCGGCGGCAGGCGCCCGGTCACTCGTGATAAGCCTCTGGAAGGTGCCGAACGTCGAGACCCGCGATTTGATGGTAACTTTTTTTAGACAGCTCAAGCGAGGTGAATCCAAAGCGGAAGCACTTAGGAAAGCCAAGTTGGAGATCATCCGGCAGGGGAAAACTCGCCCCTACTATTGGGCCGCTTTTGTGTTAGCCGGTCGATAGGCGGGACGAAGCCGTAAGGTGGAGCGACGGTTTGAACCGCATCAGCGGATTGGTGTTGGCGCGGTACGGACATAACTTGGGCGCTTGCTCTCACTTTAGCTCGGTTTGTTGAATTGCCTGTTTGTAGCTTTAAGGGCAAATGGTAAGAAGACAGGAGAACCTATGAATTCATTCGTCAGACATCTAGCAGCCTTGGTTTGTGTGCTCGCGTTCGCTTCAAGTTGCAACGCACAGGATTTCAAGCAAGTCATGAAGCAAGCTTTCGGGAACGACTATAGAGATTACCAGTGGTTGGATTATCCCATTAACAATTTCGGCGTCGCCACGGCGTATACGGGCGTGAAAGACAGGGTAGATCGTCGGGGATTTCTTTGTGCGACTTTTACCTGTTTAGGGGTTAAACAAAATCCCGTCGATATAGAGGGGTGGATGCGAGTGAATGATTTCGCAGACGTGGGCTGCGGCGGGCAACTGGACGCCAAGTTGGATCGCAACAAGGGTTCGATTCTTAACTCCCTGCTGCCGAAGATCTTTAACGTTGTGGGATTGACAGCAAACCTGGAGACTGTTCGCAATACCAAAGCAGAGATAAAGCTAGCCAGCATGTGCTCTCGTCAACTGCAACAGGGGAAAATGATCGGTTTCATCAAAGGGCTCACCGTAGAGACTGATACTTTTGGCCTAAAGCAGGCTTACGACCGAGGTCGCTTGGTATTAGTGATCGGCGACCTGGTAATGAAGTCGATGACAATAAAGCTACAGGCCGACAACAAGCTCAACGCTCAATTAGACGCGAAACTGGGAGGGGCATCCGAAAAGGTCCTTGGTCAAGGCGCTGAGTTTGGCGTAAAGATCTCGAAATCGAGCAGTAAGGACTATGAATTGACGGTAACGGATCCCGTAATTGTGGCCGTCCTGGCCGTCCGCGAAGCTGAGGATAAAACGCGGGCTGAGGGGACTTCCTGGGAGGGGTGGGAGCCCGTCACCATCGGGGTACCGCTACCTATTGTTAGAGCAAAAACAACAGTCGCACACTGAGCCAACAATTGATTTTTCGGCCAGGGCGGCAACTTGTCGCTAATTGCTGAATTCCCTAATCGTGCGACTCCAGAGTTGAAACGATGCGGGCGCTTGAGAGATCGTTGGGATTGAGCCGAAGGTGATTTCTAAGTGAGACTTATAACATTCTAGACAATGCCCGTCTGTGTGTTTGCACACAAAGCGGAGACTTGGCGAATGAAGGAAGCAGGTTGTCAGGTTTAGCCGCTGTTGTCGACACCTTCTTACAACCCTAACGAACAATTTCTAGTTACGCTTGCAGGGTATCCTGTTCGCCGTACCCCGTGCCGCTAAAAGAGCGGCTTCAACGCCCCGTAGACATGGCTCACACTGGTTGTATTGGTCACATGGCAGCTAAAGCAGTTGTTCGAACTGGCATTAAACAAGGTGTTGACCTGCTGATAGGTTTCCATTGTCGTGTTAGCTAATTGACTGGTACCAACACCCTGACCGTTGGTGCCTCCGGAGTTTCCCGGGTTGCCATAATTACTGGTAATGCCGAACCCTCCGATTGTCCAGGTTGAGCCGGTCATGTAGTAGTTTCTGCGGATGTCGCCGCTCAGCAGTTGTCCGATAACCTTGTTGTTAATCGAAATGACCTCAGTGTTCGAGGCGGCGGACGTGGTGGTGAGGGGAAGTGGGTTGGGCGCAGCGTTAAAAGCTCCTCCGAAAGGCTTGAATCGTATCGTATCGCTGGCGCTGATGGTTTGATTGTTAACCGTACCGCACGGATTGACGGCGTTGCACGCTATGATCGTAGCCGAACCAAACGGGACAGTGTGCATGTGAGGAACATTGAAAGGACCGCTGGAGCCACTTGCGCTGAACAACCAGTTCCCGTTCGTGTTCTGCGGTACCGTTTTCGGATTAATTCCAACAGTCGAGTTATATTGGTAGGCCGCGTTGGGCGTATTACCAAAGTGCTCAAACGTGGCCCAGATCATTTCCGGCTGAAACGCTGTGCTTCCAACCACGTGCATGGCCAACAAGGCCACCGTCACTGTGTGCATCTGGCCAGTTGGGGTCCATTGATTGGCAGTCTTGGTGTAAATCGGTACCGTGGCCTGCTTCGTGATATAGCTGCTCAGGTTGAACAGTCCGGTGGTTTCAATCCAAGCCGACTTCACCTCGATAGCGAGTGCGATGGAATCCGGAAAGAAGGTTTTTCCGTGCAGCGAGGCGAAGGCGAGAACCTTGTTCAACTCGGCTTGCGTGGTGGGGAATTTGGTGGGAGTCGGACTTATTCCGCCATTCTGTGGTAGCGTCTTAGCTCCGGTCAGAAAGTAGGCATAAACGTCGTTGACGGTCGTCTGATAATAGATGAGCGAGCCGTTCTGCGCCTCTAGAACAGCACCGTCGGCTTGGCCTTCTTCCGTGTCGATCACGTTGCCTGCCGAATTCAATAGGATCGAAGTCTTGCCGATCATCACCCTTTGAACCGTTCGCGTTGGGCTCAACTCAGGCTTGATGATCGCCTTTGGGGTTGGAATCACCTTGCCGGCCTTGTCCCGAAGGACCGGCTTTCCGTTTTCAAGTGTCGCGCTTTCGATCTCGACCGACCTGCCCGATCGATTGAGGATAAGCTGTTTCCCGCTTGGAGCGATTCTTGGCGGTTCGACTTCGAACATCTGTCCGCTTTTGGCCATTATGACGGGCAGTCCGTGCGCGCCGACCTGCGCAGCCCGCAGGCTCAAAGTTGCTAATCCGCCCGTCGAGTGCGGAATGAAAGTCCGAACGCCGGCCACGGGTGGCGATACGTCAAAAAATATTGGTGAATCGAAGATATGGCCGCCGCCGCCGCCGTAGGTTTGTGGCGTGGGCGAAGTCAGCCACAGAAACATCTGCTCCGACCATTTATAGAAATTGCAGTTGTTCGGAACGTTACCGGGGAAGGTGACGCTGTTTGCGGGATCGACCTCGCCGTTTTTGGAGACGGCTCCCGAATGGAACCAACCTGCAAAGACTGGTGCGGTAACGACGCAGGTCGGTTGAGGGCAATAGGTAGTGATTGTGCATTCGCGAACCACGCCGTTGGTCCGGCAATCGAGATGACTGATATCACAACGATCAGAATGTGCTTGATAGACGCGGCCAGATTGCGAGACTTCTCATAGGTGAGGAGTGTTTTCGTCATTTACAATTCTCCTTGCTAGTTCAATCGGTGAAATTCGCTCCAAGGTTTGAGTAAATTGCTGATAGCTCATAGCACTCAAGAAAGGCGGCGGTCTGTGCGCTAACACACAAAGCGGTAAGCAATCGAGTCTATCCGAGCTGCCGATTCGAACTCGGTTTTTGACCAGTGTCATCTCATCTGAACTTGAGAAGTAGCTGAGCAATCGCATTTCTTCATTTCTCGGAAGTTTGCCGGACCTACGCCCGTGTCTGTAAAGTTTTTCGGCTTGTTATGGGCACAACGAGAGTGCTTGATAGGGTGCGCGCGAACAGCGAAGTATGGCAGAGAACCGTCCCGCAAACGTCCCGCAGCGACACGCAAATCAGGCACCGCATGCACGGTATGTTGCATGCACGTTGATTTTTACTGAGCGGTTTTGTAAGTAGTGAAAATAAAGGAGCGATAGATCAAATTCCCGAGTTGAGGGTTGCGGGTTCGAATCACGTCGCCTTGGCCGATTGATCCTACATCGCTGCACGTTTGTTGAGTATGTCCCTAATCTTGTCGTTCACCTTCTTCGTCAGGTGGTAGTACCTGTACGTCATCGAGATATCAGTGTGGCCCAAAATCTTTGCCAGTTCCTGCATCTCCATACCAGCGTCGGCCATGCGAGTTGCAAACGTGTGTCGCAAGTCATGAAAGCGCATGCTAGTGATACCGGCCTCTCTACGTGCTGCCTCCCACACCTTACGTAGGTTCACGCTCGCGCTTGCAAACAACCGCTCGTCGGCATCGTCGCTCTTCCTTTGGAGTGGTCAGAGACTACTGCTACGACGAGAGGTGCAGGATCGCGCGCACCACCCAGAAGGAAAGCGCGGCAATGAAAGCGGCGGCGGGTATCGTGAGTATCCAGGCCCAAACAATTCTTCCCGCCACACCCCATTTCACCGCTGACAGACGGCGCGTCGCGCCTACGCCCACGATGGCTCCCGTGATCGTGTGCGTAGTTGAGACTGGAGTCCCGGTCAGCGTCGCGTAAGCAAGCGTTATCGCCGCGCCCGTCTCGGCGCAAAAGCCACCAATCGGTCGCAGCTTCGTTATTTTCGAACCCATCGTGTGGACGATACGCCAGCCGCCGGAAAGTGTCCCGAGCGCGATGGCGCCGTGGGCAGTCAGTACTACCCAGAGCGGGATCGGGGGAATGGTGCCGTTGGCTCCATAAGCGAGAATGCCGCCGGCAGCCAGCACCGCGGTGATGATGCCCATGGTCTTTTGCGCGTCGTTGCCGCCGTGCCCAAGCGAGAACGCGGCTGCGGAGAATAACTGACCCCGGCGGAAAAACTTGTCGACCGTTTTCGGCGTGAAGCGGCGGAATATCCAATGCACCGCCACCATCAGCGTGAAGCCCAGCAACATTCCAATCAGCGGTGACAAAACAATGAACGTGATGGTCCGCAGCCAAACGTCGGTTTTGAGCAGGCCGTGAATACCACCAAAAGCGGCGATGCCGGCGCCGGCGTAACCGCCCAACAACGCGTGCGAACTCGAAGTCGGCAGGCCGAGGTACCACGTTATCAGGTTCCAAATAATGGCCCCCAGGAGAGCGCACATCAGCACATAGAGGCGCAGGTCGGCGCTGATCAGATCCATGCGCACGCCGTCGCCGATAGCTTTGGCGACGCGGGTGCCGAAAACTGCAAAGGCGATGAAGTTGAAGAACGCGGCCCATACCACCGCCAAACCCGGTGAAAGCACACGGGTGGACACGACCGTGGCAATAGAGTTAGCCGCGTCGTGAAAACCGTTGATGTAATCGAAGACGAGCGCAAGCGCGACGAGGACGAGCACGAAGGCGAAGGTGGCGGTCATAGAGAATCAACAGTTTCAAGTTCCAAGTTCCAAGTTCCAAGTTAAGGAAGAGCAAAACTTGAAACTTGAAACTTGAAACTCAAAACCTTTTACGTGTGTTTGATGATTACGCTTTCGATTATGTTCGCGACGTTTTCGCAGCGGTCAACTGCTGCTTCGAGTTTTTCGTAAACTTCTTTCCACTTCAAGACCGTCAATGCGTCGTGCGAATCGTGAAAGAGTTCGGCGATGGCTGCGTGGTAAAGATCGTCACCTTCATTCTCCAGCCGGTGAATCTCCACCAGTCGCTGCGTCACGTTCTTTGGCTTCTGCAAAGTCGCCACGATCGCCTTCAGTTGTTCCGCCATCCGCTCGATCACGTCCGCGAATTGACGCGCGTAGTCGGT
>Ga0070670_100000695_pt1 | contig 26154 bp, 25 predicted proteins | sample KBSS63metaG_FD_64665 | JGI IMG/M metagenome (GOLD analysis project Ga0070670, IMG submission 64665) | Switchgrass rhizosphere microbial communities from Kellogg Biological Station, Michigan, USA - KBS S6-3 metaG | ecosystem: Host-associated > Plants > Roots > Rhizosphere > Soil ... | reverse complement strand
GTCAAGCAGGCAACTAACACGATTCCGATTGTGATGGGCAATGCGGATGATGATCCTGTTCGGCACGGTTTGGTTGCAAGTCTTAACAGGCCCGGTGGAAATGTCACAGGCTTTACAAATAATGGGGCTGAATTGGCAGGCAAACGGCTAGAAATTCTGAAGGAGATCGTTTCTCGGGCAATCGGGTGGGCATTCTTTTCGATGCGAATGGACCGGGTGGAGTCGGTCACGTTCGTGAAAGTGAGTCTATCGCGCCAGCTTTGGGACTACGTATCGAGCGACTGGAATTGAGCAGCCCTGAAAACTTGGAAAAGACGTTCCAAGCGGCGATTACGCGGGGAGTAGAGGCTGTCATTGTAGTGAACACTGCTCTCATTGTCGGTCATAATGCGCGTATCATAAAACTTGCCGCACAAACGCGACTGCCGGCTATGTACACATCGTCCTCGTCTGTCGCTGCCGGCGGGCTAATGAGCTTTTCAGATGATCCTGGTGACAGGGCGAAGCGAGTTGCTGATTACGTGGACAAAATTCTCAAAGGCACACACCCTGCCGATTTGCCTGTCCAGCAGCCGACTAAATTCGAGCTGGTCATCAATCTCAAAACAGCCAAGCAAATCGGCCTCACGATTCCGCCCAATGTGCTGGCGCGAGCGGATCGGGTGATTCGGTGAGAATAGGCAACAGGCACGAGACAACAGTACGATCCGTCAGGCGTAAGGGGACAGGCGTAACGAGGACTCAGCAATGGGGCCGGGAATGAGCAACAAGCATCGAGAAAGGACTTCGTGAAACGAAATTCTCAGCCCGCATAGCTAGGCATTCAGTTCTGTTTCTCGCTGTCTGCACTTTGTTGTTTGCGCTTTGCGTCCCCACCTACGCGCAGCAGTCAGAGAAAATCGCGCGCATAGGTTACTTGGGTGCTTTCACCCCTTCCGCTGGCGCCTCGCTCCTTGAAGCATTCCGGCAAGGGCTCCGCGAATTCGGCTATGTCGAGGGCCGGAATATCTTCATTGATTATCGCTGGGCCGAGGGAAAACCCGATCGGCTCCCAGTCCTTGCTGCCGAGCTGATCAATCTCAGGGCAGAAATTATCGTCACACAGAGTAACGCAGCGGTTGCCGCTCTTCAGCAAGCGACAAAGACGACACCTGTCATCGTGGCGGGTATGGGCGATCCTGTTGAGAGCGGCTTTGTCGCTACCCTCGCGCGGCCAGGCCGTAACATTACGGGATTCTCAAACCAGGCCGAACAGTTTGCGGGGAAGTGGATGGAGTTGCTCAGGGAGGCGGTGCTCAGGATCTCCCGCGTCGGCGTTCTCGCCGTTTCTCAGACCAAGTCCCATCAAACTTATTGGACGGAGATCCAAGCGACGGCTCAAGCTTTGAAGGTGATTCCCCAAAGACAGGACGTGGCCGGACCCGATGAGATCGACGATGCCTTTGTGAGACTGAGTAAGGGACATCCACAAGGAGTGATCGTATTGCCGCACGCTATTACCATTGAACGTCGAATGCAGATCGCGCAGCTCGCGACAAAAAATCGACTGCCGGCGATATATCCGTTCGGCTTGTTTGTGGAGGCTGGCGGTCTCATGTCCTACGGGGCCAATCTCGCCGACTTGCACCAGCGCGCCGCCATCTATGTGGATAAGATTTTGAAAGGGGCAAAACCCGCCGACCTTCCCGTCGAGCAGCCCACCAAGTTCGAGCTGGTAATCAACTTGAAAGCCGCCAAGCAGATCAGCCTCATAATTCCGCCGAACGTGCTGGCGCGAGCGGATCGGGTGATTCGCTGAGCAAAGCAATCGTTCGAGTTTTTCGAGAAAAATCTGCGTCACCGTCTGTTTGCTTGACTCAATAGCTGTTTGCTTGACTCAATAGAACAATGTAAGCTCAGACGTTCTTTAGGGCTTTAGATAGTACTTCATTTGTGAGAGCCTCTGAGCTTTAAATGAGCCAGAGGTTTTTTATTTGCTAGCGTTCTCCGGCTTCGTGCCTCACTCAGAACCCAAACGGCGAAGTGAGCAGTTACGTCGCAGTAAGGGATGGCGGTCGATTTTTCTGAGTCTCACTTGTTTTTACGTCAAGGCGTCTTTATGCAATTGCGTGAACACCCTCTGATGTCTCATAGCGGTCATTCCAGTTGGCCGCCGCGGTGGACCTGGATGTCCGGCAGGTATAGTACAGCCCCAGACGGTGAAGCCGGAGTACTCGAAAATGCTCGCATGTCTTCAGTTAACCAGACCGCAATGTTTCTCACCATGTCACACGTGGGAGGTTTTTACGTGTCGCGACTTTATTTTGACGATGCAGAGTTTTGCGAGCGAATATGCAACCTGTTGAAGCAGAATTTCGGCTCACCTATGCGAAAAATTGGCGATCTGGAGATTCTTTGAATTAAAGCTCTCGCCTGCATGTTTGCGGTTAATCCGCCCGTCGTTACGTGCGCGCGTTTAAATTAAACTTTGTTCATGAACGCGGAGGATCGTCGGTAGCTAGTTTCGGCATTTGTACTGGGTCTGATCGCGCTGATTCTCTGGATTGTGCCAGTAGTATCGCTTTTAATATCTGAAAAGGTTGGGAGCAAAATAACTGGAAATTGAAAAACCCCAAGCAGTCTTTCACAAACATATTTGTTTTCTATGTGCTCGATCCTATGAAGAGGTAAAAACCGGCAGTTGTCAGTATGTGCACGACCATAGTCCCGTTTCTGCGGTAAATACCGTTCATTTGCTCGATTAACTTGGCCGATGACCCTCCTCCAGTGGTCAGTTTGAGATCACTCAGCCCAATTGTTACTCGACCGTCATCGCTATGAGCATTATGTATGCGCGGGTGAGGCGTCGTACAGTTCAATCTTGGGGCTGAATCAGCGAATTACTGTGCCTGCGTCGTAGATCTCACTTTTCGCTACAACAGTATAATAATTAGACGATCCCGATACGGGAACGGTTTGGGAACAGCAGACCATGAAAGCGATCATCTTAGCCGTGGTTTTTGTCGGCTTGATGTCGGCGCAATCCTACGGCGCGGCAGCGCCACAGGTCGGGCAAGTGTACCGGTGGGACTCGGATGCTCCGTTCGGATACGGTGGTGTGGTTCCAAAAACACAACTAACGGTCATTGAGGTTTATGGTTCGGGCGTAAAACTGAAAGACGTGACCGGCAACGAATATACAATTAATAATTCCATGTTTCACCAATACCTGAGTTTGCAGATGTTGGTGCCCTATGACAGCAAGAAAGCGCGCGGCGGACGATAAAGGAGCCGCTAAGGTACACAGCAGACCAGCAATGAGCAGCTTATCGGCCAACCTGGCGAAGTTTGGATTCGAGAAAACCGTGAAGGTCGATCGTTAGAGACCATCATCGCCGAGATGACGGAGGACGACAAGCTAATGGGCTAGTAAATTGAGCAACCGGAACCCAACCGAAAGAATGCGAGCCGAGTTCTTTTGCCGTTGCTTTGTCTGTGGCAACAGCGGTATACACAGCGCCACGGCAATGAGTATCACCTACCGAAAGAACAAAGTCCTCATCGGTTCAGATTGGCATTTCGAGATTGGATGCCCACACTGGCCGGAAAAAGACTTCCTGGAAAGCAGTTTCCTAGACCCTAATAAAGGTGACCGCCTCTGTCTATATTGCATACGGCTTAATTCTCAATCGCGTCCACCCAAAACACCCAGAGACAGTTAGTATGTCACCAACACCCTAATTCAGAAATTGCAGGCGGTACCGAAATCGTTTCTTCCCGGTGCGTGGAGCATATCGGTCCCAAATTTCCGGTACTGAACTACCCCGCACGAGGACTCTGGATTCTCTGCCCAGCTGACTAAAAATTTCGCTGACCATCGCTAAGCTTTCGCCTCGAACCAGCTCATCACAAGGGCGGCAATTGTCGCGTAATCCGCGTCAAGCACGGTGGCGTGAGTTGTGATGATCGTGAAACTGTACAGCGGTTTTCTGGTGTCCAGATCTATCCAGCAGTCCCACAGCCCAGGAAATGCAGACGGCTCGCGGGTCTTGAACTGATGGCTTTTCCACCAGCGTTTCAGATCGCGCATTGATCATCCGCTGGCCCATGCTCGGAATCCGGCGCCCACGACGGCACCAATCCCCATTTCATCACCTTCGCTTCGTTGCGCCCCTCGTTGTGGATGTGATTACCGGCACTTCCTGCGACGGCGCGATGTTATAGCGCGTTCGGAACGCGAAATCCCCGTGCAGATTCCACAGGGTTTTGAGATCGCGATATGGGGCACCGAATCGTCCGCACATAACCCAGATGGCACACTGTGAGATTTGGAAGTTCTAATCCTGCAACAAGTTGTACCGGAAAACCTTTCTGCTGCAAATTGGCTAGCGAAAAAATCTGCGGAATAATGTGGCATTAGGTTTGCGCAGTTCGGTTTCGTGTCCAGGGAAGCCAAACCACTCAGAAAGAGGGAGAGCACAATGAGAAAACAAGCAGTTTGCGGAGTATTGATGATTCTGGCCTTCAGCGGATGTGCCATGAACGACAGAGTTTATGCGGATAGGAACAACGTGGACACGGCGCGTGCACGCTGCGTCCAATTGGCGCGAACAAGTGGGTATGACGACATAAAAACTGAATCCATCAATCGCGACGGTCAAGCGGAATGGAAAGTTGAATTAGCGGTGAGAAAGGACGGCAGAACCAGTAAAGAGCGGTGCGAATACAACGCACGCACTGACCGGGTACATCTGGGTTAAGCCTGGCGAAAGTCCGCTTTTCCAGTTGCTCGGTCGTCACTGGTGAAATTTTTGGACCGCTAGTAAAGGCGCTTTAGAACGGCAGGGTAATTCGCTCGTCGGCCTTCGGCGATCATCAGCTTGGTCAACGTCTGGGTCATCACTAGCGTGCTCACCTTTAGCTCTTCGACCGTCAGTCTTTGCTCTTATGTTGGCGGCACCCTTCTCCCCATTCCTCGCTTACAGACGGATCACGGCAAACATTTTGTCCATCTCAGCCAAAGTCTACGAAAGCCGAAGGATCGAAGCAAATTTGCTACTCTGTAGTCAAACCGACACTTTAGTTGCGTATCTCATCAGCCAAACAATACCATCAGTATCCGATTAATCAGTCTTTTCGAAGAACTGCGCGGCTTGCAGTTCTCTGAAAATGTGGCCTGATGTTTGCGGTTTGCAATGGTGACCGGCGCTTGCCTAGATTGGACATTTCAACATCACTACGTTATTGCGCCGCCGTAAAAGAAAAGGGGGCGCTTGTTTCTGGTGTGATTTAGAGACGAACATTTCAAAGTTGCGGACGCGCCGCGACTGAACAGATCCCTGAGCAGAGGTAAACGGTACCCTGTTTATCAGAATCGTCATCAAGGCCAATCATGAATAAAAGAAGGGCACTTAGTCCGGGGCTGGCGATTCTCATTGTGGCACTGGTTCAGATAACCGAGGCTCAACAGACAAAGAAAGTTCCTAAAATAGCTATTCTGCGACCTGTGGCCTCTCCCGATTCGCTTACAGAGGCATTCCGGCAAGGACTGCGGCAACTCGGCTACATCGAAGGACGGAACATTATTGTTGATTATCGGTTTACAGTGGGACGAGAACATCGCCTGTCGGAGATCGCCGTTGAGCTAGCGCAATCCAATGTTGATGTGATTGTTGTAAGCTCCACACCCGCCACGCGGACTGTACTGGACGCAACTAAGACCGTGCCGATCGTCTTCGTGGCAGTCAGCGATCCAGTGGAGAGCGGGCTTGTTTCCAGCCTAGCCCAACCAGGAGGAAATGTTACGGGTGTGACTACTGAGCCAACGCCGGAACTAAGCGGTAAACGACTTGCGATTCTTAAGGAAGTCCTCCCAGGAGCCTCCCGCATAGCCGCCCTCAACAATCCCGCGAATCCAGCTACCGCAATTGTCTCGAAGGAGATAAATAATGCAGCGCAGAAATTAGGATTGAACATTCATTTTTTAGACGTACGGAATACTGCCGAGATTGAAAGTGCATTCGACGCAGCTCCTAAGTTACGTGCCAACGCTCTCGTCGTACTGCTGGACCCTTTGTTCATTGTCAACAGAAAGAGGATAGTGGACCTCGCTGCAAAAAGCGCTTTGCCAGCTATGTTTCCGTGGAAAGAGTTTGTGGACGCCGGAGGCTTAATGTCTTACGGTCCTAGCTTGGCAGAGTTGTGGCAGCGTGCCACGATTTATGTGGACAAAATCCTAAGAGGCGCAAAGCCAGCGGACCTGCCCGTGGAGCGACCCCAGAAGATCGCTTTCATCATCAATCTAAACACCGCGAAGCAGATCGGTCTCACGATCCCACCGAACGTGGTGGTACGCGCGGACACAGTGATTAGGTAACGCTATACTTGCTTTGACCGATCTCGATACCATCCTACAGCGCTTAAAACAATTAATCGCCATTGATGCCGCCGGCTTTTTACTCATTGACGACGGGTGAAATGTAGAACTGCCAGTGGCTAAACTGTTGCTGGTCGCGCAGATCGAGTTCCAAGAGTGGACTCCTGATGGTCACCCCCGGCACGTGAGCTTTTCCGGGATTCGGACAGACAAAGAGCCAAGGACAATTGTGAGAGAATAGTTCCCGCGGGTGTGTGTCGCGTGCAGCGTTTTTTCTTCTTACTGATTCATTAGGGCGTTACGCCACAGCTCGAATCTGTGCTCGACTGATGACTCTTCGAATCACTTCGAGCAAAGACTTGAAATCGGTCGGTTTGCATATGAGCTCATCGGCGCCGGCGGCGATTGCGCGTCTAACGATAGGCGCGGCTGAATCAAACGCGGTAAGAACAATTATACGAGTGTCAGCGATGGAGGGATCTTCTCTGATTCGAGCCGTCACCTCATCTCCATTCATCACGGGCAAGCCAAGATCCAGCAAGATGAGATCGGGATGTTGGCTGCTGGCTTGGCGGAGTGCCTCGCTGCCATCTCCCGCTTCGATTACTTCGTAACCCTCTCGCCGTAGAACCATTACCATAAGCCCCCGGGCGTCTGGATTGTCCTCCACGACAAGAATTTTCGCGGTCGCCATCGTTGACACTTTTATGCATTTTTCGGCCCCACGTCCTCTGTAGGACGTCTGCGGGTCTCCTATGGAATTTCTTGGAACAATGGCGATTACTTTGCCAGCAGTCCTCCTGGGGGAAAACCCAGCTATGGAATAACCGGTGTTCTGGAATGCGCCATTCTGGCCACTGGAACGATTTGTCGTGGCGAAGCTGGCCCTACAAAATAAGAACCGTTGGTGCTTGGGTTAAAGCACTATCGTGACAGATACGAGCTCGGGCGCAGTGAATCGAGACTCTGGGCAGGCCAGGCCCTGGTTTCACAGGCAACAGGTAAGGTTCTCGAAGTCGCTGTTGGAACAGGACAGGATTTTGTGAGTCAACGGATTTTGGATTGCGGATGCGGCAAAGGCCGATTTTTGTCGACTTCTTGCGGCTCGCGGAGCCGCTTATATTCTGGGTATCGATCTCTGCAGTCTCATGATTGAAGCCGCCGAAGCTATGAAGTCCAGGTGTGATGAGTATCGTGTCGCCGACGTGCAGAAGTTGGGTTTCCTGGACAGTGAGACCTTTGATCTTGCAGTATCGTATCTGAACCAGTGCGACCTCCCTGATTTCCACGCTAACAACAGGGAAGTCTTTCGCGTTCTTAAACACGGTGGACGATTCATTGTCGCCAATCTGCATCCACTGAAATCAGCCGTCGGTGGGTGGCAAAGGCTGACGATGGAAAGAAGCTTCACGTCGTTCTCGACCGATACTTCGAGGAAGGTGAGCGCCAGTGGAACATGCTAGGTTTCCCATTTACGAACTTCCATCGGCCATTATCGACGTATCTGCGTGGCTTTCTTGATGCCGGTTTCGGCATTGCCGACGTTATTGAGCCTACGGTGACGAAGGCACAACTACAAAACTACCCTCAGCTCGATATGAACTAAGGGTACCAAACTTCATCATCTACGCACTCGTAAAGCCCTGAGGTGGGATCGCTATGTTTTAGAAAAGACCCGCGAAGATCTGCTGACCGAATCGGTTTTGCCAAGAAAGCAGTATCCTTTCGGTTGAAGGGCTGAAAACCAGCAACGGAGTTCAAGGGCAAATGGCCAAAACCAGAGGAATTCTTCGAATCGAGCTTTGTCGCGGAATTGGATCAGAGCGGGTTTACGGAGTTACTCTATAAAAAGCAGTAAACATATGTCGATCAAGAGAGAGCTCGATTTGCTCCCAGCACGTCGTAAGAATTTACTTATCGCCATTTTTCAGCACGTCCATCAAAGCTTTGCGAAACAAATCCCGCCAATTCAGAGGGAAACCCTGTCTGTTTGCTATTCTGTAGCCCTATGACAGGCGTAGGCGGCAGATCCGGCCCACCAGGCAAAGCAGAACGCTTTTAGGCACGACTTGGCTGGCATCGCGCAGCGCCGTGCTGATGGTGTTCTCAATCCCCAAGAACAATCAATCCGAGAAGAAATTCTACCCGGCTTATTGGGTGATAAGTGCGGAGCTGCGCAGAGCAGCACATCCCCATTCGGGTAGACCAAAATTCCTCCGAATGGGGAATTGACTTCACTAGCACTAGCACGGCTAGAATCAGCGACTGATGATGTGTAGGCAAATTTAACGGAAGCAAGATACATAAGGAGATGCAGTCATGCAAAGAATTTTGCTCGTTTCTATTCTGGCCGTTCTGCTAGGAGGATTTTTTGCTCCATTGCTAGCCGCCGACAATAATGCTGATCGCAACCAGGATAATAGCTTCGTGAAATTCAGGGGCGGAATCGGAGTTGTCCCAATCTCGAATGTGGCCGTGGACGCGAACAACGCTGTTACGGTGACCCGAAACATGGTACGCGGAGTCAATTCTCCCGGTCAGATCTGGAGAATTGAGGACTTGGATGCGAGGATAAAAAGTAATGGTGACATCAAGGTCCTCGGAGAGGGTTTGTTGCTAGCCGGAGGCAATAATATCGGAACGAATGCAGGACAGAGTGTGGCTGCGCAGCTCTTTTGTGGTGATCAGAGCTTCACATCGCCTGGCGTGCCGCTTGAGACTAACGGCGACTTCAAAATCGATGCGATACTCAGCCCTCTGCCGCTACCAGCTACCTGTGAAACACCTGTACTTCTTATTCGGAGCATAAATCTCACTAGCGGCGTTCTCGGGGCATGGTTCGCCGCCGGGATTCCCAACCTCAATGATCATGATCGGCATTAGCTTCAAGCTGCCAGCTCGCGGAGTTTCAAAGCGGCGTCAGGTGCCGTGAAGATTCTTAAGCGCAAATCCGGCTATTCAATTGCTGGTGCTATGCCGATCTCAACACGATCACGAAGCTAAACTTTACAGGCAAGCAACTGCTTGCTTGTCGGCGAGACCGGGCACGAGGCAAGGATCACACCGAACGGCAAACTGACGCACCGGAGAACCATAAACTCGAATCTACCTTGTCTCCGCGCCAGCATTGAACGAATGATTTTATTCGCTTGTGTTGGGAACCGTAGCGCTCTCAACGGGCGGCGTCTGCGTCTTCAAATATGAAATGATATCATCCGCTTCCGCATTAGATATATTGAACGTTGGCATCCTTCCATCACGCAGTGCGCGCGCGTCATAAAGAATCTTCTTAATTAGATCAAGCGGAAGATAAGACGTCACGTTCTGTGGATGAGCTAAATCCAATGCCACCTTTCCGCCGTGTCCATTTATACGATGACATCCGAGACAGTCATATTTATCCGTAACTAACTCATAGCCCCTTCTCACTTGCTCGCTGGCGTTACGTCCGGGAGTAATGGGACCGAGGGCTTTTTTAAATGGCACAAGCGAAATCAACGTCACTTGCGGAATGCGGGGTAGGAAACGCGTTTTTTGTTGTTCGCTCTTTGTCCAAACGAAATAATAGGGCTCGGCGCTTGGCTCCATTTCTCTCGCAGTGCGCTCCCATGGCCCATTAGTGTCATTATCCTTATAAACGAGACATCCGCCTGGTTGCATGATTTTAGAAATGGGCAAATACCCCGTGTGCCCATCGACAGCAGTCATGCGCACGATGATACTCTCCCCATTATCGTCATCCTTTAACGCTTGCTGCCAAATGGGACCGAAACCTGCTCTCAGGACTTCCGCAATTGGAAAGCAAGAAAAATTCTTGTCTTTTTTAAAAACCGGGTCTTTAACAAGTCTGATCTGTTGGGCCTGTATTTGCTGCTCCATCTGCTCGGCCGTAACGCTCCGTACTTCCCTGTCTGAAACAGCAAAATGAAGAGACATATCTTCTGCCTTTACCTGCCCCGTCAAGCTCATCATCAACAAAGCGATGATTATTTTCACAGCGAGAGACTCCTACAACTATTTGAATTGAAAACGCTGATTTCATACGGACGGGTTTGTAAACCACTTTATTTCTGCGTGGACGTTTATCGCCGCTTTTTTTTGAGCCGCGTTATATAGCCAGCGCGCAGAACCTGTCAAGCACAAAAGTTGCGGTCTTTTGGCGGTCTTAGGCGAACCGGGTCGCGCAATTCTCGGGATTAAACTGAACAATGCTTCAGTTCAATCATCTCACCGGCAATCGTTCGATTGTCTTCGCTCGCTAGACCCACCCGATGCGCGCATAAAAGAATTTAGTTGGCGAGTGGATAAACATCAGCAGCAAAAAGCTCGACTCGTGCTCCTCAATGTTGCTCGATCATCAGGCCAGCACCTGGGCGATACGTGAAAGTGGGAATTGAGGAAGGCTTCCGATCTTCGGCTTGTTTAGCTCGGCTTGCCGCTTGCTCCTTCGTATCTTCGACGAACTTCGCGCTGCAACCAATGATCGCGGTAAAAAGGAAAACCACGATCACCGCATTGACTCGTATCATTTTATCCTCACATCCAGGAGAGGACGGGGCGGTGTGAATCCGACCGTGGCGCTCCAGCCATCGATTGAGGCTCAATGAACGAAGAAATCAATTCAATCACAAAGATAAAATTCGTGGTGAACCGCATGATACCTTCGCGTGTCTTGAACGCGGTTGGGCAATGACGTGCACCGCTCGGACGCCATAGTCAGTTCCCCGCGAGAAACTGGCGCGCTTTGGCAGTCTCTGGCCGTGGATCACCGGAACCTGCCAATTCAATCAGTTTAGAGAAGTATTGCCGCGCCTTGTCAGTATCGCCGGACTGCGCTGCTGCCTGCCCGGCCCCGTACATACCGCGATACCGATTCGGCTCGCGCTGTTGCGAGGCTTCGTATTCCCTAAGTGCCTCGGCCGGTCGCTTCAACGCCATGAGCATATCGCCGAGCAGCTCTCGCGCGGGCAATAGCCGGCCAGGTGTGACAATGTTTTTCTCATTCTTATCCTCAATCTCGGCCGCTTGGCGCATAGTCTCGAGTGCCTCGTTGTTGTTTTTCTGTGCGAGAGAGACCCAGCCGACGGACGCAAGGCGCATCACTTCAACCTCGGTAGCCCAATAGTCATTTTTCGCTGCCTTCAGTTCGTCACGCAGCGCCGCGATTTTTTCAGTATCCACCTGAGCCGCTGTGGGATTGCCACTCCTAGCCGCACCGAGGGCGCGCGCAAAATGGGTCATCGCTTCTATGAACGGGTAGTTGCTCGCGATGGGTACTAGTCCCATTGCCTCGCCCCAAGCGCCGCGCTCAATCGCATAGCGCGCCGGCATCGCGGCGAGCGCATAGGGTGCGATGGCGGTACCTGGCTTAATCCCTGTCAGCGTCCCTGCCTCGTCCAAGGTCTTGCGGACATCCCGGTCTCGGGCGAGCTGCAGGTAGGCGTAGGTCATGTAGTCCAGTGCATGGAGCGCCTCGCCGGGCTCGTTGTTCTTCTCCGCGACCGTAGCCGAGCGGCGGTTGATTGCTACTGAGTCGGCCCAGCCGCCCACGCGGGTGAAGATGTGCGAGGGCATATGCAGTGCGTGCGGTGCATCGGGCGCTATCTGCGCGTAGCGCCGCGCAGCGGCAATACCCTGCTCAGCGAGCGGCTGCGCGTCATAGCTATGGATTAGGTAGTGCGCAATCCCTGGATGCCCGGGATACTTGACGAACTCCTTCTCGAGGATGCCGGCGGCTTTCCGATACGCGGAATAAGACTGATCGGACGGGAGCTGAGTCGATGCTAGATACAGTGCATAGAAGATCTGTGCCTCATCATCGTCTGGGTACTGCGCCGCAAGCGCCTCGTAGGCCTTCGCGCGCGCGACCTGGCGCTCGCGCTCAGAATGATTGGCAAAATCCTTGTAGTAGGCGCCCACTGCCTCAAGATAGTCGCGTTCCCGCTGCGTCTTTGCGCCCATCTCGCGGCCCTTTTCGATCGCGTCCTGAGCCTGCTTCGCACCGTCTGCGGTGGCGCCTACCCCTTGGAGTGGGTTCGCCATGAGAATCGAGGCATAGCCCCACGCCGCAATCGCGCAAGAGGGGTCTTCAGCGGCCACATCATTAAACGCCTTTTGCGTCGCCGAGTAGTAAAAGGAGTGCAGCATCGCCACACCACGCAGAAGCTTCTCCTGCACCGCGGGGCTACATGAGTTCGCGAATTGGACCTTGCCGACCTGATCACCCTGTTGAGCGAAGCCTATGTCCACTGCCGCTAGCCAAAAGACAATCAGCGTAACTGTGAGGTGGATACGCGTTTTCATCTGTAACCCCTCTTCTTTGATTCTTGTTTTGCTGTTGTCCGTCACTAAAGCACGAGAAGCTAATGCCTCTGCAATTCCTGCAAAAGCGGTTACCTGTGAAAACCCACAAACCGTGCGATAAATCATAAAAGGCCCCGGCTTTACTGCTGATTTATTGGTCCGAGGAACATACGCGTTTCTCCTACGCCTAGCCCGTCGGAGGTGAGGAAGCTTTATTCTGGTTGTGATTGCTGTCGAGGGTGGGTGGCTTACGACAACCGGCCATATCACTATGTAATCGAAACTGTCAAACAGAAAGAAATCGGTCAAATACTACGCCGCGAAAAGAACCTTTTGCCAATAGCTCGAGCCATAACTAACACACCTAAGGCGACCAGCTTAACTGCGGCAAGCGCCGGTGAACGGTAGATATCAGGTAGTCGCCCCAGAGGGCGAGTTCATCCCCGGCGAGACTATTGCAAAGTTGTATTACTGCAAGCGGCTCAACGGATACGTGACCATCGCAGGGGCATCATTGTTCAAAGTCACGGCGGACCGCTCCGCACTGGATACGCTGAGGTAAAACGCACCTTACCCAAACTACTCGATGCTTTTCAGGAACCTGCAGTGTAGGCGTCGCTCAGTTTCATTTGCTCCAGCATTGCGCGGCCCAGTAACCCGTAGGGATTTCCCAGCGTCTCGAACATCTCGAAATGCGTATAGCCTTGGCCGACCAGGAATTTTACAGGCTTCCCTGCCGCCTTCACCGCCGCAGCAAATTCGCGGTTCTGGCGCTGAAACTCGGGTGTTTCCAGTGTCCCGTGCGCAACAATGATGGGAGCGACCAGCTTATCGAGGTGTCGCTGGGGTGAGAACTTCTCGATCATTTCCGCAGTGAATTTTACGTAGCCCGCGCGCGGATTGTCAATTTCTTCGTTTGGCGGGACATATTCCCATGAAATTTTCCGGAAAGCGGTCGCTATTTACAGGCCATCTTGGGCTGGTACACCTGATGAATCGTCGAGCCGCTGCTGCCTCCCTGTGCGGTGCCACCGCCAGGCAGGTGAATATAACCATTGATAAAAGCCAAACCCGTGACGCCATGCACCGCAATCGGCATCGGATCAAGGCGATGCCACGTGTTCGTCACCGGATTGTAATAATCATGATCTGGAAATACGTGGTAGGGGTGATCCGGATTACCTTCCCCGCCAAACAAATGAAAGCAGCCGTATGCAAAGATTCCATTCACGCCGCCGCGAGGTTTTAGCATAGGCGTCTTCTTACTCCACTGGCGAGTCTTCGGATCATAAACCTCTACCGCGTCTGTCCTCTCACTTTGGAAACCGCCGCCAAACCTTCCCCCCACCACATACACTCTATCGTCGTGCGCTCCTGCCGCTAAGTGATTCCGTTGCGTCGGCAAATCGGCGAGCCTTTCCCACGTGTCGGTCTTCGGATCGTAGACCGCAAAATCATGCCCGCCCGGAGGACGGCCTCCGGCAACATAAATCTTGCCGTTCACGACCGCTGCGGCACCGCCGCTGCGCGCTGACGGCATCGGTGCGCGGGTCGTCCACTTGTCCTGACCTGGATCGTATTCATAGACGGTATGCACAAATCCGGCTTTATCCGGCTCGCTACTCTCCGAAGTTTGCCCGCCGATCACATAAATTTTTCCGTTAATCGCAGCGGGCATGACATGGTTGAGCGGTTGCGGGAGTGCGGTCACGATCTGCCACTTATCCGTGCGCGATTCATAAACCTGGACTGTCGCGACGGTTTTGCGATCTGACGGATAACCGCCAATCACATATATTTTACCATCGAGCTCTGTTACGCCGGTTTCCGAATTTGGCACTGGCAAAGGGGCTCGGAGGCTCCAACTGCTAAGATCGGATTGTGACATTGCATTTCGCCAACTGAACGGCCAGACGCCGAACAGCAAAACAATCCCAAGCACCAGAGTCCTAGAAAATTGCTTCATATCGCCCTCCAAGCGGTACGCCATGCCTAGCACATGAATTTCGTCCTTTCCAAACTGATGTGGCATAGAACGCGCGACACGAAATTTGATTTCGTGGTGGAAGATCAATATAGGGTTCGTCATATTATTGAGCTGGCGTTACTGTGTCCTGTTCTGAACGCGCATGAAACGCGGCGGAACTTCACTCACAAATAATGGAACTCTCCAAGCAAGGCATACCGATACATTTGTCCCAACCCGTAGCGGATAAAGACATACGCAAAACAATTCTACGGCGCGATTGTAAATTTACTCCGATTGCAATGGCGCTAAATTATCTAGGCATTAATCCAATGCGAGCATTGGTGTGGGCCGGAATTGTGCAGGATTCTCAACGCCGCCGCTGCTCTTGCTAATCTTACTCATGCCTAACAATCCGAGGTTTCATCCGTGCTCATCCCCTCAATGATTGCTCTGTTCAAGCGTCGTTATCCGAAAATTCCGCTCATCCTGCGATCAAATACGATAAGAGTATTGGAGCAGATGATGCTCAAAGGCGATCCGGAGATTGCTGTGACATCCTCACAGGCTCACTCGGCCGACCTAGCTTCCGAACTTTGCATTCCGCTGAAGCTCGTGGCCTTCGCGGCAAGCGGCTATCGCGTCTTGAGGCAGGGGAGTTCTCAGACCTTGAAACGCTCCCGTTAATCGTCCGCAACAACCGCGACGCTCGAAATCTCATCGAAACGCTGCTGCTAAATATCAGGAAACAGGGCCACCGACCCAATGTCGTGATGCGGTGCGAGTCGCCGGAAGCCGTTGAGGCAGCCGTCATGAGGAAACTTGGGGTTGGCATTCTTTTCATTTGCGGAGGCTAAAAGTTTTTTCCGTTGTCCCGTGCGCGTGCCGTGACTCATTGAAGCCGAGCGTCGACTCAAAAATTTCGACGCTCGGCTCACGGAACAATCACCTGTTCCTTTTTGCATCAGCGACGCGGAAAACGGCTCTTTGCCCCGAAACGTGGGTAGCACCGGCAAGCGCCCCGAACCTCAGCCCTGAGTTCTGCTGAGTTTGCCGGATGGGACTACTATTCGTTCGATTTGATTGATCATGTCGACATTATGCGGCCCGGCGCGAACAAAAATTACCAGTCACACTCAGGCACTTATTTTTTCTGGTTTTGTTTCGGAGTTTGTTCTGCGGCCTCTGGCTTCACTGGAACTTCCCCTCCAACCGCTTTGTAGACATCTTTGAGCACTAGGCCCTGCGGGTCTTGGTTCTGTACCTTGGCAATCAACGCATCGCAGTCCACGTCCTTTCCTTGGCCGAGGTCTCTCGGTTGGAGTGGAGTCATGACGAGCATCGTAATAACATTGAAGATCTTTTTGAACAACGAATCCGTCCCGGTTTTGATTGGATCCGGAAACACGGAGATATTCTTAAAACCGCCGTTCACACGGATATACGAACGCAGACTCAATGGGCTGAAATTTTTCGGCACCGGCAGCACGACAATATTGACCTTCTCATCTCGAAGATCGATGTTGCCTTCACCCGAAACAGTGGAATTGGCGGTATCAAACACCAGCGTTTGAACGCCCATCTGTCCATTCTCCCCCTGGACATTTAATAATGCACAGCGGACGGGAATGGGCTTGTCGCCTCGGACAAGCACGCCCAAGCTATGGGCGACGTCTAATCCCGCCAACCGAACGAGCAACTCGCTGATCTCTCCACCCGACGTGGCCAAGAAGGTGCTACCGGAGGCAGTTGCCATGAGCTCACTAAAAGATTCACCGGTTCCGGTGAGAACGACTCGCCCTCCGACAGGGCTGAGGGTTTTTTGTGCGAATGAAGTGTCAGCAAGAAATCGTTTCAAATCCAAGTGCCGGAGGCGAGCGTCGATGTTTACTTTCGATGGTCGTTTCGACCCGTCGAACGTGCTGTAAATCTCCATTCGGCCGTTGGCAACGCCGAACGCGGCCGGTGTGAACCGCAAAACTCCGTCATTCAAGTTCAAAGTTGCATTGAGGTCGTCGATCGGCAGTTTAGGCGCGAGAATTTTTTTCGCCCGCAGCCGAACGTCCGCATCCATGGCTCGCAAACGCTCAAGATCGTAGCGTTGATCTGGAAATATTCGATCGCTGTCCTTTTCAGCGGCAGCTTGCTTTTTTTGCTCGGCTGAAGCTGTCTCGCCTGGGGCTGTTCCAGGCTTGCCGCCGATGAAACCGGCCAAGTCATTGAAGTCGAGCAAGTTAGAAACGAGATCGGCCTTCATGAAGGGACGCTTCGGCGCAGTATCGACCCGGAGGTTACCCGAGAGGTCGCTACCGCCCACCCGACCAGAAAAATTGGCGAATGACCAGACAGACCCCTCGTGCTTTAAATGACCTTTGAGGCGGTAAGGCGGCGTCGATGGAAACACAAGCCGAATGAGCGGGTAGAGATTTGCTAAGTCGTCGCCTTGAACGTCAAGGATGACGTCCTCCCCCTTCATCGCCAATGGCTCGGCCAGATTGCCGTCGATTCTTGCTTTAAACTTTCCGGCGCTGACGGCGACTTTCAGAGGGTATGGCTCTGTTGAATTTCGTAAATTTTGATAAGACCCACCGTCCAAAGATAGACTGAATGGCAGCGCCTGGTATGTCCCCTCCGCCTTGAGCTTGACAGGTGTCTCCAAAAATCCCGCGCCTTCGGCGTCAGTCAGCTTCAATTTGATCTGGCTTTTGTTCTCCTGATTGTCGAACAGGAGGACGCTGTCTTTGATAATTAGTTTTTGAATGACAGGAACATTACCGCGCTTGTCCGGTACTACGGGCTCGGTCACTGCGGGCGCTGTGCGAAACTCCCAGTTTGCCGAGCCGTCGGCTTTTTTTTCGAGGACGACGTTAGCTTCAGAAATTGTCACGCTGGGCAGAAGAACGCGAAAATGTCGAAAGAGTTGCCAAAGATCTATCTCGGCATCGAAGTGACCCACTTCGGCCATGTGCGGGCGTTTGCTCCAGTCAGCGTTTTGGAACTGAATGCCGCTGGCGCTTAGTTTTGAGATCCAGCCGAGTTCGAATTTAATATCACCATTGATATTCAATTCTCGGCCGGTGGCTTTGCTCACTCCTGCCGCTATATATTTTTTCGCCCGGCTTTGATTCAGAGTCGCAAAAAGAACTGTCACTCCGACGGCAGCAATAGCAAAAAAACAACTCACCAAAGTCAAAGCGCGACGTTTTCGCTTTGTCATGGCGCACCTCGTCCCTCTGCTTGTTTTCAAGTGTCTGGAAGCAAAAGAAGTACCCGTGCAAATCGGCAATTGATGTTGTTCGATCCAAGCAGAATAACGAGTTAAATGAACTTGTTTGGCGATTAGCTGCGTCAGAGATTTTCTATCTGGAGAGTTTGCAGCAAAAAGCGACGTTGCTTGAAGGAATTTCCGAGCATCAGTTATGATTTCTTCTTCTTGCCTCGTTAGTACCGGACCCGAGGCTATTCGATCAAAGGAAGGGATTGATCGCTCTCGCGGCGCACTTCCGGAACTGGCGCGTTAGAATTTTACAAAAGCTAAGCTCGTCTAAATTACTCGTTCAAAAGAAATTGCGCCGTTGTTGATCCGTGAGGTTTTGCCTCGAATCACAATCCACGCCATACGAAAAGTACACCGACTACAATGACCGTTCACAGCCTGCGCACGGATGTTGCGTCCCGGGTTCACGAAGGGTGATGCTGACGTAACCATTACAGCGGGGACACGATCTGGCAAGGTAGCGAATCATCAATGCTCTAATGGCGTTTACTTTTATGAGCTTGTATCAATATTTTCTGCGTGACAGGCGGTGCGCTCTCGCCTAACTGTTGCTGGTTCTGGAGTCGGCTCTGGAGGTAAGTGTTCTCCGGCCAACACCAAACCTGTCCGGGTAGCGATTCACCGTTATACGAAGCACCATTTACTTTGCTTTGAAGGAATACCCGTTGCCAGTAGGTCAGCTCGTGTTGTACTTCAATTGGCTTCATTTGTAGGCCTTCCCTTTCTTTCTTCAGAGACATAGATCGGAACCGCCTAGTCCCGCTTGTGCCTAGTGTGCGGACTTCGAGGATGCTGCTTGTAATCAGGCTCCGTGTACACACTCTCCAAAGAGAATACAGCCGGGGTCGGGCTTTAAAGGAGGTGTGTGGACGGAACGAGCAGAACTCCCGAGCCCCAGCTGCAGCCGATCTCTTGAGCAGAGATCGTGCCTCAATTGCTGAACGCGACTTTGAGGATACTGCTGGAGGATCCGAGAAATCGCGACCGAAAAACACAATCGACATTTTCCCTCAAGCTTGCTTCTTGCAGGAAATTTCAAACGGCGCTTGACCGTGAATGGCTGACAATCTCGCCACGTCAACGGGGGAACCCCATCCGACACAAGGATTGTCAATTCTTTCAGCGTGAGACCGCTGGAGATCAGGCGTGAATTTCTCCATTTTCATTACTTTGCCAGAAGAAAAAATTCGACGGCGATATGCTCAAATAGCCGCAGCAGCACAATTGAAATTGACCCGCACGAGGATTGGTCATCCTCGTGCCGTTTTATACGGAGACATGAAGAAATTGAAGACCGGTGCATCGCGAAACAGCAGTTCTGACGTCCGGCGGAGCCTGCTTCTCGCTTTTGCGACCTGCCAAATATCAATCCTGCTTTCAAACCACGTGCTTCTCAGCAAAACTTCGCTGTTGTAATTTCGGCCGAAAACGACCCATTTTGACGCCGCGATAATTCTTGAACACAAAGGCTACAGCATCGAGGCGTTTGCAACTCCGACGATGACGTGGAACGAGACTGAGCCAGGGAAGTATCGGCTGCTCGGTCCGTACGAAAGTTTCCAATCTCGGACCGATGCGGAAGCGTGGGAGCCTTTATCGTCGTGTTGAGTTGATCGAATCCGCACCCGAGTAGTCGGTATCAAAAGTTTTTGTCGAGGCAGCTTGACACGACATTCTTTTCTGCAGTATTTCTTCTCGAAGCCACTCCCCGAATCTCTTTCCGACAATGGAATTTCGAAGACATCTCAATTCAGAGACATGGCATTTCTGTCGAAGCTGCTCTCAATGGCCCCGAGAATTTGACTTCATCGCATTGCAGAATTACCGCCCAGATTTCCCATTGTGCAATGAGTGCGTTGCGTTACAGCAACAAGGCCGTTGTGACGATGATTGCAAAACTTCAGGCGATTCCAAGAAGCCTGCCTAATCTTTCGCACCCCCAACCATCCCATCGCTTTTTGATCAGCAGTAGGAATCGTCACCATCACGAGTTAAATCGACTTCTGGTATCTGGAAAAATTCATTGTGTCGCAATGGAAAATGACGCGCCGCCGAGGCTTAAAGAATGGCGCCACTCTGCTGAACCATAAGCCAACGAGGCAAACAAAATCCCCCGAAAGGAGGTCATTATGTCTCGCCGCGAAAACATCGAGATCAAAAAGCCTTACGTGACGCAAAGTGGCACTGACGGCTGAGTATCTCTTACATCGTGCCAGTTTGGCGCAGCTTCGGATGAATGTCAGTCAGAGCCCGGCCCGAGGCACACAAAGATGCAATCGGACCGTAAATCAACTGACAGCCTGGATACCTTAACTTTCGTTGCGGCAAATTTTGTCAAAGCGAGGGATATCGGTAGACGGACCGCCCTGAAAGGAATTGGGGTATTGGCAACTGCTGTAGCGGCGAGTGCGAGCGGTATTGCCACTGGAGCTGACCGCTCAGTCGTGCTTGCTTTCTGTGGCCAGCTTCTCTGTGTCATCCCTTACGAAGTCGCTCGCACACGGGGCTATTTTGCTACGGAGGGGCTGGACGTGAAACTTGTTTACACCCGCGGGGGCAATGCGGCTATGCAGGCCCTAGTCGGTAATGCGTCGGATTACGCCGCTACCTCGTTTGACGTTGCTCTTCAAGCTTTTGCCAGAGGCGCCAAGATCGTGCGTTTCGCCTCAACGGGCCAATTGCCGCTCTTTGCGCTTGCTACGGCCCCTAAAACCAGCGTGGAAATCCGCAACATAAACGACCTTCAAACTCGGACGATTGGGATCTCTGGGATTGGTAACGCAGACCATATTTTAGTCATCTATTTAATGAAGAAGGCGGGCGCGGACCCCAGCAAGGTGCGTTTTGTATCCATAGGGACAAATCTCTTTGAGGCGCTCGTACGTGATCAAGTCGATGCCGGCATGGTGCAAGAGCCTGCCCTAAGCCTGATCACGGCCGAGGGAGGAAAGGTCCTGATGAATGCGATGGACCTAGCCGATGCGAATAAGTATCTCGGAGGACCTTATGAGTTTATGGGCGTAGCCGTACGTGCTGGAGAGCGACAGCAACGCCTCGATGAGATGCGTCGGCTCGCACGGGCACTAGAAAAAGGGCTGACGGATACTCGAAGACTGTCAACCGAAGAGGCTGTAGACGCACTGCCGAAGGTGCTGATCGCGGGAAGTACGCACCGCGCACAATTGATCTCGGTACTGGAGCGCTATAAGCGGTCGCTTTATCCTCCTGACGCGAAAATCAATACTGCGGCCGCGAACCGAGTTGTCGATGCACACAAATCGGCTGGACTGCTTGCGCCCTCAATAGATGTAGCAGGACTGCTAGATCTGTCTGTCATCGATAGATAGATTAGCTCTGAGAGTTATAAAGCACGGAGTAATAGCCACCTCCCTTGAACAAAAAGAAAAGTCGCGCGTTATTTTTTGCTCTCTGGCATAGCAATATCGCGCACAGAGAAAGGTGCTTTAGTCTTTGGTTTCTTTCATGAACAACAAGTGGATTTCGGTCCGCAAGCATTGCCGGACTGTGTCAGCTTAAAGTCGCTACCTTTGGTCTCGCGCGGATGGCGTTTGTGGTCGCGGGAGCAATCGAACGTACCGGCATTCTCGATAGCGACTTCGTTCCGTAGCTGAATCGCGATAAATTGCCCCGCATATGGCGGCTGTGAGTAGAGCCTGAAGGTTTTGTCGCAAACCGCAATGCGCGCCCCACGCTCCAGCGTATGGCCGTCGTCATCGACTACTTCTTTCCATGGCCCGCGATAAATCACCGCCTGATTACGCTCGATGCACGGCCCCTCTTTGCCTTTGTAGGCGGTCACCGTGACCGCACGAAATTCGATTCCCTCGATAGTTTGATACGGTTTCGAACTGAACTCTTCGATCTGGATCCCGTGGAATTTCGCTTCCTCGAAAGCGCGGAGTAATTCTTCCTCCTGGAAGGCACCCGAAACGCAGGCGCTCCATAGAATGGGGTCTTGCGCCAGATGCTCGGGCACCGGCTCGTCACTAACAATATCCGAAATAGCGACGCGGCCGCCGCGCTTGAGGACCCGGTACATCTCTTTGAAAAGTCCTCTCTTGTCCTCGGAACGAACTAGATTCAGTACACAATTCGAGACGATCACATCTATGGATTCATCCGCTATTAGTGGTTGTTTGCTCCGGATTTGATTTTCACATTCTTCTAGCGGGACCAGATCTGCCACAGATTGCACCGGATTTTCTTTCAGATACTGATCGACCAATTCAAGGTCGGTTTTGAGATCTTGAATCTTGCCACGACGGAATTCGACGTTTTGATATCCGAGCCGCTCGCCAATACATTGTTGATACTTCCGCGCAAGGTCCAACATCTCGGTACTGAAATCCACGCCGATGACCTTGCCGCTCGCTCCGACAATCTGCGAAATAATGTAACAAGCTTTACCGCTGCCAGACCCTAAATCGAGAACGGTTTCACCTAGCTCAACATAGCGCGATGGATCGCCGCAACCGTAATCCTTCTCAATTATTTCGTCAGGAATAACCTTCAAAAGCGCGCGGTCATAGGTGACGGGTAGACACAAGCAAGCCTCGACTTCGCGGGAGGCCCTTCCGTAACGGGCCAATACCGCTGATTCTAAACCCGTTGCAGTTTCGTCGCCACCATTGCAGCAATTTGTCGTCAACAATTCGCGATCCATAGCGGTTCCGCTCCTTCAATAGGAAATTTTAATAAACGAGAGCAGGGAAACTTTTCTGAAAAATATACGATGGTAACGTTATTTCAAGGTATAGAGCTCGTGAGCTTCGTTGTTATTTTTGCCTCCAACTGGGGTTTGCCGGTTTCCACTACGCACGTTTCTTGCGGCGCACTCTTCGGCATCGGTGTCGCCAATGGCAGGCGCGCTGGAATGTCATTAGAACCATTTTACTTGCCTCGGTACTCACTTTGCCGAAGGCCGCGCTATTGTCGGCAACTTGTTACTCTCTATTGAGGTACATTTGAGTTAGATAACCGAGAAGCTACAAGCTAGCACCAGGTCTCCATCCGGTGATCCGCCGTGTTTTTGCAGCAGATGGAATCCACCCGAGACGAGGATTTGGGATTCTCGTAGCACATGCACGCGGAAGATATTAAACGTGAATTTTCCTACTTTGCCAGAACACAAACCCGCGGATAACGAACCCATTCACGTCTAACAGATCGAATTATGCGAACACACGCAAATTTCAGCTGTGTCCGCCATGCTCTAGGAATGCCGCATGATGGCGATCTGGCAACTTGACTAGAAAAGGGCGTCTTTTGTCGAGGTGACCAGAAAGCAGGTACAGCCGGTTTCACTCCACACACGATGATCGATGGTTCCCGCCTCGCTGTGGATGAAATCGCCGGGATATAATGTTCTGTCGTCGACGTTCAATATGCCGTGGAGAAGATGCAGTTCTTCGATGCCGGCATGCGTGTGTCCGGGATAATCCGTTCCCGGATCAAGCCGGACCAACATGCTCACGCTCTCGTTTTCGGCATTGCTCGCGAGTATTTTGACGTGGATACCCGGCGCCGCTTCCTCCCACTCTGGTTTGGCCGGCGTTTCCAACAGAGATACGAACGGCGGCGTGGACGTTTCGCTGGCAATTCGGTTTGCGAGCCGGCCCCATAAAGATTCCGCGGGGCGCAATACATCGGTCGACCAGCCGACGAACGAGCGCACAATGGGCCGGAGCGTTTCGATTTCCTGCTGGCAGTCCTCGCAAGACGAAATTTGAGCTTCAATCGAAGCGATCTCGCGCTGAGGCAGCGCCTGCAATGCGAACAAGCACAGGAGGTCCAGATGCTCTTGATTATGTCTGCCCGGTTTTGAGTTCATCCGTTCAGTCTTCGCTTCCCAGCGCTTTTCGGAGTTTTCCCAGTCCGGAGCGGATTCGCGTCTTCACGGTTCCCACGGGTTGGTTTAACTTCCTGGCAGTGTCTTCATAAGTGTATTCGGAAAAAAATGCGGTTTCGATCGCATTTCGTTCTTCTGGACTGAGGACCTCAAGCGCATTCCGCAATAGGCGGTTCTGCTCCTCAAATAGAAAAGCTTGTTGAGGATCAACAATGTCCGTTGTCGGCTGCAAGCTGTGTGGACATGTATTCACTCGTTTTTTTCTCTGATCGAACCGCAGGCGATCAATCGCCCTGCTGCGCGCCTGATTCATGATCCACCCGACGACCGATCCATTAGCGGGATCATAGGTCGAGGCTTTTCGCCACACATCATAGAACACGTCAAGCGTGACCTCTTCGGCAGCTTCTTGATTGGCGGTTATCCGTACGATCAGAGTAAAAACGATTCTATAAGTTTGTTCGTAAAGGGAATGCAGTGCCCGCTGGTCACCGGCGCCGACGGCTCGGACGAGCTCTAACCACTCATCCTCTGATACACGAACCTTTGCCTTATCGGCAAAGAGAATGCTCCCCAGCGTCTTCGTATCCGGCGCACGCACGGGGAAAATCATGCCGGACGCAAATCTGCCAGTCAAGAGACCGGAGACCCCGATCCTCAATAGTCCTCGCAGGACAGCCTCTAGCGATTCGCCCTACACCGGATTAAACGCCAAAAGTCTGCCGTCGGATTTTGAATAACGAAATAAAATCGCGATCCCGACGCCGAAGAAAATTTTTGCACATGGAAATCTAAAATTTGAGTTTTGACGTTATTTAAGTGTCCGGTTATTGACACCTAGGGCTTCGGGAGGGCCTGCATCATGTCCGATAACAAGACCACGTCCAGCGATCTTGATCTGTTAATTGCAAACATGAATGATCTCGCCCGAAAAATCGGCGAAATGGAACCCGACGATCCAGTTCGCGCTGTGCGGCTGAAGGAGCTTTATACGCTTACAGAACTCAGCAAATCACTCAACACCCACCCAATGAAGCAAATTATCGATGGAAGTCTCGCAGATGAACTTGAACTCAAAGCTCCCGAAGAGATCAACAAGTTCCACCCGACAAGAGGATAATTGATTCTCGTAGCAAGTCTGAGTCGGGACCGCTGAGGATGCTTGGGATCAAATCATCCCGCCCTGACAGTTTCCGGCGTACGGAGTTGGCCCCCGGGTGACTTGCACTCAGACCCAACCGTTTAAAAAAATAGAGGGCGAAGTTGGAGTTTTTACTGGCACGGTATTAAATGACGGAATTGCAAACGCGATGTTTCTTAAAATGGAACTTGCGGGAGAGCGTATATAGGATTTCTTTCCTGTAACGATCCTGGATTTTGCCGCCAGTTGCACGACATGCTTCAGAACTACATCGGTCGAACGATCAGAGAGATCGGCAACTTGGATCTCGGTTTTACGTCGTAGCGACATCGCATTCAAATCAGTTTTCTAACTCAATTGCCCGTCGCCATGGCAGGCATATGCGGCAGATCAGCCCCACTCAGCAACCCAAATGCTTTCAGACACGGTTTAGCTGGTATTTCGCAGCGTCGTGCTGAGGGCGTTCTCAATCCCGCAACCCCGCTGGTGAGTCTCTGTTAGGGAATCTTCAGCGGTTTGGAATGGAAAGAGTGGGTGAAATGGAATCGCTTCAAGAGATCATCGCAGATGGTAGGACGGACACCGCTAAGGCGCATGAAAAAACAGCCCAAAGATCCTTTACCGCCTGCAGGCTAACACGGGGGGGCGAAACACCACCACAGATATGCCATGCTGATGTTATGGCAAACAAACAAACGAAGCTCGAGAGTGTGAAGACGACGGAGTGGAGAATTGGCCAGCCCTTGGACTCACCGCAGGCTCATAGCAGTCCATTACGAGAATCTGTGAATGAACCGGGGCGCAGTCAATTGGACTCGAAGCGGCAAAAGCATAAGAAAAAATAAAAGCGCTCTCTCTTCCCTTCTCACGGCTGTAACGCCGACCTATTGCAGGCGATCAGCCCACGCCGATGATCACTGGTGTTGTCGGGTCGGTTTTCGATGGGTAGGATGCTTTGCCGGTCTTTTTAACAGAACCGTATCGCTTTGCGCGATGTAGGCGACGGCTTCCCACTCTTGCCGCCCGAGATCGTTCAAAATCTCCTCATGCTTTTCTCGTTGGTTCTGTTCGGTAGCATCAACAATCAACCCGAGCGCGACTATTTTGTATTCCCATTGCATGTGTTGGAATTCTCACGGAGCGCGATCAGGTGTAAACCGCCAAACCTTGGCGCTGAGCGCTCCTCCTAACCGACCCTTTGGCTGTTAAAAACAGTTTGCGCGATCGCCAGGGCTTCCTCTTG
>Ga0070670_100000694_pt1 | contig 26164 bp, 18 predicted proteins | sample KBSS63metaG_FD_64665 | JGI IMG/M metagenome (GOLD analysis project Ga0070670, IMG submission 64665) | Switchgrass rhizosphere microbial communities from Kellogg Biological Station, Michigan, USA - KBS S6-3 metaG | ecosystem: Host-associated > Plants > Roots > Rhizosphere > Soil ... | reverse complement strand
GCACGGCGTACTTCTCAAGGGCCCGCAGGCCGGGAACTGTCTTGCGGGTATCGAGAATGTGCGCCTTTGTCCCCTCGATGGCATCGACGTATTGCCGGGTGAGAGTGGCGATGCCGCTGAGGTGCTGCATGAGGTTGAGAATGACGCGCTCGCAACTGAGCAACACACGCGCGTTGTGCCGGATGACGGCAAGAACTTGTCCTTTGCGCACGCGGACGCCGTCAAAGATCTCGGGGTGGCTAATGACTTCGTAGCGAGTGTGCGCTGCCGGGCGGGGGTCGAGGCGGGCGAAGATTTCGAGAAACCGAGGAACTGCGCCCAGACCGGCGAGCACGAGGTCCTGGCGGGCGATGACCGAGGCAGTGGCGCGCAGATTGGGATCGATCGTCACATTGGTGGTGGCGTCGCTTACGGCCTGATCTTCGATCAGAGCCTGCTCCAACACTGCTTCGATACGATGGCTTTTCCAGTCCATGTCGCTTCTTTCGATGACTCAGGGTTGGGTTTTGGCTCTCATCTGCTGGAGAAAGTTATAAATAACTTTCTTGACCCTGTCATCCGGGGTGTCTTTCAGAGAATAGAACTCGGTACCATCGCGCTTGTCGATTTTGAGGGTAAACCTCCTCTCTTTGTCGAGGAGCCACCCGAAGAGTCTGTGAGACAGGGTTTGCTGCTTCTCGGCATGGCGATCGATATAGCCGATTTTGCCCAGGTCCGCATACCAGAGGACGTGTACAAGCTCGCTCGAATCTCGGATGAAAAGGCGATGATTGGTCAGCAGGAGGTAGCGCTCGGGAACTTCCTTTTCGTGCATTGCACCTGACATATTTACAAAGCCGACAGGTGATTCCGCGCCGCCGAGAGCGGACGCCATGATCACCTTTTCCACTCCTTCAGGAAAGTGCGAAATCGAGAAGCAGTGATGCGAATCGCCGAAGAAGATGGTCGGCGGTGGTGCAACTCCGGAAAACCTTTCGGCGCTATAAGCGTTATAGACATCGTGACTGCGGTATTGCCTTTCAACAAAGCGGCGCTGCGGGTTGTCGAAGTGTTCGCAAAGTTCGCGATAGGCCACCTGTATCCGCTTGAACTGCTCTTCGGCTTCGAGGCGCTTGCGCTGGTTGTTCTCGTAGCGATCAGGGTGCCAGAGCTTGGCCGCGGTCCTGTACGCCTTGTGAATAGCAGATTTAGATCGCGGCGGATCGGCAATGCCCAACACAGGGAAATGCTGGAGACAGGTTCTGCATACACAGGCCATGCTTCTGGTTCGCTCAGCAACCCAGGGAATCGCGATCGCTGCGCAGTTTATCGAGGAGGCGTTGCGCCTCGTCGCGCTGCTTCTTCAAGCCCTCGACTATGTGAGCCGGAGCTTTGGCGGTGAAGCTGGGATTGCCGAGTTGGCGGTTGGAGTTGGTAACGTTCTTCTCCTGCTTCGCGATTTCCTTGTTGAGCTTTTCGCATTCGGCGGCTACGTCGATTTTGCGTTCGTAGACAACGGCCACGTCGAATTGCGAAGTGGCGTGTTTGGCGAGGCCGGCGGAGATCTCGTCAACGAAGCGAACTTTTGTGACGCGGGCAAGGCGTTCGATGATCGCGGAATTTCCGCTGATGACGAGCTTCAGGTGCTCGTCGATGCGCAGCTCAATCGGAACCGCGGCCTTTTCTTCGACGCCGATTTCTTTGCGGAGGGCGCGAATTTCAACGATCAGATTCTGAACCAAGTGCATCTGCTCGATCCCAGCAGTGTCGATGGCTGCGCTGGAGGCCTGCGGGAAGCGCGTCAGAGCGATCGATTTCGCGGGTGGCTTACCATCGTAGACCGCATGCCAGACTTCCTCAGTGAGGAATGGCATGAAGGGAGAGAGGAGCCGCAGAGAGGCTTCAAAGACGCTGACGAGCGTGGTGAGGGATGCCTTTGTGCGCGGCTTGTCGGCGCCTTCGCTGAAGTCGAGGCTCAGTTTGACGATTTCCAGATACCAGTCGCAGAAGCTGCCCCAGAAGAACTGGTAGATGGCATTCGCAGCATCATCGAACCGATAGTTGCCGAGCGCCTGGTTGACCTTGTCGGCAGTGGCGTGCAGTTCGGCAACAATCCAGCGTGATTCGAGAGGCGCGCCGGATGAGGCCGTCGGCATGGAGCCGAGCGCGGCTGTGTCGATAGTGATGCCGGCTTCGGCGGCACGATCGACATTCATGAACAGGAAGCGTGCGGCGTTCCATATCTTGTTGGCGAATGCGCGGTAGCCCTCGGTTCGAGCGATGTTGAATGCGATGTCGGTGCCGGGAGAGGCCATCGATGCGAGCGTGAAACGAACCGCATCCGTCCCGTATTGCTTCACGATTTCGATGGGATCGATGACGTTGCCCTTGGTCTTGGACATCTTCTCGCGGTTGGCGTCGCGGACGAGCGCGTGGATGTACACCTCGCGGAAGGGAACGGATTCCGAGAGTGGACGATCACTTCCGTCCGGCATCTTGACGTCGAGAGAGAACCAGCAGCCCATCATGATCATGCGGGCTACCCAGAAAAACAGAATGTCGAAACCGGTGACCAGCAGGCTGGTCGGGTAGAAGGCGTCGAAATCGGCCCGATTCTCAGACGTGATATTTGGCCAGCCAAAGACTGAAACGGGAAGCAAGCCGGACGAGAACCACGTGTCGAGGACGTCGGTGGACTGCTCGATTTTGTCCGATCCGCAATGGGCACATTTTGTCGGGTCTTCGCGGCTGACGGTCGTCTTGTGGCAGGCTGAACAATGCCAGGCCGGAATTCGGTGTCCCCACCAGAGCTGGCGCGAGATGCACCAGTCGTGGATGTTCTCCATCCAGTTCAGGTAGGTCTTCGCGTACATCTCTGGCGTGAACTTGATGTGGCCTTCTTTGACAGCGGCGATGGCCTTATCCGCGAGAGGTTGGATTTTGATGAACCACTGGAGCGAGAGACGCGGTTCCACGATTGTCTTGCAGCGATCGCAGTGGCCGATATTGTTGACGTGATCTTTGATCCCGGCGAGGAGACCCTGGGCCTCGAGGTCGGCGACGACTTCCTTACGCGCCACGAAGCGGTCCAGACCCTTGTACTTGCCGCCCTGATCGTTGATGTGGGCGGTATCGTCCATCACGTTGATGGAGGGCAGATTGTGGCGCTGGCCGAGCGCAAAGTCGTTGGGATCGTGCGCGGGCGTGACTTTCACCGCGCCGGTGCCGAACTCGCGGCTGACCCAATCGTCCGTAATGATGGGGATCTCGCGATACATCAGGGGCAGGCGAAGCTTCTTGCCGTGGAGGTGCGTGAAGCGCTCGTCCTCGGGATGGATGGCAACGGCGACGTCGCCGAGCATGGTTTCAGGGCGTGTAGTCGCAACTGTCAGGAACTCGCCGGTATCTTTGCCGTCAGCTCCGATGACGGGATAACGAATCTCCCAGAGGTGTCCCTTGTGCTCCTCGTAGACGACTTCGAGATCGCTGATGGCGGTCTGGCAGCGCGGGCACCAGTTCACGATGTAAGCGCCGCGGTAGATCAGGCCCTGTTCATGGAGCTTTACAAAGGCTTCACGGACGGCGACGGAGAGGCGCTCGTCCATGGTGAAGTATTCGCGATCCCAATCGACGGAGGCACCGAGGCGCTTCATCTGGCCCAAGATGGTGCCGCCGTAGTGTTCACGCCATTGCCACACGCGCTCAATGAAAGCTTCACGGCCCATTTTCTGCCGGGTATTGCCTTCGCTCACGATCTGACGTTCGACGAGCATCTGGGTGGCGATGCCTGCATGGTCTGTGCCCGGAATCCAGAGCACCCGTTCGTCGCACATTCGATGCCAGCGCATCAGGATATCGCTCTCGGTGTGCTCGAACATGTGGCCCATGTGCAGGTTGCCAGTCACATTGGGCGGAGGCAGCAGGATGTCGAACGAATGGCCGTTGAGGCCGTCCTTTTCGCTCGGAGTTGGCTGAACAAAGAGCTTTTCGCGGACCCAGTACTCGGCCCAGTGATCTTCAATGGCAGTCGGGTCGTACGATTTGGGCAGATCGTGAGGCATGAGGGTTGTCAGCACGCCCCCGGAGAATGCCCGGAAACCCTGCTTAGACAAGGATTTCAGGCACGGGGGCTACCTTCACTTTAGCAGATTCGCAGGCGGACTCCTGTGGAGTGCGAGTGCGCGCAGCGAGCTCAAAGCAAAGGCCGCACCCTCGAGGACGCGGCCTATGCGACTTGAAAAACCAATGCTGGCTAGAACGGATTGAGCTTGCCCAGGCCCTTCTTCTTTTTCTTCTTGCTCGAGGACTGCTCGTCGAGGTCGGCTTTCGTCTTCTTCTTCTTCTCCGTTGCGGCGGTCTGCGTCTGGCCAGTACCTTGCCGGATGTCGTTGACCTGGTCGGGAGCCTCGGCGGGCTTATCGGCGGCGGGCAAGGTCGAATCTGTCGGTCCAACGGACTTTACGAGCGGGCTGGCGTTGCCGTTTCCAGCAGCGGGAGCTTCATTTCCGCTTCCAGTAGCTGGAGCGGCGGCATCGCCGTTTGGTGCGTTGACGATGGAGACACCCAGGCTTGTTCCCCCGGCCGGCGCTGTCATCTGCAGGGGAGCAGTTGAGGGCTGGTCGCTACGGGGCGGCTCATTCGGACCAGTCGGAGTGACGGCTGCCGGTTGAGCTGTTGCGCCGGCATTTGCCGCTTCTTTCATCATGGCCGTTTCCTGCGCGCTCACATCCGGCGCGATGGTCCGCTTGGGATCGTCCAGAGAGGGTTCTCCAACGTGAGCGGACTGCACCACGGTGGGGCCGTGCTTGATGATGCCGAGAATGTTGTCAGTAAAGCGAAGCGGACGCTGGCTCTTCTGTTCAGCATCGCTCTCGGCCACGGCGGCGTCGGTCGGCTCCGGCACCGGACGATTCATCGCCACAAGCCGGTCGCGGGCATCCTCAACGTGAGGAGCCATCGGGTAGCGGGTAATCACCTTGGCGTAGGCTGCAGCCGCCTTGTCTTCGAACATCGCGTGAAGCCGCTCGCGGACGTCACCTTTTATGCCCGGCGCGATCTGTATCAGATGAGCCTGACCGGCATAGGCATCTCCGATTGCCAGCCACGCCTGATCGCTTTTCGAATAGAGCTGATATGTGTCAACGACCGTCTGCAGACGGGCGATTGCGGCCGGATAGTTCTCCTTGCCCTCGTAGTAGATACCGATCTGGGTTTCGCGCTCAGCCATCACTTCCTGTACGTCGCGGAGCTTTTGCTTTGCGCGCGGAATGAGCCTGGAGTCGGGGAACATGTTGATCATGTTCCGGTATTCACGCTCCGCGTTTTCGGCGTTGTTGAAGTCGCGGTCGGGCTTCTCCATCTGCTGGTAGTAGATGTCGCCCACCTTCATCTGTGCTTCGGCGGCTTCCGGCGCATTGGGGAAGAAGGTGATGAAGTCCTTGTACTCAGCTTCCGCCTGGGTCAGGGCAGCGGTACCACCTTCTTTGAACCAGCTGTCGCCGACGGCAAGCTTGGCGCGCATCCGGAACTCAGAGTCCGGGTAAGTATTGAGCATGGTCTGAAGGTCGAGACGGGCCACGTCATATCGACCCTTCTTGAGGGCGATCATGGCCTTGTCGAAGAGCTCCTTATCGGGCTGCTTGGACTTGACGTTGGCGAGGGGATTTGCGCTTAAATCCTGGTTTTTCTTGTGCTTGGGCTTCTTTTCTTTCGCCTGGGCTGTAACACCCGACAGCACCAGCGATGCCAGCGCCAACACAGTAAAGGTTCTCGACAACCGGTTCATACCACCTCGATTGCGGCAGGGGGAAGCTGCCGCTGTTTACGGATTCTCAATGCTTACTCACCAGCAGCTTTGCGAGCCGCAGCCAGCAGGTCACGGGCATCGCGTTCGGCATCGCCTGCGCCGAAGACGGCGTTGCCGGCAACCAACAGCTCCGCTCCTGCTTGGACGACCTGGGCGACGGTGTCGTGAGCCACCCCGCCATCGACTTCGATTTTAAATGCCAGGCCCATTTCCTGCCTGAGCTGGGCCAGACGGCGGATCTTATCCAGGGAAAAGGGAATGAACTCCTGCCCGCCAAAGCCGGGATTGACGCTCATGATGAGCACGTGGTGGAGCATAGGCAGAATGTCGCGGATGAGCTCGACGCGAGTAGCCGGGTTCAGGACCACGCCCGGCTTCATGCCGTGGTGCTCGATGAGCTGGAGCGTGCGGTGCAGATGCCGGCAGGCTTCGTAGTGGACGCTGACCCAGTTTGCTCCGGCTTCGGCAAAGGCTGGAATGTATTCGTCCGGATTCTCGATCATGAGGTGGCAATCGAGCGGGAGCTTCGTGGCTTTTCTGAGGCTTTTTACAACGGGCGGACCGATGGTGATGTTGGGCACGAAATGCCCGTCCATGACGTCGACGTGGATGACCGTACCGCCGCCGCGCTCGGCTGCGGCAATCTCGGCCGCGAGCCGTGCAAAATCGGCCGACAAAATGGATGGAAGAAGCTGAACCATGCGACTTTCCGCTGGATGTGTCCCCGAGAAGTGTATCAGTCGAACATGTGCAGTGAGCTTCGTTTCACCTGCTTGCGGCGGTCGCATTCAATGGCTTTTAACAGGATGCGGCTGCGGGCGCGCATGGCTGGAGTTCCGGAGCGTCCAGCCGTTCGGAGCAGGTCGAGCACTTCCGGGAGCAGGTCCGGGTTCTGACGAGTCAGATCAGCCATGCCGTGAAGAGCAGCGGTCTTGACGATGGAACTTGGATCGTCGAGGTAAGTGTTCAGGACTTCAGCGACGCGGCAGCACTCGTGCTCAGTCAGCTTCAGCCGTGGGATGAGGAGGGCCAGATTCCAGCGAACCTTTTTCTCTGTTGTTTCAGCCAGCAGGCCGAGGAGAGAGTCTTTCCAGCGTTGCGCCTGTTGCGGGCGGTCGCGGGTGAGGCGCTCGAGCGCGTCGGCGGCACGGCTGGCGATTGCGGAATCCTCGTCCCAGAGACATGCGATGAGTTGAGACAACTTGCCGCGGCGACCTTCGATAAGCTCGACGACTTGCCACACGCGGCCTGGATCGAGGCGCGTGCCAGGGGCGAGCATTTCGTGAATGGTTTCGCTGGCTCGCATTCGATCGCGGCTATTCTCTCACTGCGGCTTTGCCACTGCCAGTTTCTTTGCAGCGACCCGGCCGGCTGCGCGCAGAAGGGTACGAACTGGCAAATGGCCTTCTTCATCGGGGAAGACGATCTCGCCTTCGCGCTTTACCCCAGGGCGGTAGTACCAGCGCTTGAGGAGTGCGAGATGGCCCTGGCGAAGAACGGTGCCGGGCTTATCCATAGGTTTACTCAAGTCCTCAAGAACTGCTTCCATCCGTGCCTCAAGCAGCGTGCGCGGGATCTTCGACAGCGCACCTGATCTCTGGTCTCTGGTTTCTGGCGCCTGCTCACTGTCCGCTGACCACTGTTCACTGTTCACTAGGATTTCCGGCACTGGTTCGAGAGCCATGGGCTGTGCAAAGAGTGAACTCGAGCCTGACTGCTCATTCTGGATGCGCATGCCGATGGTGGAGAAGGGGACGGGTCCGCGCAGTTGGCCGTCTTCGTACAGAAAGACCGCGACCTCGTCGGCATTCGCCGAGGCTTGCAGGATGGCAGCGCGCAGCTTGCTCATGGGCTGGACGAGTTCCGGGGCCAGTGCACGGACGGCGTCGACTTTCTGGACTTGAGCATGGAGGGCAGCGGCATCTTCAAAGGCGAGGTCTTCTGATGCTTTGTCGCGCCGGCTGCGCAACACGACGAGCTTGCTTTCGCCGCGGGTGGCGAGGAAATCCCGAACAGCGCCGGATTCCTCGGCGTAGCGCTCGTCGGTGCAGCCCTTGTAACAGGGGGCGAGACACATTTTCATCTCGCTGTAGACGCATCCGGGATGGCTGGGGTCGGGATTGAGATCGTCGGTGCAACGACGGAGGAGGAATAGCTTCAGCATCTCCTCTGCAAACCGTTCAGCGGCAGCGCGAGAGGCGAAAGGGCCGTATGCCCAGTCAGCTTCGCGCTGGCTGGGTTTGTTGGTCACCGTGACGCGAGGGTAGGGATTGTTGCCCAGGAAGCGAACGAAGGCCGGGGCGCGGAGGTGCATTCTCTCGAGCGCCTTCGGCCCGTAGACCTCTTGAAGCATTTCGAATTGCGTGAGGAGCGATTCGAAATCCGATCCGGTCAGACGGTAGGCTATGCGGCGGACGCGTCCGGCGAGTTGGAGGCGGCGGGGGTGTTTGGGCGAGGGCTGCAAAAGGCGTTCGAGGCGTCCGCGCAGATTCGGCGTGCGGCCGATGTAAGGCTCGTCTTTGGGGTCGGCACCGTGGAGGGCAAATACGGCTGGGGAGTGGGGCAGTTGGGCGAGGGGGGCTTTGGGGTCAGCCGGATCGAACGGAACGGATTGCATTTCCACGTTCACGCGCCGCTCCGCTCAGGCTCCCGCTATCGTCATTCCATCGACGCGAATCGTCGGCGAGGCGACCGAGCCGCGAAAGACGAGATCGTTGCCGATCGCGGTGATGTTCTTCAGCATTTCGCCAAGGTTCCCGGCGATGGTGATTTCCTCGACCGCATGGGTGAGTTGACCGTTCTCGATCCAGAGACCTGCTGCACCGCGAGAGTAGTCGCCGGTCACGATGTTGGTGCCGAACCCCATCAGGCTAGTCACGTAGAGTCCAGCTTTCACATCGCCGATGATCTGCTCGGGTGTCTGCGTTCCGGGCTCCAGGTAGAGATTGCCGGGTCCGATGCCAGGCGCTCCGGCGAGTCCGCGCGAAGCGTTGTGGGTAGACTTCATGCCCAGCTTGCGGGCGGCGTAGGTGTTCAGCATGTAGTTGCGAAGGATGCCGTTTTCGAGGACAACGGTGCGACGAGAGGGCAAGCCTTCTCCGTCGAAGGGCGAGGTGCCAAAGCCGCCGACGCCGGTGGGGAGGAGCATCGCATTGTCGTCGATGATGTTCAGCCTGGAAGCGCCGATCTGCTCGCCAAGTTTGCCGGCGAGAAACGAAGCCTGGCGCCAGATCGCGTCGCCTGATGCGGCATCGAAGACTGAGCCGATCAGCGAGCGGGCAACTTCCGGAGCGAAGACGATGGGCACCCGCTGCGTCGGAACGCGCCGGGCGCCGAGCCGCCGGATGGTTCGGCGTGCGGCTTCTGCACCAACGGACTCCGGTGATTCGAGATCTGCCATCCGACGCGCGCTCGACCACCAGCCATCGCGCTGCATGTGCCCGTTCTCGTCCGCGGCAAGGGGGGCTGCCGAGACTCCTGCATAGCTTGAGCGATAGCTCCCGACGAAACCTCTCGAATTTGCCAGCACTTTCATCCCGGTGGCTGCGTCGAAACTGCCGCCATCGGAGTTGGTGATGCGCTTGTCGGCAGAGAGCGCCGCCGCTTCGGTTCGGCGCGCAAGCTCGATGCGCTCGGGACCGGGCAGCGAGTAGACGTCGTCGTAGTAGAGATGAAGATCGTCGGTGATCGAGCCGAACTCGTCTTGTTCAGGCAGGCCGACGAAGGGGTCCTCCTCTGTCACTTTGGCAAGCGCCATAGCGCCCTCAACTACCTGTCGAATTCCATCTCCGGTGAGGTCACTGGTAGAAGCAGACGCGGTTCGCTTGCCCAGGTATACGCGCAGTCCGAGTGCGCGGGAACCTGATTCCTTAAGCATTTCCACCTCGCCCTTGCGCACATTCACGCTGAACTCGTCTCCCTCGCGGACGACGACCTCAGCATCAGTCCCTCCAGCCTGAATGGCTTGCGTTACGACATCGGCTGCGAGGGATTCGAAATCGAGCGCGGGACCGGACTGGAGCGTGACTGCATCGGACATGGGTCAACCTTAACAAACTGCGTCATGGCGGTGCACCTCGGAGCGGGGCCAAGTGGCGGGAGGTGAGGATCACAACAGAAGATCGCGCAATTTGGTATGTTGAGCTGTTCCGTTGAGAGGCAGAATGAAACTCCTCCATCCGTGGTGGTTCGTTGCCGCTTTGCTTGGCATGGCCGTGTTCGCAGCATCGGCACAGAAAAAGGCGATAAATCCCGCACTTCTCGCTAAAGCGAAAGCCGGTGATCCGCAGGCGCAACTTGCAGTGGGTGAGGCTTACGCGTCGGGCATTGTTGTGGCGCAGGATTTCGCGCAAGCGGTGTTGTGGGTGCAAAAGGCCGCCGACCGCAATCTGCCGGAGGCGCAGGATCGTTTGGGGAGTCTGTACGAGGCGGGCAATGGGGTGCAGCAAGACGACGCGAAAGCTGCGCTCTGGTATCGACGAGCAGCAGACCAGAACCTTGCATCGAGCCAGTTACATCTTGGGCTCCTTTACCATCACGGCACGGGTGTGGAGCAAGACTATGCGCGGGCTGCCGCCCTGTATCGGAAGGCAGCGCTTCAGGGGCTTCCTGAGGCGCAGTACAACCTCGGCACGATGTTCGAGCGGGGCGTTGGCGTACAGCAGGATTATGCGCAAGCTGCCGATCTGTATCGACGGGCCGCTGAGAAGGGAGATCCCTCTGCACAATTCAACCTCGGGATTCTGTACGACAACGGCACCGGGGTAGCCAGGGACTACGCGAAGGCCGTTGCGCTATACACCAAGGCGGCAGAACAGGGCTTGCCACGTGCGCAGTTCAACCTCGGCACGATGTATGCGAACGGTCAAGGCGTCGCAGTGAACCTGCCTGAGGCCTACTTCTGGTTTGCAGTCGCTGCCAGGACGTGGAGCGGATCCCACCAGGAGGAAGCTGCACATGCGCGTGATCAGGTTGCGCAGCATCTCAGCACGGCTGATCTTGAATCAGCGAAACAACGGGTAGACCGGTGGTCAGGCGGGCACTGAAGAGAACCGTCTCTTAGCGCCCGGTTCCCCCCACAGTCATGCGATCAAGCTTGATCGTCGGCATGCCGACCCCCACAGGGACGCTTTGACCGTCTTTGCCGCATGTGCCGATGCCCTCGTCGAGCTTCAGGTCGTTGCCGACCATGGAAACGTATTTAAGGGCTTCCGGGCCGTTGCCGATCAGGGTAGCGTCCTTCACCGGCGCGGTGATCTTGCCGTCTTCGATCAGATACGCTTCGGACGCAGAGAAGACGAACTTGCCGTTGGTGATGTCGACCTGGCCGCCGCCGAAGTTCACAGCATAGAGGCCATGCTTCACCGAGCGCAGGATGTCTTCAGGATCGTCTTCGCCAGCCAGCATGTAGGTGTTCGTCATGCGCGGCATGGGGATGCAGTGATAGCTCTCGCGACGGCCAGACCCGGTATTGGCGGCGCCCGTGAGACGTGCCGAGAGCTTGTCGGTGAGATAGCCCTTCAGAACCCCGTTCTCGATGAGCACCGTTTCCTGCGTGGGCGAGCCTTCATCGTCAACGTTGAGCGACCCGCGGCGGCCTTGCATGGTGCCGTTGTCAACGACTGTGACTTTGGAACTGGCGACGGGACGACCAATCAGGCCGGAAAACGCCGATGTTCCTTTACGGTTGAAGTCGGCTTCAAGTCCATGTCCAACGGCTTCGTGGAGCAGGATCCCGGGCCATCCCGGGCCGAGGACCACCTGCATCTCGCCAGCGGGGGCGGGAATAGCCCCAAGCTGAAGAATCGCGCCGCGAGCAGCCTCGCGGGCAAGGTGTTCGGGGCTCTTCGTACCTGCGAACTGGTCCAACCCTGCGCGCCCGCCACCTCCTGCCGAGCCTTTTGTGGTCACTTGGCCGTCTTTGGCGATAACGAAAACATTGAGACGGCAGAGCGGCTGGGTGTCGCTGGCGATGGAGCCATCCGAGCCTGCGACCAGAATTCGCCGGAGTTCTTCGCTATAGCCGGCGCGGACCTGAACAACTCGGCTGTCAAAAGCGCGTGCGGCTCGGTCGGCACGGAGAATCAGCTCGAGGCGGGCAGCCAGGTCGAGATCGAAGCCGCCGACGGGTACTGGATAAAGGTCGCCGGACCTGGTTTCGGTAAATCCTTGAATCGGCTGTTTGGCGGGACCTGAGGCGATGAGGGCAGCGGTCTTTGCGGCGTGCAGCAGCCTGTCGGAGTTCAGGTTGTCGGTATAAGCGTAGCCCGTGCGTTCGCCGGAAAGAACGCGGATACCGCATCCTGCGCTGGTCCCGGTGCTGGCAGATTTCACGATCTGCTCGTCAACGCCGAGTGAGGTAGATGTGACCGATTCGAAGTAGAGATCGGCGTAGTCGCCGCCAGCCGAGAGCGCCTCGCCCAGGCAGCGCTCAAGCAGGCGCTCGGTGATTCCAAATTTTTCAAAAAAGTAACGTCTGTGACTCGGCGGCGGGGAAGTCTCGGGTAGGTTCATCACTAGCTCCAGTTTACGCCTCCACGAGATTTCCCGGGTTCTGGCATAGATAAGTTTCCTCACTTGATTCATGAGCGCCGCGCGCATATTTCCACAATTCCGGTCGTGCTACATTCAGGCCATGAAAAAGCTTATCGCTGCTGTGCTCCTGGTGATGGTGTTCGCTGGTCCGGCGTTTGCCGCAACAGCGCATCACCGCCACCATCGTCATCACCACCATCGCAAGGCCTAGTTCCGTCCCGCCCGGCTAGAGCTGGGTGGCGCGCTGGCTGCCTTACCTAACCCGAAAGATTGGCCCATCCGCCGTGTGGGCCAGTCCGGGTGCCTTCCAGTGGTTTCCTCCTGGATGCCCTGGTGACCTCGGGTACTATCCGCGGCTCTGTTCTCGTGCTACATTCCAGCCATGAAGAAAATTGCACTTGCTGTGCTGATGCTCGTGGTGTGTGCCGCCCCGGCGTTCGCTCGGCACCGGAAGCCGCACAAAGACCCCCGGGTTGTTGATCACCCGAAGGCTCACCATCAGAAGAATGAGCACCTCAAGCAGGTGCCAAAGAACAAGCTACCCAAGCACAACACCGGACACTAAATCGCTGCACAGGCGCCGAATGCCAGAGCTGGACGATCTCCGCTATCCAATTGGTCGCTTCTCGCCGCCTGTCTCGTCTGAGCCGGCGATGCGAGCCGACCAGATCTCGGTTCTGCGGCTACTCCCCGGCAATATTCAGATGGCAGTCAGCGGACTGAGCCATACCCAGCTCGATACGCCTTACCGCGAAGGCGGCTGGACAGTTCGCCAGCTTATCCACCACATTGCTGACAGTCACGTTAATGCGTACGTGCGCACCAAGCTTGCCTTAACCGAGGACTGGCCAACAATCAAGACCTACGATGAAGCTGCCTGGGTTCGGCTGGCGGACAGCCATCTGCCCATCGACGCTTCGATCGGGATGATCTCGACTCTGCACGAACGCTGGGTGGCTCTTCTCGAATCCTTATCGGAAGCGGAGTTTCATCGCGGGTACAACCATCCGGAACTTGGACGCCAGGAGCTTGGGGGTGTGCTGGCGCTTTACGCCTGGCACTCGCGCCACCACACCGCGCATATCACGAACTTGCGAATAAGGATGTGCTGGTAGCTCAAGTGCCTTCGGATCATGATCTTCTCTCACCCACAAAACTCGTAGAAGCCCTCGAAGGCTATCTCGCCCGCTATCCAACCGCCGCGCTTCTGGAGGATGGCCGCGTGCTGTTCGACATGCGGCTGGCACATTACTCAATCATGGAGGCGCACGGGCGCTGCGTTCTGCAGCTGTGGAGCGAAGAACGCAACATGGTGCGGACGGTGCTGGAGATTCAGCATCGCGCGCAGTCATTGCGTGTTCTGACGCGGAAGATGGGAGCTCCCAAGCCCCAGGCTCTGGAACTTGTTCCGAACAGCGACCGGCGGACGCCGACCGCGCGCGACTCGGCAAGGCGCAATTACCAGCGGCTTCTCGAACGCGTCCTCACACGAGCCTTTCTTGGAGCGAAGGTAGACGGTTTCCGCTCTGATATGGATCTGGAACATAGCTTCGGGCCAGCGTACGTGCGAGGCAGGCTGCTTAGGGGAACCGCTGCGGATGCGGTGATCGGCATCGGTCCCCTGGAGTCTTCGGCGGCAATCGATGGAATTCTCACCCTGGGTATTCTGTGGCTCGACTTCTGCCGTCAGAAGAGCGATGCGCGACGGCACTTCGGCGGGTTGAAGGTCGTTGTCCCCGCCGGAGCTTGGCGAACGACTGCCGAGCGCATGGCCTGGATGAACCATTCCGCGGCCGAGTTTCAGCTTTATGCCCTGGATGAGCGTACAGAAGAGCTGGAGATCATCGATTATTACGACTGCGGCAACCAGATCGCCCGGTTGGTGCATGCCTTTTCTCCTGGAGCTGCGCTGGAACGATGCGGAGCCGGGATAGAGAGGGTTTTGGGCATTCTGCCGGACAGGGAGAAGTCGCGGGTCGAAGTTCGTCCGCGGTCTGCCGCTGAGGTTGGTCTTCTGCTGCATGGTCTGGAGTTTGCAACCGTCCGGCATGGTTTCTCGAAACACTCCTTTGTACATCAGGAAGAGGTCACGTTTGGTGCGGGAGCGAACGAAACGCCATTGACGCCAGAAACCGAAGACCTTTGCCGAGAACTGTGCGCTCGACTCTTCGCCAGCCGCCGTCAAGACGGTGCCCACAACGATCCGCTGTTCAGGATGCAGCCGGAGCGGTGGCTCGAGTCTGAGTTCCGAGCCGGTCTGGCAGAACTGCTCCCGATGTTGCGTGGCGACGTCGTCTACTCGCAGGTTCCGGCTCTCTCATGCGGTGATCGCGGGATGCTCGATCTGCTTACGCTTGATCGAAACGGGCGCCTGTGCGTAATCGAGCTCAAAGCCGACGAAGATCTGCAGTTGCCTATGCAGGCTCTTGATTACTGGATCAGGGTACGAACGCTGAACGCGGACCGGCAGCGCACGACGATGGCGGACCGGCTTCTCTCAGCGTTCGAACGCGAAGGGTACTTCCCGGGTGTCGAGGTATCGGAGCTGCCCCCGAGGCTGATCCTGGCAGCGCCGGCGCTTCGCATTCATCCTGCGAATCAGCCTGTACTGCGCTATTTTTCGCCGAAAGTGGATTGGGAGTTGCTCGGGCTCGGCGAGCACTGGCGCAACGAACTGAAAATCATCTTCCGCAAGCGATCGTCCGACGCGAGGTAGCTACGATCGCATATCCCGAACTGCAGAAGTTTCGCTCGCAGCCGAGCAAGCGCATCCCTCCAAATCTGCAAGCAACGCGTCTATGCGCTTCAGGTCAGAGTCCCATGCGAACATGATGCGGGCTGCACCACCTATGAAGGTATAAAATCTCCAGCCGCGCGTGCGGAGGGCGGCAAGAATATCTTCCGGCGCATTCAGGAAAACGGTATTTGCGTCAACTTCCGAAACGACTTCGACGTTCCCGATCTGCTGCACCCGCTCGGCAAAATACCTCGCACACGCATTGGCATGCTCGGCATTCTTGAGCCAGGCGCCGCTTTCGAGCATTCCCACCCATGGGGCTGCAAGAAAGCGCATCTTCGACGCGAGCTGGCCCGCCTGTTTGCAGCGATACTCGAAGTCGATCGCCAGCTTTCGGTCGAAGAAAATCACCGCCTCGCCAACCGCCATGCCGTTTTTGGTGCCGCCGAAGCAGAGCACGTCGACGCCACCCTTCCAGCTGAGTTCCGCAGGCGAGCAACCGAGGCTTGCACATGCATTGGCGAATCGCGCTCCGTCCATGTGCAGCGACAGGCCATGCTCTTTGCAGACAGCGGAGATAGCCTCGAGTTCTTCGAGCGAATAGACGCGGCCAGTCTCGGTCGGCTGGGTGATGGTCACAACGCGCGGCTTGGGGTAGTGAATGTCCTGCCGCTTCATAGCGAGTTCGCGGATCGATGCTGGGGTTAGCTTTCCATCGGTCGCGGGAGCGACTAGCAGCTTGGAGCCATTCGAGAAGAACTCGGGCGCGCCGCACTCATCGGTCTCCACGTGGGAGGCGTCGCAGCAGATCACGCCGTGATAGGACTGGCAGAGCGAGGCAAGGGCAAGAGAATTTGCCGCGGTTCCATTGAAAACAAAGAAAACTTCGCAATCGGTTTCAAAGAGATCCCGAAACGCATTGGCTGCTCGCGAGGTCCAGACGTCGTCGCCATAGGCTGTGGCGTGGCCGTGATTGGCGCTTTGCATGGCAAACCACGCCTCCGGGCATATACCCGCATAGTTATCGCTGGCAAATTGCTGCGCAAATTCGTCCACTTCTCGTCTATTCCTCTTTTCAATCATAGAAGTCTGGATCTCGGCTGAGGGGCTATCCGGCGCCCCACGAAATGTCCTATTTCTGATGCGCTCTCCCCGTTTCGAAACTTTCTTGTTTCTCCACAAGAATTTGCCATTCCCCTGAAACATTGTGGAGTGATATAAATCACATAATTTCAGAACAGATAGCGGCAGAATCGTTTCATTCGCTAGCAGCCATCGGTTTTAAGGTCCTGAAGGGGTCGACGAAGTCCTCCATCGCCCATCCCCCAGGCGGGAGTTTTCCGTCTTGCCCACGCAGCCCGTCTTTGAGTTCCGGCCCTCGCCAGCAAAACCAGCCCGTGCCTTCCTTCAGCCTTCGCGACTGACCGGCAACGTGGTTTCGATCTGCGAATCGCCTGCATTTTCTCGAGTCATCGAGCCCGACTCCACAGAGCCGGTTCGCGACGGTCTCGGATGTGCCCGGGCGATCCGTGCGGCGTTCGTGCTTGAGGGCGGCCTCGGACTAGCAATCTACGCAATCTGGCACTTCCGGCACGTCATCAGCGTGATTCACCTGATCCGCTAAAACAACGAAGAGTCCGCACCCGCAGAGTGCAATCGAGGCCGCTGGAGCTACTTCTTCAGCGGCCTTCGTGCGAAGTAGTAAAGGGCGTAGGCGAGCAGTCCAAACGAAATGACGGACACACCCATGTGATCGAGGATCGTTCCTCGCGGAAAGTTCAGGATGTCCCTGTTCTGCATGTAGGTGGCTTCCACTGCCTTAAGAGCCACGCCGATGAGTCCGGCAATACCGCCCGCAGCGATCAGCCCAGAAGCGAAGAGCGAACCGGATGAAATGTCGCTTTCCGCCTCTGCGTCACCGGACTTGGCGGCCGCTCTATCCACCATCCATCGGACCACGCCGCCCATAAAGATGGGCAAAGTCGTCCCAATTGGCAGATACGCGCCGACCGCGAAAGTGAGCGAACGAATTCCAAGCAATTCCACTGCGATGACAAGCGAAACCCCAACCAGCACGAGTCCCCAGGGAAGCTTCCTGCTGAGGATGCCGTTGATCACAGTCGCCATGAGCCGGGCCTGCGGCGCCGGGGCGCTTGCACTTCCGATCCCCTGGATCCAATGCACCTCAATCTTGCCGGTTTGAGGCGAGTAGAGGTATTTGCCGTCCTGAAGCTCCGTTGAACCGATGGCGTTCAGCAGTACGTACTCTGACGCAGCGTGGGCTGAAGTTGTTTGGTCGGCCTGGACAACACGAATCTCCGAGGGCAGATGTTTCTTGTCCTGCTCGATTGAGACGCCCGGATGCGCGGCGTTGATGTCCCAGGGCTGCGCTGCGGCGTGGAACTCCTGCAGGCCGGTATTCATCAGGTTGAGTGTCGATCCGATGACGATTGTGGAGATGACAACGCCGATCATCAGTGCGATCTGCTGCAGCCGGGGCGTTGATCCGACGATGTAGCCGGTTTTTAAATCTTGAGAAGTGTCGCCAGAGTTCGAGGCGGCGATGCAGACTACGCCACCGATAGTGATTGCCAATGCGCCATAGGCAGGCGCGGTCCAACCCTGTACCAGAAATACAGCTGCGGTGGCCATTAGTGTGGCGATGGTCATTCCTGAAACTGGGCTCGCCGATGAACCGACCAGTCCGACTATGCGAGAGCTGACGGTTACGAACAGGAACCCGAAGACGACAACCAGCAGGGAAGCTGCCAGGTTTGCAACCCAACCTACGAATGCGCCTGGAACCGGTTTGAACTCGAGGAAGATGAACATGCAGGCGACGATCAGGAGCGAGCCGATAATGACGACGCTCATGGAAAGGTCGTTTTCTGTACGGATAGGCTTTGCCGTCTCCGCTCCGGCTCCAGATTTCATCGACTTCAGGCCGGTGGTAAGCGCGCTCCAGATCGTTGGGAGCGTCTTCAGAAGAGTGATCAAACCGGCGGCTGCAACGGCTCCTGCGCCCATCGGCTTGATATAGCTGGCCCACAGGTCGCTCGGTCCCATTTGCGCGATTGGAACCTGTCCCGGATAGACGGGCAGCGGGAGTGCCTTGCCGAAGAAGTAGATCAGCGGCATGACAACCAGCCAGGAGAAGACGCCGCCCGCGAAAATCACCCCGGCGACACGGGTACCGATGATGTAGCCGACGCCCAGATACTCTGACGTCGCATCGGCATTGATTGCCGAACCTTTCAGAACGTGTTGAGGGCCGAAATCGGGTTCGTATCCAGGAGAGCCGGGCCATGCCCGAAAGAGGTTGCCGTTCTGAAAGAAGGTGTACAGTCCACCGAGGCCGAGGCCCAGGAACACTCGGCTGGCGAGTGAGCCGCCCTTTTCGCCTGCAATCAGCACGTCCGCGCAGGCGGTGCCTTCGGGGTAGGGAAGGACTCCATGTTCTTTCACGATCAATTGCCGGCGAAGCGGGATCATGAAGAGCACGCCCAGCCATCCGCCGATCAGAGCGAGCATGAAGATACGTGAATATTCGAGCTCGAATCCGAGGAATACCAAGGCCGGAAGCGTAAAGATGACGCCGGAAGCAATGGATTGGCCAGCGTTGCCGGTGGTCTGAACGATGTTGTTCTCAAGGATCGAGGCACGCCCGAACGCGCGCAGAATGCTGATGGACAGTACCGATATAGGGATGGAAGCGGCCACCGTGAGCCCGGCTCGCAGTCCTACATATACGGTGACGGCTCCGAAGATAATCCCGAAGATTGAGCCCAGAAGAAGTGCGCGGAATGTGAACTCCGGCGGATGCTGATCGGGCGGAACAAACGATTGAAACTCGGCCACAAGAGCCTCCCCTGCACAAACAGGTGAAAAGTCTGACAAAACCTGAAGGACGAGTTTACGTCATATCCCCGGAGTTGCGACATCGCCTGCACCGCGGCTCAGCCATAGACTTAGAGCACGCCGCATGGCCCCTTTGTGAGGGGCCGCCATTGTGTAGCGCAGACACCGGCGGTGCTGACAGCATCGGAGCAGTCCTGAAATGGGTAAATTGCCAATACGCGGCCTGTTGGTTTTCTGGTTGTTCCTGCTGAGCGCCATTGCGTTTCTCGACCGCACAAATCTCACCGTCGCGGGGCTGCAGATAAGCCGCGAGTATGGTCTCGACAATGTCCGGCTCGGCTGGCTGTTGAGCGCGTTCCTGGTGGGCTATGCCGCGTCACAGGTTCTTGCCGGGTGGATTGCCGTGCGCCTCGGACCGCGGCGGGCGCTGACCATTGGAGTCCTGTGGTGGGGCGTATTCACGCTGGCCACCGCTGCTGTTCCTCCCACTGTGCGCGGGGCTCTCTGGATTCTCATCGCGATTCGCCTGTCGCTGGGAATAGGCGAAGCGATCATCTATCCGACATCGAACCAATTCGTCGCTCGGTGGATTCCGGCCAACGAACGCGGCCGGGTGAATGGCGTCATCTTCGCCGGTGTCGGCGCGGGATCGATGCTGACGCCGCCGATTCTTACCGCAATCATCCTCGCGTATGGCTGGCGCGCTGGATTCTGGTTCAGCGCAGGTGTGGGCATCCTCGCCGCGATCGTCTGGTATGCGATTGCGCGGGATACTCCAGACACGCATCCCTGGGTGTCAAGCGAGGAACTTGCGAGCATTCGGGCCGGGTTGCTCACTGACGATTCTCCGAAGCCTCCGATCCCGTGGGGCGCAATGGTGCGCAGCCGGTCGATGATCCTTTTGACGTTCTCCTGCTTCTGCTTTGGATATGTCGCCTGGATTTTTCTTGGGTGGTTCTTCCTTTATATGGCGCAGGTGCGGCACCTCGACATGAAGGCAAGCGCGCTGTACTCGATGATCCCGTTTGCGGCCATGACAACATTTTGTCTGATCGGCGGAGTATTGTGCGACGGTGTTGCCCGTCGTTATGGGCTGCGTGCGGGTCGAGTTGCGCCATCGTTTGTGGGACTCATCCTTTGCGGAGGGCTCTTGATAGCGGGCTCGCGCGCGACGAGTGCCTCCCTGGCCGCATGGACACTCGCAGCCGGCGTGGGAGCACTTTACATCTCGCAGAGTTCCTACTGGTCTGTCACCGCGGACATTGGTGGCAGGAATGCAGGCATTGTCTCTTCGATCATGAACACCGGCGCCCAGGTTGGCGGAGCCGTTACGACAACACTCACGCCCTGGATCGCGGAGAGGTTCGGATGGTCGGCGGGGTTCCTTGCCGCCGCTCTGCTGGCCTTTGCAGGCGCGTTTGCGTGGCTGGGAGTGAACCCCGAGATTCAACTCTCGGCTCCTGCTCAATTACCGGAACCCGCCATCGACAAAATCCCTCAGGCACACTGACTGCTCAGATAAAGCTGAGCAGTCCGGATCGTTTCGTCGCTTTCAAACGTGCATACCATCGGCACGGGAAATACAGAAGCACGAGGCACACCGCGTAGACGAGATATAGGAGCGACAAGCTCCACATATAGCCGGCTGGAAGTGGTCCCGGATCGAGTGGATGGTTCGTGAAGAGCCAGGCGTCAACATGTCCTTCTCGAATGAGCGAAACAATACATGCAGCGAGATGGATGAGGGGAATGTGGAGGAGGTAATAGAACATTGGAACGCGGCCGAAGGTCTCGATGATTTTGGCGAGGCGTCCGGTCCACCCTTCCACGATTGCCCAGAGCAGGAACATCGGCCCGATCGTCATGCAGAGATATTCGAGCGAAGCTGGATACTTTGCCGTGTTCAGAAAGCTGAACAAACTGTGGCGGTCCCAGGGGCGTGGATCGCCATAGATTCCGAGGAGCCGCAGGGCAACATACAGGGCCGTGAGGGCCGAACCTAGTTGAAGGGAAATGCGGCGGCGCGCCTCCGCCGGCTTTTGAAGGATCGGGCCAAACGCGTACCCCGCAAACATCAACCCAACCCAGGGAACAAGCACGTAGAGGATCAAGAGCGGTGGCCCAGACTTGCCGATTTCCACGGCGCCTCCGAAATAGAGGATGCGCAGCAGCCAGTTTGGTCCATCTGGCCCAAATGCATGCGCGAGCTGTGGGCGGAAAAGATTGGTGATGTTGTGCAACGCGATGAGTGCGATGCCGATTGTCGCGATGGCGGGTCTCGGCAGGTAAATAGCTCCAGCAAGCGCGATCATGCTCCAGCCGATCATCCAGATCACCCCTGCGAGCAGGTAGTGCTGGAAATCGAAATTGAAGGTCCAGGCGACGCGCAAGAAGGTTAGTTCAAGGAAGATAAGCCAGAAGCCGCGGATGGCGAGGAATTTCGACAGGGACCAGCGGTCGGAAGACTTTCGAGCGTAGAGAAAGGCTGAGGTCCCGGCGAGAAAGACGAAAGCGGGCGCTACGAAGTTCGTGATCCAGCGGGTGAAGAAGACGCCGAAGGTGGGCCCGCCAGCGGGCACGCCCGAGTAGACGCGGACATGATCGATGGCCATCAGGATCATAGCGACGCCGCGAACGATATCGAGCGACGTGACTCTCGCGGACGAGCCCCGCGCCTCAGTGGCCATCGTGGAAACTGCGGAGACAGCGGAAGCCGGCATGTTCCTTCCCCTCCGTCGGATGCAGAGTAGCAATCGCAACACAACATTTCAATCTTTTGTGACAATCGGTCGAGTGCGCCCGCTCAGGGCGGATGTGTCCGGCTACTTGGCACAGAGCGCCTTGAACGCGTAGCTTAGGGTGCAGGCAGGTTCCTCCCGGGGTACAAATGCATACAAGTCTCACTGAGAAGCAGACGACGGCGGTCAATCCCGCCCTCGCCGAGAAGAGTCCGATCAAGAGGCTCCTCGCGCTGGATGTGGTCCGCGGTATCACCATCGCGTTCATGATCATGGTGAACAACAACGGCGGCCCCGGTTCGTGGCACTTCATGAACCACGCCTCATGGAACGGCCTCACCCCTACCGACCTTGTCTTTCCCACCTTTGTTTTCGTTGTCGGCGTCTCGGTTGTCTTTGCCACAGACGCGAGACTGGCCAGGGGTACCGCGAGGGCGCAACTCGCCCGGCACACCGCGATCCGAACGATGGTGCTGATCATTCTCGGCATCATCGTCAACAGCTTCCCGTTCTTCCACCTCGCGCATATGCGGTTCTACGGCGTGCTGCAGAGGATTGCGGTCTGTTATCTGGTCGTCGGCCTTTTCTATCTGTGGGATCAGCGCGCATCCACCAAGTGGGTAGCACTCGCAGGATGTCTGATCGGCTACTGGATTCTTGTTCGCTGGGTTCCAATCCCGGGGATCGGCATGCCGGGCCGCGATGTGCCCTTCATGGATGTCGAAAAGAATCTTGTTTCATGGCTCGATCAGCAGGTGTTTCCCTATCACCTGTACCTGTATTCGCCCGATCACAATGTGCGCGATCCTGAAGGGCTGTTGAGCGATCTGCCCGCGATCGGAACGGCATTGATGGGCATTCTCGCCGGCATCTGGCTGCGCTCAAAACGATCCGTAGGCACCAAGACCGCCGGGCTGGCGATCGCTTCTCTATGTAGCCTGGTGGTGGGCTATTTATGGTCGCTAGAGTTTCCGCTGAACAAGAACATGTGGACCAGTTCATTCGTTCTTGTCGCGGGTGGATATTCGCTTGCGGTGCTCACCTTCGCTCACTTCACGGTGGAGCAGATGAACTGGCGCAAGGGATGGACCTGGCCGTGGCTCGTCTTCGGATCCAATGCGATTGCCGCCTATATGTTCAGCGAACTGGTGCCGGGCATTCTCTATAACATCCACGTAACCGGCCCGAATGGTAAGCCTACGGAACTGCTCTCGTGGATTGCGATGAACACGGTTTCGCACATTCCGAATCCGCACTGGGCAGCATTTGCTTTTTCTGTTTCATTCACGGCGTTCTGCTTTATCCCGGTATGGATTTTGTACAGGATGAAAATCTTTCTGAAGATATGAGAGTACCCGGCAACTGGCACGTCAAATTCCGGCGGTTCACGCCGTATAACCCTGAACCTTTGGTGATCGTCTCTTGATTTCACAAGGTGGATTTCTCGCTGCATTCGTTGTCACAGTCTCTTCGGTGGTTTTCGCCCAATCTACAACTCCAAAGACATCCTTGCTGGTGCTCTCGAAGCACGATCACACGCTGGCAATTGTTGATCCTGCCACTTTGCGCGTCGTGGCGCGGGTTCCGGTGGGAGACGATCCACACGAGGTGATCGCGTCGGCAGATGGGCACACCGCGTATGTTTCAAACTATGGATTTGGCGCTTTTCATACGCTCGCCGTCGTAGACCTGATCGCACAGCATGAAGAACCGTTGATCGACCTGGGTGCGCTGCGCGGGCCGCACGGGCTGGTGTTTCAGCAAGGGAAGGTGTGGTTTACGGCGGAAGCTGCGAAAGCAATTGGCAGCTACGATCCGGGCTCGGGCAAGGTGAACTGGATCATGGGGACGGGGCAGAACCGCACGCACATGCTGTATGTGTTTCCTGACGCGCAGAAGATTGTGACCGCGAATGTGAATGCAGCCACCGTGACGGTTCTGGAGCATACCGAAGGTCCGGCAGGTGGACCACCCCCTCCCCCGCCCGGGGCGTCGCCGGGGCAAGCGCCCGGTGCGCCACCGCTGGGACAAGGCGGACCGCGGAGAATGCCAGGGCCTCCGGGCGGAGATTGGAATGAGACGGTAATTCCTGTTGGAGGAGGAGCCGAGGGATTCGATGTTTCGCCGGATGGCAAGCAGGCCTGGGTCGCAAATGCGTGGGATGGAACGATCTCGGTGATCGATCTTGCGCAGAAAAAGCTGACAACGACAGTGCAGGCGAACGCGCGCGGAGCGAACCGTCTGAAGTTCACTCCAGATGGAGCGCGGGCGCTGGTCTCCGCGGGTCCGGAGTTGATTGTGTTCGATGTGGTGACGCAGAAGGAAGTGAAGCGGCTGCGCATTGGACACGGAGGCGGTGGAGGCATTCTGGTGCAGCCTGACGGACAGCGAGCGTACGCGGCATTTGCGGAAGATGGATTTGTCGCGGTGGTGGATTTGAAGACGCTCGAGGTTGTGGGGAAGGTGGATGCTGGGGCAAATCCGGATGGGCTGGCTTGGGCGGTGAGGGAGTAAGCTTTGTCTCCCACTCATGCAGCGACACGGCGCCCCTTGAGTGGGGCACAACCCGAGACAAATGGCTGTAGGTTATGGGGCCGGAACTCGACGAGTTCCGGCCTTTGTATTTCGGTCAGTCTGAATCAATGCAAGTCGAACTGGACGACCTGAATGGAGTAGGGCGGCAGGGTAATCAAAAAATTACCACTGACGTTGTGCAGGGTAGACTCTACGGGAATGACCCGCCTCGGGTCCTCGATAGAGTTGGTGGTCTGCGTACCGGGTGCGCTCAGGCGTATCAACTTCGCATCCGCAGCAGGGTGAGCTCCGGGCAGCGCGAGATGAACCGGCTTCGCATCCGATGAGCCGTTGACGAGCTTGAGGTAGAGCTGCTTTTTCGCGTTGTTGATGGTTGCGGAGTAGAACAGCTTCGGACCGCCGTTATCAATCTGAGAGGCGACGGTATGATCGCCGAGGTACGAGCCGAACATCACCTGCGCGTAGTAGCTGGGCGAACCGTAGCTTGAGCCGGCGTTGTAGCCGATGAGATCGCTCTCCCATTGCATGCCGCCGGGATTGACGTTGACGAAGAGCGGGGCGTAGGCGGCCATGATGATGAGGTCGCTGTTGCGCTCAAGGCCGGTCATCCACGCCGCATCGCCCAGTGCAGCGTTCATATTGGGAGTGGGTGAGCCTTCGCGCGTGGCCCATTCGCCAACGAAGATCTTGGGGCCATTGCGGTCGATCTTGTCGTAGTGATTGGCATCGGCGAAATTCTGTTTCGTGCGGACATAGTAATGATCGTCCTGCACGTCGGGCTTCATGTCCTTGAGAGGCATGGTGGCGATGAGCTGAAGGTCGGGGTACTTCGCCTTGATGGCCTTGTAAAACTGCGCGTACCGGCCTTCGTAGTTGTGCGAGCGATCGAACTGATCTTCGTTGCCGATTTCGACATAGCTGAGCTTGAATGGTGCAGGATGGCCGTCTTTGACGCGCTCGGCTCCCCACTTGGTATTGGGGCCGCCGGTCACATATTCGATTTCATCGAGCGCGTCCTGGACGTAAGGCTCGAGAGCGGGGCCGGGCTGAGTGGTTTCCTGCGAGAGGGAGTAGCCGGCATAGACAGCGAGCAGGGGCTGCATGTGAAGGTCTTCGCACCATCCGAGAAATTCAAGAAGACCCATGCCGTCGGAGGACTGGTAGTTCCACGGACTGCGGTGCGTAGGACGGTCGACAAGCGGGCCGATAGTCTTCTTCCACTCGAAGCGCTCGTTGATGTGGTCGCCCTCGAGATAGTTGCCGCCGGGGAAACGGAGGAACTGCGGATGCATGGCGGCCATTTTTTCCATCAGATCGGTGCGAAAGCCGTTGGGTCGATCGTGGTAGGTGGGCGGGAACAGAGAGACGAGTTGCAGCCAAAGGGTTCCGTCGTGAGCAGCAGTGATGGAAAGGTGGTTGGCGGAAGAGGGTTGAATGGCGCCGGTTTTGAGCTTGAAGGTGTATTGCTTCCAGTCAGAGGCGAGGCCGGCGACGGTGGTAGTCGCAACGGGTTTGCCGGTGTTGTCGCTGACGAGACTGACGGTGATGGGACCGATGGATGTCGAGTCGGCTTTGGCGTAGAAGGAGCCGTTGTAGGTAGCGTTGGGGCGAAGGGCCATACCCCACCAGCCGTCGTTGAGCACACCGGCCTGGTTGCGCCGATCGGCCTGGGTGATCTCGACTTTGAGGCTTGTAGGAAGCGCAGTGCTGGGCCCGGTAGTTTTGTCGTCGGACATTTTCGCGACGGCATTGCCATCTTCGACGAGATACCAGGAATGAATACCACTCCAGTCGCCGCGGAAAGTGCGGTTGCGGATCATCTCGGCATAGAGGCCACCATCGTAGGAGTAGTTGATTTCTTCGGTCATCAGTCCGTAGAGGATGGGGCTGATTGCGGTGGTGGGCTGGTCGGGATGAAGGGTGAGTGTGGCGGGGGTGCTTTGCGCGTAGAGAGCCAGAGTAGATGCAAGAGAGACG
>Ga0070670_100000693_pt1 | contig 26173 bp, 21 predicted proteins | sample KBSS63metaG_FD_64665 | JGI IMG/M metagenome (GOLD analysis project Ga0070670, IMG submission 64665) | Switchgrass rhizosphere microbial communities from Kellogg Biological Station, Michigan, USA - KBS S6-3 metaG | ecosystem: Host-associated > Plants > Roots > Rhizosphere > Soil ... | reverse complement strand
ATATTCGTCCACGGTGGCTTGCTGCTCGGGGTGGATCACTGTGGTGGTGTCCAATTGCTCCACGATGGCGGGGCCGCTGATTTGATGGCCCGGCTCGAGCAACTCGCGGGTGAAAATTTGCGTCATGAGGACGCCATGTTCTTTGCCGAAGAACACCTTGCGCTCGCCGGTTCTGGCGGCTTCGACTTTCCGTCCGGTGACTTTTCCCGGTGATAATTTCGCTTGGGGCACAAGCCCGAGGGAAATCAAGCGTAAGCTCACGAGCTCGACGGGCTCGGTTTCTGCCTTGTGCCCGGAATTTTGCTCGTGCTGGGTATCAAACCGGCTGCGCATCTCGACCAGATCGTTTTTAGTGAGCGGCGGCATCGGACAGGGAACGGTCAACTCATAACCCTGGCCGGCATAGCGAAGATCCATGTAGGTTTCGATTTTGATCTCGCTTTCAGTGAACCCTTCACCGCGCAGCTCCGATTTTGCTTGCTCGCTCAGCTGATGAAACAGATGATTGATTTCGTTCAAATCCAGCTCATCCAAGCCGACTAGCTTCGAGCGCACGTAGTCGTGTTTGACATCCGACATCAATAAACCCAGCGCCGAATGCACGCCCGGCGTCAACGGGATCAGAACCGAGGGAATCCCCAGATCGAGCGCCATTCTGCCCGCATGCATCGGTCCGCCGCCGCCGAACGCGACGAGCGTAAAATCACGAATGTCGTAGCCGCGCGCCGAGGAGACCGCTTTGATCGCTTCCTCCATTTTGACATTGATGATTTTCAGCACGCCATCGGCGGCTTCGAGCAGATCGAGCTTCAACGGCTTGGCGATGTTTTCGTTCAGGATCTGTTCCGTTTTCGGCTTGTTGAGCTTCATGCGGCCGCCGAGAAAATGGTCGGGGTCGAGAACTCCGGTAACGATATTGGCGTCGGTGATCGTGATATTGTCGCCGCCACGATCGTACGAAACGGGACCCGGATCGGCGCCCGCGCTGTCGGGTCCGACCTGCAGGCCGCCCACTATGTCGATCCGCGCGATGGTGCCGCCGCCTGCGCTCACGGTATGAATGTCGAGCATCGGCAGAGCAATGGGGCGCATGTTGATTTTTCCTTGCGTCGTGATCACCGGGTTTCCCTGATGAATCAGAGCGACATCGCAACTCGTCCCGCCCATATCGAACGTGATGATATTGTTGACGCCGACCCGCTCGCAGGTGCCCATGGAGGCGATGACGCCGCCTGCGGGCCCGGAAAGCACGGTGGCGACGGGTTTTTCACCGGAGCCCTTGAAAGTGGAGACTCCGCCGTTGGACTGCATGATGTAGAGCTTTGGCGTCGTCACGCCCATCTCGCGCATGCGCTCTTCAAGCCGGCTCAGATAATTGGCCATGACTGGTTGAATGTACGCATTGATCACGGTCGTGCTCAGTCGGTAGAATTCCCGAATCTGCGGCAAGACTTCATAGGAAAGCGAGAGCCGCGCCTGTGGAAATTCTTGCCTGAAAATTTCTTTGATCTTGAGCTCGTGCGCCGGATTCAAGAACGAAAAAAGAAAGCAAACGGCAACCGATTGCACGTTTTTTTTCTTGAGGCGGCGGACGGCCTGGAGAGAAGCTTCGACGTCGATCGGCTTCAGCACATTGCCGTGAAAATCGATGCGCTCGGGAATCTCTTCGGTGAGATAGGGCGGCGCCAGGAGGCGCGGCTTCTCGAAAAAGAGATCGTAAGTCGCCGGACCATAGCCGCGCGTTTGTTCCATCACTTCGTAGATGCCGCGAAATCCCTGCGTGACGAGAAGACCGGTCTTCGCGCCCTTTTCTTCGAGCAGAGCGTTCGTGCCGACGGTCGTGCCATGACAGAAGAACGAAATGTTGCCGGCGCGCACGCCCTGACCCACCAGTTCTTTGACGCCATTCAAAACCGCCTGAAAAGGCTCTTTCGGTGTAGACGGAACTTTGGTGATCGTGATCTCGCCGGTATCTTCGCTGAAGAACACAAAATCGGAGAACGTTCCTCCGGTGTCGACTGTCACGCGGTAGTTGGACATAACGATTTCGTCTACCACTAAAGTTCCGGAGCTTCAATTCGTGACGGTGTTTCGGATCGACGGATTACTCACCACGAAGTGCACGAAGCTCACGAAGGGTTACGAGTGACATTTAGTTTGGAGTTTTTATTTGATCTTCTTAGGTCCTCTGAAACTGACATGGTTGAGTAGAGAAACACCTTGCCGTCAGCCGGACGGTTTAATTGGAGTCCACTCCGGATTTCGCCTGGATTCCCGCTAAAAGCGTGCGGGAATGACGGAAATGACACCGCAATGCAGGCGCTACAAACAAACGATCCGAACCCCTCGCCCGTTTGCGGGAGAGGGAAGGGTGAGGGCTGATTACAGATTCTCGATGTGCACTGGCTCGATCGGATCGGCGGGTTCGAAACGAAAAATTTTGCCGTAAAAATAAAGCTCCGCCTCGAGGACCCGTTTGATGTTTTCGGCCTTGCGAAAGCCGTGCTGTTCGCCTTCGAAGGTGAGATAGGCAACCGGCAGTTTTTTTGCGCGCACGGCCTGAAACATTTTTTCGCTCTGATCGGGCGGAACGACTTTATCTTCCAGCCCCTGGAAAAGAATCATCGAGCAATTCAAGCGCTCGGTGAAATGGATCGGCGAACGCTCGAGATAAAGATCGCGTCGGTCGGGATACGGACCGATCAGCCGATCAAGATACCGGGATTCGAATTTGTGTGTGTCTTTTGTGAGGGCTTCCAAATCGCTAACGCCGTAGTGACTGGCGCCGGCGGTGAAACTATTGCGGAACGTGAGCGCGCAGAGGGTTGTATAACCCCCGGCACTGCCGCCGCGAATCGCCAAACGGTTGGGATCGACCTCGCCGCGCCCGACGAGATGACGCGCGCCGTTGACGCAGTCGTCGACGTCCACGATACCCCATTGCCCGGTGAGGCGTTCTCGGTACGCGCGTCCATATCCCGAGCTGCCGCCGTAATTGACATCGAGAACGGCAATGCCACGGCTGGTCCAATACTGGATCGAATATTTCAGTGACGCGGAGCTCGACGAAGTCGGTCCTCCATGGCTCATGACGACCAGTGGCGGTTTTTCGTCGCGAGAAGCCGTATAGTCAGGATTCTTCGGCCGATAAAAATACCCGTAGGCGGTTAAGCCGTTCTCGGTAGGAAACTCGATCGGCTGAGGCTCGGAGATGAAGGTTGCATCTATTTCGGATTCACGGGATCGGCGGAGAATCTCGAAATCGCGAGTGTGCAAAGGGTACGACACGATGGCGCTGGAGAGTCTCGGTGACGCACCGATGAATATCACCCGATCACCAGCACAGTGAATTTGGGAAATCGCGGTAAATGGAGTTTCGCTCGGCTTAAGAGCTTTTGTCTCGATGTCTAAGGTCGCGAGGTAGTCACGGCCATCTTCAGCGTAACTGCAGACGATGCTTTTTCCCAAGGCGAAACCATAGAGACTTGTTCCGAAAACCCAGTGAGGCTGTCCGAACTCCGCTTGCATCGGACAGAGCGCTTCGATTTCGGTTTGTCTGCGGCGGTAGAGATTCCACCAGCCGGTCCGGTCGGAGACAAAATAGAGGTCTCCGGCAGGCGACCACTCCGGCTGGCAAATCGACTCATGCTCGCCGCCGGCAATTTTCTGTTTCTCGACAATTGATCCGTCGGCGGTGAGCTTACCGAGCCAAAGTTCCGTGCCGTCCCATGGCATGTTGGGGTGATTCCAGGTAAGCCAGGCAAGAAATAAGCCGTCGGGGCTCAGACGCGGCGAAGAATAGAAATCGTTTCCCGCCACGACGACCGCAGTATCTCCCGCGCTCAGGTCAATGCGGACCAGAGTATTAATCGGTTCACGGCTGCCGGTGTGATCTTCGCGCACGGAGAATAGAATATTTCTGCGCCTGTCGATTTGACCATCCGCATAACGGAAAGGACCTTCAGGCGGCACAGCCTTCGGTTCGCTGCCGAGATCCTGACGATAAAGTCGCTGATCGGCGAAATTAGAAAAAATAATTCTTCCATCTGCAACCGCGTAGTCGCCACCGCCGTATTCGTGCACACGAGTGCGCGCGTTGAATCCCGTAGGCGTGACGTCGCTGAGTTTACCGTCAGCCGAGCGACGGATGATTACTTTTCTGCCGCCTTCGTGCGGGCGGCGCTCGATCCAATAAATGTTATCGCCGTCGATGCGGACTTGCTCCAGTCCGATTTCGCCGCCGCTAACTACTTCCGCCGTTATTGGCGATTTCCACGAACCATAGGGTGAGACGGTGGGAGCCATGGATATCCTTTCAGGCCAAGGTCTCTCAGCGATCTATTTCCCGTTTTTCTAGCCACTCATTCATTTTCGCTTCAAGCTGATCCAGCGGCAGGGCGCCGTCCTTGAGTAGCTCGTCGTGAAACTCGCGGATGTCGAACTTATCGCCGAGCGCTTGTTTCGCCCTGGCTCGAAGCTCTGTGATCTTCAATTGGCCGATTTTATACGCGAGAGCTTGACCGGGCCAGACGATGTAGCGATCGATTTCCGCGGCTACCTCCAGTTCCTGCTTCGCTGTGTTTGCCATCATGAAGTCGATAGCCTTCTGCCGGTCCCAGTGTAAATAGTGCATGCCGGTATCGACAACCAACCGGCTGGCACGCCAGACGTTGTACATAAGCTGTCCAAATTTCGAATAGGTGTCGTCGTAAAGGCCCATCTCGTCACCAAGCGACTCAGCGTAGAGTCCCCATCCTTCGATAAACGCCGTATAGCCCCCGTAACGCCGAAAATTGGGGATACCTTGGTGCTCCATGGCGAGCGCGATCTGCAGATGATGTCCGGGCACGCCTTCATGCAGTGAAAGAGCCATCATTTCGTACTTCGGTCGAATCTCGGGCTTGAAAGTATTCACGGTGAATGTGCCCGCGCGAGAACCGTCCGCTGCGGGTGCGCGATAGAGTCCGGCCGGGCTGTCGGGCGCGATATTAGCCGGCACCGGCTCGATGCCGTACGGCATGCGCGGCAGCGTATGAAACACCCTGACCAGCAACGGATCGATGCGGCGGCTGAGCGCGCGATAGGCCTCGAGCAATTCGCTCTCACTCTTGAAATAGAATTTTTGGTCGCTATGTAGAAATTCTACAAACTCGGCAAAACTTCCGCGAAAGCCCAGCTTGTCGATGATCGCCTGCATCTCGGCGCGAAGGCGCGCTACCTCTTTCAAGCCGATTTCATGAATCTCTTGCGGCGTTAGATCGGTGGTGGTGTTATAGCGCGACGCCTGGGCATACATCGCCGCGCCGTTGGGTAACTGCCAGATGCCGACTTGCTCCGGGGCAGCGGGTAGATAATCGTTGACGATGAATTCTTTGAGCTTGCGATAGGCGGGAACTACGGTCGTGGCAATGATCTCGGACCCGGTTTTGACCAGCCGTCCTTGATCGGTTGGTGAGATGGATGATGGTATTTTTGTGAACGGCTTGTAGAGCGGGCTCGCTTTCGCGTCGCTGGTGATCTGATGATCGATCTGCGCTGGAACCCGCTGCAGGACGATTTTCGGATGAATGATGCGCTCTTTGATGCCCGCGCGCATCAGCGCGATCGTCTGGTCGATCCGGGCGGGAAGCGTGCGCAGCCGCGCGAGCCAGTCTTCGTAGTCTTTCAGAGTCTCGAAGCGCAAGGCGTCGGCCAGGCGATTGACCGTGTGCACGCCTTCGAGTTGACTGAGTGGTAGCAGATACCAGCGGCACTGAAAGCTTTCGACTTCGTTTTCGTAGTTCTTTTTAAACAAATCGTAGTTGAGCTGGTCTGCGTTCGAGAGCGCGCCGCGATCGATCTTTTTGAGGTTTGCAAGGGTCTCAATATCGTGATCGTGACGCTTGCCAATGGCCTCGAGACTAATATCACTCCAGCGGTCGTTCCAGCGCCGATCGCCCGACGTCGAGGCCCAAGTGGGATGCTGCTCCATCTGGTAATCCCACTCGGCGGCGAAGAGATCATGCAGTGTCTTGGTCGCGTCGTTGCGCGCGTCCTGCGCTGTCGCGGTTGAGCAAAGTAGGAGAAGCGCAAGGATCGTAAGCGCGCCGCCTTCGACGGTGCGCCGCTTAGAAACTCGCTGGATGAAAGTAGAAATCGTTGGCGATTACCCGATTCTCATGAGCTTGCGCGCGTTGCCGTGCAGCATGGCTTCACGTTCGCTTTCGGTGCAGTTCATCGTCTGAATCTTTGCCGCCGCGTTCCAATCGCCTAAATCGAATGGATAATCGGTTCCCACCATGATGTGGTCGGCGCCGACCATACGCTTCAAGTATTCGACGGTTTCGATGCGATAAACGAGATTGTCGAAGTAGAGGTTCTTCAGATATTTGCTCGGCGGCAGTTTGGCGGGAATTCTCGATGATCCTGAACCCCCTGACATGCCCTGGTCTAAGCGACCTAAATGATATGGAACGTAGCCGCCGCCGTGCAGCAATCCCAGTTTCAGGTTGGGAAAGCGATCGAAAATTCCCGTGTACATCATGTAGGTGACTGAAAGCGTTGTATCTGCCGGATTGCCGCAAATGCTCCGCAGACTGTAGGGGTTCATTTTGTCGGCGCCTGCCACCCACTCCGGATGCATGATCATCAAGACATCGAGCTCCTGAGCTTTTGCCCAGAACGGATCGAAGTCTCCATTATCGAAGTATTTGCCGACCACGTTCGAGGCGATCGTTACGCCCGACATTTTCAAATCGCGAATCGCGTGCTCCAATACACGCGCGGCGCGCGGCGGGTCCTGGAGCGGGATGGTGGCAACGCCGATAAAGCGATCCGGATAGCGCTTGACCAGATTCATGATCGCTTCGTTGTAGAGGTTCGACCAGGTTTCGCCGCGGCTCCCGTCAAGCTCGTACCCGACGCAAGCGATGTGCACTTCCACACTGGCAATGCCGATGTTTCCTTTCGTCATGACTTCAAGGCGATTGTTGATCTCTGTCATGCGCGGATCCGGCCTGAAGCGACTGCCCTTGGGAAATTGAATCTGGAAGGAATTGTCTTTGGCCTCCTTGGGCGGAAAGTATTCCACCCCGAGCGCTTTGCCGTTGGTTTTAACTTCCTCTATCAACTCGAGTGGAATGTAATGGTGATGGATGTCGATGGCAGAAAGAGATGCGGTTTTTGACGACGACATCGCCGAACACCCCGCGAGAAACCCCGATGACATGACTGCAGTCTTGGCCGTGAATTTCAGGAAATCTCGTCGGGTGATGTTTGATTGCGCTGTGGTCATGACAATGCTCCGTTGCTCGATGTGTCCGAGTCGAGATTCTCGGCTTCGCCTCAGAATGACATTGTGTATCTATGAAAGTAAAAAATCCGTCTCATTCGCTCAGAAATGCTCGAATCGCTTTATGCGCGATGGCTGGGTTGGTTGCCAGGTAGTGATGTCCTTCTCCTTCGAGCACCACGAGCTTGGCATTGGGAATCGCTTTTGCGAGGTGATGAGCCGCATCGTAGTGCGTTTGATCGGCGGCGCCGTGGCGCTCGTCATCACCCACCAGCACGAGGGTCGGAACACGGATCGCTTTGAGACGTTCCGTATGGTCATGTTCCTGACGCGCGAGGACGAAATAAAGATAGTTCTCCAGAGGCGCGATCCCGGACATGCGCACTCGGAGAAAATTTTCGATCAGGTCGGGATGCGCCGCAACGAAATCCTTGGTCCAGCCGGTTTCGATGGTGTGCTCGCGGATGTAGCCCTCGAATCCCAGACGCACCATGTCGCGGCACATGGAGAGCGGAATGCCGTGAGCGTCGGGATGAGAGCTGCCGCTCGAAGCCAGGATCAATTTCTTGACCTTGGCCGGATGGTCGAGGGCGAGCAGCTGCGCCACGACACCGCCCATGGAATGACCGCAGACAACCGCTGACTCGACAGCCAAATGATCGAGCAATGCCGCGGCGTCCTCCTTGAACATTTCGATCGAGTATTTCTGTACGGTCTTGCTCGATTTTCCCGTGCCGCGGTAGTCGAACACGATCACGCGGTGATCGCGCGAGAATTCGGGGATCTGGTGAAATTTCCAGGCCTGATGATCGAGACCGGTGACACTGCAAAACAAAAAGGGCGGTCCATTACCGTGAACCTCGTAGTAGATCTCCGCATCCTTTAGTTTGAGAAACGGCATAAATTTTCCTTATTGGGCAACAGTCAGATCGTGCGCACGTTAGAGCTTGGCGCCATAAGTTGCATAAACGCGCTCGATAAAACCGCTCTCCTCGAGCTTGCGCATAATGCGATTGTCTATAATATCTTCCGCTTTGATCTCGCCAATCTTCGGGTTGCGCAGTCTCAAGAGGCGTTGGACGTTGCGCATGCCTTCGAGGGACGGCACCGGCTTTCGATCCACGCCGCGCAGCAGATCCTGGTAGGCATCTTCGGCAGAGGACGAATCGATCTTCAGATTGTGCATCAAACTCTTGATCACCACCGGCTTGTTCTTGGACGCCAGTGAAAAGGCCAGAGCTTCGATTTCGCCTTTGATATAATTCTCGGGAATTTCGGGACGCTGCTGCAGAAGCGCTCCGGGCACAACCACGCCTTGGCTGACGAGTGATGCTGTCAGATCGCTGTATTCGCCCAGGACGTTCATTCCTTTTGCTTTGAGCTGTTTGGTAAAGACCCCGTCGACGGCGGCGGCGTCGCACAGCGCATTCACCACGCATTGAACCTGAACGGCCTGGTCGCCGATCACTTGAAAGCGAATGTTGTCGCGCTGCTGATCCAAGCCGAGATGCTCGAGCCACAACAAAACTCCCATCCAGCTGGTGCCGCCGATGCTGGTGACCGCAAACGTCTTTCCGCGCAAGTCTTCTGCGCGTTTGATGTTTGGCCGGACGACCAAGTCATAAGTATTATGGCTCGAAAAGGTCGCGACGATCTTGAAATCATGGCCGGCGGAGACCGCGCCGAGGACGGCGGCGCCGCCGGTGCGGCCAAGCGCAATGCTGCTGGCAGCAAGACCGGCGACCAACGTCGGCGCGCCCCGAATAAACACTGGATCGATGTCAATGCCATTTTTCAAGTAGAAGCCTTGCTCGCCGGCAAGCCAGAGCGGCAGCACCCGTGCGGTGTGCGTGGCGTAACCGACGACATATTTCGTCGGGGCGGCGGCGAACGTCTCAACGAGGCAAAAAAATTCCATCGCCAAAACAAGCACCGCGCAGACCAGCGGTTTTAAATAGCTCACTCTCGATGAAAATTGCATAGATGAACCTCTCCGGCGTTATGCACAGAGTTCTCGTGCCGGTGAACGCTATGGCTTGAAACTCGCGCCTTGCGCCGCAAAGGCGCGCTCGATAAAACCGCTTTCGTCTAATCTGCGCATGATTCGATTATCCACGACATCATCAACTTTGACCTCGCCGATTTTCGGATTTCTCGGCTTCAGAAGTCGGTGGAGATTGCGCATCCCTTCCAATGAAGCGAAAGGTTTGCGATCGATGCCGCGGAGCATGTCCGAGTAGCCTTCCTCCGCGGCTTCGGCGTTGACCCGCAAACGGCGCATCAGCGTTTTGATCACGGCCGGTTTGTTTTTGGGCGCCACGGCAAAAGCGATCCCTTCGATTTCACTCTTCAAGTAACCTTCGGCCACGTCGGGATATTTTTGCAAAAAGGCACCGGGCACGACTGTCGATTGGCTGACCAATGGCTGTTTTAGCTCGCTCGACTCCGCGAGGATATTCATACCTTTTTGCTTCAAAATTTTGCTGTAAACGCTATCGACGAACACGACATCGACAACGCCCGATTCCAATGCCTGCGATTGCACGCCCTGATCACCGGTGGATTGCAGCAGAATCTGATCGCGCTGTACATCGAGGCCGAATTGTTCGAGCCAGAGCATGGCGCCGATCCAGGTACCGCCGCCGACGCTGTTGATGGCGAGCCTTTTACCGCGGAGATCTTCGGGCCTCTTGATATTCGGCCGAGTGACGACGTCGTAGGAGTTGCGACTGGAAAAAGTTGCCAGCATCTTCAAGTCATGACCCGCTGCGACTGCGGATAACACCGCGGCACCTGCCGTGCGGCCGATCTGAATATCCCCAGCGGCCATGCCGGTCACGAGATTCGCGCCGTTGCGAAACAGGACAGGCTCCGATTCGATGCCATACTTGGCGAAAAATCCTTCATCACGAGCGACCCAGAGCGGCATCAGGCGTGGCGTGGTCGACGCATAACCGATCACAAGCCGCGACGGAGCGGCGGCAAGCGAAAGACTCAACCCTAGAGTGGTCAACGCCAAGAAAAGAAGCGCGCTAATGATGAATTGGCAACGGCGGGAGGTGAGCATTGGTCGTCTCTGCGATCAGGGCGACCGCCGGTCGCCCCTACATGGTTCTTTGTGATTAATTGTTTCCCTATTTCAACGTGACGCCCTGCGCGGCATAGGCGCGGTCGATAAAGCCGCTCTCGTCCAGCTTACGCATGATACGGGCATCGATGACGTCCTCGGCTTTGATCTCGCCGATCTTCGGCGTGCGCATCTTGAGCATTCTTTGCACATTGCGCAGGCCGTCCAGCGAAGGGAACGGTTTGCGGTCGACGCCTTTGAGTAGATCCTGATAGCCTTCCTCGGCGCCGGCCGCGTCTGTTCTGAGCCGCTTCATCAGCGTTTTAATGACCGCGGATTTGTTTTTCGGCGCGAGCGCGAACGCGAGAGCTTCGATTTCCGCCTTCAAGTAGCTTTCGACAATGTCTCCTCGCTGGTTGAGGAACACGTGCGGCGCGACCATCGCCTGGCCGATAATGCGTTGGTTCAGGTCGGAATATTCGCCAAGAATCGTGAAGCCCTTTTGCTTCAATTTCTTGCTCCAAATGCCGTCGAGTGCAGCGGCGTCGGCGATGCCGGCTTCGACGGCTTGGGCCTGAATGTTTTGATCGCCAAGCACTTGCAGCAGAATATTGTCGCGCTGCGGATCGAGGCCGAAATGCTCGAGCCAGAGAGCACGCCCATCCAGGTGGTGCCGCCGATGCTAGTCAGGCCGATTTTCTTGCCACGCAACTCTTCCGCGCGTTTGATATTTGGTCGCGCGATAAAGTCGTAGGTGTTGCGGCTGGAGAAAGTAGCGACGATCTTGAAATCATGACCGGCGCCAATCGCGGCCAAGGTCGCGCTGCCGCCGCTCCGGCCGAGCTGAATGTCGCCGGACGCGAGCCCCGCGACTAACGTCGGCGCGCCGCGCAGGTAAACCTGCTCGACCTGCAGACCGTATTTGGCCAGATAGCCCTGTTCGTCGGCCAGCCAAAGCGGGCTGATGCGTGCGTTCAGAGCGGCGTAACCGAGGATCAGTTTAAACGGTGCTGGTGCCGCGCAAACGGAACGGCTGAGCAACATGAACGCGACCGCGAGGAAAGCGACCCCTAAATTCATTTGTGCACACCACGAGCATCTTCTCATTTCAGGCCCCGCTTAGTCCGTTCGAAGTTACTGCTCTGGTTTAGCCCACGGACAATGGAACCGTCAATCAACTCTTCAAGCTAATTTGGCCGCGCTTCGGAAACTAGGTCTGGAGAAAACGCCGAATGTTGTGCCTCAGTCGCGAAACTGGACCAACCATTCATCGATGATCTCAACAAACTGCCGTGTGTGACGGTTATAAAAATGATTGGCGCCGTCGATCAGCCGGCAACTTCCCTTAGCGCCGACAGCCGTGGCGATCGCCTGGGCATACTCGTAGAAAAATTTGGGTTCGGCACCCCCAACCAAGGCGAGCAGGGCGCAGCCGAGACGCCCGGCATAAGGCCGGCAATCGTTATTGTCGTCGCGGCCATATTTGTTGACGTGCGTACGCGCCGTGAAGATGCCCGGTGTGGCGCCGACGCCGACAAACAACAATTCGTCGCCTTCGTTTTCAGCGATCAGCCCTTCGGCTTTGTCCATCAACTCGCGAAAACCCGGTTGGCGTGCAACCCGCTCTGAGTAAAATTGCCGCGGCGCCGAGCAGGAGACGATGCCGACAATGTCTCGGCGCCGGCGGGTACCCTGGTAGATGATCGACTTGATCGCGCCGAGGCTGTGCCCGATCAACACGAAGCGGTGGTAGCCTTGCTTCCGGAGAAATTCCAATGCGGCGTCGAGATCGGGCAGGCAATCCTCGAGAAGCTCATAAGCCGATCCGCCGAACTTGGTGAGATTGCCGGCACGTGAGATCCAGTCGTGGCCGCGGGTATTGATGACGAAGCTATGAAACCCACGCGCGGCTAGCTCTTGCCCGAAAACGGATAGTGGCGGCAAGTAAAAATTCATCGCGACACCGTGCACAAACAACAGCGCAAGGTCGGTTTGCTGATCTTGCGGTGTGAACAACAAGCCGTGCAACCGCTCGTTATCGTCTGTTTTGAACGTGCAAAGTCGGGTGTGGAAACTCATCGAGGCTTGCGGAAGAATCGGGGCGGATTCTATCGTTAAGGCAGAGTCTGTCAAGGCAGAAGCGGAAGGAAAGAAACCGCGCGGCCAGAGAACAGACCGAGTGTTCGCGGTCTATCCCATGCCAGCAATCTGCTACTTGACGCCGTATTCAGTATAGAGTTTTTCGAAGAACCCGCTGTCGTCGAGTTTCTTGACGATGCTCGAGTCAACCAGAGATTCGACTTTGATCTCACCGATTTTCGGGTTCTGCGTCTTCAAGAGGCGCTGCAATGTTCTCATCGCCTCCATGGACACGTAGGGTTTGCGGTACTCCTCGAGTCGAACGAGCGAAACGACGTCCTGGTAGGCTCCTTCGGCGGGCGCGACGTCGGTCATCTTGAACTGCTTCATAATCGTCTCCAGCACGGCGGGCTTGTTCTTCGGACTTGCGATGAACACCATCGCTTCGACCAAAGCTTTCATGACGTTCTGCAGGGTTTCCCCATTCTGTTGTAAATAGGGTCTTTCAACCAGAACGGTCATGCCGACCGAAGGCAAACGAGTCTGTTCGCAGTTACCCAAAACCACAAAGCCTTTTTCGGCGAGTCTGCGGCTCAGATATCCGGGCATGACGGTCGCGTCGATCAAGCCACTTTCAAGCGACTGGCTCAAGACGGTCACGTCGCCGATGACGATCATTTGAATGTTGTCGCGCCGCTCGTCCATACCGAAATGCTCCAACCAAACCGTCGCGGTCTTCCATACGCCGCCGCCTAAGCTCTGGACGCCGAAGCGTTTGCCGCGCAAATCTTTGGCGCTGGTGATGCCCGGTCGCGCAACGAGATCGAGATTTTCACGGCTGCTCAGGCTGGCGATGATTTTCATGTCGCGACCCCCAACCGCGGCAGCCATGGCGGTGGGTGCGCCGCCGTAGGCGATTTGCGTATCGCCCGATACCAATGTAGCGATCTGCGTCGGATTGCCGCGGACCCAGACGGTCTTGGCTTTGACACCATACTTCGAGAAAAAATTCTGCCGTGCAGCCACCCAGAGGGGAATCGATGAGGTGCTCATGCTCGCATGGGTGATCATCACCTCGCCGGAAGCGGCGCGAGAAAGATCGCGAGACCCGGCCCAGAAAACCAGCCCAAAAATGATGACCAGATAAATTCCAGGGCAGAATATTTTCATGTTTCACCTCGGAGCTGCTCCAAAACTATGGCCGAACTATAACGTCAACAATTTGAGCCGCGCAAACATCACACGCCTCCATACGACGGCGTCATCTCGCGCAGTGTAAATTCTCATTCCGGGCGACGAGCAAGGAAGTTTCCTATCCGATGGGATTTTTGGTGTGGCAACTTGGAACAAGACGAGTTCTTGACATACCTGACCATTTTACTTAGGATCAGCCAATCCCTAACAGGCGGGTCAGGTGAAGGTCGGTTCGAAGGGTCATTACGGATTGCTCGCGCTCGCAGAACTGGCGGAGAACTATAAGCTCCGGCGTGCCGTGCAAGTGAAGGAAATCGCCGGTAACCAGCAGATCCCGTTGCAATATCTTGGTCAAATCATGGTTCTGCTCAGGCGCGGTCATTTGGTTCACGCGGTCAGAGGTCCGTCGGGAGGATACATGCTGGCGCGACCGCCGGAGACGATTACTGTTAAAGAGATCATCGCTTTGCTCGAAGGGCCGGCGATCGGTTTGGAGCTCCAGGCGCAAATGCACGTGCGCTCCGCATCGAAAGTGACGCAGCGTTTTTTTGAGACCTGGGCACGCGGCATACGCGCAATGGAAACCGTTTTGGAGGAGACAACGCTCGCTGATCTCTGCAAGCCCGAAACGAGTGCATTGATGTATTACATCTGAGCGGAAAATTTTTTGACGCTATTTCTGAGTAAACCAATCATTTAAGTCTGCTATTTGCGCAACGGAGGCAAAGTTGATGGAAGCGCACCGAATCACGTGGAAAGAAAAACTCGGCGAAAAAATCCCCGTCGAACTTGGCCGCGAGATCGATATTTTCGAGCAGCAGATGCAACTCCGTAAGCAAGGCAAGATCGACGAGAAAGTCTTCGCCGAGACCCGATTGCGTCGCGGCATTTACGGCCAACGTTACGACAATGGCCAGAGGCACGACGGCAAACGGGTGCAGAAGTTAAAAACGCCGACGGACCTCATCAAGGGACCGGATACGCTGTGGGATGCGCCGGGCATGATGCGGATCAAAATTCCTTTCGGCGGCATCACGCCTGAGCAGCTTGAGACGATCGCTGATCTGTCGGAGGAATACGCCGACGGCGTCGCGCACGTGACCACGCGCCAAGATTTTCAGCTTCACTACGTGCACATCGAGGACACGCCGGCGCTAATGCGCCGTCTCGCGGCCGTGAGCGTCACGAGCCGCGAAGCGTGCGGCAATTCGGTTCGCAATGTAACGGCTTGCCCGTTGGCGGGAATCTGCCATGAGGAATCGTTCGACGTCACGCCTTACGCCAGAGCCTGCTCAAAGTTCCTGATGGGTCATCCCGACACCCAGGACTTCGGGCGGAAATTCAAAGTCGCTTTTTCGGGCTGCAAAGAAAATCCCTGCGGCCTCGTGACCATGCATGACGCCGGAGCGATCGCCAACACCAAAATGGTGGACGGGGCCGTCAAGCGCGGCTTCGAGTTTTACGTCGGCGGCGGATTGGGCTCGGTGCCGTACAAAGCGAAGCTCTTCGACGCCTTTTTACCGGAAGAAGAATTACTGCCGACGTTGCAGGCGATCGCGCGCGTGTATGCGCGCCTGGGCGAGAAACGCAACCGCGCCCGTGCGCGAATAAAATTTTTGATCGCCCACCTCGGTATTGATGGATTCCGCAAGCTTGTGCTCGAGGAACGGGAGAAGCTGCCGCGAGATCCGCGCTGGACCGATTTCCTTTCGTCGATTAACCAGCAAACCGAGCAGCCGCTGAAGGCCGGGATCAACCTCAATGGCCGTCAGCGCCCGGACGGGTTCGACGCCTGGTATGCGACCAATGTTTACAAGCAGCGCCAGCCAGGCTACGTCGCAGCGACGGTTTCGCTGCCGTTGGGAGATGCGAGCGCCGATCAGCTGCGTGCGCTCGCCGATATCGCGCGGCGCTTTGTCAAAGACACGCTGCGCACCACCGTGGAGCAAAATATTCTGTTTCGCTGGGTGAGCGAAGCGGACCTGCCGGAGTTCTACCAGGCAATCAAGGCCATCGGTCTGGGGGCCGCGGATGCCGCGACCATCGTGGATGTTACCGCTTGCCCGGGGACCGATACTTGCAAATTGGGCATCGCCTCATCGCGCGGTTTGGCGCGCGAGCTACGCTACCAGCTCGGTGAAAAAAGCCTGGAGCTCGATGAGGCGGTGAAAAACCTCCGCATCAAAGTGAGCGGCTGTTTCAACTCCTGCGGCCAGCACCACGTCGCCGATATCGGCTTTTACGGCATCAACCGGAACGTGAAGGGTTTTCAGGTGCCGCACTTTCAAGTGATCCTCGGCGGCAAGTTTCACGATAATGCCGGGGAGTATGGTGTCGCCATCGGTGCCGTACCGTCAAAGCGCGTGCCCGAAGCCGTATCGACCATCACGCAGTATTATGTGGAAAGAAGACTCAAGGACGAACGCTTTCAGGATTTTGTCGCGCGGATCGGAAAAAAGCAGATCAAAGACCTGCTCGACAATTTGACGAAAATTCCCGCCCATGACGTGGATCGCTCCTACTACAGCGACTGGGGCGATCCGCGCGAGTTCACGCTTGCCGACATGGGGGTGGGCGAGTGCGCCGGCGAAGTGGTCAGTCAAGCCGAATTCGCCTTGGCGGCGAGCGAGCGTGAGTTGTTCGAAGCGCAACTGCTGTTGGATGCCGGCCATAGTCAACCCGCGGCAAAGGTCGCCTTTGGCTCTATGGTGCGCGCCGCACAAGGTCTGGTGAAAGACCAGAATCCCAACGTTTCAGACAACGAAAACCAGATCATCACGGAGTTCACCCGGCGCTTTTACGACACGCAACTTTTCTGGGACAAGTACGCGGGCGGAAAATTCGCCGAGTATTTGTTCAAGGCCAAAGAGTTCGTCGCGTCGGGCGACTCGCCGGACACGGATCGCGCGGTGCAGCTACTGCAAGAAGCGCAGCTCTTCATCGATGCGGCGCACGACTGTCATAACAAGCTGCGCAGCCCGGCGCCGGGCGCTGCGGCCATTGCTCCGGCGGCACAGCCGAGCGCGTGAGAAGAAGAAGAGGAGAGAGGGATAATCTCCCCTGACCTCTCTTTTATAAGAAGGGAACCGGAAAACCCGCCAATGGAACAGCAAAAAGCTTGGATATCAGGGAAGGGGAGTGAGTTGGATAAAGGCTGTTTCCCTCTTTGAAAAAGGGGGACCAAGGGGATTTATCCGCGAATGGATCTGCAAAAGCTCACTGTAAAGTTTTTCACCGTGCCGCCCGATAGCGTGCCGCTGACGGACTTCATCGAAATCTTTCACGGCTGGATCCAGGCGACCGACGGAATTTATCACGACGTCGCCGACTACAGCCACATGGAGTCGGGCCCGGGAATCGTGTTGGTTGCCCAGCAGGCGAATTTGAACATCGACGAGACCGGCGGAAGGCGCGGTCTGCTGTACTCTCAAAAGGCGCCGCTCAGCGGATCCAATCAGGAAAGACTGCGTACGGTGTTACGCACCGCGCTGGAGAATTGCCGTCGTTTGGAGCGCGATCCCGCGCTCAAAAGAAAAATCAAGTTTTCCGGCGATGAGGTTTTAATAACCATCAACGATCGCCTGGTGGCGCCGAACAGCGCGGAGACTTTTCAGACCTTGAAGCCGGACTTGGAGGCGGCGGCCACCGAGCTGTTTGGTCCGGCCAGGGTGACGCTCAGCCACAACAAAGACCCGCGACAGCGCTTTTCGGTAGGGATCAGAACGTTTGAGCCTTTCTCAGTGGACAGATTGATCGCCAACGTCGGCTGAGATGGAAAGAATCGACGATACGATGTCCGACACGCTGGAAACTCTGAACGAGCTTTCAACCGCAGATTTGCTCGTGGATATTGGGCTTTTTAGCCGTTCTTTGTTTGTTTCCGAGGCGCGCCGCGAGGTAGAGTTGGGAAAGGGATTACTCTGGGAAATCGATTCTCCGAGAAAGGATTCCGATGGGTTACTTTCCAATCTATCTCGAAATCAGCGGCCGCCGCTGCCTGGTGATCGGCGGCGGAACCGTCGCGGAGCGTAAAGCGGCCGCGCTACTAGACGCGGGAGCTGAAGTGACGGTGCTCAGTCCCGATGTGACAGAAACGATTGCCTATTGGTTGAAGCAAAACGCGATCAGCGTCATGCCGCGCCACTACCAGCCGGGTGATTTGGCGCGATTCGACCTGGTCTTCGTCGCCACGGACGATGCCCAGGTAAACGCGACGGTTTATCGCGAGGGCAGGAGCTACGGCATCTGGGTCAACTCGGCGGACGATCCGGCGCGCTGCGATTTTATTTTGCCTTCGGTGCTTCGACGCGGCGAGTTGACCGTGGCGGTTTCGACGGCCGGTCATAGCCCGGCACTCGCGCGCACAATTCGCGAAGAGCTCGAGCTTTATTTCACTCCGGAATACGAATCCCTCGCGGCGCTCGCCGCGGAAGTCAGAAATGAGTTGCTGCAGCGCTCGCTCACCGTGCCGTTCGAGGCTTGGCGGCGCGCGCTCAGTGGCGATGTGCGCCAGTTTCTCATGCGCGGCGATTATGCCCGCGCAAAGAATCAGCTGTTGTACGAACTGGGGGTTGCAGAATGACCGTCGGGAAAGTTCATCTGGTCGGTGCCGGCCCCGGAGATCCAGGACTTTTGACCGTACGGGGACTCGAACGGCTGCGCTCCGCGGACGTGGTCGTTTATGATCAGCTCGTGAATCCGGCGCTAGTAGCGGAAGCTTCGGATGCGGCGACAAAAATCTACGTCGGCAAACAAGCGGGCCATCATTGCGCCGCGCAAACAGATATTAATCGTCTACTCATCGACTACGCTCGTGCAGGCTATGAAGTCGTTCGACTGAAGGGCGGCGATCCGTTTGTGTTCGGGCGCGGCGGTGAAGAAGCAGCGGCGCTGGCCGACTCGGGCATACCGTTCGAGATCGTTCCCGGCGTCACTTCGGCAGTCGCCGTGCCGGCGTATGCCGGCATACCGCTTACCCATCGCGGCATCGCGTCGTCTTTTGCCGTGGTTACCGGTCATCCGGCACGCAATGCCAATTCGCCGGTTCAATGGGCAAACTTAGCGCGTGCCGTGGACACGCTGGTCATTTTGATGGGTGTGAAAAATCTGCCGCGCATCGTAGCGGAGTTGCTTGCCGGCGGCATCTCGGGCGAAACACCGGCGGCGGTCATTCGGCAGGGAACGACTCGCGAGCAGGAGACTGTCATCGGCACACTGGAAAATATTGTCGAGCGCGCGGCGCACTTCCGCTCGCCCGCTGTGATCGTGGTCGGCGATGTTGTGCAATTAAACGAGCAACTTCAATGGTTCGAGCCGGAAATTTCGCTGGGCTTTCGCCAAGGCCGACCGGTTGAAGAAGCGGCTCGCGACGTGGCGCTGCATTCGTGAAGACAATCAGCGTTTAAGAAGTGCATTCTCGCGACCGATACGAAGCTCAAGTCGAGCGCGCGGCTCGTCAATTTCGCGATCGGCGCGCCGCCCTCATTCTGATCGATGAGGCGACCAACCATACCGTGGGCGCCGCCATGATCGCCTGATGATTCGATCAGTGTCGTATCTCCTGGATGAGAAAGCGGCAGAATTCCATGGATTCAAGTGAAAAGACCAACCTCGCTGGGCTAAAGATTGTTAGCTTCGAAAGCCGGCGCGCCAAAGAGATTGCGGAGCTCGTTCGGCGCTATGGCGGGGAGCCGATCACCGCGCCATCGATGCGCGAGATCCCCCTCGGTGAAAACCAAGCTGCGCTGGAAATCCTACCTCAACTCGAAGCAGGTCAACTCGATTTGCTTATTCTCATGACCGGGGTCGGAACCCGAACGCTCAACGAGCTTCTCTTAACGAAGTATTCTCAAGCGCAAATCGGCGCCGCGCTGCGCAAGGCCCGTTTGGTCACACGCGGGCCGAAGCCGGTCGCCGTGCTGAAAGAGCTCGGAGTGCAACCCGACATCACGGTGCCGGAGCCGAATACGTGGCGCGAGGTGCTCGCCGCTATAGAGCAGACGGTCGATCTCCAAGGAAAGCGCATCGCGCTGCAAGAGTACGGCATTCCGAATCCAGAGCTGGTTGCCGGCTTACAGCGGCGCGGCGCCAGCGTTGAAACGTTTGCATTCTATAAGTGGGCGTTACCCGAAGACATCGGCCCATTACGCGCGGCGATAAGAAAAATATCGAACGGCGAAGCCGATGTGGCGCTGTTCACGAACGGCGCACAGGTCGATCATCTCTTTCAGGTCGCGATCGAGGACGGCGCGGAAGAAGATCTTCGCCGCGCGCTCAAGACGATTGTGGTTGGATCCGTCGGGCCTGTCTGCACTGAAGTGCTGCACCAATTTGGTGTTGAGCCAGATATCGAGCCGGAGCATCCCAAAATGGGCTCGTTGATCGCCGATGTCGCCGCGTCCGCGCGCAATGTGCTGGCGCGTAAACGCGCCGGATAGAATTCATTTCCTTATTCAGCGCAGCGGAAGCGATTCTTCGAGTGAAATGTTTTTGACGAGGAAAGGTTAATACAGGCCCCGCAGCGATCATGGCAAAAAAGAGGCTGATGCTGGCGAAAGCGATTCTCTTGCGGTTAATTTTTCTTGTAGAGGCTCTGAATGTAACCCGACGATTCGAGCTTGTTCATAAAAGAACTGTCGACTGCGGTTTCGACCCGAACGTCGGCGAGCTTCGGAGTGATCTGCGCCATCAGCGTCTGCAGCCGCTTCATGCCTGCAACGCTGGTGTGTGGTGCTCGCTCGTATGAATTGATTACTGAATGATACGCCTCCTCCGCATCGGCTGAACTGGCCAATCGTAGATTCGTCATTTGTAATCGCATCACTAATTCTTTGTTCGCCGGATCGACGGTCACCGCGATGGCTTCCACGAAAGTTTTCAGGTACGCGTCGATAACGTGAGGTTTGGCGGCTGCAATCCGGCGCGTCGTCACGAGCATGGTTTGCGGCAATGTCGCGCCCGTATTTTTCGAATTGTACAGCACCGTATAGCCCTTATTGCCATAGAGATCGCCGACCGATCCTGTCAGTGCCGTTACATCTATTCCACCCGTTTCAAGCGCCAGGCGCCGGTTGATCTCTGTTCCCGGAATCGTGATGAAGGCGACCTTCGATCGAACGAGATCGACGTTGAGATCCTGGAGCGCCAGCAGAGCCTGAAGGTGTGACGTCGAACCAGGGCCGCTGACCCCGATGCGTTTACCGCGGAGCTCTTCCTTTGTCTTGATTTCGGGTCTCGCGGCGAGCCGGTAGTCGAGCTTCTGCTTCAAGTTGGCGATGCCGATGACATCCACACCGCTGCTGGCCGCATTGATGACATGGCCCGGGCCGACGATTGCTGCATCGATTTCTCCGGCCAGCAACGCCGCAATTGCGAGCGGGTTGCGCGGCATAAGAATGAATTGCATGTCGAGGCCGTGGTTCTTGAACAAACCACGGTCCCGTGCGACCCAAAGCACGGTCATGGTTTCACTCGTGACGCTGCCGGCGAGGTTGGTGCGCGTCTGCGCGGCAAGTCCAGTGGCGAATCCGTGGTCGAGCAGCAGCGCCAGAAACAGCAAAACTCCGACCCGTCCGAGCGGGGCGGAGTTTCCGGCCAGGTAAGATCTCATCGCGTTTAGTTAACTCGGCTTTTTCTCGCCCACGGGTTGCACATCGAGGAAGCCATGCTCCGAGATATCGAAGTAGTTGCCGTCCGGATCCGACCCGCGCGTCTCCGCGTAAGGCCGACCATTCGGCCGCGGCTTTGGGAGCTTGTTGGGATTGATCTTTTTCATTCTTTCGACGATTGCTTCGCCGTCTTCGACCTGAAAACCGAAGTGATAAAGTCCGTTGGTTGCGTTTTGATCTTTGTTTGGGATGATCGCGAGATTGAAGTAGCCGTCGGACAGGAATACCGTTCCGCCTTCTTCTTTGCTCTTGTGAATCACCTGCATGTCAAAAACGTCCACATAAAACTGGGCTAGCTTTCCCGTATCCTCGGTGCGGATACCTAAATGACGTAGCTTCGGCATGATTTCCTCCTCATTTGAATTCTAAATATTGGCCGATCGAATTCGCCTGACGCTATAAGATGGCTTGTTCGATTGTCAAGGCAAGCGCAGGCGACACCATGATGGCGGGTGAGGTCTTCTCGATCCGCTCCGTGACACGGCACGTGTAATCGTGACGGAAATATGCGATTTCTGAGTTAAGGGGACAAAGCGCTGAGGTAAGTACTTATGACGATGATCATCAATAACCAGGAAGTCGAGAAAGTTCTTACAATGCCGGACACCATTGCTGCACTGGAAAAATCTTATCTGCAGCTCGCCGCCGGTGAGGCGGTTTGCCGACCGCGCATCGACATTCGCATCCCCACCAGCGATCCGGCGCGGAACTATCAATGGGGCACGATGGAGGGAGGATCGACCGCGGGCTATTTCGCCATCCGCATGAAGTCCGACATCATCTATGAAACCGAATATAACGGCGCTGTTACCCAGGAGAAGTACTGTATGCGGCCCGGCCTTTACTGCGGGCTGATCCTTTTGACTTCGATCGAAAACGGTGAGTTGCTGGCGTTTATCAACGACGGATACCTGCAGCACATGCGAGTCGGCGCGGACGGCGGCATTGGCGTGAAGTACCTCGCGAACAAAGACGCGGAAGTGGTAGGCATGCTGGGCTCCGGCGGCATGGCGCGCACCCATATGGCGGCGTTCATGCACGTGCGCAAAATCGAAAAACTGCAGGTGTTCAGCCCAACGCGCGAAAACCGTGAGCGCTTTGGCCGCGAGATGGCGGCGAAATACAACATCGAAGTGAAGGTTTGCAACCGACCCGAAGATGTCTACAGGGGCGCGCACATTCTCGCGGCGCTGACCGATTCTGCCGTGGAAGTAACCGATGGAACGCTCCTCGAGAAGGGCACGCATATCGTCACGGTCGGCGGGTCCGGCAAGCCGGACCCGGAGAGTCTCAAACGCGTGGATGTTTATCTGCGGTTTGGCGACACGCCGGCGCCCGTGGGTCATCCGGAGCTCGCCACGGATGCCGAGCACATCGGCTACGAGGCGCGGCCACGGCAAAATAAGTTTGGCGACGGCCGCCAAAGCCGCCGCAAGCACGGCAACTCGCTTCCCGATCGGCGTGTCACGCTCGCTGATCTGGCGTCGGGAGAAGCGCAAGGGCGCACCTCACCGGACCAGATCACCTATTCAGAACGCGGCAATCTGCAGGGCACGCAGTTTCATGCGGTGGCCGGCAAGGTCTACGAGCTTGCAAAACAAGCAGGTCTGGGGCGCGAGATTCCGACCGAATGGTTTCTGCAGGATATTCGCGATTGATGTGTTTGCTAGCTATGTGGCCTCAGAAGGGCGCTTGCAGAAACGCCGTTTGAGGTCATTTACCGCGTGCTCTTGCTACGTCATGGTCTGCGAGCCGTCATGAGACTCCCGGCGTCAGTCAGGGGAGAACGTTTGATATCCACGAAACCTGCGGCAGTGAGCCAGTCTCGGTGCTCACTGTCAGTGTAAGACTCGCCGGAATCGAAAAAGTTTATAAACGCTAAATTGAATCCGACCGCATCCAATGGAGAGAGGCGAGAATCGTCCAGAATCTGACCGATGATGAACAATTTCCCGCCGGGATTTAATATATCGTACACATTCTGAATGGCGCGGTGTGCGTCTTGCGCGGAAAGCACCTGAAGAACCGATTTGAGAACGGCGGCATCGTAAGTTCCCGGAAGCGGACCCTTGACAGCATCGGCCGCGACGACTTTGATTCGCTCAGCTGCTCCTTCCTCGGAGACGATCTTCTCAGCGATCGATGTCACCGATGCAAGGTCAACGGCTGTCGCCGTGATGTGGGGGCATAGCTTCGTGATCGTTATGCTCATCCCGCCACCGCCGCAACCCACATCCAGCAGTGTTTTGATCGACGAGAAGTCGGCGGTTTTCACTAAAGCACGCGCCGATGGAGCTGCGCTGGCGTTTATGTTGCGCAGGAAGGTTTCCAGTGCTTCGGGTGAAGCCGTGGAGAAATCCAGCTTTCCGCTTGGCGCTCCGCTGCGGATGGATTCGGCGGTTCCGAAGTTTTGCCGCCACCGCATAGCGATGGCCGCGTGTCGATTGCCCATGTACGAAGGCTCGCCCTTGACCAAGTATCCGTTGGCTTCATCCGTGTTCGAAAAACGTCCGTCTTTCTCGGTCAAGAGTTCCGCCGCAACGAGCACATAGAGAAGAAGGCGCAACCGGCCGGGGCTTACACCAAGCGCGGCGGCAAGCTCCTCGGCGGTCATCGGACCCGCCTTCAACGGCGTGAACAAGTCGAGCTGCATACCCGCGAGCATGGCGAACCCAGCATCGACGGCGAATCGCAGTTTATTTATCATTTCCGGTTTGGGATCTACGTTTGCCATGGCCTGACCTCCGCGAAAGCCAGACTCCAGTACAAGTGGCTCAGGTCTGTCAAGCGCTCTTCTTGGCTGCGTCGGATCAACAAAGACGACATCATGACGGTCCGCGAAAAATCGTCGGCTCCTGATGAAACACTCGCAGAACAGATCATCTGGTCGCGAGTTACAAAGACAAGGGCTGGCGTACTTTTTTTGGCTTGGCCAACGGCTTTCAATTTTCTGAATATTTTCAGATGCCGCGAGCTGTAAGGGCAGATTTATCTCTCGCGACAGATTCGAAAAAGCAGTCCAGATGTTGAGTAGCAGTGAACTGAATTCGCCAGTGGATTATTGTTTATTGCTGCGAGCAACACCCCTACCTGATCGCCAAGCTGAAGAAACGTAAACAGAGATTCTCTCGATGGGTCCGTTTTCATGGGTTCTGATCCAATATCAAGAGTGCTCAATAATTTAGGATCTAAAACCGACACCAGGCGGATGTAATACCATAAACTATCACCAGTCTCCTCCAATAATTTCTTGCGATAAACGGGATAGGCGTCTTGCTCACGTCTCGCTTTCTTAACCTCCGCTAGGATGCTCCCAATTTCACCCATCAAACCTGCCGCGAGAAGCGGGACATGGTTTGGATTGGCGACAAGCCGGTCGGTTTTCGCCGCGGCTTCACTGAACGCGATTAGCCAGTTCATTTTACTATTCACCTGGAGGATTCAACTGACGCGCCTAAGAAGGCCGCTGCTCGGGATGACCGGCTGTTCAAATCGTTCCATCCTTCGACGAGCTCAGGATGAGCGGGAAACGAACCCTCGTTGCGCCGACTGCAGGAGTTCTTACTGGAGAAACCGGTGTCCTGAGTAGGCGGTGAAGCCGCCATATCGAAGGACAATCCTTCTGTCGCTACGCAAACGTTGACGGCTCGACGCAAGCGCGATATGGCTCGCGGCAGAAACAAAGACCGGTTCAATTGTTGTTATTCACCGCGGTCGCGCTACCCAAAGAGTAGATCCGGGATTGCCCGGAACGACAAAGGGCTGTCAATGCGTAGTTCGGTTACATGAGACAGTTGGTCAACTGAGTTGTTAGAGGAGATTAAATATGGCTCTGGTACGGTGCGTTACGGAAATGGGCATGGGCGTGGATGTGCACGGATTGGATTACACCAATGCCGCGAAGCGGGCGGTGTTCGATGCGATTCATCACAGCAGCTTGGGATTTCCGCGGCTGATCGGCAAGACGGCCGACGATATGCGGGTCGATGTGACGATCGGCGTGCCCAAGCCAGATGCAGTAGATAAGCAGGCCGTGCTCGAGACGTTGCCCCACGGCGGCGGGCACATCAACGTAGTCCAAGGCGGATTGCAGGTGCTGAATGAGAAGGGCGACGACGGCTGGCTGATCGCCAATGCGATTATCGTCGTGAGCATCGACGATGGCAAATAATCACGACGCTGTCGGTCATTGGTTCAAGTCGTTAAACCGGCACGCTCAGTTCGAAACGTTCAATTTCCCAAACCGATTCAGTTCGAGACGAGATCGACTGCTTTTGTGCATGAGACAGAGCGATAAACCAGAAAGAAGCGCGAGAGCGACTCGCTCACGCTGAGAAGTTGGTTTCCGGCCGACGTTGCTATTTCTTCTCTTTGCCTTTCGCAGGCGGAATCTCGGCCTCGATTTTCACAGGCGCGACGCCGTCCTTGGTCATGCCCAACTCTTTCGCCGCCTTTTTTGAAAGGTCGATATCACGCCCTTTAACGTACGGACCGCGATCGTTGATCTGGACGTCCACGGATTTGCCGTTTTCCAGATTTGTTACAGTTGCCTTGGTTCCCATCGGTAACGCCGGGTGAGCCGCGGTGCGTTCGTTTTGGTCGAATTTTTCTCCAGTTGCAGTCGTCTTTCCCTGGAAACCTGGCCCATAGTAAGATGCTTCCCCACGTTGTTCGATGATTGGCTGCCCTTTCTCGCCCTCTTTGACTGTAACCTTATCCTTCACCAAGTTTGGCTTGCCTTCAGCCTTTTCCGAACGCGCGGCCTTTTGCTTTACTTTTTCGGCAACCTTCTCGGCCTCTTGAGTCGTAGCTTTGTCTTGGGCTGACACGTGTCCGGTAAGAAGCAGGCAGGTTAGCAGTGTGATCGGAATGCGAGAAGCCATCATTACTTTCCAC